>Ga0074046_10002647_pt1 | contig 15354 bp, 13 predicted proteins | sample BogForMeECP23OM3_FD_94441 | JGI IMG/M metagenome (GOLD analysis project Ga0074046, IMG submission 94441) | Bog forest soil microbial communities from Calvert Island, British Columbia, Canada - Bog Forest MetaG ECP23OM3 | ecosystem: Environmental > Terrestrial > Soil > Wetlands ...
AGCATATAAGATGAACAACGTCACCATTGACGCCGAACATGGGTATCCCTTCCGGCTGGTTGCAGAGGACAAATGGGGGTACAAGTGGATCAAGTGGATCGATGAGATTGAACTCTCAGATAACTCGAACTACCAGGGGTACTGGGAGCAGCGTGGGTACTCAAATTCCGGCAACCTGAGCGAGAGTAAGTATAGTTAACAGACGTTAATTATGGCACACTACAATTAATAAATAAAGATGGAACACGGTTCTAAAAACAACTAACGTGATAGTTGTCTGGTACGGGGTAACGGTGGAAGATACGTCGATAATTGATACAAAAAAATTGACAAAGACATACGGTGACCTCACCGCTGTTGATAACCTCGACATACAGATCGAGAAGGGAGAGGTGTTCGGCCTGCTTGGCCCTAATGGGGCGGGAAAGTCGACAACCCTCCTCATGCTGACCACGTTAATCCCGCCAACATCAGGCACAGCGCTTGTGAACGATTTTGACATCATACGCCAGCCCGACCAGGTCAGGAAATCAATTGGAATCGTCTTTCAGGATCCGAGTTCGGATGAGATGCTGACCGGGTACGAAAACTTAAAGCTACACGGACTTCTCTACGACATGGACTCTGCGTTGAGAGAGAAGAGAATCGTGGAGGTTCTTGCGCTCGTTGAACTTACTGACAGAAAAGATGACCTGGTCAAGAAATATTCCGGAGGAATGCGGAGAAGGCTTGAGCTTGCCCGGGGCCTGATGCATCATCCTGAGATTTTATTTTTAGATGAGCCTACGCTGGGCCTCGATCCCCAGACCCGGGAGCACATTTGGAAATACATAAAAAAACTGGCAACGGAGAAAAAAATCACTATCATCCTAACGACTCACTATATGGATGAAGCCGACCGGCTCTGCGACCGGCTCGCGATCATAGACCACGGGAAGATCGTTGTACTCGGTTCCCCGGACCTGCTGAAAAAAGATCTTGGTGGCGATGTCATCCACATGAGAACCAGAAATTTCGACATAGAATCGCTAAAGGAGTTGGATTATGTCAAAAATGTCAAAACGGACGACGGGAGTATCAGCGTAACCGTCAAGGATGCCAACCAGCACCTACAGGATCTTCTGGGTCGTGTGGGCAAGGTAGAATCTGTCGAGGTTCGTCCGTTGACTCTGGAGGATGTGTTTATCCACCATACCGGCAGAGCGATCCGGGAAGGGGCCGCTGAAGGCGGCTGGGCAGAGAAAGCGATGCAGGCAAGACTGAGAAAATGAGCGATCTGAGAGGAATCTATGCGCTCTGGTACCGCGAATTTAAGGTCTTCCAGAGAGAGAAGTCCCGGATAGTTGCATCCATAATCAACCCGGTACTCTGGCTTCTGATTATCGGCGGAGGCCTTGGATCCGTATTATCGTTTGGGGGAGTGAATTACTTAAGTTTCCTGTACCCGGGAATTCTTGTCCAGTCGGTCTTGTTTTCGGCAGTTTTTTTCGGCGTGTATATTGTTTGGGATAAAAAAATTGATTTCTTAAAAGAAGTGCTTGTATCCCCGATGTCCAGGACATCTATTTTTATTGGCAAGGTCCTCGGGGGCTGCACGGATACGCTCCTGCAGTCTGCCATTCTACTCGTAATTGGCTATGTATTCACGGTGACCGGTGTTTTGACAGGAATCACGTTCTCTCCGGTTTCAGTTGTCATATCCTGTGTTTTTTTATTCATAACAACGGTTGGGCTCGTCAGCATCGGTCTTATAATCGGCTCACAGATGGAGAGCCCCGAAGGGTTCCAGCTCATAAGCAGCTTCTTGATATTCCCGATGTTCTTCCTATCAGGGGCCCTCTTTCCTATTGAGAATCTGCCTTCATGGCTCACACCCTTCGTGTTGCTTAACCCTGCTACTTATACGGTGGATGGATTACGGGGGACGCTCGTTGGATTGCACAGGTTCAACCTCGGCTTCGATCTCCTCATCATAAGCGTATTTTCAGTAGTTATGATCCTTATCGGTACGTATGCCTTCAAGAAGATGAAACTGTGAGCGTTTGTTGTCTCCATGGGTTTTGATTGTCAGGACTTAGCGGAAATGATATTGTCGTAAAATATCAAAGCTGACGATTTAAATATCCCGCAGATAAAACAGAACCCATCTGATGAACATAGGTTTGCTCAAAAGTCTTTAGCGCCCATCAGGGATTGAGGGGCGGCCGTTAATAATCTGTACATTAACAAAGCACATAAGCGAAATTCTCGATTTCATAGAGGAAGAGAAGAAAAAAGAAGCCAGCAAGCAACTCGCACTTATCAGGAGATTACGGGATTACGTTTCATGATACTATCCAAAAAACTTTTTTGGGTTCTTATCATTATCTATCAAACCGTATTTTTCCTATAATTACAATTAAATGCCGACGATGGCTATTATTTTCAACTGAGTCAAAATTATTTTCCTTTATGCAAAAATAAAGGGAAACGGAGTACAATCGTTAACTTATCTGCACCATCCTCTACAACATCTTGAAAATTATTTTCGCAATCATTATCCAAATCTATTACCGAGGAGTTCTCCAGAGCAGAAATATTAATTAAGCTCATGCACTCTTTCAATAATTGGTAAAAATCCTGGCGGGCCTCTTCACTTTTTATATTTATAGTAGCGTTGCAAATGGATTTTTGTTTTGCATCATGATTCGTGGCATTGCAAATCCGTACCGAGATAGAATCCTGTATTGCATTCGAGACATTGCCCATTGGCACACACGCTGTTTCCCTAACAGTAGGTATTGCTACCACAGGCCGGGTGGCATATATTATCGTTCCCAAGAATATATCCCGGAGAGCATCCTGAGGGATTATTCATATAGTCCTGTAATTCTTTTGGGCTGTTGAAATTCCATCCAGTGTAATATCGTGGATTGTTGACAGCACAAATACTTTGATTGCCACATACAAGATACCCCCCCGTAGTTTCCATTGCAAGCCATTCTCCGGGGGAAATTTCCGCTAATACCCATGCATGGTCTGATTCCTGCCTTGGTAGTAATATCGTGGGTAACATTGCCAATTTCGATGGTTGCATTAATTCCCTGGGTTTCCACCATATCCCAGACATCCTGTGTCTCGTGGGCGGCCCAAATGACGTCTGGATTTTCCAGACCGCACAGGGTCTTGACATCAGTTCCGGTATACATGTGATCCTCCGTGGCGGTGCACAAGCCCAGAACGTCTACTGGGTAGTAGCCGGCCAGACAACGCTTGGAACAGGATCCGCGTTCAATGGGAATATCCTGGACCAAACAGCGATCGTACTCAACACTGGTGCAACCTTAGATGGCAGGGCACTCGCACAGACTGCGGTCACCCTGGACGCAAACACCGTGACCAGTCCGACATAGACGGTCTGGTGTACCTGTCAATTGGAAAGCAACATGGTGTAAAGCCGGGACTCCGGCACATCGCAGGGAAAAGATAAATCAAAACACCATTACCAAAAACGGTGGTGCCTCTGCACCACCCGCGGAAAGATTAATCCCTTCCCATTTTTCGTGCATAAATTTTTGTTTTAAAAAAAATCCTTAACCGTGATTCTCCAGAGTTCATTTTTCCTGATCACTTCTTCTCTTCCGCTACCCACCCGAGCCTCTCAAGCAGGTAGCGGGTCTCATCCTCTGCCTTAAACCCCGGGCTCCGGGGCTGGACAACGAGCGTTATCGCGTCCTTTAAGGGAATGTTCGTTCCTTTCATCTTGCAGAGGGTATAGTCCCCGTTGAACCGCTTGAGGGCTTTCACGAACGCATCGAGGATCTTCTTCCGGTCCTTGAGATCCGTCTTCCGGAGTTTCATGAGGTGCTCGAAGATCGAGACATCGATGAGCGTGCTTGCCATCCAGCCGATCTCGCAGGTATACCCGAAGATCCAGGCAATGTGCGAATTTTTTGTCGTCGAGATGAAGTCATCGATATTGTTGCCCACGCTGCAGGAGCCGATCAGGACGCCTTCGATATTGGAGTAGTTTGCCGCATTCCTGACCGCCTTGAACATCGCCGGCAGTTTCATGCCGGTCTTTGCCTTGAGACCCCCGATCCGCTTCCCCGTGCCATGGGCAGCAACATACAGGAAGAGGCGGTCTTCCCGGGTGTTGGTCAGGTCGTCCTCGAGCGCCCTGCGGAACCCGGTCTTCTCATAGAAGTTCGCATAATAGATGTTGAAATCCCCACGGTAACTTTCAAGACCTTCCAGGAAGAGGAGGACTGACGGGCGCTTGGGTTTCTGCTCCGGCGTCCACCAGAGTCCTTCGATAACAAGCAGGGCGGTACTGGACAAAAGGATCACGCTGGTGCCAATTATGGCAAAAAAGGAGATGGCTCCAAATGCCATAAACCTTTGTGGTCGTGACGGGATACAAAAAGATAAATCCCGGCGGGCAGATGCTGTTTCTGATATCAGATATCGGCAGACTGGGGAGAAGAGATCCTGCCGGTAACATAACAGAAATGATAGCCATGGACGAGAACGACACACATACTACCCGGGATAAAACGCCGCAGGATTCATGCGCAACAGATACCCCTGCCGATCCGTTCGCATGCGAAGTCCCGACCGGCATGACGCTCGAAGGCATTATTGCCCTGACCGACGAGCTCGCTCACCTCAACGAGCTGGTCACGCTGCACGTGGAAAAGGCCGGGGGGTTCACCTGCCAGGCTTCTTATTTTACCATTGTCACACCGGTGCTCGATATGCTGGAAGTGGAGATCCGGTTCCGGTACCGGTCCGGCATGTCAAGGGACCAGATGAAACTGATCGTGCAGGACTGGATTGACAAGGAGATTGCTGAACTCAGGGACCGCAACCCGGCCGGTGCGCCTGCACCGGATCCGGAAAAAAACTCCGTAAAAGAACCGGTAAACTCTCCTGGTAAAAAGGGATAGTACAAAAGGGGGGTGGGTCAGATCAGCCCGGTGAAAAACATCCACATATTGTGGACACCGGTAGTAATCACATACCCGGGATCGATCTTGAGCAGCGGGAAGACGAAGATGAAGTACAGAATGGTCCCAAGGATACTCCCCACGTTGGCAAGTGCTGCGACCAGTACCACCTTGAAAAGCGGTATTTTTGCCATATCGGAAAGGGACTCAGTCTCGTAGATCTTCCGGAAATCCGTAAGCGGGGGCTTCCTGACCCGGGCTTCCACGTACGCGGCTATCCATCCCGCGTGGAGCATCGGGTTGAGCGAGGTCATCCACGCCACGCAGAAGCAGGTGAGCGCTGAATAGGGATGTCCCCCGGCAGCAAGGGTAAAGAGGGCAGCGAGCGTGCCGTGGATGATCACCCAGAAAAGGAACGCGTAGAGCAGGACGTTCCAGCCGACACCGGAGAAGGCGATCGCGGCAAGCAGGAACGCAAAGAGGAAGGTGACGACAAACCCGAAGACTTTCGCCCAGGGAAATGATTTTGGTTCGCGTACCAGGGAATCAAAGGGTGGGAGCGACACCGGGTTGTCAAGATAGTTCGTGATACCCTGGCGGTGGCCGGCCCCGACAATGGCCAGCACACGCCCTTCCGGCCGCTGGACCTTGAGAAGGATAAGCTGGTGGGCAATGAACGCGTCCCGTTCGTCAATGAGTGTCCTGGCACCATTGGGTGAGAACTTCCGGAACTCTTCCATGACCATGTCGATCACGTCCTGATCCTTGAGCGACTCGATATCGATCTTTTCGCCGTTGTCAACCTCGGCAATAGAGATGATCAGGGTCCAGAACATCTTTATCTTCTCAAAAAATCCGAGTGAATTCCAGAACCGCAGGAGCGTAACCCGAATGTCCCGGTCCACGAGGCCGATCGGGATGCCCCGCTTCTCGGCTTCCTCAATGGCTGCCTTCATCTCCGCGCCGGGCTCGACACCGACATCGAACCCGATCTTTCTCTGGAGGTAAGCCAGCAGCCACTGGACAAGGAGGGCGTTAAAATTCTTGACTTCAAGGACATCGTTGACGGTCGGGTCACGGCCCTGTCGTTTAAGAGCGGCAAAACGCGAGGGGTCGAGTTCGATTGCAACGATATCGGGTTTGTATTCCTCAATCGCGGTCCTGACTTCGTCCACGCTGTGCTGGGAAACATGAGCCGTGCCGACTATCCTGATCTCTGCCATCTGCCACCGTTGTTCCTACTATATGTGCGGTACACCAAGATAAGGGAGTCAGGTGCAGGCAGGTACGGCTGCACAACGATCAAGGGGATCAGGAACTGGTATTGTCTTCATGCGTACCCGAATCCTCATCGCGTGCCATGTCATCCTTGATCTCCTTAACAATACCCATGCCAATGATCAGGACCGGCACGATCTCCAGCCGGCCAAGCCACATGAGCAGGATGAAGATCCACTTGACGGGTAACGGGCTTGCCGGGTTGATGAAGCCGACGGTCAGGCCGGAGTTACTCAGTGCCGAGACGATCTCAAACACCACCTCGTCCAGCCGGAATGTCGTGATATAAAGGTGGAGCGTGACAATGGTTGCAAGGAAGATTGTCAGTACATAGATGACGATGACCAGCAGGTTCTTGGAGATCGCGATATCGGAAATTTCCCGTGAAATTGTTTTTCCCCCGAGCCTTAGGGGTACGATCACCCGGCTGCTGACAAAGAACCGCCGGAACCACCACCGTACACCCGCGTATGCAAGCGCCAGCCGGTTCACTTTGACCCCGCCGGCCGTACTTCCCATCGCTCCTCCGATAAAAACCATCATCGTCAGCACAGCAAGAGGGACTGCAGGCCAGTACTGGATGTCTGAATTCTGCAGCCCACAGGTACAGATACCGGAGATTGCCGTGAATGTACCCTGCCTGAACGCAGATTCAAGGGTAATATTCCCAAACAGGTACAGATCGCAGGAGATAATCAGCGATCCAAGGAATGCGATCAGGAGAAGGATCCTGACTGACGGGTCCCGGAACATGTCGCGGACTTTGCCACTGTAGAGCAGGAAAAAGATCTTGAACGGCACGGCGCCGGCAATCATTACCGGGATGAGGAGGACTTCGAGAAGGGGGTTGTTGTAATAGGCGAGCCCGGTGGAATGCAGGGTAAAACCGCCGGTTGCAATCGTTGTCATGACGAGATTGAGTGCATCCCATAACGGGATGCCGATGAGCATGATGAACCCGGTGAACGCAAAGGTGAGGACAAGGTAGATCATCCAGATCCTGCGGCTGGTGGAGACGGTGACCGATACCAGCTCGTCCTCCCGGCCTTCGGCCCGGTACATGCGGAAGAGGGAGGCCCGGGTCTTGCGGCGGAGAGAGACCCCAAAGACAATGATCCCAATCCCCCCGATCCATTGCATGAACGATCGCCAGAAAAGAAGGGTCTTTGGCGCAAGGTCGAGGGAAGGGATCATGGTAAAGGCCGTGCCGGTCCAGCCGGACATCGCCTCAAAGATGCTGTTGAGATAGGTCATGTGAAGCCCGAACACGAACGGCAGTGCCCCGATAAAGGCGATCGCAAGCCAGGATAGCGCAACTGCCGAGAGGGTTGCGGAGAAGGAGGGTTCGAGATCCTTGTACGACACATGCGATATAAGGAAACCCAGGACCAGAAATACCAGGGGGGCTGTAGCCATGGGGAGGATGAGGTTCCATTCGTGGAAGGCAATGAGAACAAGGAACGGTACCAGGGATGCGATGCCGAGGAACTCGAAGATGAGCCCCATGTCGTGCGCGATCATGGCAAGATGCTCGGTCCGCTTCATCTGATCACCACGTGATGGATAATGTTATATGGTTATGGATATCGTTCTTTCTTTCCCCCTCCGGCACCCGTACCCTTTTAATTCCGGGCCCCGAACAATAGATAACCAGATATGTACGTGTTCCGCAACGACCAGATCCCGTTTATCCTCATGGTCGTCCTGACCCTTGCTGCTATCATCCTCTTCTGGTCGATCATGGACATGGTCCTGCTCGGGGCATCCCTTGCTATCGTCCTCCTGCCGGTACACCATTACCTGTCACGGCATATCCGCCCCGTCTTCTCGGCAATCCTCGTTACGGCCGGGGTCATCGGAGCCAGCGGGATATTCGCATACTGTACGCTTGCCATCCTTTCGTCCAACGCCACGACCCTCTCCGTGATATTCTCCACGATCGGCACCTGGCTTGGCAGTGCCTCCACCCAGCCCGAAGTATTCGGGTTTCCTCTCAAATCAGGGCTCATCAGTTTATTGAACACGGGAAATTCCATCTTCCTCGATTACCGTGCAACGCTCATCGACGACCTGACCGTTATCGCCTTCAAGGCATTCATCTTCTTCTTCACCCTGTCCATCCTGCTTCTCCACGGGGAAGAACTTAAAAAGAAGATCATGGATCGTCTTCCGGCCGCAGTCAGCCAGTACGTGCAAAGGCTTTCTTCCGTCACGGCCGATACGCTGTATGCAATCTATGTTGTCCAGATCGCAATAGCGGTGCTGACGTTCTTCATCTCACTCCCGGTCTTCTACCTGCTCGGCTACGGGAATGTCATCTTTTATTCGTTCCTGGCCGCTCTCTGCGAGCTGGTCCCGGTGATGGGAGCTTCTGTTGCCTTCCTCATCGTCGGCGCCTATGCCTTGGCCACGGGCGATCTCCGCGGGGTCCTGATCCTCTTCTTCCTCGGTTATATCGCCGTTTCCTGCATGCCGGAGATCTTCATCAGGCCGGTCCTCGTGGGCAGGAGGGTCTGTATCCACCCGGTGCTCATGTTCATCGGCATCATCGGGGGCCTCCTGACCATGAAACTGGCGGGTTTTGTGCTCGGGCCGGTGATAGTCGTCCTGGTTATTACCAGCTACCGGATGTATATCAAAGAACGGAAATGCCCGGCAGGGTTTACGGGAGAAAGGACCTGACCGGGGAAAACCCGGGTCCAAAAGAGAAAGCATTATCCGTGTTTCTGACGAGAGGTAAAGAAGCAATGCTCAGAGACTATTTTGCCATGCCGGGGCTCGTCAAGTCAATGGGCCTGGTATTTGGCGATATCGGGACCAGTCCGATCTACACGCTGACCGCGATCTTTCTCCTGATCCCCCCCACGCCCCCGAATATCATGGGCATCCTGTCCCTGATCATCTGGACGCTCACCATCCTCGTGACCGTGCAATATACGTACCTCGCCATGCACCTTGGCAAGAAAGGTGAGGGCGGGACGATCGTGCTCAAGGAGATCCTCCTGCCCCTCTTGAAATCCGGTAACCAGATCGCGTTTGTTTCACTGCTTACCATTGTCGGTATCTCCCTCTTCATCGGTGACGGCGTGATCACGCCGGCGATCAGTATCCTCTCCGCGGTGGAAGGTATCCTCCTGATCCCCGGCTATGAGAACACCTCACAGATTATCCTGATGTCCATCGCGGCACTGATCGCGATCGGTCTCTTCTCCCTGCAGGCACGGGGCTCGGAACGCGTGGCCTGGGCATTCGGGCCGGTAATGGTTATCTGGTTTATCGCCCTTGCCGCTACCGGGTTCATTGCCCTGCTTGCGGCGCCTGAAGTCCTTCTCGCCATCAATCCGGCGTACGGGGTGAACTACCTGCTTCACAACGGGCTTGAAGGGTTCCTCATCCTTTCTTCTGTTATCCTGTGTGCTACCGGGGGCGAAGCCCTCTATGCGGATATGGGGCATCTCGGGCGGGAGCCGATCGTCCGGGCATGGTATATCGTTTTTGTCGCCCTTGCCATCAACTATCTCGGCCAGGGCGCGTATATCCTGACCCACCCCGGGGCCCAGAATGTCCTCTTCGAGATGGTCTTCTCGGAATTCGCGTTCCTGTACATCCCGTTCCTGATCCTGAGTATCGCTGCCACCGTCATTGCTTCGCAGGCGATGATCTCCGGGATATTTTCCATCGTGTACCAGGGCATCACCACCCGGATCATGCCGCTGCTGCGGATCGAATACACCTCGCCCCAGCTCCGGTCGCAGATCTATATCGATGTGGTCAACTGGATGCTCCTCTGTGCCGTGCTGCTGGTGATCGTGATATTCCGGTCTTCCAACAACCTCACCCACGCCTACGGCCTTGCCGTGTGCGGGACAATGACAATTACCGGCGTGATGATCCTCTGGATCCTGCTGCTGCGCGGTGAAATCATCAAGAGCCTGATCTCTTTTGCCGTCCTGGTAGTCACGTGTATATTCCTTATCTCGAACCTGCACAAGATCCCCTATGGCGGGTACGTGTCTCTGTTGATCGCCTCCATCCCGTTCTGTGTCATCCTCATTTATGTCAAGGGTCAGAACAAGCTCGCAAATGCCTTAAATCCGATACCGCTCGATGAATTCCTCCCGAAATTCGATGAGATTTACCCCAGGGTGAACCGCATCGCGGGATCTGCACTGTTCTTTGCCCGGGATTTCCGGAAGCTGCCCCAGTACATCCAGCGGATCATGTTTACCAACAACATCATTTACGACGACAATATCATCATCTCGATCATCCGGACAGAACAACCGTTCGGGGTCACATGGGGGGTCACAAGGGAGATCACGCCGGGCCTCTCCATCTTTGAGATTTATCTGGGGTACATGGAGATTGTCGACATCGGTCATATCCTCAAAGAAGCCGAGATCGATGAGAAGACCATCTTCTACGGTATGGAGGATATTATCACTACCCACATCGTATGGCGGATCTTCGGCGCCATCAAACGCCTCTCCCCATCCGTGGTGCAGTTCTACAAGCTGCCCTCGGACAAGATCCACGGTGTCGTGACCCGTGTCGATATGTGATCAGTTCTGTTACGGGCCTGATCCGGCGATATCCTCTTATCGGTTCCTGACAAATAGTCCGGATACGCGGGAAGACCTGATAAGTCCGGGCTATTTCCGGACACTATGTCCTTATTTGCTTCCCGCATGAAACACAGGCGTGGATATCCGAGACCGGCCAAAGGAGCGGGATTTAGGGTCCCGTCGCGCAGGCGTTCGCAGGTTCGAATCCTGCTCCACGCATCTTACTCAGGGGTTATAGGTATCTCGAAAATTACAACCCGTCATTTCTGATATCACTGTTCTGAAAAAGCAGGTTGTGGGCCCGGTCGGCGCACTCTGCTTTGGGGTTGGAGGGCGCTTTCGATTCTTTTAAGAAAGTCCATCTCTCCGGAATAGCACTATTCCCCAAACTCCTCAGTTGCAATGATCTTATCAATCCCGCCTTTCCGACAGGAGTCAGCATATACAAATAACGGCTCTGGAGAAATCATTATTTTTCATCGTAGACACTCTTTTTGGCTTCGGCATACGATGCCTCCCTGCCGCCCGGGCATCCCCAATAGTGTGATAGCTCCTCATAAACTTGGTGAAAAAAACTTCTGAAAAAGGGAGAAATAAAAAGAGAGGGATCACGGGGATTCTCCTCATGGATTGCCTCCCCATCTTGGAGAGAGGGGGTCACACCCATAAATGCCAAAAATTAAGTGAATTCAAAAGAACAACGGGATTTCTACAGAGCCCAAAAAACAAATCATAACAATACAGACAAAATCGTAGAGAACGTGCCTTTCACCGGATTACCGTTTGATCGGTGGTTGGGAGTGCTTGATAACTATCCTGGGTTCATGGAGAAAAAACCAGAGCAGTATTGATGCCTGACCGTTCGATCCCGAGAATTGTTTCCCGGTGATTCAGACGGCACCTGCGCAATCATACAGTGCATACTGGCGTAACAGGCTGTCCCCGTTTTCATTCCATGCTGATGCGGGAACTTCTGTGCAGTGGCCGGACACCCACGATAAGATCGCGTCGTTCCCACCGGTATCCCCTGCCGTACTAAGGGTACCGTGGAGGTTCCTGGAAGATCCTATTATGTACTGCACGGTGCCGTTGTGGATCATTCCCTGCATTTTTCTGGCCGTGATTATCTGATCTGTCCCAAGAAAGCCACCCAGCGCCATGACCGGTTTTCCGGTATCGACGATCAGTGTTCCCGCCATATGCCCGTTGAAAGGTACGGCGGCGAGGTAGGTCCTGTTATCACCGTGGGAAAGCAGGAAACCGGCCAGACCGGCTAAACCCGTATCAGTACTATCCTGTGCAGATCCGTTCATGAGAGGGACGCTGGACCATGCTACCGGTGCAATAAAAAGAATCGCGACCGCAATACACGCCACGGATAAAAAACTACGGTCGGCAGCCTGCATCTTTTTTGTCCGTAGCCATACCAGTGTTCCTGAACAGAAGATACATCCTGCCACCACGACAATGGGAAGAGAGCCGAACCTCACGGGATCATAGATAAACGGATGTGAGACCACCCAGGCCTGCACCAGGCCGGTTGCCAGGACCGCTGCAACAAATAACCAGCCCGTGACCCGGTCGCTCCGGTATTCACGGTACATTGCCACCGCACTGATCCCCACGAGACCCGCAAGCGGCGGCGCGATCGTGGCAAGGTAATAGAGGGCCAGGAACCCCGGCGTGAAACTGAAATAGAGCAGCCCCGGCAGTAACCAGAGGCAGAGCGCCAGAATGGTGAGTTCCTGCTCAGAACAGATACCCCCTTCCCGGAACCCGGCAAGCATGAGGGAGACCGGTCGCCGCCACCATGCAAACAGGCCGATTAGGGCAAACAGCAGCAGCCAGCTGAACTGGCAGTAAATCTCGTAATTGAAGAACCGCAACAGGCCGGGATCGCCCTCTCCCAGGAAAGAGGCTGCATGTATGTCACCCGCAAATGCGTCCTCACCGTTGTGGCCCAGCATCAGCCCGACCACAGAATTATCCCCGCTGCTCCCGATGTAAGGGCGCTGGTCGGCAGGAATCGCGTCAACGGCTATCGCCCACGAGAGCGAGACCGCGGCAAGCACCAGCAGGGCAACAGCAAGGTGAATGACCTTCTGCCGGTGGGGAATGGCAGCGCCAAAAAGGTAGATCGCGATGATCGCGGGCACAACCACCAACGCCTGGATCATCTTGATGTTGAACCCGATACCGACAAGCACAAAAGACAGTACCAGGAGCTGGAACGAATGATCGCGTGCCGCTTTGAGCGCTACCAGGATCGCAAGCAGGATCACAAAAATCAGCTGGGTGTCCATGGTGCCGTTGCGCGAAGTGCTGACAAAAACCGGCGTTGTCGCAAGGGCGAATGCTGCGATCAGGCCAGCAGGTTTCCCGAACGGCCGTTTGATGATGAAGTACATGAGCACAACCGATCCGATGCCGGCAAGCGCCTGGGGGAGTGTCACCGAAAAGCTGCTGAACCCAAACACCGCTGCGCTTGCTGCCTGGACCCAGATCCCGACAGGAGGTTTATCAACGGTCACAAACCCCGCAGCGTCAAAGGAGTTGAAAAAAGCTACACCGGGATTAGAGAGCATGCTCCGCACGGCGGCAGCATAATACGGGTTTGAGAATCCCTGGTTCCAGAGATTCCAGAGGTTGAGGAACCCGGCGAGAAATATAATTCCTGAAAGGAGAATCTCAGCCCGGTACTTTGATATCCATTCGCTTTTCATGCTCCAGAGACTCCGTATTCTTCACAGGCGGGCAGGTTGAAAACCTCAGTCAGGTCCCGGCTAATACCATATCAAAGGTATGTTTAAATTATAGTGTTCCGCCCTGAATAATTCCCCCGTGTACGTTGCATAAGAGAACCTGAACGTTTCACCCACTCACCCAGGAAAAACATCGGGGGGGATACCTATAATCTCCCATCTTACTCATGGATCATGGTCAGGAGCATTTTGAATCGCTTTTTTGCCTGGACCGCATGGGGGATCTTTGCCGGCATGATGATCATCTGGCCCATATGAAGGTCATATGCCGTTTTATCAATGGTGATCTCTGCTTCCCCGTCAATGATGGATGCAATCGCATCGTAGGGGGCGGTGTGTTCCGACAGCCCCTCGCCGGCATCGAAGGCAAAGAGCGTGATGGTGCCGGTCTTTTTGTACACGAGCATGCGGCTGACCACGGAGCCGTCCTGGTATGCGATGAGATCGGCGGGAGCGAGGACCCGGCCTGCGAGGGAATCATTATTGTCGGGCATGTGATGTCACACCAGATAGGTGGGGGACAGATGAGATAAAAGCGTGGGAGCAAAAAAACCCTTCAATCACGGGATTACCGGATCCATGTCAAAGAGTTCAGGTTCGATGTGATCTGCCAACGTTTCGTGGATGGTCCCGACATCCGCATCTCATAAATTCACCGGTGGTTCTCACGGGCACAATAAATTTATACTCTCTACCGGGAGATTATGAATGTGCGAACGTGGATAATTGCCGTTGGCCTCTGTATCTTTTGTCTGATCATCCCCCTCCAGTGTTTTATCATGGGTAATGATTTTGGAGTCGGAATACAGGGTGCGATGTTACGCTATCAGGTAACCCCGTGGGGTAATTCATTGATTCCTTTACCTGAGGAACTACATTTTGTTACCAGCGGGATCTATTCGGGAAAATCCGCGCTCATGGTAATTTTCTGGGCTGCCGGGACCGTTGTCCTCTCACTCATTACGCTCTTCTCTCTTGTTTACTGGAACAGTCTGCCCCAACGCTATCTCCGGTACATCCTGGCAGGAATCACAGGTGCCGGAATCCTGTACCTCGCTTCCTGTATCGCCCAATACGGGCCCCTGTTCAACGGGCCGGCTGGCGTGTCCCTGCCTCTTGGGGTCATTATCCTGTTCCTCTTTGCGGTATTTTTACAGGTTTACCAGAATTTCCTGTATTCCGAGGAGACATTTTCCCGGTATTTTTTCCCGAAATGACGGTATTCTAAACATGAATACAATTCAGGAATACAAATTTTCACGTGCTTAGGTTCTGCTGAAAGGGTGTATGTTCTGAGGTTAAACGACTGAACCTGACGGCCCGGGACTTTACACACTTTCCACGGTATGAGAATGCCTGGTGAGGAAGCCAAACAGAACTGGCCGACCGATATATCGATTGGCTGATGTTTTGTCAGGTTTGAATTCAAATCCTCAAATTCATTGACACTCATCGTAATTACCAACAATACTTAACCGATGCTAATTGATCACCTCCATTCTCAGCAAGAATAACCGGCTGAACATGACCGGGACTTTTTTGTTCGTGAACCGCACAAAAATTGCCTGACATTATTGGCGAATAAAAAACCAGGATAGTGAGTCCGGGTAGTATTCGTATCCATTACGTCAGATATGTTACCAAAATATGGCTAGATCGTATCCGTTGATTATCCTGATCGTGACATGTACAGGCCATCTGCTACAAGCGGAGTTCAAAAGAGATTTTTACTCCAGGTATTCCGGAGCCCGGCGAGGTTCCCCTTAAAAAAGATTAAAGAGCTCCCTGGAGGATGATCTGCGTTGTACCATCACTGAATGC
>Ga0074046_10002649_pt1 | contig 15350 bp, 14 predicted proteins | sample BogForMeECP23OM3_FD_94441 | JGI IMG/M metagenome (GOLD analysis project Ga0074046, IMG submission 94441) | Bog forest soil microbial communities from Calvert Island, British Columbia, Canada - Bog Forest MetaG ECP23OM3 | ecosystem: Environmental > Terrestrial > Soil > Wetlands ...
CCCGTCGCCATTCCCAATCACGCCGGGAAAATGCAGATGGCCATCCTCCATCGACCGCTTTTCCCTGGCACTCGTCCCGAAGAAACCGCGTGCCAGGCCGCATCGCGGGTGGTGGACCTTGATCATGAAAGCATCTGGATTTCCTACTGCCCGATGGCCTTGGACGGCCCCGAACCTGGTCACCTCGGCTTGTTTAATTCGCATCATCGGCTGGCCGCCCCAGTATCGCCGTGGGAGCGGCTCAAAATCGGCGGAGGCGCTCCGCCCATCCTGACGCGGCACGGCTGGCTGATTGTCTATCACGGCGTCAGCGAAATCGACAAAGCGAGCTACGACGAACACCAACTCTGCTACTCGGCTGGCGTGATGGTGCTTTCGAAAAAGCATCCACAGATGATTCGCTATCGTTCGGCGGAACCGGTGTTGACGCCGGTGCTGCCGCACGAATGCCACGGTACGGTCCCTCATGTCGTGTTCCCCACCGGCATCGACCGTCGCGACGATCTCGGCTTACCGAACCGCTTCGACGTTTACTACGGGATGGCCGACTACCGGATCGGCGTAGCACGCCTTGACGTGCCGGACGTCTTGCCGCAGGAAGGCATTGCTGACTCAACGGAAGCAAGAGTGTAAGCGTACCTGGTTCGGGAATTCAAAACACGGTACCACTGGTGCGGGGAATTAGCTTTCTAAGAGAGGTGGCGTCGGCTGTCGGGTTTAGCTGCTTGGATCATCAACGGGATTGTTGTGCATCTGCTCTGGCGTTCCTCATTTCTCCGCGGTATGCGGAGGCGAGCCTAGCAAGCCTCTACCAGATCTACATGGGGAAGAAGTTCGATCATCCGCCAGTGTGAAATGCTGGCAGCGTGAGGACAAGCATAAAATTATAGGAGTAAGTGATTGCGGTATTGGCCTCCAACGCTACCAGCGAGGGACGATAACACGATCAAACTGGACAAACGAAAGTGAGGCTACTCATGTCTAGACATGATAAGAAAAGAGTGTCACAAGTAAATATTCCGGCTGTCACCTCTCAGAAGGAAGCACGTTCCAACGTTACCTCCATTCCGAGCACCTCGCATGAAGCCATTCCCCATTCTTCAACGCCGGAGCCCGCTGAGTACGTCATTCGTCAGCGTGCCTACGAGCTGTACGAAAAACGGGGACGCGAGGACGGCCATGCGGAGGAAGACTGGTTGCATGCTGAAGCGGAGGTCCTGGGTACAGTTTTCAGGAGAGCACGAGTTGGATAGTGGCACCCTGGAACAAGCGTGCTAGTCGCCGGAAAGGAGAACGCCGAGGATGGCCTTTGGAGACGGGACTATCCGGGGCCTTAAGGGAGGAACTTCGTCGGCTGGTTGAGCTGTAGACCGCCTATTTCGCTGCCGCCGAGTCGCACGCTCGGTCGATTTCGTCAAACTGATGTCAGAACTGTGCAGTTTGGACCGGTCGAACCAATCTTTCCATGCCTATGCTGTATCTATCGAGCCGATGAACAGTCGTGCGAAAGTGCGATCCTCCGGCCGCGTGGAAAAAAGCTATGACCCATTGCACCAACAAGCCGACACCCAAACTGCGTAAACCTCCCCAACCACCCTTGTCACACGCTGGAGCAATCCCTGACTCAGACCGTGCCAAGAAGCCACCGCTCGCCGAGCCCTCTACCACCGATCAGGAACTGAATCCCGGAGATCGCGAGCAACGCCATATTAATATTCGGTGAAAACCGCGGCATTTGTTCTCTATTGCTCATATCCAGATGATCTGAACCGGTACTCTTCCGTTCGTAGACAGCCACGTATTCAGAAGACTTCCCGGCGGCATTTTTGCTGGCAGGAACGATGGAAACTGGCACAAAGGCAGCCGGCCAGCGCATGTGGGAATAAGCATCCACCCCAGACCGACTGTGAGTTCATTGCGGCAGACTCAGGTTGGGCTGACAAGAGGTTTGTCCGTAAGACGTTGTTCCAGTTAACGGCATTCGTCCACCTAAAGGGAGGATTGCGCATGAGGATTCCAGGCTGGTCCCTTGCCGCCTCGGTACTGCTCGCGACCGTCGGGATGATCTCTTGTCAAAAAGCCGGACCCTCCACAGAAGGCGCCGACGTGAGACTCCAAGGGTCCGGAGCCAGCTTTCCGTTCCCGATCTACTCGAAATGGTTCAAAGTCTATAGCGAAGCTCATCAGAACGTAGAGATCGATTATCAGTCGACCGGAAGCGGCAGCGGTGTGAAGAGCTTCATCGACAACACGGTCGACTTCGCCGCGAGTGACAAGGCCATGACACCGGCGGAGATCGGGCGTGTCGCGGCAGGAGTCCAGCTCCTTCCGTTGACGGCAGGGACGATCGTTTTGACATACAACGTGCCGGGAGTCACGGAGCTGAAGCTGTCGCGCGAGGCCTACGTAGGCATATTCCTAGGCAGGGTGAAGAAGTGGAACGATCCGGCCATCGTCAAAACGAACCCCGGCGTGAATCTGCCGGGTAGCGCCATCAACGTCGTAGTCCGCGCCGATTCGAGCGGTACCACCTTTGTATTCACGCAGCACCTGAGCGCGATCAGCAAGGAATTCGCAGCCAGTCCCGGAAAGGACGACATGCCCGCATGGCCAGTGGGCACCCGATCGAAGGGGAATGAAGGCGTTACCGCCAGCGTCCAGACCACACCAGGGTCCATCGGCTACATCGAATACGGTTACGCGATGAGCCAGAAGATGCCGATGGCGCAATTGGAGAACAAATCCGGGCAATTCATCGCTCCATCCACGGCTTCGGGGCAGGCCGCGCTCGCCACCGTGAATTTGCAGGAAAACCTGATTGGGTGGGTTCCCGATCCGGAGGTAAAGGACGCCTACCCGATCGCCACGTTTACCTGGCTCCTTTGCTACAAAAAGAACGCCGACCCGCGGAAAGCGGAAGTGCTCCGCGACCTTGCTTCGTACATCCTCACCGACGGCCAAAAGGAATCGGAAGCGCTGGGGTACCTGCCGTTGCCGGATGCCGTGGCCACCAAGGTGAAGGCCGCGGTGCAAAACATTCAATAGCTGGCCAGCTCTCCAACACCGGTTTCCCGCCACGTCAGGCGACACCGCGGAGGCCCAGATGCTGGCAAAGAGAAGGGAGTGAATCATGCCGGCCGAGGCCCAGATATGTAAACCGCCAACGCGCAGCCAGGCCGTTACCGATACTGCGTTTCGAGCCTTGTGTCAGGGATTCACATGGCTGGTCGCGGTCATTGCAGTGATCATCGTGCTGAAGATCGTCCTCGCCGCCCTGCCCGCTGTCCGACAGTATGGGCTTGGTTTTCTCTCGGGGCAGGTTTGGGACCCGCACAAGAAGGTGTACTCGATTCTCCCCGAGATCTGGGGCACGCTCTACAGTTCCGTCCTTGCGTTGATTTTTGGAACGGCGTTCGGAGTGGCGGCGGCGCTTTTCCTGGCCGAAGGCTTTACAGCCGACGCCGTCTTCGCGTTGCTCAAGATTGTCAATCTGCAGTTCCACCCGTTCTGGGGCAAGCTCCCCGTCCAAGTGGAGAACTTGCTGAGCAACCTGATTGAACTTCTGGCCGCGATTCCGAGCGTGGTGTATGGCCTATGGGGGTTGTTCGTCATCATCCCGCTGATACGGCCCGCCTGTCACTGGTTGCACGCCGATTTGGGCTGGATACCTCTTTTCGGCACGAACCTGAGCGGACCGGGAATGCTGCCCGCAGTGATCGTGCTTTCGATCATGATTCTACCGACGATCACGGCGATCGGCCGCGGCTCGTTGCTCGCGGTGCCGACCCGGCTAAGAATGGCCGCATACGGGCTGGGCGCAACGCGATGGGAAGCGATCTTTGCCGTGACCCTTCCTACTGCGTCCAGGGGCATCTTTGGAGGGATTGTGCTCGCGTTCGGCCGCGCGCTGGGCGAAACCATGGCGCTGGCAATGCTGGTGGGGAATGCGAATGTGATCAGCGTGTCGCTGTTTTCTCCGGCCAACACGCTGGCTGCCTTATTGGCGAACGCCTTCCCCGAGGCCAGCCCCAAGGATGTAGGGGTATTGATGTATGCCGCAATGGTGCTGCTGGTCATCACGCTTCTGGTAAATGTCGCGGGGGCCTACATTGTGCAGTTCACGGCCTCGGAACTGGAAGGAGAAAAAGTATGACCTCCACTTCCGTTGAGGCCAACTCGAAAGCCGGAAGCCGGCCGAATCCCAACGCCGAGGCTTTCGACCCGTTCCACGGCGTGGACTTTTCGAAGTTGGAGAGGTCGCTGCATCGTCCTCGCACCTTCATGAGCATGTTGTTCACGGTGATCGTGTCGGCCATGACATTGTTCGCGCTGATTCCTCTGTTCTCAGTACTGTTCCTGCTGGTGTGGCGGGGAGGGCGCAAGCTCAGCATCGCCGCGTTCACTCAGCTTCCCCCGGCGCCGCTGGAGCAGAGCGGCGGATTTGGAAACGCGATCGTTGGCACCCTTGCGATCTGCGGGATGGCGCTGCTCATCAGCCTCCCCATCGGGCTTTTGAGCGCGATCTTCCTGGCGCAAGCCAAGCCGGACAACCGCTTGGCGTCGGCGGTGCGCTTTGCCGGCAAAGTGCTGACGGGATTCCCCTCGATTCTGGCCGGCGTGTTCGCCTACGGGGTCGTGGTCATGGCCACGGGCGGCTATTCGGCCCTCGCCGGAGCCGTGGCCCTTTCGATCCTGATGCTGCCCACCATTCTCCTCACCTCCGAGGACGCGATTCGCATGGTGCCGGAGAGGATGAAGGAGGCCGCCATCGGAATGGGCGCCACCCATACGCAGACCGTCTGGATGGTGCTGCTGCCGGCCGCCGTTCCGCGCATTCTCACGGGAGTCATGTTGGCCATCGCTCGCGGCGCCGGAGAAACCGCTCCCCTCCTGTTCACCGCGTTATTCAGCAACTACTGGCTGCTCTGGCACGGCCACCTCAAGCTCATGCAGCCCACGGCATCGCTCGCCGTGCTGATCTATAACTTCGCCGGCATGCCCTTCGCGAATCAGGTGGAATTGGCCTGGGCCGCCGCCCTGGTACTGGTGGTCATGGTTCTGATCGCCAATCTCATCGGGCAAAGTCTGGCAAGCCGTCAAGTTCAATAACTGGAATTTCAATCATTGGAGGTATCCTCGATGGCAACTGCGGAGATGGTCAGGCAAGAGCCGGTCCCAACCAACGGAAACGTAGATCCCGCGGTCGTGATGGATTGCAATATCGAAAAACTGTACTACGGTTCCTTTAAGGCGGTTCGCGACACGAAGATTCTCTTCCAGAAGAACGCGATCACGGCCTTCATCGGACCATCGGGCTGTGGGAAGAGCACAGTGCTCCGCTGCCTGAACCGGATGAACGACCTGGTCCGGGGCTTTCGGCTTGAAGGCAACGTCCAGTTCCGCGGGCAGGACATTTATGGGCGCAAAATCGATCCCGTGGCCGTGCGCCGCTATATCGGCATGGTGTTCCAGCAGCCGAACCCATTCGCCACCAGCGTTTATAATAACGTCGCCTTCGGGCTGCGCTTGAACGACTTCAAAGGCGACAAGGCGGCAAAGGTGGAGGAAGCTCTGAAGTCGGCGGCGCTATGGGATGAGGTGAAGGACAAGCTGAACGAGAGCGCGCTCGCGCTCTCGGGCGGCCAGCAGCAAAGGCTCTGCATCGCGAGGGCCATTGCGACCGAGCCCGAAGTTCTGTTGCTTGACGAACCTTGTTCCGCGCTCGACCCAGTGGCTACACGCAGCATCGAGGAACTCATGAAGCAACTGAAGGCCCGTTTCACGATCGCCATTGTGACTCACAATCTTCAGCAGGCCCAGCGCGTGTCCGACAAGACGGGCTTCTTGTATGTCGATACCTCGGAAGGCAGCCGCACGGGCTACCTGGTGGAGTTCGGCGACTCCAACCAGATATTCCACGACCCCAAGGAGAAAGAAACGCAGCAATACATCAAGGGAGAGTTCAGCTGACTCGGAAGCGCGCGGAAGCCTGACTGATGCCTTCCACTATCCGGTTCAGATGAAACATCGGAAGAGAGACCACATGTTCGTACCAGAGCGGAACGACCAACCGACCTACGGCCGTCTGCCCACGGAAATCGAGGGCTTTGAATCCCTGGCTGAACTTGCTCTGAACTTGCGCTGGTCGTGGAACCATCGCGCCGACCAGGTGTGGCGGCAGATCGATCCTATCCAGTGGAAACTCACACAGAACGCCTGGGTTATTCTGCAAACTGCCTCGCGGGACAAACTCGGGCAGCTGCTGGCCGATCCGGCATTCCGCAAGGATGTCAATGACTTGTTGAGCGACGAGCGTCACGCGGCGGAGGCGCCGGGATGGTTCCAACAACATCATGTTCAGGCTCCCTTGAGCTGCGTCGCGTATTTCAGCCTCGAATTTATGTTGAGCGAAGCGCTGCCGATTTACTCGGGCGGGCTCGGCAACGTCGCTGGAGATCAGCTCAAGAGCGCCAGCGACCTGGGTGTGCCGGTGGCAGCGGTGGGGCTGCTCTACCAGCAAGGTTATTTTCGGCAGGTGATCGACAAGGAGGGCGCGCAAGAGGCTCTCTTCCCCTATAACGACCCTGGACAGTTGCCGGTCACGCCGGTGCGCCGCGAAAACGGCGAGTGGTTGCGGTTGGAGATTCCCTTGCACGGTTACACGACCTGGCTGCGCGCCTGGCAGGTCCAGGTCGGCCGGTTGAAGCTTTACCTGCTGGACAGCAACGACCCGGCCAACTCCCCCGAGGATCGTGCCATTACCAGCGAGCTGTATGGGGGCGACGCGGAGTTGCGCCTCAGGCAGGAGATGATTCTCGGGATCGGCGGTTGGAGGCTGCTCGCCGAGCTTGGCATCCATCCGGAGGTTTGTCACCTCAATGAAGGTCATGCGGCCTTCGCGGTGTTGGAACGCGCCCGCAGTTTCATGCTTGAGGCCGGGCAGCCCTTCGACGTGGCGCTGGCCGTCACGCGCGTGGGGAACCTGTTCACCACCCACACGGCTGTAGCCGCCGGCTTCGATCGCTTCCCGCCGCCTCTGATCGAACAATACCTCGGCCGCTATGCCGAGCACGAACTCGGCATCAATCTCCACAATTTGCTGGCTCTGGGCCGCCAGAATCCGAGCGACCCGTCGGAGAGTTTCAACATGGCCTATCTGGCCATTCGCGGCAGCGGCGCGGTGAATGGCGTGAGCCAATTGCATGGGCAGGTCAGCCGGGATCTATTTGCGCCCCTGTTCCCCCGGTGGCCATTGGACGAAGTGCCCATCGGCCATGTGACCAATGGAGTCCATGTGTCCACCTGGGATTCTTATCCGGCCAACGATCTCTGGACCAAGGCATGTGGAGAACATCGCTGGCTGGGAACGACGGAAACCCTGGAGCAGAAAATTCGCGGTGTCTCCGACGAGAGCCTCTGGCAAGTCCGCACAGTCGCCCGGGAGTCCCTGGTTGCGTACGCTCGGGAACGATTATCCAGGCAACTGGCCGTCTCCGGCGCATCGCTCGAAGATGTTGACGGCGCTAAACAGCTTTTCGATCCCAAGGTATTGACGCTGGGCTTTGCGCGGCGCTTCGCGACTTACAAGAGACCTAACTTGCTGTTGCGTGACACGGAGCGGCTGCTTCGCCTGTTAACCAATCCCGAGCGGCCGGTGCAACTCATCCTTGCCGGCAAGGCCCATCCGGCGGATCACGAAGGGCAGGCCTTGATTCAGGAGTGGATACGCTTCATCCGAGGGACTGAGGCGCGGAACCATGTAATCTTTCTCAGCGACTATGACATGCGCATGTCTGAACACCTGGTACACGGGATAGATGTCTGGCTAAACACACCGCGGCGGCCGTGGGAGGCATGTGGAACCAGCGGCATGAAGGTGCTTGTCAACGGCGGGCTCAATTATTCGGAATTGGATGGCTGGTGGGCCGAAGCTTTTGCTCCGGATGTGGGCTGGGCGCTCGGCGACGGCCTGGAACATGGCGCTGATCCAGGACTGGATCACAGCGAAGCGGAGATGCTTTATGACACGCTCGAACGGCAAGTTGTCCCGGAGTTCTATACCCGAGGCGAGAGCGGTATTCCCACCGCCTGGGTTGCGCGGATCCGCGAGAGCATGGCGCGATTGACTCCGCGATTCTCCGCCCACCGCGCGGTGCGCGAATACACTGAGCAACACTACCTCCGGGCTGCCGCAGCCTACCGTTTGCGCACCGCGGACAAAGGCGCAATCGGCAGGCGGATTGTCGATTGGCAGCATAGCCTGGAACAGAAATGGGCCTCGCTGCACTTTGGCGAAGTGAAAGTTGAAACCCGTGGCGACAACCACGCATTCGAAGTTCAGATTTGGCTCAACGACCTCGATCCCGAGACCGTGCGGCTAGAGCTTTATGCCGACGGCGTCACGGGGAGCGCTCCCATCCGGCAGGAGATGAAGCGCAGGGACGAACCGGGGGGGACGCCGGGTAGCCACGTCTACAGCGCAGCTGTTTCCGCGGCCCGGCCCGCGGCGGACTACAACGCGCGAGCGCTACCTTACTTCGAAGGCGTTGCCGTCCCACTGGAAGAAGGACGCATCCTCTGGCAGAGTTGATGCGGCCACCCGTCGCTCAAGAAGGTTTGGGGCCAGCTTGGCCCGGGCGGACGTCACTCAGAGCCGGTACAGACGAGCGAACGTCGATGATTATTTTCTCCAGCTCCTCCCACCCATTCGGCTAGATGCCACAGCAATGATTTACAACACGATCAATTCTGACCAGCTTTTCCAAGACCTAAAGTTTGATACTGGCCATTCGCAAGGTTCTGATGCCGGAGGGAGCCTTGTGAATAAAGTTGGTTTTGTGGGCGCTCTGGATGCAAAGAGGGTTCGATGAATCTACATCTGATGGATCCGAAGCTGATTGTGCTCGCCGTAGTGGTGATTCTGATCATCGCCGTGCTTGCTTGGCTCTATGTGCGAAAACGCAGGAGTAGTACGACTGCAGACCTGCGTCACAAGTTTGGACCCGAGTACGATCGGGCGGTGCTGAAGCATGGGTCAGAAAGAAAAGCACAATCGAAATTAGAGGATCGCGAGAAGCGGGTGGAAAAGCTCAACATCCGCGATCTTGATCCGGTGGAACACGACCGTTTTTTGAAACACTGGGAGTCCGTGCAGTCTCGTTTTATTGATTCCCCAAAGGGGGCAGTCGCAGAAGCCGACGACCTGGTGTCCTCTCTAATGAAAGTTCGCGGCTATCCCGTATCCGATTTCAATCAACGCGCGGCCGATATTTCTGTCGACCATCCCCGAGTAGTGGAGAACTACCGGTCCGCGCATGAGATTGCGCTGCGTGTTGGGAAAGCCGAAACAACTACGGAAGAGCTTAGAACGGCGATGATCCATTACCGCTGGCTAATTGAGGAACTGATGCAGGTACCAATGAATGTGGAAAGGAAAGAGGTGGCGTAAATGGCTGAACTACTGAAGACAAAAGAAGAGGAGCTTACCACGGCCGACCTGGCCAGCTACGGCATTGCACAAAAGCAGGCCGACGGACCCAAACTGGTGAAAGTCCAAGAGACGGAAACTCTGGACCGAGCGGCTGCGGTCTCAAAGCCCGTGCCCTTGTTTTCTGAATCGGAGATGGGGGATTTCCGATCGCAGTGGAGCACGGTACAAACTGGTTTCGTGGACGAACCACGCCGAACGGTCGAAGAAGCGGACAAGCTGGTAGCTGCGGTGATGCAGCGACTCGCGGAAGGTTTCGCCAACGAGCGATCGGGCCTGGAAAAACAGTGGGACAGCGGTGACAACGTGTCTACCGAGGACCTGCGGCTTGCCCTGCAGCGCTATCGTTCTTTCTTTGACAGATTGCTGAAATTGTAAGAGCGAAGCCGCGTTCTGGCGTTGTGTACTTTTTTGAACAGACTGCTCAACCTCGACGCGGCATACTTTTCATGAGACTTGGAATTTGGAGGACTTGAACAATGAGTCTAGAAACGATTCTGATTATCGTACTGGTTGTGTTCCTGCTTGGTGGAGGCGGTTGGTACTGGGGGCGCGGTCGCGGTTAACCAGGCCTCTTCCGGAACGGAATAGCCTTTCTGGCGGGGAGACCTGCCATGCAAATAGCAACTCCGCCATTGTCACTGACTGGCTCGAAACCGAGTCCCATTTTATTCACAGGATGGGAATTATGTCAGCGCGGCGAATGGATGGTGCCGCGCTCTGAAATAGCCAAAGATTCAACGATAAGGAGAAAACAGATGAAGCCGAGTACGACGGATGAGATTAAAGGCGCTGTTCATGAAGTGAAGGGAAAAGTCAAAGAGACGGCCGGCAAAGTCACGAATAATCCTAACTTACAGGCCGAAGGCAACGCCGAAAAAAATACCGGCAAAGTTCAGAAAAAGGTCGGACAGATCGAAAAAGTGTTCGAGAAGTAAATCAGGCGGCCCTATTCCGAACGTGTTGCACTGCCGGGTCTCTGCAGAACTGAGCGGAGACCGGCGGCACACCAGTCCGTCTGAAGAGGATCAACGTCAGACTAGCGCCCGAAGTTCGTCTATCGGGGTCGGGGCACATATTTCAAACGCCTCTAACCCAATCGACTTCGGCGCGGAACCCGTTTTCCTAAATCCGTCTCTAACCAAAGTGGCGCATCGACGCGTCGCAACCCGCATGTCTAGGTTGGGAATATGAGCCCGGCTGCGGAACCAAGTCAGGTAAGCATATCGGAGACGGCCCCGACGTCTTCGACCTCATCGTCCGACAAGCTGCTCAGCAGAATCACGATTCTGCTCCTCATATTAGTCGCGGGCTTGCTGACGGTGTTTGGGTACTATGCGAGCTCGATTTGCATCACGGTCGTCCTGGCGGGATTTCTTGCGATCCTGTTTGACCCCCTGGTAGTGAAACTCGAAAGACTGCATATTCCGCGGAGTCTGGCCGCGGCGAGTATTGTACTCGCCGGCATAGGGTTGATCGGCCTGCTGGGTTACGCGCTCTACGGAAGAGCGATGAGCTTTGCAGAAGAGCTTCCAGTTTACGCTTCGACGATTCAGCAAACTATTGCGCCCATTACCCGGAAGATCCAAAACTTTCAACAAAGTGCGGGCAACCTTACGAATGACGTGCATCCCATAAAGAAAGTTCCCGAGGTTCGGCTACAGGAATCGTCGACCTGGCCTGACTATCTGGTGCGCGGAGTGGGATCTGTGTGGGGAGCGCTGATTATTGCCGGCGTGGTTCCATTTCTGACGTTTTTCATGCTCTGCACCAAGGACCAAATGGCCATCCGAACCAACGGCCTGTTTAGCTCTAGGATAGACGCGGCTCGATTCATTGCGAACCTGAACCAGATGATTCATGGATTCGTAACTGGGAACCTTATCGTCGGCTCCGTGATGGCCTTAGCCACTACGCTGGTCTTGTGGGGGCTTGGCGTGAAAGGCGCCATACCTCTCGGAATCGCCAGCGGACTCTTGAATCTGCTGCCGTTCCTCGGACTGATCGCTGCGCTTGCTCTTCCTCTTGCGGCGGCCCTCCTTCAATTCAACACACCGGGCCCATATATTGTCATCACCCTGACGATCCTCTTCCTGCATGTCGTGTCCGCGAATCTCCTGATTCCGAAGTTTATTGCCAATCGCGTGAGTATCGGGCCGGTGGCGGCAACGGTTGGGATTCTCTTCTGGGGCTGGTTGTGGGGTGTGATGGGCTTGCTGCTCGCCGTACCGCTCACAGCATTCATCAAGCTGGTCGCGGATTTGCATCCGTCCTTATGTCACTTGTCCAACATGCTGGCGCTGACGCCGCGTCCTATTCCACGTTGGGTGCGATATGGCGAAACGGCTTTGGAACGGACGATTCCTTACCTGCGCCCGCGCGCGGAAAAAGTTCCTACCCGGCACCAACCCTAGGCGAGGACTGTACAGCCCTGGTATAGAACGGCGCGGACGTCGCGAACCCGAGGAGGATGTCCAGAGTCTGGTCACCGTCCAGTTGATCGGTTGCTGTCCTCAACGGATTCGCGCGGCCACTCGGCGGGCGCTGATTGCGAACCGCCGCCGGCCCGCCATTTCAGTCGCCCGCACGGCTGATCGACCCACTACTTCTGCATGCTGTCAGTCTTTTTGCGCTCACTTCGCCATCTTGAGCGACATGACGTGGACTTCGTTCTTGTCCGCATTACATTGTGCCGTCAAGGTGACGTGGTGCCCTTCGTGTCCTTTTACTGCTTCCGGGTTGTTGATGGTCCAGCTCTTGCTGTCCGTGTCGCCCACAAACATCTTGCCGTCATCGCTAACTTTGCCTGTGACGTGAACCGCTTTCATGGACGCATCACCCTTCATGTTGTCGTTGTGCATGTTGTCCTGGGCCGAAGCCACTCCGAAGGTTAGCAGGGCCAGGGCGAAACAAATTGTCATCAGCATTTTCATGTTGTTCTCCTTAGATACGCCAACCCGGTCGACACGAACCACCTGCCCCCGAGGGGCTTTCCGTGTTTCAAGCGCCGCGCTGAGCAAGTGGAATGCTAGTATCCCTGCCGTCGAATGAACTGTACAGAATTGCTCACTCCTTCACTTTGTTTTGAGAAGCTACCCAGTCGAATCAGCGTGTTCGTAGCCGCGGAGCTTTGCCAACACCTTTATCCCCTAGAAGACGGGATTGTTTCCGGGGCTCTGCGACTCGCCGCGACCCGTGAGTGCGCGATATTGACCAGCTTTTGAAGTCCCTACGTTCCATGATCAGAATTGTAAGGAACTGAACGGCGCCGATAGCGATGCAGATCTACGAGCGGTTCCTCCGGTTCATCTCACTGGAACAAGGAACAATGGCGGCATGAACGACTGGATCAAAACGTGTCGCGCACGGCCATCGGTTATGCGACTAAGACACAGCCCCGTGCCTCTTGCACTGGCGATCATCCTGCTGAGCATACCCGCACGTCCTCAGTCCATCCCCAAGAGCCAAGTGTCGTCCAACGATCTGGCACGACGGGTGATCGCGAATGAACTAACTTTCCAAGACGACCACACCAACTGGATGTACCGACTAGAAAAAGAACAGGCTGGAAAGAGACGGGTCGAGGAGATTATTGAGACAAAAGTAGGTTCTCTCAGTCGACTCTTGTCCATTGACGACCGACCCCTTAGCGCGAAACAGCAGGAGGAAGAGAACAAGCGTGTTCAGGAGTTAATGACGAGTCGAAGTGCGAAACGAAAGCTGCAGCGGGAATTGGAGGCTGCGACCCTGCAGGGCAGAAGGCTGTTCAAGATGCTGCCTGATGCATTCGTATTCAACTACGCAGGTGATGACGGGAACCTGGTAAAGCTGAGCTTTAGACCAAACCCGAATTTCCACCCGCCTTCCATGGAGTCCCGCGTGTTCCACGACATGGAAGGCGAGATGTGGGTGGATCGCAAACAGGAGCGACTGGCTGCGTTTAGTGGTCATCTCACACGGGACGCGAAATTCGGCCTCGGCCTGCTAGGACACCTGGACAAGGGAGGCCATTTTGAGGTCAGGCAGGCAGAAGTTGTCCCAGGCCATTGGGACCTGACTAACATGAATGTGGAGATCACAGGGAAAGCTCTCTTGTTCGCGACCATCGGAATGCGGAAGAAGGAAACCCATGGGGATTACCACCAGGTTCCCGATGATCTGACGCTCTCGAAGGCCGCGGACATACTCAACAGAAAGCTGGTTGTAGCGGATCGCCACTAAGGGGCACACTTCTCCATGAAGCCCTCGCTGATTTCTGAACGCGTCACGCGGCGCTGACGCGCCGCCCTTCCAGGTGACCGGCACGTGAAGGAAGGTTCCTCTCACTTTCCTTTCATTGGACTTTGGATCAGCGTAGATAAAATGTTGGCTCCATCCAGAGAAACAGTAAAAATCTGAACTTCACTGCCTTATACCCTCCGCCGATCTTCTGACACTGTTCGTCTTCGATAGTCCAACCCTCTGAACGCGTCAAACGGAGACGTGGTGCTACATTTGGGATGTTACATTTTGCAGATTGGTTAAGACTGTTCAAGACTGCTCGGTATGAACACGATGCTGGAACCCCAGACCTGTTCCAAATTGACCTGTAATCCATTTGCACTCGTGACATCGTGCAGGTATGCATAAGGACGAGTCGAAGCAAGAATCCAACCAAGCAATACTGGCTCGCGTCAAAAAGGAAATGGATGAGCCGCGCATCGCCGAATCCGCGCGGGAAGAAGACAGTCAACCAGACCACGCGGCAGGAGCTGGAAAAGCTGCCGTAGTCGAACCTAGGAACGAGTCCGGGGCCGCTTGCGCAGGGAGGTCCCGAGGGAGAAAAATAATGGCAAAGCTGACCAAGCCAGCTCGTGATCGGATATACGCAACCAAGTTCGCGTTCCCGAAGCAACGCAAGGAGCCTCTGGAAAATGCCTCTCACGTACGCAACGCGGTTGCGCGTTTCAACCAGGTGAAGGGCGTTACGGAAGCGGAACGTCGCGCGGCGTGGAAGCGGATACAGTCTGCCGCAAAGCGATACGCAGTGGAACTTGAAGAGTCGGCTTGAGCTGCGTCACGAGCTTGTGCAGGTCCTCGGCGAAGGTGTCGTAGTTAGGACTACAAGCCGATTCATGAACGTCTGACCCGCCGAACAGCAATGATTCCCTCAAGCACGGACCCATGGTGGATGTCGGGCAAGCGTGAGGGTTCGAGCGCGCCTGGCGGTTCCGGGCGGACCGTCAAATGGAGCTCCTGATAAGCGGGCCGGCCGCCTCCGGTCGGGCACTAGATCCAGTGTCTGCGTAGCAGCCATACTTTAATGATCTGCGTCAGGCCCATGTAGCTGAGCAGCGTGAGCATAAGAATTGGCCAGTACAGCCGCGGCAGGTGCGTGAAGCCCAACGCAGAGGCCAAAGGGGAATACGGCAGCCACACGCCCAGAGCCATGATTGCTACTGTTGTGGCGGTTAGCGCCCAACTCGCACGGCTCTGCAGGAAGGGAATTTTATTGGTACGAATGACGTGGATGATGAGCGTCTGCGTCATCAAAGACTCGACGAACCATCCGGTCTGAAATAGCGACGCTCGGGATGGATCCCAGCAGCGGAAGATCCAGAGCATGACGAAGAAGGTCGTATAGTCAAAAATCGAACTGATAGGGCCAATGAAGAGAATGAATCGCTTGATTTCACCGAGGTTCCAGGGCCGCGGCCGGGTGACTTGCTCCTCGTCCACGGCGTCCGCTGGAATCGGCACCTGGGAGAAGTCATACAGGAGGTTGTTCGTCAACACCTGAATCGGAGCCATGGGCAGGAAGGGGAGAAAGGCGCTCGCCCCCAGAACGCTGAACATGTTCCCGAAGTTGGAACTCGCACCCATC
>Ga0074046_10002650_pt1 | contig 15348 bp, 10 predicted proteins | sample BogForMeECP23OM3_FD_94441 | JGI IMG/M metagenome (GOLD analysis project Ga0074046, IMG submission 94441) | Bog forest soil microbial communities from Calvert Island, British Columbia, Canada - Bog Forest MetaG ECP23OM3 | ecosystem: Environmental > Terrestrial > Soil > Wetlands ...
CCGCCGCAAGGCCTTTGTTATAATCGGATCGTTGCAATCCACCCGAGTGGCGCTATCGTCTAGGGGTTAGGACGGAAGATTCTCAATCTTCAAACCCGGGTTCGATTCCCGGTAGCGCTACCAGCAAGTCTGAAGGGCAGAGAAATCGGACCTCGATTGCCCTGAAAATTGCGGGAAATGGCCGCAATTCCGCACATCGGGACGTTCCGGGCTGACGGCAGTCAGCGCGACTGCCACGCGGCCGGCAAGCGGCGTAGACCTTCTCGCGCTCGCACATTGTTGCGATCGAGCTTTAAAACAAGTCCGTATTCGTAACGCGCCAGACGATAATCGCCGCGCGCTGCTGAGGAATCGGCCTGGCTCAGCAGATCCGGGATGTCCTGTCGGCTGAAACCCTCTACCGTCGCAGCCGATTCCAGAGCGCGTTTTCGGGCAAGCCGCTTTGCGGTTGCTGGCGGTGCAGTTTGTTGGTCATCGTCGCGGGGGGTAAAAGGCGAGGTGAGTGAGTCGTGAGCGGTTGCGTTTTCGGCTGCAGGTCGATTGTGGTCACTCGACTCAACCGCTTGAGGTGAAGCGGTCTGGGATGGATCGAGAGGCTTCTGCGACGTCTCTACTGGTGGAGACGATGCCGGTGCTCCTGGGACGGGTGCGCTTTCACTTAGCGGATGATCGCTTGACGACTGCGCCGCGACCGGCTGCAAGGTTGGTACGGCTGCGGGATTTGATGCCACCGGAATCGCAGATGTTTGGGGCACGGCCGCCGGAGCATCCGCCGTCTCTGGATTCTGAGCGCGCGCGGGCGCGACGCTGGGCTCATCAGCGGCACGGCGAGGAACCTGCGTCGAGTACTCACTCAGCTTTCCAGCGCCTGAAGTCAGGGCTCGGATCTTGCTCTCGAGTTTCGCAACCACCGGAGGAAACGCGCCCGTTCGGGAACGAATGTAGAGGGCCCAACTCGCTGCTGCGATGAGCAGAAGGGCAGAGCCCAGAACCAGACGCGGCCAGATTCGCGGTGGAGTTGCCTCGAACTGAAGAGCACGCCGGGCGCTCGCAGGGGTTGGCGTCTGGTTGGCGGCCACCTCCGTGGGAACGGTCGCGGGCGGAGTGAGCGGTGCGCGAACCGATTGCTCCAGGAAGGCCTGCCGCATTTCCTCGCAAGTCTGGAATCGATCCCTGGGATCTTTGGCGAGGGCTTTCCGGATGACGGCATCGATCCCGCCCGGGATTGCCGGGTTAATGAGCGAAGGCGCAACCGGATTCTCATTCACGATCTTGTAGAGGATAGTCGCGATATCGCCAGCAAAGGGCTTTTCGCGGGTCAGCAGTTCATAAAAGACAGCACCCAGGGAGAAGATGTCGGCGCGATGATCCACTTTCTTGCCGGCGATCTGTTCGGGAGCCATGTAGCTGGGTGTACCTACGACCAGCCCAGTCTGCGTGAGCGACGTGTTCTCGATTTTGGCAATCCCGAAGTCGAGGACCTTGATGGCCCCCTGGTCGGTCACCATGAGGTTGGCCGGTTTCAGGTCGCGGTGAACGACACCGCGGGCGTGTGCAAAACCGACCGCGGCTGAAATCTGGTCCGCCCAGGAAAGGAGGGTTGGCAGGGAAGGCACGCCAGCATCAGCCAATAGCTCAGCCAGGGTGGTTCCTTTGACGAACTGCATGCTCAAATAGATGGCGCCGTTTTCCTCGCCAACGTCGTAGATGGTGATGATATTGGGATGATCCAGTCCGCCGGCCGCTTTGGCTTCCTGCTTAAGCCTTTCGATCATCTGGGCGCGATCGGGAGCGTTATTGTCGATCAAAATAGTCTTGAGCGCGACGGTCCGGGCAATGACCGGATCGAATGCTTTATAGACGGCTCCCATGGCACCGCGTCCTAACTCTTCCTCAATCCGGTAGCGGCCCAAGGTTCCGAGGTTTGCCCGACTCGCCGGATGCAGGTCCCCAGCGGCGGGCTCTTCAGCAGCTCCCTGCTGCTCAACCCCTTGGTTTGGTGGTCCTGGCAATTCCATGAGAGATCTCTAATGGACTGTCGTCGCAAACATGCGCAAACGCACGAGTTATCGAGTCTGTGTGTTGCATCTTCAATCATAGCTCCGTCAGGTTTTGCTTCCCACTTACTTTAGTTTTGATTGGGCTATCGATCTTGTTTCGGCCGTTCCTTCCTGCGAGAAAATGGTGCTTGCGGATCTTTATGAAGTCGTGGAACCCCATTTCTTTCCTCTGCCCATCGAAAGGGCCGACCGGGATCTCTCGTCTCGAACGCTGCTCGGTCGCGGTTGTTCTCGTCATTGTTGTTGTTGTTGTTCTTGTGGGCGGAGCGTCGATCACGACTTACGCCAAAGATGCGTCCCTGACCGCGGTGGTTTTGTTCGACGGCCCCCAGGGCGCGGCGTATGTACAGATCACGGAAGCAACGCTGAATGGAAAGATCGAAGTTCGCAGTTGTGACGGGGTTTCGAGGCTCGACAAGAATACTTATAATGGGCTTCCGCGCGCGTCCCTGGCGGGCGCCAGTTCGCTTCAGCGCGGCGCGGACGGCGTACTCACGCTAACGGCAAACGGCAAGTCCGTCTGTGTTGTCCCCAGCAATCTGAAATTCGAACGGAGCGTTGAGCTCACACCTGCGGAGGCGGCTGAACAAGCCATGATTCGCGGCACGCCTGTCTCTTCATCGCCTCGCGATGAGATGATCCCGGCATTCAAGCCCGGTGTGCAACTGGTATTTATCGCTGCTCCGGACGCTGAACTTGCTGACTTCCTGCGGGCGCAACGAGCGAACACGGTCAGAGACTGGGAGGATTTTCTAACCCGTTATCCGTCTTCCGCACACCGAGCTTCCGCACAAGATGCCATCGCGGGATTTCATCAGCAGGCCGGCGAAGCTGCTTTTGCGCAGTATCAAAGTTCGAGCGGCGCCAAAACACAAGACATTGCCCTGCTGCGGCGGGCGTGCCTGGAGGCACAAACCGCCAGCCAGTCGTCTCCCGGCTACAAACCCGCTGCGCGGTTAATGGACGACATAGGGCGAGAATTGGACAACCTGGCGCGACCTGATCAGACACGCCTGCAGGCGTACCGAAAAGCCCTGCAGGACGATACGCCTGGGTATTCGCAACTGTCTGCCGCCAGGCAGCACATCGAACGGCTGTTGGAAGTCCGGCCAGACTATGCTCCTCTGCTTAGCCTCCAGCGTGAGATTGCCGCCGAGCATCGGAAACTGGAAACGACCATCGTGAACGCGCAGGTGCTGATGGTAGAGTCGCGTTACGATCAGGCCGTCAACTCGCTGGGTCCCTATGCAGCATTCGCTTCCGAAATGCCCCGCGTGGATGGCGTGATCAACGCGGCGTTCAAATACCACTTCGAGAACGGACAAAGACTGGCGGCTCATCAGGAGTGGGAAAAAGCAATCCGGGCGTTTGGCAGAGCGGCGGCCCTCCGGCCCGACCGCAAGGATGTCCAGGCAGCCGCCGACAACGCTGCCGCTCAAATCGAGGTCCAACGCAATCAGCAGGCGGCAAATACCGCGGTTCTCGAGAGCGACGAGTACGCGCGCACGAACCAGTTTGTCGAGGCCTATAACGTACTCGCCGACTTACCTGAGAAACAGCGCGCCCTAGTCACCTCCCAGCTCGCGGCGCTGTCGCACGACTATGTCGGCGCCGCCGCAAAGCGCGCACAGAAACTCCAGGAGTCGCACGTTCCGATCAAAAACCCGGCTGACGAGAATGCCGTGCTGGAGGCCTTTGTTCTGTGGGATCGCGCCAGCTCTCTAGCGGATGACCCGGCGATCACCGTCAAACGCGATTTCCTTTCCGCCAAGATCAGTGCTTACTACCTCGACCAAGCCGATCGATATCTGAAGAAGGCTTCGGGACCCGGAACCGTTGTGGGGTGGCTTTACCTGAAACAAGCAGTGCGTTACGGGATTACCAATCTCGACAGCCTGAAAGAGGAGATGGCCCGTTACGAACCACTTTATCAACAGCGATCCCAACTCTCGGTCGGCATCGTGTTTCGCGATCAAACTTCACGTCGCGACAGCCATGGTTTCGCCGACCAGCTGGCAGACGCGATAACCAGCGGACTCGATTCCTCCGGGGTGACGATTACGGTCGTGCGTAATTCCTCGGAGGTTGAGGAGTCCCAACAGCCCTATTTCACACTCGTTGGACAGGTTCTGGAACATCGCGTGGTCAAGAACGAGAACCTGGAGGCTCCGGAATCGAAATACCGGGCGGGTGCGCGCGAGACGAAAAATCCGGCCTGGCTGCAAATCGAAAGCGACTATGAATCCGCTCAGCAGCAGCTCAGCTCGGCGCAACATGCCCTGGCTGACGCCCAAACCCACAAGAAGAAGCAAGTTATCGCAGATGCCAGTGACGCGGTGCAGCAGGCACAGAAGAGCGTTGACGAGTTGCGACATAAGTCGGAAACGACCGAGCAGAGCCTCGTGGAGACCGTGGTTGAGTCTTATCACTACACCAGGAAGACCATTGATCTGACGGCGTCGGCGGAGATCAAATTCCAGTTTCGCGACCGGGCGGGTAATCTGGTCGGGCAACCTGCCGATGTGCGCAAGGACAAACACACCACGACCGTCGTTTTGCAGGACGTCAAAGCGGAAGATACCGAAGGAACCACCAACCAGGGCGTGGAACTGGACGGGGCGCAGTCTCTGACAGATCTGGAAGTTGAGTCCCGGAATGCCTTGGTCAAAGCGGTGCGGGAAAAAGCGGCGGAGCTTCCGGCGGCAGTCCTGCAGGCAGCGAGAACACAGGCGCAACAAGGCGACAGTGACGGAGCCGCGGAATTGTATGTGTTGTACCTGAATGCAACTCCTCAGGGTTCATCTCCCGGGCGAGATGAGGCAGTCAAGTTTCTGCGCGATCAGTTCAATTTAGCGGTGTCGGCGGATACTAAGCTGTGACCAGGTAGTCGATGGCAATTTGCCCATAAAGGGGCTGCAAAGGCCATGTGGATCGCTGGCTTTGCTGGTGGAAAGGATTATTGAACCATGGCGGACAGTCCGAAGAAGGACCCGGAGCTTTCGTCTCGTCTGCGGCAGACCAACGAAGAGCTTAAGAACCTGCAAGACTCAGTAAAGACCGGAATGATCAATGTAAAGGTTCTGATGGATTTCCGGACCGCTACCGAACGAGCTCGCCAGGCCAGCGCGGCCGTACAGCAATGGCTCGATGCACAAGGAAAAGGAGGCGATCCTTACAAGCTGATGGAGCAGGTAGTAAGACAGCGCGTTGAAATGACCACGCAGCTGATCAAGGACGTCACCGTTGACCTTGAAAGCCTCGACGTAGACTTCGACACCCACGGTCTTCCTGCACTCAACGAGGCCGTGCGCAAGCTGGCCGAGCAATTAAAAAAACTGTTTCCCCAGTGATCTCTGCACCTTACACGGTCGTTGCCTGAAATCCTTCGGTCTCGCCCGGTGCCGGATCTTGTCTGCCCAGGGGAGGCAAAGGGAATGCGGGTACCTTGGTACTCTTCCCTTCCGTATTTTTGAGCGCAGAATAGTTAGTGATCATCCGGCGGTAACGCCAAGGGAGCTTCCTCTGTCGTACCAGAATTGCTCTCCCAGATCGCGCATTTTGGAGCCGTGCCATGGCCGAGCTGTTTCTCAAATTTGAAGAACGGGTCTTACAAGAACTCTTGCTTTCCGGCGGCGCCGTCACCATTGGCCGTCAGCCGGACAACTACTTTCGCATCGACAATCCTGCCGTCTCCGGACATCACGCCAAGGTCTATGCCGAAGGCGATCACTATGTGATCGAGGACTCCGAAAGCTTTAATGGCACGTACGTCAATGGTCAACGCATCAGCAGGGTGGTACTGAAAGACGGAGACAACGTGACCATCGGCAAGCACACGATCGAATTTCGTGACGACGTGCGTCCGGTCGCCGCGCCCTACGGAACTCTCGATATCGCCGTTGGCGGGCAACCACTGAAGGCCCCGCCACAACTCGATCGCACCATGGTCCTGGACACGGCAAAAGCGAAAGAAATGCTCGCTCAAGCAGCCGCAGCAGCGGCCTCCGCCGGCCCGGTTGCGGTCCAGAGACTCGGCATTACTCAAGGCCAGCCGCCAGTCAACCCCACGCTCCCGGTACGTCAGACCATTGGCACGCTGACCATCGTCAAAGGCCGGACTGACAAGCAGCGGTACGTACTGACCGGTACCCTAACCATGATCGGAAAATCGCGGATGGCTGGCATTCGGCTAAAGCGGTGGTTCGCTCCCAGCGTCGCAGCCTTGATTTACCGGGGCGAGGATGGCTATTTCATCGCGGCTTCCGAAAACAAGGTAAAGATCAAAGTGAATGATACCGTGGTCGAGGGCGGCCAAAAACAACTCGAAGCGGGCGATGTAATCGAAGTCGCAGATATCGAGGCTGTTTTTTCTACGTAACTGGGACGCTCGGACTGGCACTCCAGCCCCGGAAGCGGAGTACGGTTTCGGAGGGCTCAGGGCATCGCGGAAGCGATGCCCTGGTACGAAGCCCCCATTCCCATTCTGGGTCGAAACCAAGTCCCTTGCGGTTCAGCGCCTCGCCGCCGCCGGCACTTCAACTTGCGCGAGGATCTCAGCCAGTCCTGGATGCGTAAGTTCCTCCACCTCGTAGGTGACCCGCAAGCTGGGTTTGTTGAGCTTGATGACTCGCGTCAGATCAATTGGCGTAGCGATCACAACCAGGTCGCAGGGCACGCGGTTGATGGTCTCTTCCAGTTCATGGCGTTGCATGACGCTGTAGCCCATGGCGGGAAGAAGATGGTCGAGGTGCGGGAAGCGCTCAAAAGTGCTGAGGATAGAGCCGACCGCAAAAGGCTTCGGGCCTACCAACTCGGCCGCTCCCCACTTGCGTGCGGCCACGACTCCAGCGCCATAGGGCATTTCGCCGTGGGTCAGGGTGGGACCATCTTCCACCACCAACACCCGCTTTCCCTTCACCAGTTCAGGATTAGGCGCGGAGAGCCGGCAGGCGGTCTCAATAACTTTGGCCTTGGGGTTGCTTAACTGGATGTTCCGGCGGACGGTCTCGATGTCCTGTTGTGCGGCCGTATCCACTTTATTGATGACCACCACGTCGGCGCGCCGCAGGTTGACCTCTCCGGGAAAATACGACAATTCGTGACCGGGACGCAGCGGGTCGACCACCACAATTTCCAGATCGGACTTGTAGAACGGGGTGTCGTTATTGCCGCCGTCCCAGAGAATGATGTCCGCTTCCTTCTCGGCCTGGCGCAGGATTTTCTCGTAGTCGACGCCGGCATAGACGACGGTGCCCTGCCGGATGTGGGGTTCGTACTCTTCGCGCTCTTCGATGGTGCATTGCTGCAGATCGAGATCGTCGACGGTGGCAAAGCGCTGTACTGCCTGTGCGACGAGATCTCCGTAGGGCATGGGATGGCGGATGACGACGGGTTTCCAGCCCTGGCGCCGCAACTCGGAGGCCACAAATCTCGACAGCGGACTCTTGCCGCAACCGGTTCGTACCGCGCAAATCGAAACTACCGGGGCGGACGACTTGATTTGAGTGCGCTCCGTCCCCAGGAGCCAGAAGTCCGCGTCGGCAGCCACCACGCGCGATGCCAGATGCATCAGGTTCTGGTGCGAGATATCGCTGTAGGCGAATACCACCGCATCCACCCGCTCGTCGCGAATGAGTTTTTCCAGGTCCTTCTCTTCAAAGATCGGGATGCCTACGGGATACTGCAAACTGCCGGCCAGTTCCGGGGGGTAGCGGCGGCCTGCAATATCGGGGATTTGCGTGGCCGTGAAGGCAACCACCTGGTAGTCAGGATTATTGCGAAAAATTACGTTGAAGTTATGAAAATCCCTGCCCGCTGCACCTAAAATGAGAATCCTTTTCATGAATGGCCTCCTGCCAGTCCCACCTAACATTCTATCCATGTTCTCGCGCCGGCGGGGGACCTGGCAGTGCGGCCTGTCACCGCCGGGTGTGACTGCGAACGAGTGAGGTTAGCTCTTCGGGCGGGCACGTCACAGTCATATGTGATCGTCGCCAGCCTGAGATGTGATTCAAAACACAGCGCTTTGTCCACCGTCTCCTGTATCTACGTGAGAGCGGCATTCAGCCAGAGAGCTGCGGGCCTCTGGCGTAAACGAGCGAGCGCTGGCATCACCATGAAGGCTTTCAAAGATTCCGGACACCTTTTTCGATTGTTGGCGGTTGGTGCGGCGGGCATCCTGCTGTTCCTGGTCATGCGCACTTTCCTGGTCCCAAAAAGCTTCGGCGAGTTCGGGCATTACCGCGGGGACGCGATTTCCGACCTCGCCGCCAGGCCCGTCAGCTTCGCCGGCCATGAGACTTGCGAGGGCTGCCATAGCGACGTGCTCGACAAGAAGAAGGATGGCAAGCACGCCCACGTCAATTGCGAGGCCTGCCACGGACCCCAAGCCAAGCATGCCGACGATCCGGCCACGGTCCAGCCTCCGAAGCTCGACACGGCGGTACTTTGCGTGCGCTGTCACGAGGCCAACGCCGCCAAGCCGAAAAACTTCCCCCAGGTTGCTTCCGCCGACCATTCTTCCGGCATGCCCTGCGATACTTGCCACCAGCCGCACAGTCCGGTCATCGACAGTTCGGCCGCGGGAGGCACGAAATGACCATCTCCCGTCGCCATATGCTTCTGCTGTTGCCTGCCGCTGCCGTCGCCTGGAAGCACGTTCTGGCCGGAACTCCGGAGTCCTCCCCCAACTACACCATGAGCCAGCATTGGTGGGGCATGTTGATCGACCTGACCAAATGCATCGGCTGCGGAAATTGTGTCCGCGCCTGCCAGTCCGAGAATGAGGTGCCTGACGGCTACTTTCGCACCTGGGTCGAGCGCTACCACGTTACCGATTACGACATTGAGAACCCCCACGTGGATTCTCCCGATGGCGGCAAGAAGGGATTTCCTCCGGCGAAAGACGAGAGCGGGAAAAACTTCTTCGTGCCCAAGCTGTGTAACCACTGCGTCGAATCGCCTTGCACCCAGGTTTGTCCGGTGGGCGCCACCTTCGTCAGCCCGGATGGCGTGGTTCTGGTGGACAAGAAATACTGCCTCGGTTGCCGGTATTGCGTGCAAGCCTGCCCCTACGGGTGCCGCTTCATCAATCCGAAAACCGAGACGGCCGAGAAGTGCACGCTGTGTTATCACCGCATCACGAAAGGCCTGACCACCGCGTGTTGCGAGTCTTGTCCGACGGGTGCGCGGCAACTGGCAGACCTGAAAAATCCCAGCGACCCGATTCACGAGTTCCTGAAAACCCATAGTGTGCAGGTGCTGAAGCCTTACATGGCGACCCACGCCAAGGTGTTTTACAACGGCCTGGACGGTTCCGTGCGATGAGAGATGCTCAATGCCCAGCCCCTAAAGGGGCGTCCGCTTTTGGAGAAATAACGGTATCGCTGAAGCGATACCCTGATACGAAACATGGTCTATTTTCCAGCGCGATGAGGAGAGGCGGATATGTCGGGCGTTGAAGGCTTCATGTATCCGAACGAAATCGAGCTGCAGTGGAGCGTGCTGATCGTGCTCTATCCGTTCCTGACGGGGCTAGTGGCGGGCGCGTTCATCCTGGCCTCGCTCGAGCGCGTTTTCCAGGTGCAGGCGGTGAAGCCCACCTACCGGCTTGCACTGCTGACGGCCCTGGCTTTCCTGCTGGTGGCGCCGCTGCCGCTGCAACTGCACCTCGGGCACCCGGAACGTTCGTACGAAATGTACCTGACGCCGCACAAGACGTCGGCGATGGCCATGTTCGGCTTTGTCTACCTGTGGTACCTGATGGCGGTTCTGGTGCTGGAGATCTGGCTCGACTACCGGCGCGACATCGTACTGCTGTCCCAATCCACCACTGGCTGGAAACGCTGGATCTATCGCCTGATGACCTTGGGCTCCAGCAACCTCAGCGAACGCGCGCTCGCGATTGACGAACGAGTGGGATGGCTGATTACGGTGATCGGCGTTCCTTCGGCGTTCCTGCTGCACGGCTACGTCGGATTCATCTTCGGCTCAATCAAGGCCAACCCGTGGTGGTCGTCACCGCTCATGCCCGTGGTGTTTATTTTCTCTGCCATGGTGTCGGGGATCGCCGCCGTGATGCTGCTCTACATGCTGATGATGTGGTACCGCGGAGAGAAGATCGATATGCGCTGCGTGGACACGGTGGCGCGCTACCTGTGCTACACCTTCATCATCGATTTCAGCCTCGAAATGCTCGACTTGATCCACCGCATCTACGAAGCCGATGAGAGCTTCCGCAGCCTGGACTTCATGGTCCATACCAAGTTGTACATGTCGCATATCGTGGTGCAGATTGTGCTGGGTACCGTCGTTCCCATCGCGCTTCTCGCTTTGACCCAGGTGGTCAAGCTCGGCGAAATGGCCCGCAAACGCATTTACGCGCTGGCCGGATGCCTGACCCTGGTCGGTATTTTTGCCATGCGCTGGAACGTCGTGATTGGAGGACAGCTGTTCTCCAAGAGTTTTCTGGGATACACGACGTACAAGATGGCTTTGGTCACGCGCGAAGGACTGCTGGTGGCGATTGTGCTGACCGTTCTGCCGTTGGTCATTCTGTGGGTGCTGGTGAAGCTTCTGCCACCCTGGCCGGAAAGAAATTCGGGCTCGCTCCCCGGCGCCGCGCCCGCGAACTAAGTTCGACTTATTCGTTGCTGGCAGTCCGTAGTCTAAGTGAGATTCGTATCAGGGCATGCCTTTAGGCATGCCGCAAGGGCCAGCCTCAAAGCGGTGGAGACTATGGACGATCTTCTCGAGGCTTTAGCGCGAATTTCCGAACGGCTGGAGCGTCTGGAGAGCCGAGTCTCCGCCCTGGAACACTCCCCCAAAATCATTAACAGTCGCCCCTCCCCGGCAACCGCGCCGGCGAGCGGAACGCACGCTGCGGAAGAGATCGCGGTTCCGCAAGATGGAGGAGCGTTTCCGGTCGTGGGTAAGGCTATGCTCGGAATTGCAGGCGCTTACCTGCTGCGAGCCGTGGCCGAATCGGGGTCATTGCCGCAAGTGGTGATCGTGGCGCTTGCCCTTGCCTATGCCGGAATGTGGTTGCTATGGGCGGCGCGGGTGTCGGCCAACAGCCCTTTTGCCAGCGCCGCGTACGCCGTTACCTCAGGCTTGATTCTCGCCCCCATGCTCTGGGAACTCACCCTGCGCTTCAAGGTGTTGCCACCCTGGGTGACCGCCGGGGTGCTGATCGCGTTTGTGGCCGGGGCATCAGCTCTGGCGTGGAAACGCAATCTCGCGCCGGTCCTCTGGATCGCCAACATCGCCGCGGTATTCACTGCCCTTGCCTTGCTGATTGCCACGCATGATCTGGAGCCGTTCATTTCGGCGCTGCTCATCATGGCCGCAATCAGCGAATTCGAGGCTCATCGCAAGCGCTGGATGGGACTCCGTTTTCTGGTTGGGCCCGCGGCGGACCTTGCCGTTTGGATTCCGATCTACATCTATTCGCTTCCGCAAAGCTCCCGCTTGGACTACCCACCCGTCCAAAGCACGCTGCTGCTGACGCTCCCGTCGGTCCTGTTTCTAATTTACGGGGCCAGCGTTACTTTTCGGACCACGTGGTTGCGCCAGCGGATCACCATCTTCGAAATCGCACAGACCGTTATCACGTTCCTGCTGGCCGCCTTCAGCTTGCTGGAGCTCGGGCCCACTGTCCGCGCCAGCTTAGGCATCTTCTGCCTGGTGGCTGCAGCCGCTGGTTACGTGGTGGCATTTGCCCGCTTCGATCGCCTGCCGGAACAACGCAACTACTACGTTTATTCCACCTGGAGTGCCTTACTCCTCCTGGCGGGCAGCTTCCTTTGTCTCCCGCCGCTGGTGCTGGCTCTGTTCTTGAGCGGGGCCGCCATTCTCGCCACGGTGGTTGGCGTCCGGAGGGATCGCCTGACGCCTGAGTTCCACGGCTTGTTGTATCTGGCGGCGGCCGCTTTGGCTTCGGGCTTGTTGGAATATGCCGTCCGCGCCCTGGCCGGAACCTTTCCCAACGCGCCGGGGTGGATGGTCTGGCTGGTGGCCGCTTCCGTGCTTCTCTGCTACGCCGTCGGAGGACGATTCCCAGGAGAGCGGTGGAATCAGCGTCTGCTGCGGCTGCTCTCGGCCATTCTGGCCGTCAGCGCCGCCGCCACCCTGCTGGTCTCGGTCCTGGTCTGGCTGGCGGCGATTGGCATGACTCCTGGCGCTTCCCATATTGCCGTTATCCGCACGCTCATTACTTGCGCGCTGGCGCTCACCCTCGCCTACGGGGGCTCGCGCTGGCAGCACATCGAACTGGTGTGGACCGCCTACGGCACGCTAGCCTTTGTCACGGCGAAGCTTCTGTTCGAAGACTTGCCCCACGGCCACTCGGGATCGATCGCCATCTCAATCTTCCTTTACGCCGTGGCTTTGATTATCGTTCCGCGCATGGCGCGCCTCGGATCACAACGCAGCCCAAACAAGTAGCGCTGGGACGGCGGCGCTACTCTCAGTGGTGCGGGATTAGTTCGCGCTGTGGACGATCAGGATCATGCCCGGGCGCAGGGCTGCGACGTTCTGGTTGTCGTGCTGGAGAGCGGTAACAGTAGTCTTGTAGGAGTTGGCAATCGAGTACAGAGTTTCGCCGGCCTTTACCTTGTGATGGACTACTCCGCTAGCCGAGGCGGTTTGGGTTGCGGCATGGTGTTTCGACCGGCTTGAATGTTTGCTGGCGACCTGCGTTTCGCTCCCGTTCGGAGTTACGGGAAGGTGGAGAAACAGGACCTTCCTTCCGGCGAGGCTGTCGCCTTTGATACGGTTCCATCCCCGCAACATCTTGACGGAGACGCCGAAATTCTCGGCTACCGATTCAACCGTATCCCCTTTGCGTACCTTGTAACGTGTGGTCGCGTGCGCGTAGGTGCTGGTATCGCTCTGTTTGCCCGGGGCGATCGGGATGATCAGGCGGCTGTCGGGCTCAACCGGATCGTCATTCAGGTCGTTGGCCTCGGCGATGGCTTTCGAAGTCGTGTGATAGGTTCGGGCGATCGAGGCCAGCGTTTCTCCGCTTTGCACCTTGTGATAACGCCACCAGACGCGCTTGTCGGCGGGAATCGCGGCCACCGCCGTTTGAAACTTGTCCACGGTCCCGGCTGGCAGGTGAAGCTCAAATTCGTGGCCTTTTCCGGGAACTCTGGGCGTGGTCAGCCGCAGCAGGCTGGGGTTCAGATCGAGCAAGTCGGAGGTAGTGGCATCCACGCATTCCGCGGCTAGCCGCAGATCGATGGGATAGTCGATCTTGATGGTGTCGTAAGGAATCGGTTTTTCCTTTACTACCGTGTCCAGTCCGTACTGCGCGGGATTCTTGGCCATAATGGTGACGGCCACAATGATCGGCACGTAGTTGCGGGTTTCTTTCGGCAGTACGTTGCGGCGATAAAGTTCCCAGAAATCGGCATAGCCGGTGCGCTTGACCGCGGCCTGGACTGTGCCGGGACCGGAGTTGTAGGCCGCCATGGCCAGGTACCAGTCTCCGAACTGGTTGTAGAGGTCCTTCAAATGGCGGGCTGCGGCGCGAGTCGCTTTTTCGGGATCCTGCCGGTCATCCACCCACCAGCTGCGCTGGAGTCCGTAACCTCTGGCGCGGCTGCCCATGAATTGCCACATGCCGCGAGCGCCGGCGCGGGAAACGGCTAGCGGATGGAATCCGGATTCAGCCTGGGCTAGATAGATTAGTTCCTGGGGAACGCCTTCTTCCCGCAGGATGCGGCGGATCATGTCTTCATAACGGCCGGAGCGCGCCAGAGCGTGCTCGACGGTGCCACGGCCGCGGGTAGAAAAGTAATTGATATAACCCGCGACCTGATCGGTCATCATCAGGGGCAGGTCGGAGCGCGTGAATTTGATTTCGGCTTCGGCCTTGGCCTTGATCTTCTGATCGACCGCAGGAGTGAGTTCGTTGGCTTCGTCAATCGGCGCCGGTTCCGACTTTTGCTCGGCAAAGCCGTCGCCCTGCTGCAAGGCGGCCAGTTCGAGGCCGTTGATGCCATCGAGGATGCGGTCAAGTTCGCGCGCGAGGCGGTCGTCTGGAGAAACATCGGCGCGGAGATCGAATCCGCTGCCCAGGAGCAGGTTGAACGCCGCATCGAAATTCTGTTTGGCGGCTTCGAGGTGCCCGGCACGATAGTTATCCTGCCCTGCCTGGTATTCCTTTTCGACGCGAGCGATCAGGTCGGCTACGGGATCGGCTTGGAGCGCCTGCGGAACCTGCGGTTTCGATTGCGGCTCCTCGGCAGATTTCTGCTTTTGCGATTCGGGCGGATTGCTGGCCGAGACCAGGGCTGGAGCCTCCGCCTGAGCGGGAGGCATGAAAGCCGCCTTCTGCGCACTCTGGCAAGCGAGGCTCGCCGCCAGAGTTGCCGATAATGCGGCGGAGAGCAGAATCGCCAGATACGAGTGAGAAGAAAGCCTCATATTTTCAAAAACTTACCGAAACCAACTCCGGGCAAGTGCAAGCCTTATTTCTTATGAGATGGTACTATCGCAAAATTCGTTAGGTCAACGCCACAGAAGACACCTGAGCGCCGTTACTTTGGGAACCGAGTGGGATGTTACCCGAGGCTGGCCCGGGATGGCAAACCGGGCAGGAGTGCTCGGCCGGTGGCGGCATCAGCCCTTTGCGCCAGCTTTCTTGCCGGCAGTTCTAAAGGGTGGCGGATTCCCGCCGACGGATCTATCATCATTCCGGATTCATCGAAGCCAAATATGAAAGCCATACAAGTAAAGCGAACCGGTGGGCCGGAAGTCATGGAACTGGTGGACTTGCCGGTTCCGCAGCCAAAGCCGAATGAAGCCGTGGTGAAGATCGAAGCGGCGGGCGTGAACTTTATTGACGTCTACAACCGCGAAGGCCGTTACCAGGTGGCACTTCCGTTTGTTTTGGGGCAGGAAGCGGCGGGCGTGGTTTCGGCGGTCGGCTCCGATGTTCACAAAGATGTGCGGGAGGTCGCGGTCGGCGATCGCGTAGCTTACACCATGGCGCTCGGGAGCTATGCCGAGTACGCCGCAGTCGCGGCTGACCGTTTGGTAAAGATTCCGGCCGGAGTCAGTGCGCGCGAAGCCGCGGCCGCCATGTTACAGGGGATGACGGCGCACTACCTTTCTCATGACACGTATGCGCTGAAGAAAGGCGACACGGCGCTGATTCATGCCGCTGCCGGCGGAGTTGGGTTGCTGCTGGTCCAGATGGCGCACAACATAGGGGCGCGGGTGATTGCGACGGTTTCGACCGAGGAAAAAGCCAAGCTGGCGCGAGCGGCGGGAGCCGACGAAG
>Ga0074046_10002651_pt1 | contig 15343 bp, 13 predicted proteins | sample BogForMeECP23OM3_FD_94441 | JGI IMG/M metagenome (GOLD analysis project Ga0074046, IMG submission 94441) | Bog forest soil microbial communities from Calvert Island, British Columbia, Canada - Bog Forest MetaG ECP23OM3 | ecosystem: Environmental > Terrestrial > Soil > Wetlands ...
TAAGCTGCTCTAGCACTTTAGAATCGATCAACTTTTCCGCCTTCAATCGATTCCAATTAAAGGCGGGTTGACCTAGGCGTTAAGCAGAGTTTGCCGGACGCGCCAAACGGATCGCAGCAGTCATCCCGGAAAGGCGAAGCCTTATCCTGGAGTAACAGATTGAAGCGCTTACCTTTTTTTGATCCCGGCTCGCGCTTCGCTTGGCCGGGATGGCGAATGCAGAGGAGCGGCCGGGATGACAATCTGCTGGCCCGATTTGTGCTCAAGCGCGGATGAGATGAGGCGCCGTGATTCGCTTGGGCGGGCGGCGTTTTAGGAACTCCGGCACAACCCGTTCCACATCATCGACAACGATATAGCGTGTCTCAAGCTCGGGACGGATGAACAGTTGCTCCCGCATCCGGTCGAACATTTGCAGCAGCAAGTCCCAATATCCGGCTGTGTTCACGATGAACACCGGCTTGTCGTGATGGCCAAGCTGAGTCCAGGTCAGCTGTTCGACAAGTTCCTCGAGCGTGCCGACGCCGCCCGGCAAGGCAACGAAGCCGTCGGACAAGTTGAACATGAGCATCTTGCGCTCGTGGAACCCATTGGTGACGTAGCGCTCGTTGATGGTCTCAAGGGCGTTTTCGATTTCGAGCAGCGAGGCCGGTATGATCCCCGTGACATGGCCGCCAAAATCGCGGACGGTTTGAGCGACAGTGCCCATCATGCCATTCCCCCCGCCTCCGTAGACGAGGCCAATCTCAGCCTCGGCCATCGCCCGGCCTAGAGCGAACGCTGCGTCCTTAAAGCGCGGATCCTTCCCTGAACCGGAGCCGCAATACACACAGAGACGTTTCATTTTCTTTTGTTTCATAGGGGCGTCATCACATTCAAAATGAGCTTGGTCAAGAGCTTAACCGGTTTGGCTTTCGTCCCGCTTAAGCAAGCAACGCTCGCTAATGGCGGGGGCTCGCTTATATGGAGAGGGGGTTTTCTCTTGCCATCCATCTCCTGAAGCGCTTTCTGAGTATTGATCAATCAAAGAGGCATTTTTTGCGTCATCGTGCCGTTTCCCATCACGCAGCCGCTCCCGAAGCACCGGGAGAGCAACACGTCGCCATCCTTAAGTATTTGCTCCCCTTCGTGTGGCCGAAAGGAAGGCCGGATCTCAAGGTGCGGCTGGTGCTGGCGGCGGTGGCGCTGATTGCGGCGAAGGTGGTCACGATTGCGATGCCGCTGGCCTACAAGGCGGCGGTCGACGCGCTCACCGCGCTTCCCCAAGCCGATGCGTCTGGCAAGGCGATCCAAATCGCGGCAGTTCCCCTTGCCTTGATCGTCGCTTACGGGGTGGCGCGCATTTCGATGATCGGCTTCGTCCAGCTGCGCGACGTGCTTTTCACGCATATCGGGCAGCACGCCACGCGCGTGCTGGCGACCCAGACCTTCCGGCATGTCCACGATCTCTCGCTGCGCTTTCATCTCGAGCGCAAGACGGGCGGGCTTTCGCGCGTGCTCGATCGCGGCAAGCTCGCAGTCGACCTCATCATCCGCATGGGCGCTTTGAACCTTTTCCCCACAATTCTGGAGGTTTTGTTCGTCTGCCTGCTGTTCGGCTTCTACTTCGGCTGGGTAATGGTCGCGATCGTACTCATCATGATTGTGATTTATGCCTGGTTCAGTTTCTTCTTCAGCGAGAAGCGCATCGCGATCCGCCGCGAATATATCGAGGCGGACATGGATGCGAGCACCAAAGCCATCGACAGCCTTCTGAATTACGAGACCGTCAAATATTTCGGCAATGAGCGCTGGGAGGCTGGCCGCTTCGACCGTTCCATGGAGCGCTTCGAGAGCGCCAGCATCCGCACCTACAGCTCGCTCGCGATCCTGAACTCCGGGCAGGCCTTCATTTTTACGGTGGGCATGGTGCTCGCCATGATCCTCGCGGCGCGCGGCATTGCGCAGGGAACGATGACGGTCGGCGATTTCGTGATGGTGAACGCGGTGTTCATCCAGCTCTACCAGCCGCTGAACGTCATGGGCATGATCTATCGCGAGATCAAGCAGGCCCTCGTCGATATCGAGGCCATGTTCACATTGCTCGGCCAGAAGCCCGAGGTGAAGGACAAGCCGGGGGCGAAGCCTCTGATCGTGACTAACGGCGCGATCCGGTTCGAGAACGTATTTTTCTCTTACGATGATGCGCGCCCGATCCTGCGGGGGGTCGATTTCGAGGTGCCGCCAGGTCATATGGTTGCGCTGGTCGGACCTTCGGGTGCGGGCAAATCCACGGTGTCTCGGCTCCTTTATCGCTTCTACGATGTGAAATCGGGCCGCATCCTGATAGACGGGCAGGACATCCGCGACGTCACGCAGGAAACGCTTCGCGCCGCCATCGGCATCGTTCCGCAGGATACGGTGCTCTTCAACGACACCATCCAATACAACATACGCTACGGTCATGTGACAGCGACCGACGAAGAGGTGAAGGAAGCCGCGCGGCTGACCCAGATTGACGGCTTCATCCAACAATTGCCGCTTGGCTACAAATCGCTGGTCGGCGAGCGCGGGCTCAAGCTTTCGGGAGGCGAGAAGCAGCGCGTGGCCATCGCGCGCACGATCCTGAAAGCGCCGCCAATCCTGATGCTCGATGAAGCCACCTCTGCGCTCGACAGCTTCACGGAAAAGGAGATCCAGGCTGCGCTCGATCAGGTCGCGAAGAACCGCACCACGCTCGTGATCGCGCACCGGCTTTCGACCGTGATCCACGCCGACATGATCCTCGTCATGGACAAGGGGAAAATTGTCGAGCGAGGCACGCATACTGCCCTTTTGGAGTTTGGCGGACTCTATGCAGGGCTTTGGACACGGCAGCGCGAGGCGGAAGAAGCCAGGCGCAAGCTTACGGAAATGGTCGTGGAAGGCATCCTGACCCCCGACGACACAAAACTCGATCCCGCCCCAGCGCCGTCACTCTTGCCCGCGCAGTAGCTCAAGGCTTCCGTCGTCGCCCCGGAAAGCGCCCTGATCCGGAGCCGTCAAAACCTCTGCGGTTGTGTCTGTAACGATCCCGGATGCGGCGCGAGCGCCGTCCGGGATGAGAACGTAGGCGCTTACGAAAGCGCCGCCTCTACCCGTTTGATGCTTACGGCGACATCGGCGGGCTTTGCGGTGTAGGGCCACGAGGACACGATCAACCCCGCCCCTGCCCTGACATACTCGCCAGCGTTCGCGGGCGTGATGCCGCCTGCCGCGGCCAGCAGGGCGCCGCGAGGGCTCGCCCGATCCTTCACCGAAGCCACTTCGTCCGGCGTCATCTTCTCAAGCTGGATGATATCGAACCTCGCTTCGATCGCGTCGCGCGCTTCCGCCACGCCTGTCACCTCGATGGCGAGCTTTTTCTCCGGCGCTTCCCGGCGGAGCCGCGCCGCCATCTCCTTCAAGCTGACGCCCGGGAGAAAAGCGCGATGCTCGGCGAAGACGAGAATTGTTTCCGAAAGGCCGAGCCGGTGAGGCACTGCGCCTCCAGCCCGGATGGCGATCATGGAAAGCTGCCGCGCTCCTGGCACGGTCTTTCGCGTGCAGGCGACACGCACATTTTCGTCGACCGCCTCCACGGCATCCACGACGGCTCGCGCCGCGCTCGCGATGCCCGAAAGGATCTCGGTCAGCGTTTGCGCGGCCTTCCAGGAATGGTGGAGCGCGGCCGCCGGCCCCCTCGCCGCAAGGAGCATCGCCCCCGCCTTCACCCGCGAACCGGACGGCATCACTGCGGAGGCGTCGGCGCCGACACGCCTTATCATGTCCGCTGCGATTTCCGTTCCAGCCGCGATCATGTCCTGGCGTGCGCGGAACTCCATCGCGCCCGGCATGGTCCCAATGCCGAGCGAAAGCGTTGTCAGATCGCCGTTCGGAACGTCTTCCGCCAGCAGGCGGTCAACAAAGGAAAGAGGAAGATGAGGCATGGTGGAGAGTAGTAAACTCTCCGAAGCCAGGACCGCAAGCGGATCAGAATCGCACGGGCCAAGCTGTGCTATTGGGGCAGGATGGAAAAGGCTGATTGCATTGTCATCGGGGCTGGCGTCATCGGGCTTGCTGTCGCCCGGGAACTGGCGTTGGCGGGACGCGAGGTCATTATCCTCGAACGCGCGGGCGCGATCGGAACCGGGACCTCCGCGCGCAATTCCGAAGTTATCCACGCCGGTCTGTATTACCCGCCCGGTTCGCTCAAGGCGCGTTTATGCATCGAGGGCAAGTCGCGGCTCTATGCCTATTGCTTGGAACGCGGAGTTGAGGCGCGCGCGATAGGCAAGCTCCTCGTGGCGGCAAGAGAGGCTCAGGTACCAAAGCTCGCCGCCATAAGAGAAAATGCAGAGCGTAATGGCGTGCGCGATCTGGTTTGGCTTTCGTCGGAAGAAGCGCGCACGGTCGAACCGGAAGTGCGATGCACCGCAGCCCTGTTCTCCCCGAGCACCGGCATCCTGGACAGTCACGCCTTCATGCTTACCCTGCAAGGCGACATCGAGAATGCTGGCGGCGTCATCGCCTTCAAAAGCGCGGTGGTGAGCGGACGCGCGCAGAGCGATGGCATTGTGCTCAGCACCCAAGAGACGGAGGTGAAAGCGAAGCTCGTCATCAATGCCGGTGGGTTTCGCGCACCGGCTGTAGCGCAATCCATCGACAGCATGCCGAGGCACCTCATCCCGAGAGCCTATTTCGCGAAGGGCAACTACTTCGCCCTAAAGGCACTAAGTCCGTTCAAGCATCTCGTCTATCCCATGCCGGAGGCGGCGGGCATCGGCATCCACGCCACGCTCGACCTTGGCGGAGCGGTCCGGTTCGGGCCGGACGTCGAATGGATCGAGACCATCGATTACACCGTCGATGAAAAACGCGCGCCGTTGTTTGAGGAAGCAATCCGCCAATATTGGCCGGCCCTGCCCGAGAACGCCCTTGCGCCATCCTATTGCGGCATTCGCCCAAAGATTACAGGGCCGGGCGAGCCTTCCGCCGACTTCCTGATTCAGGGACCGAGAGATCACGGGCTCGAAGGCTTATGGAACCTGTTCGGGATCGAGTCCCCCGGCCTCACTGCGTCCCTCGCATTCGGGGCGGAGTTCCGCAAGCGGATCATGACCTGAGCGGCTTTGCTGGACGCTACGTTTGGCTCCGATCATTCCGGGAACATTGCAAATCCTCACGCTCCCTGTCTTCCGTGCCACAGCGAAATATTAGCATTTTAAAACAATGACGTAGCAAAGTTGAGGCGAGCTCCATCAACAAAGACCCACACGCTTTACGTGCTCTATTTCGTATGCACGCTTGCGTTGCAAAATAGCCGGTGGCATGTCTTCTCCCGTGTTCCGCGTAAAGTATTGTAGTGTGCAACGTTAGCGGGAATGTCATGTCAGTCGCAAAGTATGTTCGTACAGGCGCCGCCGTCCTCGGCGCCTTTCTTGTGGCCGAAGCGGCCCAAGCAGCTGACCCCTACTCCTACGGGGGTTACAAAGATCAGCCGGCGCCCCAAGCCGTGCCTGCAATTTTTTGGCAAGGCTTCTATGCCGGCGCCCATATTGGCGGCCTCTGGTCGTCAGTCGCTGCCGCCGATAATGCCGTATTTATCATGCCAGGCGTGACAGTGCCAGCCACCCAAACCAGCAGCATCTCAGGCCTGTTTGGAGGTGCGCAGGCCGGGTACAACTTCACGACGGGTAACTTTCTTTACGGTATGGAAGCTGACTTCGGAGGAATGGATAATGGCGGCAAACATACTTTCACCCTCGCTCTTCCCGCGCAGTCGATAACGGTCTCCAGTAACGCAGGCTGGTACGGCGATGTTACTGCCCGCGGCGGCTTTATTTACGGAGACGCCCTGTTTTATGCGAAGGGCGGATTTGCGTTTTTTACCGGCGGTGTCAACGTGTCCGATTTGACTAATGGAATCAGCCAGAATAGCGGCACTTTCACGGGCTGGACCATCGGTGCTGGCCTGGAATACCTGATCAGCCCCAGGTGGTCTGCGAAAGTCGAATATCTCTATTTCGACCTGGGCAACAACACTTGCTGCTTCAGTTCGACAGCGGTTCAGTTCGACGACAAGATAACAATGAGCACCGTCAAACTGGGTTTCAATTTCCTTCTGCATTCTCAGGTAACGCCACTGAATTAAATCGGATAGAAGCCCGCTTTTCCGGAGGGCTCGCGATTATTTGATATGGCTGCCAATCAAAGCTGAGCTATGAGAGCGGCCATTTACGAATGGGCGCACGAGAATCGCGATCGCGGGCATGCAGTGGGGAACTCGATGTTGAACTTGCCATCTCTTGAGCAAGCACAGGTTCATGCCAAGCCTTTTCCTTATATCGTGGTCCCTAATTTCGTAAACGACCAGCACTTGGATGAGATCGAGAGGGACTACCCGATTATTAGTATGCCCGGCAGCTTTCCCTTAGAGAAGCTTCGTGCCGGCCCTAGATTTTCGAATTTCACGCATGAGCTACAACAGCCTCATTTTCGCAAGATCATGGGAAGCAAGCTTGGCATCAATCTCGAAACGCGTCCCGTGACGATTACCGTGCGCGGGCAAGCACGAAGAACCGATGGACGAATTCATGTGGATAGCAAAAGCAAGCTTGTGACCGTCCTCGTCTACATGAATGGAAAATGGGAAGCGGATGGCGGGCGACTCAGGCTTCTCAATTCGCCGAACAGTCTTGACGATGTGGTGATGGAAGTGCCGCCAGCCCGTGGGACGCTTCTGGCGTTTCTGAACGTTCCGAACGCGTGGCACGGTCACAAGCCGTTCCAGGGAGAGCGGCGAGTGGTTCAGCTCAACTGGGTCCGCAGCAACTGGGTGGTTTGGCGCGAAAAAACCCGGCACAGCGTGTCGGCATTCGCGAAAAGACTGAGGTCCTAGGGCATCGTGCATCTAACGGACCCGTGCGTCCCCAGATCGTCGCCCCGGAATGCGCCGTCGCATATCCGGGGCCATTATAAATCGAAACGCCCTTTGCGTTCCCGGCTACGACGCAAGCGTCGTTCCGGGACGACAGCGTCGCAACCGATTCCGATTTTGCGCACTCCGCTCTAAGCCCTGGCGCCAAGCTCGCCGGGAAATTGCATTCAAGACCCAGGCCGGCCGCTTTTGACCGGGCGACGCCGTTTGCCGCGGCGTTCGGGTTCCGTGCCCTCGTCGCCAACGACGATCGTTTTGCCAGCCTTGAATGTCTTGAGATCGGGAGCGGAACGCGACGGCTTCGGCTTGCCGCCAGGCAACGGCCGCTCGGCGTGTGGTCCCATTTCATCCAGCGTGGGTTTGTGAGGACGCGCGAGGGGCGAGCTTCGGACAGGGACGCTCCACTCGCCGACCTTGCGTTCCTTGCTCGTCTCGGGCGGGGGCGCGATCCGTGAGCCTGAAAGGTCCGCGTTGCCTTCCGCCGCCAATTCCCACTCCTGAGGATTGCCCGAGTTCTCGCCCGTGTTGAACAATGGGCTTTTCGCAAGCGCTTCCCGCGAGCGCTTTTCCTCGGCTGAGCTTGTGCGACGTCGCTTCGCGCCTGCACCGCCGCCGGTCGTTGCCGTCGTCTCGACGCCAATCTGCGGCACATAAGAGGTGCGTTTGTCGCCCTCATAGCGTCCGGCGCGATTTTCGACATCGGATTGTCGCGCGAGTGGGTCGTCCATGATTGTCATCTCGACCTCGCGCAGCCTCTTTACCTCGTCGCGCAGCCTCGCCGCATCCTCGAATTCGAGGTTCGCCGCCGCCTCGCGCATGCGCTTCTCAAGATCGGCGATGACCGCCTGCAGATTGTGCCCGACGAGCGGTGTCTGCGCGCCCTCGGCGAAACCCGCATCGACGATGACGTGATCGCGCTCGTAAACGCTCGCGAGAATGTCGCCGATGTTCCTTTTCACCGATTGCGGCGTGATGCCGTGCGCCTCATTGTACGCCACCTGCTTCTCGCGGCGGCGGTTCGTCTCCGCGATGGCGCGCTCCATGCTGCCCGTGACGCTGTCGGCGTAGAGGATGACCCGGCCATCCACGTTACGCGCCGCACGGCCAATTGTCTGGATGAGCGACGTTTCCGAGCGCAGGAAGCCTTCCTTGTCCGCATCGAGGATGGCGACAAGCGCCACCTCGGGAATGTCGAGCCCCTCGCGTAAGAGGTTGATGCCGATAAGCACGTCGAACGCGCCGAGCCGGAGGTCGCGTATGATCTCGATGCGTTCTAACGTGTCCACATCCGAATGCATATAGCGCACCTTGAGCCCCTGCTCGTGCGCGTATTCCGTCAGGTCCTCCGACATGCGCTTGGTGAGCGTGGTCACGAGCACACGGTAGCCCTGCTTTATGACCTTGCTGCATTCGTCGATGAGATCGTCGACCTGCGTTTTGACGGGGCGGATCTCCACTGGCGGATCGATGAGGCCGGTGGGGCGGATCACCTGCTCCACGAACACGCCACCCGTCTGCGTCAACTCCCATTTGCCGGGCGTTGCCGAGACGAACGTGGTCTGCGGGCGCATTGCGTCCCATTCCTCGAAGCGCAGCGGGCGGTTGTCGATGCAAGACGGCAGGCGGAATCCGAATTCCGCCAGCGTCGACTTGCGCCGAAAGTCGCCCCGGAACATGCCGCCGATTTGCGGCACGGTGACATGACTTTCGTCCACGAAGACGAGCGCGTTGTCGGGCAAATATTCGAAGAGAGTCGGCGGCGGCTCGCCAGGCTCGCGTCCCGTCAGCCAGCGCGAATAATTCTCAATGCCGTTACAGGAGCCGGTCGCCTCGATCATTTCGATGTCGAATTGCGTGCGCTGCTCCAATCGCTGTGCTTCAAGGAGCCGCCCGGACGCGTTGAAGCGCTGCAACTGCTCCTGCAGCTCCTGCTGAATGCCCTTGATCGCCTGATGAAGCGTCGGCTTTGGCGTCACATAGTGTGAATTCGCGTAGACCTTCACCAGCGCGAGGTCTTGCGTTTTCTCTCCCGTCAGCGGATCGAACTCGGCAATGCTCTCCACCTCGTCGCCAAACATGCAGATGCGCCAGGCGCGATCCTCCTGGTGGGCCGGGAAGATTTCGATCGTGTCTCCGCGAACCCGGAAATCGCCACGGGCGAAGCTTACATTGTTGCGCTTGTATTGGATGGCGATGAGGTCGGCGAGAAGTTGGCGTTGCGCCACGCGGTCACCTACCTGGATGGTAAAGGTCATCGCGGAATAGGTTTCGACCGAGCCGATACCGTAAATACACGACACGGAGGCAACGATGATGACATCGTCGCGCTCGAGTAGCGCACGCGTGGCGGCGTGACGCATGCGATCAATCTGCTCGTTGATCGAGCTGTCTTTCTCGATATAGGTGTCGCTGCGTGGGATATAGGCTTCCGGCTGATAGTAGTCGTAATAGGATACGAAATACTCGACGGCATTGTCGGGGAAGAACGACTTGAACTCGCCGTAAAGCTGCGCCGCCAGCGTCTTGTTCGGCGCCAGGATCAATGCAGGCCGCTGGGTTTGTTCGATAACCTTCGCCATGGTGAAAGTCTTGCCGGACCCTGTGACTCCCAGCAGCACCTGCTCCCGCTCGAATTGGCCCACGCCCTCCACCAACTCGCGAATGGCTTCCGGCTGGTCGCCCTGCGGCTCGAAATCCGACTTGATGACGAAACGCTTCCCGCCTTCGCTCTTCTCAGGCCGCGGCGGACGATGCGGTACGAACAGCGGCATGTTGTTGCCGGTGAGAAGAGGATGGTCGCCGATGGGAGGCAGCTTGCCCTGAAGGTGCGACGGCAGCGGCATCGCGCCCGTCGGCTTCAAATTCCGAAGCGCGGGGATGAGATGCGCTGTGCTTTCCGAGGTGTAGGCTTGGCCCTCGAACGCGGCCTGCGGCGCTTCAGCGAACCCGATAGTCTCGCCGCCTTGCGTCTGCTTGAAAGTCTGTTTCTTCCGGGCCGATGACTTGGCCACGCGCGGTCTTGCCATTCAGCATATATGTCACCGGAATCAAGATTCCGCTACCGTGTCGTGCTTTACTAATGGCGGCCTCCTAATGGAGGCGGGCTGCTCTAGGCACAAAAAAGGCCCGCTCAACGCAGTCAAGCCGGCCTTAAAAACTCTTTTCTGTAGTTATGCCGCAGCGCTTTGTTCGTCTTCTTCACCAGCGACCGGGCCTGAATCCAAGCCTTTTGCGCTTTCATCGCGATCGACAAGCTCGATGACGGCAAGCGGCGCGTTATCGCCGTAGCGGAAGCCGGCTTTTAGAACGCGGGTATAACCTCCGCAGCGGCTTTGATAGCGCGGCCCGAGCGTATCGAAAAGCTTCGTTACCGTGGCATCGTCGCGAAGCCGCGATGCTACGACCCGCCGCGCATGAAGATCGCCCCTCTTGGCGAGCGTGATGAGCGCCTCTACCACACCACGCAGGTCTTTCGCCTTGGGAAGTGTCGTGACGATCTGCTCATGCTTTACGAGCGCAGCCGCCATGTTGGCGAACATCGCCTGACGATGGCTTGCCGTTCGGTTAAACTTACGACCGGATCTACGGTGACGCATTGTCTTGCCCTCAAAACCCGCGGCCCCAAGTATCGCGGTGATCTATCCCTAATCAGTAATGGTCCTCGAACCGCTTCGCCAGCTCTTCGATGTTCTCTGGCGGCCAGTTCGGCACTTCCATGCCGAGATGCAGTCCCATGCCGGCCAGCACCTCTTTGATCTCGTTCAGCGATTTACGCCCGAAATTCGGAGTGCGCAACATTTCAGCTTCGGTTTTCTGAATGAGATCGCCAATATAGACGATATTGTCGTTCTTCAGACAGTTAGCCGAGCGAACCGAGAGTTCGAGCTCGTCAACCTTCTTTAGCAGCGCCGCATTAAACTCAAGCTGCGGGATACGCTCCTCGGAGACCTCCTTGCGCGGCTCCTCGAAGTTCACGAAGATCGAAAGCTGATCCTGAATGATGCGCGCCGCTAGTGCAACGGCATCCTCCGGCGATACAGCCCCGTTCGTCTCGACCTCGAGCGTCAGCTTGTCGTAGTCGAGAATCTGACCCTCGCGGGTGTTGGCAATCTTATAGGAGACCTTCTTGACCGGGCTGTACAGACTGTCGACAGGAATAAGCCCGATCGGCGCGTCGTCCGGGCGATTCCGCTCAGCGGGCACATAGCCCTTGCCGATATTCGCCGTAAGCTCCATGCGAACGGTCGCGCCTTCGTCAAGCGTGCAGATCACAAGGTCAGGATTGAGGATTTCCACATCGGGACCCGCGTCGATGTCCCGCGCTCGAGCAACCCCCGGGCCCTCCTTGCGAAGCACCATGCGTTTCACGCCATCCGAATGGATTCGGAGCGCGATGTCCTTGATGTTGAGGACGATGTCGGTCACATCCTCGCGCACTCCCGGAATGGATGAAAACTCATGAAGCACGCCGTCTATATGGACCGTTGTCACCGCTCCGCCCTGCAGAGAGGACAGCAACACCCGGCGGAGTGCATTTCCAAGCGTGAGTCCAAACCCACGCTCCAGCGGCTCGGCCACAATGGACGCCAAGTATTTGGGATTAGCGCCGGGGAGAACGTTGATCTTTCCCGGCTTAATGAGATCCTGCCAATTCTTGTTAAGCACTTTTCTTTCCTTTAAGGCGGCGCATACGCTAGTCGCCACGATCGCTTGTCGTTGGCTTGCCTGGAGCGGCCTAGACCCGACGCCGCTTCCGCGGGCGGCAGCCATTATGCGGGATCGGAGTCACATCGCGGATCGAGGTCACCTGAAATCCACAGGCCTGCAGTGCGCGAAGAGCCGACTCACGTCCTGAACCGGGCCCGCTGACTTCGATTTCTATCGTGCGCATGCCATGCTCCTGAGCTTTGCGGCCTGCATCCTCAGCCGCAACCTGAGCCGCGTAAGGCGTGGACTTTCTTGAGCCCTTGAAACCCATCGCACCGGAGGAGGACCACGAGATCGCATTGCCCTGGGCGTCGGTAATGGTGATCATGGTGTTATTGAAGCTCGCATTCACGTGCGCCACGCCGGATGCAATATTCTTTTTTTCGCGGCGTTTTACCCGCGCTTTTTCCTTCGCCATCGTCTATTCCTAAATCTCGACGCTAAGAGCCACGTCCTATTTCTTCTTACCCGCAATGGGCTTGGCAGGGCCTTTTCGCGTGCGCGCATTAGTGTGCGTCCGCTGCCCACGTACCGGAAGCCCCCTTCGGTGCCTCAACCCTCGGTAGCAGCCCAAATCCATCAGCCGCTTGATGTTCATCGCAACTTCGCGGCGAAGGTCACCTTCCACCGCATAGTCGCGGTCGATCACCTCGCGAATTTGTAGAACCTCGGCATCCGTCAATTCATTGACGCGCCGGGCCACAGGAATATTCACTTTCTCACAGATCTCTTTCGCAAAACGCGGGCCGATGCCGTGAATATAGCGAAGGCCAATCTCAACGCGCTTATTAGAAGGGATGTTCACACCCGCGATACGTGCCACGTGGTCCTCGTCATGTTTAGGCTAAGTTGGAGCGAGCGCCGCTCAAACCGGAAAAGGCCACATGGTCCCGGAGTTGCAACCATCCAGACCGTGGCAATTCTGAGCTAAGGCGTCTTATATAATCGCCCCTTGCAAATCTGTCTAGCCACGATATCGGTGCGGCTGAGACGAAGCTTTGGATTGTGGTGGAAACAGGTAAATTTCAACGGGCCCCTTCCACGATCTCGTTAATGCGCCGGGTTACGTCTTCTATCGGAAGTTCCCCGTCGATAACATGCAGCTTGCCTTTGCCACGGTAATAGTCGACCAGAGGCTTCGTTTGCTTGTGATACACTTCGAGGCGAGCTCGTACGGTCTCGGGATTATCATCCGAGCGGCGCTTGAAGGCGGTGCTTCCGCAGCGGTCGCACACGCTCTCGGTTTTTGGAAGCCGGAAAAAGTCATTGTAGCTTTCGCCGCAGTTCGCGCAGGTGAAGCGACCCGCAATTCGCTTTATGAGCTGATCGTCATTCACATCAACGACGATGACCGCATCGATGGTCTTGTTTTTGCCTTCCAGAAGGTCATCCAATTCAGATGCCTGCTGGATCGTGCGTGGAAACCCATCAAGAATGAAGCCGGGTAAGTTCTCCGGCAGCGCGTCGATCGTCTCGAACACAACGCCAAGAACGACATCATCAGGAACCAGCTTGCCGCTCTCCATGTAAGTCTTTGCGACAAGACCCACTTCGCTGCCCGTGGTAACCGCGTGCCGGAGCATATCGCCGGAAGATAGCTGCTTCAAGTGGAAGCGGTCTTCCAGGTACTTGGACTGAGTGCCTTTTCCAGCGCCGGGCGGACCCAGCAAGATGATGTTCATCGACGCTTCGCTCCTCTAAGCTTCGCTTTCTTGATCAGTCCCTCATATTGATGAGCGAGCAGATGGCTCTGCACTTGAGCTACCGTATCCATTGTGACGCTCACGACAATCAGAAGCGAGGTGCCGCCAAAATAGAAGGGAGCCTGCATCTGATACGACAAAATTTCAGGAAGGATGCAGACCGCAGACACATAGGCTGCACCGATCAAGGTAATTCTATTAAGGACGTATTCGATGTATTCGGCGGTACGAGGGCCGGGCCTGATGCCGGGAATAAAGCCACCGTATTTTTTGAGGTTGTCGGCAGTCTCCTGGGGGTTAATTACGATCGGTGTGTAGAAGAAGCAGAAGAAAACGATCAACCCGATGTAAAAGAGAACATGCAGCGGCTGTCCTGGCCCCAAAAGCGACAAAACACGCGTCAACTCGTCGGAGCCCCGCCCCACGAACTGCTCAATCGTCGCAGGCAGATACAGAAGTGTCGACGCGAAGATAGGCGGTATAACACCAGAAGCATTGAGTTTGAGCGGCAAGTGAGAGCTGTCGCCTTGGAACATTCGATTCCCGATTTGCCGCTTGGGATATTGAATGGTGAGCCGACGCTGCGCCCGCTCGAAAAAGACGACAACGGTCACGACCGCGACCATCATCAGGAAAAGTCCCAGAATAACGGCCGGAGACAGCACGCCGCTGCGTCCTTGCTCTAGGATGCGGTACAGCGCTGTTGGCATTTCCGCGACGATACCCGCGAAAATGATAAGCGATGAACCATTACCAATTCCCCGCGCAGTGATTTGTTCGCCAAGCCAGACGAGGAACATCGTACCGCCCACCAGTGAAATTACCGTGGTCAACTGGAAGAACCAGCCCGGCTCCAGAGCGGAACTATTCAATCCCTGCGCCGTCAAGGTCGACTGCACCGTGGCGATCATTACGGTGAGGTAGCGCGTATATTGGTTTATCTGCTTGCGACCCTGCTCTCCCTCCTTTTTAAGGTTTTCGAGAGTGGGAATGACGGAGGTTAGAAGCTGAATGATAATGGACGCCGTGATGTACGGCATGATGTTCAAGAGAAAGATCGCCGACCGCGAGAGCGCACCGCCGGAAAAAACGTTCAGCATCCCGAAGACAGTATTGGGGTTGCCTTCGAAAAGCTTCGCAAGTTGCGCAGTATCAATTCCCGGAATTGGAATGAACGTCCCCATCCGGTAAATCAGCAGCGCTCCCAACGTGAACAAAAGGCGCTGCTTGAGTTCGTCGGCCTTTGCGAACGTTGAGAATTTGAGGTTAGCGGCAAGCTGCTCCGCTGCGGAAACCATGATGAGTGCGACTCCGGTCTGCGGCGCTTTTCCGACACGGTGGCCGGCTACAGCGTCTGCGCGTGTTTGGCCTCGATAAGTATAGTACTATAGTACCAAAAGTTGTAAAAGGTAGGGTTCAGCGAGCTGACGGTGGGCGATCCCCTAATCAGCTTTTGACTGGCGGCTTTCCCGCTTTTCGTCAGCGGCACGGCGGCGAGCGGCCCGCTTTCCGTCCCCGGCCAAGCGATCCTCCCGCGGCATCAGAATTTCAACAGAGCCCCCGGCTGCCTCGACCGCGCTGACCGCTGCCGCAGAAGCCTTGGCTACCTTGAAATTCAGTTTCGCTTTCACCTCACCGCGGGCGAGCAGCCGTACCCCATCCCGTTCGCGGCGAAGTGCACCCGATGCAATCAGCGCTTTCGAGTCAATCACCGACGTCGCATCGAGCTTTCCGGCGTCGATCGCTTCTTGCACCCGGTCGAGATTGATATGAACAAAGTTCAGCCGCAATGGGTTATTGAAGCCGCGCTTGGGAAGCCGCATGTGGATTGGCATCTGGCCGCCTTCGAAGCCTTTGATCGCCACGCCCGAGCGCGCTTTCTGACCCTTGACGCCGCGGCCTGCGGTCTTGCCCTTGCCCGATCCGATACCCCGGCCAACGCGCATCCGGTCCTTCGTTGCGCCTGGATTATCTCTTAACTCATTCAGCTTCATGA
>Ga0074046_10002654_pt1 | contig 15342 bp, 10 predicted proteins | sample BogForMeECP23OM3_FD_94441 | JGI IMG/M metagenome (GOLD analysis project Ga0074046, IMG submission 94441) | Bog forest soil microbial communities from Calvert Island, British Columbia, Canada - Bog Forest MetaG ECP23OM3 | ecosystem: Environmental > Terrestrial > Soil > Wetlands ...
CCGAGGCACTGGAGCAGGCGGTTACGCAGGCTCTTCCTTGCATCACCCCAGACAACGCTCGATCCTGGTTCCGTCATTGCGGCATAAACTATACACCTTGATTGAAAATGCTCTAGCCGTGAATACGACTCTTCAGCATGGCTGCTTACGTCTCTTCAAAGAGCACACGATTCTTAAGCGCCAGGTAATACTCTGCACCATATTCGTGCGCGGCCGTCAGAGCTCGAATCCCGCGGCAGCGCGCAATCATCACCCTGGGTTGAACATCCGCATTCAGTGCCTCAGCCACGCTTAAGACGAGACCACGCCGGAAGTACAAGGACTCGCGGACGGAGTAACCGGCAAGAGAGAATTCGGGTGGCTTGCGAATGTCCGGATCCCCCAGCGGCATCATTGCTTCTACGGGCGGTGGTTCGGCGGTTTCAACCGCAATTACGCGTTGCGCGCGCGAGTAGACTAGCAACCCACCGGCGGCCGAGTTGGGGGCTGGGTACGTCTCGCAAATCGCCGGGTATGCGCCGAGGTAGGCACCGGTGGCCGTTTCCGCTGCGCCGAAGATAGATGCGATTTCGGAGGTGACGCAGGGTGGCAAGCCATCCCAGTCCTTCAGCCGAAACTCGAGCAATGCGCCAAGTGCCTGATTCAGAGCGGTGGGCATGAGGATCGTCACCATCACAGTCCAATTAGCGATATTCTGCCGTGGAAATATGCGGCCCGGAACCGATCGTCGCCGACTTCTCCCAGGATAGTTTGCGCGTTGGCGCCAGCAGTCCGATATCCCAGCTTGATCGGCGTAGTCGGCGGGGTGCAGGTTCCCGTTACGCCCTGGGTGAGTTTACTAAGCAAGCTGGCGTTGCCGGCCGCGGTCGTGCGCAGGAACTTGAACAGTTGAACCCCTAACACTTCGGCAAAGCCCTCCACCAGGACCTGGTCAAACGTAATTCCGTTCGGAAACCTCGGCGAGCTGGAAGTGGCCGCGAAGAAGTCTGGGTGCGCAAGCGCATGCATCAGCTCGTGACACAGCGTGCGGATGGTGTTCCAGCGCGTCGTGCATTCGGAAAATGCAGTCGAGACCTCCGTCGAGATTCTTACCCCGTGCGTTAAGCGATTGGTCTGACCGGTATGGCGAGCCAGCTCGTCAACCAGGGGCTGCACCGCGGGGTCAGCTTCGAGGTCTGAAACCACTTTGTCAAAGGCCGCCGCATCGGCAGGGCGGTTCGGATCGAAGTTTGTGCGCGAGAAGAGCGACGGACCGTTTGCATCATCCTGCCCCGCGATGGTGGCACGGTTGTCAATGAGATTTAGGCGCTCGTCACGCGAAATGGTCCTGGGAGTTCCGGCAGGATCCGTGGTGACACTCGATATGTTCGAGCTGTACTGCCAGGCGGCGAGCCACCGGTTGTCACGTGCCGTCTCGGAATAGGGGGCGAAGAAGCTGCGAGCTTGCTCCTGAATCACATCGCCCACAGACTGCACGTCAGCCAGCGGCTGCGCGCGAGTTCCGGGCCAGTTGGCCGGATTAAAGGAAGAGCTCGTAAGTACCGTACGCGTGAGACCTGGCAATTCCGCCTTGAAAGTGGCGTCGTCGAACACGCCCGGGAGGAGCGGTCGCAGCGGGGGGAGGATTCAGCAGCGGGTCAATGACCGCCAAACTAGCTGCGGACGGCGCGGTCAGCCTTCCACTGATGGCCTCCTCGGCCCATCCAGACGTGATCAACACCTCGCGCTCAAAGGCTTGGCTTGCTGTGCCGAGGGCCCGCGTGGTGGAACTCGGCGCGCGATCCACGACCCGCTGAAACGCCTTCGCACTGTCCAATCTGGGGGCCTGGGCCGTATTCTCGGAGAGAACATCGAGAGCAAAAAGCACCCATTCTTGCTGCCGCGGAGTGAATGCAGTGATCTGAGTGACAGTCGCAGCAGCGAGAGCGGCGCCTGTGTAAGACTGATACCGCGACTGGATGGCCGTCACATAGCCGGAAGCGGGGATGTTGATGAGGTCGCCATAGTCCACCTCCGCCGAGACCGTGCCAATCTTCACTGTTGCTCGCGAGAGCGCCTGCGGGCCGGAACTGAAAATCGGCATGCTGGAATTGCGGCGGGGAGAAGCCACAGGCTGGAAGCCCGTCTGCTGAATCACGTGTGCAATTTCATGCGCCAGCAGGCGATGACCTGCAACCGTTCCCGGTGCATATTGCCCCTCGCCGAAAACGATGTGGTTGCCTACGGTGTATGCGAGAGCGTTGACCGCTCTCGCGGAACTTCGCGCCAATTCATGACTGTGGACGCGAACGGAACCCAGGTCGGCTCCAAAGCGCGGCTCGAAGAAAGCGCGCGCTGCCGGGTCGAGCGGCTCGCCCGGCGAGCGCAGCACTTCGTGAACGATGGGCGGGGCTTCGCCTCCATCTACGGCGGCTCTATCGCCTGACGGTTTGCGCGAAAGTTTTCTGTCTTCGTCCTCGCAAGCAGCGCACTTGCGATGAAGCCCGACCGCGCCATGGGCGATTCCAACCGATCCTGCGGCCACCGCTGCAGTGGCCTCCACCGGAGGGCCCGGCACGCGCATCACATGCTCGGCAACGCGATCGGCTTCCGTTTCCAGAGGATCGCTGACCGCACCGATTTCTAGTTTGTATTGAACATGCGGCCTGGTTTGCGAAAGTCGGCGCAGCATCGCCTGATTGCCAATGTACGATTCCTTGCGCAGTCCGCGACTTCTGAGCGGCGTCTGCGCTTGCTGCACGGGCGCATGGCCGACGCTTGTTTCAGGCGCCGATGTTTTCGCGGTCCGCATCATCCGTCTGGGATCCCTTTGCGCGTTATGCCGACTCACGCCGGTGCCGACGCGGTTTCTCCTCCATCGCCGCCGCCGGGCGGGCCGCCTGAATCGCTCCCCGGTCCGGTGTCCTCCGGTGAGGCCGATGCCAGCGTGGGACTTGGTGCAGAACGAATCATGGTCATGATCAACATGGCCCCAGCGAAGCCCACCAGGGCGATAGCGGCAGCGATTTCGCATGCGCCGCTCAGGAGACATGCCACGAGGGCGACCAACGCCGCCAGCGTGATCACAACTCCGATGGCGAGCAGCGCAGCAAGCAGCACAGTTTCAACCCAGCGCACCAGTTGCGTGTTCTCGATCTTGATACACACGCAGCCCTTCGCAATAGTGCCGGACCAGCGGCAAAAACCCGCACCTCCGGTGCTGTGCGTGCAGCTTTGCCCGCCACATACGCCGTAGGCATATGGACACTCCGGAGAGCGCTGAAGCACCTGCTGCGTGTTGCTGATGCCAAGCCGCGGCGTGACCGGAGTCCTGGATAGGACGCTGGGTGGGACAGCCCCTTGCTGAATAGTGTGAGTGAGTTCGTGGGCGAGCAGTGTTCTGCCCTCAGCAGAGTGCGGCTGATAGCGGCCCGGCGCAAACACGATGTCGCGGCCCGCCGAGTACGCTATTGCGCCCACCGATTCAGCAGAACGCCCAGCCGGCTCGTCTGTGTGAACACGAACCGCGCTCAGATCCACCCCAAATCGCGGCTCGAAAAACGCGCGAGTAGCCGTGTCCAGCGGTTGCCCCGAGGAAGCAAGCACGCCATGCACAATAGGCGGCGCCTCGGCTCCAGCATGCGTTTGCCCGTTGCTCTTGGGCCTGACCATCTTGGCGTCTTCCTCTTCGCACGCCTTGCACTTACGCTGCACGCTGCGCGAGGAAACCGACGACAGTGAGGCCGGGTCGGGCATTCGCATCACGTGTTCGGCAACGCGATCAGCCTCAGCTTCAAGGGGATCGTTGACCGCCCCAATCTCAAGCTTGTATTGCACTTGTGAATTAGCCCGGCACAGACGGCGCAGCATCGCCTGATTGCCGATGTGGCTTTCGCTATCAACCCGACGGCTCCTGGCTGCGGCCGCCGGTTGGTTCACCGGGGCATGAGGATGTACCGGGCGTTTACGTGCTGCTTTGAAACTGCTCATAGCAAAACCTGCCTGCTGACGATTGCCCCCTGTCGCGACGTCCGCAAATGAACGAGTGCAATCCTGGCTGTTTTTCCACCACAATCAGGAAGAACCGTTCTCTACGGCTTTGTCCCACCGCCACCGGAGCCTCCACCACTCGAGCCTCCGCTGGGTGAACCGGAACCTCCTCCCGGGACCTTCCCCGTGACCGTCTGCGGCTTGTCAGGCGGCTGATCGGTAACGGCATTCACATATTGCGCCCACGAATCCGCCGCGCTGAAGTCTCCCGGACATGGGCCGGAGTAATCGAATACGGCACAGTACCCTTCTCCATTCGGCTGGCCGATGCCGGCAACGTGCGCCGACTCGTGAACCATGGTGCGAATCCGCTCTTCGAATGATGAGGTGAAGAACGGCGGGCAAAGGAAAATCGGCGCGTGATGGTCGATCACGTATCCGGCGCGATTACCGCAATTCGGGTCGCTGGCGGGCGCGCGGGTGATCGCCACACCGGGCGACAGAGCGCTCGTCATATTGCCCAGAATGTCGGTGATCTGCTCCATGTTCGGGTTTGGCCAGTTGAAAAAGAGACTGGCGTAGCGGCGCGCCTTCTGCTGATTCTGATAAGTGCCCATGTCAGGCAGTTGCTGCCCGGGGTTGAAAGGATCGGGCGGACCACCTGGGCCGACGCCGCTGGTGCGCAATTTCGCCTGCGAGACTCGCCAAAGTGCGGCGGCACGCGCCTGCTCAATCACCGGGTCAAGCTTTGGCATGGTGGTGCCGCCAGTCGTGCCGCCGGTGGTGGAAGTACCTGCCTGCCTCGCCAGGATTGGACCCGACCTACTGATTCCAAGAGCATCCGTTTGCGAGAGCCGACGCAACATGGCCTGATTGCCGATCTGACGCTCGGACGCCCGTATGTCGCGTGGAAGTGCATGCGTCGGGCCAAACTCAGGGTCAGCCAGGGTCGGGGTCGTCGCTCGTCTTCGGGCCGAAAATAGATTCATAGCTGCCTACACGCTCGCCGAATCATTCCGCCGCAATCTCAGGCAGCGGCATCGAACGTGATGCTGATCTCCTCGTTGGAACCCGCTTGATTTGATCGCCCTTTCGGGCCCGGGCTCGAAAGCGTAACCGTTGATGGCCCCGTAATTTCATAGTGGATAGGCTTGCCCCAGCCGTCGTTTGTGGAGTTGTCGCGGCCCTGCAGACGCGGAAGATCCGAGAGACTCGCTGGAAGTCTCCTATTCGCTGCCCAGTAGGACCTAATGCGAACTTCCGTCACGCGCATCCTCGTGGTTGTGAGATTCCGGGGCGGTACCCTCTCGATCAGATCGCCCGCAGTAATAAATAGTGACTTCACTATGATCCCGACCTGTTTCCAAAACTTTCGCAAAAATGCTCCAACGAGAGTGCGCGTTTACCAGTTGCTGGGAGCGTCTCTGAATTCCCATTGGGAAAACAGCCTGCAATTGTGGCGGGCGACCGAGTAGCCGTCTTGCAATCCCAACCGCTTGCTGAGCATGTAGGTGTACCAGCGACTGGCTTGAGCAGCCGTCGGGGAGAGGCGACTCTCAATCGTTGCCCCAGGTACGGGTTTTGGGTCGTACACTTCACCCTGGATGACCGCTCCAATCACGTTGCTGCTCCACCCAAGCCAAGTGGACGAGAATTCCGGAGCCTGCACTCCTGTGGCCGCAAACGAGAAACAGGCCTTGTTGCCATCGCCACTCGTGTCGACACAGACTTGCTGATGAACCTTGTTGTTGATGAAACCCGCGCCAACGTTGCCCGTTTCCAGCGTAATTTCAGGAGATCCGGAGCTGGCGGCAGCGGCTCCAGTGCCGCCTCCTGCAGCGGTGGGTCCCTGGGTCGTGTACTCGATTTGCGATTCGGGGTTTTGGCTCTCATCGCTGGCGACAGCCGAACTGGGAGCCTGTTGTTTTCCTGTATCTTCGTCCCCTGCGGTCTGACGTTGAACTTGAGATCTCTGCGTGGCACTGCCTTTATAAGAGCTTTCAGGCACCGCCCCTTGCTGCAAGACATGCGTCAGCTCGTGTGCCAGTAAGGGCGTCGGCCCTGCGCCTGCGCCTGCTCCCAGCACAACTTGGTTTCCGACGGTAAATGCCCGGGCGTTGACGGCAGCGGCGGATTGCGCAGCCAGAGAATCCGAGTGAAGGCGGATGCCACTGAAGTCGGCTCCAAATCGCGGCTCAAAGAAAGCGCGAGTTGCAGGGTCGAGCGGCCTTCCCGGCGAACTGAGCACCTGGTGAACGATAGGTGGCGCAACCGTGCCGGAGGGAGTCTGCCCCATACTCTTCGTACGCAGGGCCTTATCTTCTTCTTCGCATGCTGCGCATTTGCGACGCAGACTAGGTACACCGGATGTGGAGACACTTGCGGGCTCAGGCATGCGCATCACCCGCTCGGCAACGCTATCGGCTTCGGCCTCCAGCGGGTCGTTGACGGCGCCAATTTGCAGCTTGCATTGCAGAAAAGGCACCGTCGCCGGTGCGCGGCGCAGGAGCGCCTGGTTGCCGGTGTAAGAACGAGCAGCGCGCGTGTGTCCGCTTGCGCCGCTATTTGCTTGTTGTGCGGCTCGAACCGCATACGTCGGCGTTGTGGGACGCATCCGGCATTTAGCTTGCTGCATCGCGACTACCTCGTCGGTTCAACGCACTTGTCCGCGCCGTTGCGTTCTATGGCTACACGAATAGGCAACACAAAAGGGGCCGTTTGACGGGCCCCTTTCATAGCTCATAAGGGCATCGAACCCTCTAACACAGTTACCTGCGCTATCCTCTCCAGAGGTGAGAGCTATTAGATACTCTATTCGATTTGCCATGTCAACTACTTTCTTCATGTTTAGGGAAGAATGTTGTTCAGCTGAATGAATGAGCCGGCGATGCTGTTGCGCGACGTACTTGCGTTGTCGGCTGCCTTCCACAACACTCCCTCTTGCGTGGTATAGGGCTGAGTCAAAATCCCTCCGTTGAATTGCAACATGCAATTGCGCTCGATCAGCATCCGGTTACCGAATTGGCCCGCCACCTTGATCGCCCACGTGATCTGCCCGGGAGCAACGGCAAAGCTCGGCTGCTTCACGTAATTGGCGCGCGAAAGCTCCAACTGGTTGTCGTTGATGATGGCGCTAACCACCGAGCCAAGGTAGATTCCGTGCCGGTCGCCGGTAGTTTCGGGCGTGATACGGACGGTTATCGTGTTTCCACAGATTTGCACGCGCCCTGCAAGCAGGCGCTGGTGCAGCTTCGTCTTCAGATTGCTGAGTCCGACGTGAATGCCCTGTGCCGTGCCGTTGATGGTGTTGTTGAGGATGCGAATGTCTTTAGCGACATCGCCTCCGACGACGATACCCTGAGAAGACGTCGAGTAAAGCAATGGTAGGGTGGCCGTCAGATAATTCCGGAAAGCGGGCGCGACCGCATCGGGGTTCTTAACTACGGCGGCGGCGATCTTCTTCACCGCTTTTTGGACCGCCGCAACTCCACTAGTTGCGATCAAACCCGAATTGCGCAAAGCGTCATTCCAGGCGTTCCCCAGCTTGTCGCTGCTGATGAACTGAAGCTTCACCGTTCCAAACGTCGCGGTCACGTGAGCCAGGCCAAGGTCCCCAAGATTGATGCGCGGAGCGACTTGCGCCACTTCCACCGCCGGAGCGGAAGGCGCACCCGCCTGAGGCGCAGGAGTGTGCGGCGCACCGGCTTCCGCAGGCGCGCTGGGCGCGGCTGGAGCAGGTGCGGTCGTGCCTGGCTGCGCTGGACCACCGGTGGGTGCTTTGGGAGCAGCAGGTGGAGTTTGCGGCGCTGCCGGGGTTGCCGGAGCTCTCTTTGCCGCTGTTGGCACGATCTTCTGCGCCAGCAGCGGCTTAGCGGCAAGTACAGCTTCGGCCTTCTGCTTTTTGGCGACCCGAGCTATGCCCTTCTTCGTCGTCGGCGGTGCCGTGTCAACAACGGTGAGCCCATGCACGAGTTGCTTCTGCAACCGAGAGGCGATGGCTGGACGTTTAACGATATCGCTAAGCCCGAGATTGCGAGAGGCCTGTGGTGTAACGATGAGATTGCCTTCGATCTGCGCACGGTCGGCGTTGACCAGGAGAATGCCGACCTGGAAGTGTCCAACCGTAAACTGGCTGTTCAGCACGCGGACATTGAATTGCGGAGCGAGAATTATGCTGCTTGAAGCTGGCGCCGGGTTGTAAATCGCCAGACAGGATGCGGCGCGCAGGTCCGCATCGGCACAGGTCAGCCACACGCGTTCGACATCCACTTGCGTACAACTTCGCATGGTCACGGCGCCTTGGAGCCCGGCAATAGCCGGGTTGTTCGAATACCCAGCCGTCCCGGCAGTCACGCTCAAGTCGGACAGCTCGACACAGGAACAGTTGTCGAACTCGAGCGCAACTTCCAGACCGCTGCCGACAATTGACGTGCCCTGCCCCGCGCCTGTCATCTTCACCGATTTTCCGGAGATGGTGATCTTGTTGGCGACGTTGAACTGTCCCGGCTGAAAGCAGATGCTCAAGGCAGTCGCATTCCCGGCCAGTGCCTTATTCAGGGCACCCAGCCAGTCTTTCGCCGGATCCAGTACGAGGTGGCAGCAATCGCAAGGCTCGAGATCGATCAGCGGCAGAAAATGATTGCGGCAGTCCTGCGGAACGAGCTGTTGATTGGCGCCGTAGGCGATCACTGCCAGATCGCAGAGCCACTGCCGAGGGCCGTCGGGGGCTGAGCCTCCTCCTTCCAGGTAGCGTTGCGGGTAGACCTGCTGAGGCGTGTTCGGCCGCACGGCAAATTGCCAGAAAGGCCGCGACGCTAATTCTCCGGTGGGCAGGGCGTTCAGAGTAACGGCTACAGCGAGCCCGGAGGTAGTGTCGAGTTGCACCGGTGTGCCGGACGTGAACGGAACCTCGGCCTGCCACAGACGCACGAACAGCGAATTCGGATCGCTCGGAACGGCGGTGCCCGAGGGCAGGGTTAACTGATTCGTATCGGGATCGAATACCGTGCCCGATCCCAGCGTAACCACCAGCCCCTGCTGAGCGGCGATGTAATTCTTGTCCGCCGAATTTCCCAGCACACAGGTCGTCTGCAAGATCTCGATGACCTGTCCGGGCTGAGGGGTATGCTCCGCATCTACCGGGGTTTGGCCCAGCTTGAGAACGGGCGGGTTCGCCGTGGGATCAACGACCGTCGCTCTATGTAAAAACGATGCGTTGTTCCAACCCCACAGCAAGGTTCCCGTTTTGCTCGCGCTATCGAGGTTGGCAACCGTGACCTGCACGAGTTGGTTGTCGGCGCCAAGATAACCGCCTTGCGCTGGAGGACAGCAGGGATCTTGGGGCGTGGCAGGCGGGTAGAAGCTAACTTTGAGCTTTGCGTCCCAGGTGAGCTCCGAGCTCTTGGGATGAAACACTAAGCCCATCTGGCGCAGCTCTTCGACTAATTCCTTTTCTGCCGCAGGGCAGTTATGCTGCTTGGTCGATAGCAACAGGAAATGCTGTAGTAAGCGGGTGCGCGCTGCGGTATCCGGCCCGCCAAGCGCCACCTCACGCAGCGCCTGGTCTTCTGTCGCGGAGACCTCTTGCTCGGTGACGAGCAAAGCCACGAGTTCGGGCGGTTTGGTTGCGACCTGAGGGCGATCCAGCCAATCGGGCTGCTGGTTGATCGGTACAGAGGGGCCCAACCGCAGCCGCCATCCGCCGAGGTACATGGTGCCGGTGCCGATCACGGGATTTCCGCTGGCGTCGAGTGAGACCTTGTATCCGTCATCTGGCGTGCCGGACGGTCCAACGATGTCGATCGTTTCCAGCCGTAGCGCTTCACCGGCGATCGAGGCCTGCTCGTTGATGTCGGCCTCGAGCGTAACGCGGCCCTGTTGTGCAACTACCGAACGATAGCCGCGCGATGGATCAAAGCTGATGCGTGCGCGATCGCTTCCCACGATAGGACTCCTTCCAGACCTGGTGCTACTCGGCCTTAATCCACGTCAATCCAAACCGGGAGCTGCCCGATGGGGGCATACTCCTCGAATTTCAGAGCCAATCCCCGTCTCTCTAATGCCACGGCCTCCAGGCAGTACACGCCCATCTCGGAGCCGTTCTGCGCCCCCATGAGAATTGAACCGGGAGTCGTCTGCGCTCCCATGTCGCATCCGCTTCCTCCCGTCGCCGGTGTCAGGATTCTCGAATCCGCGTCGCTGCGGAGCCTGGCGTACTCCGGCTGGCCAAAAGCGCGAGTGCGAAACAGGGACGCGTGCGGCGCGACCTGCACGGAGCGGTACGGCTGATGCAGCGTGCTTCCCGTGGCATACGCGGTGAACCGCACGCATCCGTGTTGCGGATCTTCCACGCCGGCGACATCGTCAAGAATGCACTCGGAGGCCTGCAGCCGATGCGTGTGGGTTGGCCCCAGCACCGTGCAACGGGACAGGGATACCGTCCCTTCCGAGAATCCGAGCGCTAGGTCAGCCAGCGCCAGCGGCCAGGTCTTTTCAGCTTTTGCCTGGCTGAACTGTACCAGGGCGTTTGCCATGTCTGTAACAAGCGCCGGCGAAGGCACAGTTCCGACGACATACGACTGCAGATCGGTCGCCAGCGAGGGCACCTGCTGGAGCAATGCTTTTCCTAATGGGGTCGATTGATTCTCTAGCGACGCGGCCAGTATTGCCGGATCGAGAATGACGGGAGGCTGCGCCGGTTTGCCGCTCGCAACGGTATGCGTGGGAATCGATTGGATAATGCTGTCACTCGCAACAAGCTCTTCGATCGCGCCGCCGTTGCGGGCCCGAATTGGGCCGGTGATGCATCGCTCCAGCACGAGCTTGGTAATGGTGCCTTCAACGAACAGATTGCTCGGCCTGAGCGGCAAGCCGTCAATCGCAGTGACGAAGAAGTTGGGCGCATCGCCAGTGGTTCCGGGATCGAGCGTCATCATGCGCAGGTAAACGGCATCGAAGCTTCCCTTTAGCACCAGGTCAGAACCCTGCAGCAGCATGCCTTGCAGGACCAGGATCGTCTCGTTGCCGCCGGTGCCGGCATTGCCGGTGACGACCCAACTCGGCGGCTGAGCTGCGTTCGAGCGCAGGACGGGGCGCTCTCCGCTCGCAGCTCGCACCCACACGGTGCATCCCTGCGGGACTGTGAGGGTTTGGTTGGGCCCAGGATAGGTAAGCGAGTCGATGATCTCGATGGTCTCGCTGGTCGTAACCGCCGCGAGCGCACCATCAAGACCTCCGCCTCCCGAAACATTGGTTGAGGTGACAGGCTGTGCCAACTCGCTCAGAATGGAGTCGTTGTAGCCTCCCGCGCCAATTTCCGACAGCAGCCCAAAGCTGTAGCTCGTCGTGATTGTGCCCTCCGGAACGGCGCCGACGAAGCCGAAGCGACCGCGCTCAGGATGAATGGTCACGGTTGACGGCGGCACCGGGGCGCTGCTGCCGCCCGCCATCAATCCCACCCAGAAGGCCTCCGGATAAAGCTCAGCGGGCGCCGTCTGCCACAGGGTTTCGCGTATGGCGACTGCCAAGTCCCACTCGTCGGGCGAGACCCAGTCCTCCCCCCACACATTCGATCCCGAGGTCGAGGCACTCGCCCTGCGCGAGGGATTGAACAGCGGTATGTCCCGCCCGGTGGGATCGAAGGTGAAGCACGGCGGAGTTTGCCCGCTGCTGACAGGCGTCGCCGCAGAGATGGGAAAGGCCTGCAACCACCAGAGAAATACCCCGAGGTGGCGTATGTTGTACCAGCCCAGTGTCTGGCTTCCCTGCCGGAGATCGGCAGTATAGGCGTACTCGTCGAACGCCATTCCGGTGTTGCTGGCGGCGTAGGCATTGCGCAGATCGGCGAACCCTCCCGCAGGCGTTCCGCTATATGCGCCAATGAGGCCCTCGGTGATCTCCAACGAATCGGCCGGAGGGACCAATTGCCACGTTGTGGGATAGAGATTCGGCTGCTTATTGTTGTTGGCGACCAGCGCGATATACGAAGCGTCTTTGAACGTCACCTCGTCCTGCGGGTTGTAGTTTGCGGCAGCGCTCCACGCTCCGAGTACGTTTCCCAGTCCCAGCGTGCTTGTGAAGCCTACCGGTCCGGTGATCGGATTTTCGATTTGGTAGCTGATCGGTGGATCGAACTGGTGGCGCGTCCTCCCCATCCTGCGGAAGAACTCGACGACTCTCGCGTCGCGTAACGCAATGTTGGCTGCGAGCTCTTCCAGCACACCGACCGTCCCCGCGCGCCGCCGGTAGTAAATGGTCCTGGCGACATCGATGCGCTGCGAGGCAGCATCAAGGCAGCTCACCAGTCGCGTGGCGACCAGATCGCCGATGTAAGGAATTACCCAGTCATCGCAGGTTTCGATGGATTGGTCTTCGAGCAGCCGGTCAATGCTTCGCCGCAGGACGGCAGCCTGGGTACCAATGCGGTTCACCAATTCGCGCAGGGGCCCGGGACCGTCGGGCGTGGGCCCAACGTCGAGCGTCCGATAGATCGCCGGCAAGAGCTGCCATAGCCGGTCGGCGTACCACTGCGCGTAGCCGTCGCTAATCATTGGAAACCGCCTGGAAAGTGGGGAGGAAATTGCTTGCGACCAGAGAGTAATACGCTCCCTCGCCCGGGTTGTGCAGCGGGCCGGCATCCACCGAGCCGTTCACCGCGAACTTGCTCGACTGAATACCAATGACCCCGTCCACGGCCAGGCACGCTGCCTCGATCTGGCTGTCGAACAGCGTCTGGCCAATACCCAGATGCGAGGGAGAGAAGAGCCCGCTCTGGGCGTCGCATAATGCCGAGGTCAAAGCGGCTTGGATTGCCGTCGTGTCCATACCGGTGACAACGACGAAGCTCATCGTCAACGTCACCGTAAGCGGCTTCGCCGGCAGCACGGTCACTGGGCGGTTCGGGTCTCCCGCGGCCGAGAGAATCGTGTTGACGGAGGCCGCCACGTTCTGCTCTCCCGCGACGTACACAGTCACAGCGGCGCGCTGGTTCGCTGCATCCCAGGACCACGTCGCCGCCGCCATGCTCACGCCGGGAGCCTGTGCCGCCAGCGCCTGAAAGTCAAAAACCGATACCGCCCTCCCGAACGCCAGAACAGAACGCGGCGCGTATTGCTTCAGCAATTGCGGCGGATCGGCGTCGCTGCCGCCACTGACCGCCACCGGATTCAGCACCGACTGTAAGCCGGGATAACTCTGCGCGATTACCGTCAGCTTGCCGGCTGGCGGAGAGGACGCACCAGCTCCAACCCGATAATTTGCGACGACGTTGTTGGTGCCGGTGGGCAGGCGCGATCCGTTTACGCCGTCGCCGAACTCGACGTGCGTGTTCTGCTGGGCATCTTCGCGCGTGATGAAGACTTGCGCATCCGGCGACCGCCCGTAGAAGCTCGCTACCTCGGTCCACGGTTGCCCATTGACGGTGATTGCAATGGTGCTGGCGTAGCCGGATCCCTTGGACAGGAAGGTAACCGGTGACTTGGCCAGCGTGAAGCTCTGTCCTGCTACAGAAGCGTTGCCGCTGCCGAGGATTTCATTCGCTACGGTCTGGCCGCGGGTGACCGGCAGCAGGTTATACAAGACCTCAATCGGCGACTGCAAGGGCGGCGAAAGCGGGACAGGAGTCGTTGACGGCCAATTCACGGTGAGGCTTTCACCATTGCCACTGCTGCCTGAGCCGGCTGCTCCCAGTCCGTTCGTGTCCTGAAGCAGAATGGGGATGGAGCTACGACTGATGAATTCGCCAGGCTGCACCGGTTCGAGGCTGCCCTGTCCGTTCCAAGTGCCCGGCGGCTGATCCAGCAGCGTTCCAACGTCCACCCAATCGAAGAGCACGCTCACGGCTGCCGGCGCGCTTTGCAGGCCTGAGCTTAACGCCGTCTCTAACGTGATTTTGGTGTGCAGCACCGGAATGGGTATAGGCTTGCCGGTTCCTCCCGTGCTGACCGAACTCGGCGATCCCGCACTGCTGGCATCACCCAGCACATCCGTGACCTGCTTCACCTTGACGAATTGCGACTTCTGGCTGGGAGCCGTAAATAGTATCCAGTCGTTGGGTCTGATCTGACGTGCCAGTCCCGCCAAGTAAACCTGCTTGCCGCCACCAAGAATTGCATTCCCGTTGACGGTCCATAGCGCAGCATTTTGGTTAGCCCGAGCCAGCCGAGAATTCTCTGCTGTCAGGCCGGAAGGCGGCGTTTCCTTGAAGGTGAGCAGGGTTTGCTTCTGCCCGTTGGCAGCCGTTTGCGGCTTCGGAACTGCCGCAACGGTAACCACGGTTGGCGCAGTGCTGCTGTCGCGCATGCCCAGCAAAAGCGGCATGCTTTTGGTGATAGACGTGACACTGCCTTTCAGCAGGATTCCGTGTATGCCTGAACCCACCTTTCCCACCAGCATTGGTGGAGGCACAGCTTGTACCTGATCAGGCAGTGAAATCTGCGTCGCTGACAATAGTTCGAAAGTCTGGGGAGTCTGTCCAGGCCCAGGCTTGCTCTGGAATTGGAGGCCCTTTGGCAATTGCACAATCTGGCCGGGTCTAACACTCTGGGCGAGCAGCGCTGCCAAAGTTCCCGTCGCTCCGATGGCAGGGCGGGGACGATAACCGAGCAACTGGATGAGGGCTGCCGGTGTCTCGGGCAGCGCGGCGGTGCGAAGGTAATCCTCGTTTGCAATCCGCTCGTTGTAGAAGGTGAGAATGTCGGCTAAATAGGCCCACCACTCGACCATCATCACTGCCAGATCGACCACCGGAGGCTCGGCGCCCACACCGGAGTGCCAGGCGCTCAGCGACTTCTCGACCGGTGGCTGTCCCGGTGCGGGCAGCAACGGAGTGAGCAAGGCGCGGCGGAAGCTGTTGAAGTCACCGACGCGAAAGGCGAGTTGCGACAGCCCGGGCAGATTGTTGATCGGAGTGGGTCCAACCGCATCGCAGGGGCATACAGGATTTGGGGTCGTGCTCATCGTCCTCCCTCCGCGATGACCCGAATGCTTCCGCGCTCGGGATAACTGGGATCGTTCGCCACCCGAAGAATCTGGCCGGCGCCGAATGTCAGTACTTCAGGGAGTTCCTGGAATACGTTGCTGGCGCCGCGCTGCCGGTATTGCACATCGAGGACGCCGTTCACGCCGGTTACTTCCTGAATGGCTGCCTCCAAGTTGCTGCGGTACAGCGGTGTGCCGAAGGTAAAGCTGTCAGCGTAGAAGAAGCCGGGAGTGCCGTCCGGTTGCAGGGCATCGGCAAGGCGCGCCAAGACTGCCTGCTCGACATCGCTTTCCAGCCAACCACTGTTTACGCACACGGTGATGCGCAGATCGATGGACACCAGCGCTGGGGGAGGAGCATACGATTCATATCCGGCCAGGCGCCTGCGGTTGAGC
>Ga0074046_10002655_pt1 | contig 15341 bp, 16 predicted proteins | sample BogForMeECP23OM3_FD_94441 | JGI IMG/M metagenome (GOLD analysis project Ga0074046, IMG submission 94441) | Bog forest soil microbial communities from Calvert Island, British Columbia, Canada - Bog Forest MetaG ECP23OM3 | ecosystem: Environmental > Terrestrial > Soil > Wetlands ...
GACCGGGAGCTTTGGCAAAGCCAGCTCCAGCGTGTGTGCGAGGAGGGAGCGGGGCTTGATGTCGAGTGCAGAGCGCAAGCCGCGGATGGCGTGCGCTGGCTGCACATCACCGGTCAAATGGTCGGTGGCGGCATGCCGGATACGCGGCTCCGGGTTGCTTTGTCGGCGCCCGGGGCGCAAGCGATCGGTATGGCGGTTCATGAGCTGGCAACTAACGCCGGTAAATATGGAGCGCTGTCCAACTCCACGGGCACAATTGAAATCGCTTGGCGGCTCGACAGAATGGCGCAAAGTGCCCAATTCACTTTAAGCTGGGTTGAAGCGGGGGGACCACCCGTGTCGCCGCCGAAGCAGTCTGGGTTCGGAACGACCGTTATTGAGGCCATGCCTCGCATGGAGTTGGACGCAGAGGTCACTCTCATTTACGCACCGGAAGGATTATGCTGGCGCCTTGAGTGTCCGGCGGAGAGAGTTGTGGAAATTCCGCCTGGCTTCACGGCCACGCGCGAGGCCTCCTCAGAGAGAAAGCTATGAAAGCACGAATACTTGTGGTCGAGGACAACGCGCTTGTGGCCTTTGAGCTTTGCCGGGCTCTCGAAGCGGCCGGATTTGAGGTCGCAGGCCCCGCCCCCTCCGTGACCCAGGCCCTCACGCTCATCAAGGAGCGCAGCTGCGATGCCGCCGTGCTTGACATCCATTTGCGCGGCGAAACTTCGGAAGCTGTCGCGCATGTGCTCGCAGCGCTAGCCATTCCGTTCATAACCATGACGGGCTACGCCCGGACCCAGCAGCCGCCGATTTTCGAAGGGGTTCCTCATTTCACAAAGCCGGTCCCTTCATCCGTGATCGTGGCGGAACTCCGCAAAAAAGCTCCTGAGAGCGGCGATCATTGATGCGCTATGAGTTGGTCAATCCTCTCGAAGGCGACCCGCGATAGCTTTTATCTCTTTACGAAGGGCTCTCACCTTTTCGGTAAACCGAGGGTGGTCGATAGGAAGGCGTTTCAAGGCTTCGGTGACCTTACCTAGGCGTTCCGCAAGCGCCGCCAGATCATTCTTAGGCTCGATGATCGACGGCATAACTCGATACCATCCTATTTAAGGACGCTCTCTCGGCCGCGCTGCTCGCTCAGAAACGAATCACGACAGAAATTAGATGTATTGGCCGTAAGGCCCCTCGAATCCCTAGCGGTTGCCCCCGATCCCCATACTCACCGCTAGGGATTTTCATGTCTGTTTAACTTTAACTTGCCTTTGTGGATCGCTGCCAGACACGCCGCGCAGGTCCGTCCCGCGTGTCGCTTTAACGCCCCTTGCCCCACTTGTCTTCGCGCTGTGGCCATGTCCGGCGGCGCAAAAGGGGCTACCTTCTGAAGACTATTAAGTTGGCAGCGGCTTTGAGGGTTCGATGGTTGATTTCGTCGGCGTTCAGTAAGGAATAATTGGCTGACTGGAAGTCGTTTCGCTTCTGCTGAACCGATGCCAATACGAGCACGAGGACGAGAGACGCGACGACGAGGGCGAATGTAAGCCCCACAGCGGATTTCCACGGCATACTCATCACCAAACAGAAAAAAAATAAGTTCAAGTGCAGGTGTTACGGATAAAGAACTTTAAGGCATCGGAAAGGCAAGATAGGCCTTGTCAGGCACCAATCAGTCAGACAACTGGTATTGCGCTTTGATTGTCGCTTGCTCTTTTGCGAGTTCCGCGATCCGATTAAAGCCCGCTGCGATCTCCAAAATTTGTTGCTTCTCTTCTGGATCGGAAATCGCGTCGCCAAGCGCGCGGGCTTCCTGCGCGTGCTCAAGCCAGAGGCTCACATTGCACAGAACCGATGCCATTCGCCTACCACTCAAAACAGTTATTAGAACTTTGTATTCTCCCGTTATAAGCATGTGTGCAAAAGGCTCAAGTCGCAGAGCCTTTTATAGTTATTTTCGTGCACGCATGCGGCGCTGGTGGACGAACTACGACCAGATTCGTCATGAGCTCGGAGGAAATGCAAAGGGGGAAGTCATGCACGCCGACGCCTGTTCGCGTTGTGACGGGATCGGCGCTGTGCGCCGGCGGCCGTTCAATCTCGGCCACGAGAATCGACCGGTCAAAAAGGACGAGCTCGCTCGGCGCGCGACGATCGGCAGGTGGAACTGGACGCTCTCCGCCCTTCTATCCACATAATAGCGGCAACGTCAGGTGCTGGCCCGACGCTGCGCCCTTAATAAGCGGGGAGCCCTTTGCTCATACGTTATCGGCTGCCGTTGAACTGCGTTTCGCTCCCGAAGAACCGCGGTCGTCCCATCTCCAGTTCAGCACGAACGGATGATCCTCGCCACGCTCATTGATGTACTGGCGGTGCTCGATGAGAGCGTCGCGGATCCGCTGCTTTGCGTAAGCGGCGCGCGAGCCAAGCTGTGGCAGCCGATCGATGACGTCGCCCACGAGGTGAAAGCGATCCATTTCGTTCAGCACCACCATGTCGAACGGCGTCGTGGTCGTGCCCTCCTCCTTGTAGCCGCGGACATGCAGGTTCTTATGGTTCGTGCGCCGGTAGGCCAGCCGATGGATGAGCCAGGGATAGCCATGGAAGGCAAAGACGATGGGCTTGTCCTTGGTGAACAGCGCGTCGAAGTCGAGATCGCTTAAGCCGTGCTTATGCTCGTTGGGCGGCTGCAGCTTCATCAGGTCCACGACATTGATCACGCGCACCTTCAACTCCGGCAGATGGGTGCGGATCAGGTCGACAGCGGCAAGCGTCTCAAGCGTCGGCACGTCGCCGCAGCAGGCCATCACAACATCGGGTTCGCAGCCCCGATCGTTGCTGGCCCATTCCCAGATGCCAATCCCGGCCGTGCAGTGCTTGATGGCTTCGTCCATGGTCAGCCAGACGGGCGCAGGCTGCTTGCCGGCGACGATGAGGTTGACGTAGTTGCGACTCCTTAGGCAGTGGTCGGTGACGGAAAGCAGGCAGTTGGCGTCCGGCGGAAGATAGACGCGAACGACCTCCGCCTTCTTGTTCACCACGTGATCGATGAAGCCCGGATCCTGGTGCGAGAAGCCATTGTGGTCCTGCCGCCAGACATGCGAGCTGAGCAGGTAGTTCAGCGAAGCAATGGGCCGCCGCCAGGGGATGTGATTACAGACCTTCAGCCATTTGGCGTGCTGATTGAACATCGAGCCGACGATGTGAATGAAGGCCTCATAGCAGGAAAAGTATCCGTGGCGGCCGGTAAGCAAATATCCCTCTAACCACCCCTGGCACTGATGCTCGCTTAACATTTCCATCACACGCCCATTGAGCGCGAGATGGTCATCATAGGGGAAACTCTCTGCCATCCAGGCGCGGCCGGTCACGTCGAGCACGTCCTGCCAGCGGTTCGAATTGTTCTCGTCGGGGCTGAAGAGGCGGAAATTCCGGCTGGCGAGATTGAGCTTCATCACATCGCGCAGGAACTTCCCCATGGCCCGCGTCGCCTCGGCATCCGTGCCGCCCGGCTTGTCTATCTCGACGGCGTATTTGCGGAAGTCGGGCAAGATGAGATCGCGCAGGAGCAAGCCGCCATTGGCATGCGGGTTGGCGCTCATGCGACGGGTGCCCTTCGGTGCGATCTCGGCCAACTCGGGTTTGAAACGGCCATCCCCGTCGAAAAGCTCCTCCGGCTTGTAGCTCTTCATCCATTGCTCAAGGATCTTGATGTGCCCGGGGTTGTCGCGCACCTCGCTCATCGGCACCTGGTGCGAGCGCCAGAAGTCCTCGGCGCGTTTGCCGTCGATTTCCTTCGGGCATGTCCACCCTTTTGGCGAACGCAGGATGATCATGGGCCAGCGCGGCCGCTCCGTGACGCCGTTCGTTCGCGCCGCGGCTTGTATGCGCTGGATTTCGCCGATGGCCTGGTCGAGCGCGGCCGCCATGAGCTGGTGCATCTTCGCCGGCTCGCTGCCTTCGACAAAGATCGGGGTGTAGCCATAGCCGCGAAAGAGCTGATCCAGCTCTTCGTGGCTGATGCGGGCAAGCACGGTCGGATTGGCGATCTTGTAGCCGTTCAGATGCAGGATCGGCAGGACAGCGCCATCGGTGGCCGGGTTCAGGAACTTGTTGGAGTGCCAGCTTGTGGCGAGCGGACCAGTCTCCGCTTCGCCGTCGCCGACAACGGTCGCGACGATGAGGTCAGGATTATCAAAAGCGGCGCCGAAGGCGTGACTAAGGGCATAGCCGAGTTCGCCGCCTTCGTGGATTGAACCGGGCGTTTCCGGCGCGACGTGGCTTGGAATACCGCCGGGGAAGGAGAACTGCTTGAACAGTTTCTTCATCCCCTCCTCGTCTTGGGAGATGTTCGGATAGACTTCGCTGTATGTGCCTTCCAGATAGGTGTTGGCCACAATCCCGGGGCCGCCATGACCGGGACCGATGACATACATCATGTCCAGACCGCGCTCCTTGATGGCGCGGTTCAGGTGGACATAGATAAGGTTCAAGCCTGGAGTCGTACCCCAATGGCCGAGTAATCGCGGCTTGATGTCCTCCTTTTTCAGAGGCTCTTTGAGGAGCGGGTTATCCAGAAGGTAGATCTGCCCCACGGACAGGTAATTCGCCGCGCGCCACCAGGCGTCCATCTTGCGGAGGAGATCGGGCGTCAACGGCCCTTCGATCGGGCTTGAGACTGCTTCACCCGCTTTCATCTTTGGTTCTCCTCTCGATAAAAATGTCGACGCGATCGGCTGATCGAGTGGCGCTCGTCAGAAATTTTCAGGTTTTTTATACTTGAATCTAAGCAGGCTTTCGTCACTTTGGCAACGAATAGGCGGCATCGCCCGGCTTGTCCACCAGCAGCCAGCGCCGGACTGACAACGATGAGGAGCGGGTAAGGGCTGGGTTGGGTCGGAACCGGACTCCTCATCGAGGGCAAAAATTTCGTCGAGATAGGCAAGAGCAGTTGGGTCAATTAGGTAGATGCGAGGCACCCTGTTGACCCATTCCGGACTCTTCCCCGATGTGGAGTTGGTTATCCGCCATGCTCCGGCGCGAGATCGCCCAAGCCATAGCGGCGCAGCTTCACGTACAGGCTTTGCCGGCTGAGGCCGAGCATCTCCGCAGCAGAGGCCCGGTTGCCGCCCGTTAATCCCAGCGCAGCCTCAATGCAAAGCTTTTCGATGAGATAGCTTGATTCCCGGACTAGGTCTTTCAAGGAAACCCATCCCACCAGTTCGGTGAGCTGTTCGACGGGACGGGCGAGATTGGCGGGACTCAACTTTGCGGCATTGCGGGTGGTCGAAGAACGTATGACAAAGCCAAAGCAGGGCAGCTCTCCTCCCAATACTGCGACAGCCGCGACTTCGACTTCTTCCAAAGATCCGTAGGCTCCTCGGACGATCGTCGAAAAATTCCCGACGGAACCGTGCTCGCGGAGGTTTGCGGTCAGCACATTGATGTCGACGCATGAACGGCCTAGCCATTTGTGGAGCGGCTGTCCGCGCGCCTGCTCCTGGTTCGAAAGCTGAGCGAAATCCAAAAACGCGATGTTCGCCGTGAGAATACGGGCATCCAAATCCGTGACGACGAACCCGTCGGGCAGGCCTTCCATGATTTTGACTAGGCGCGCGTTCGCCTTCTGCGTGCCTTCCGACGCCTGCGTTTCCACCGGCGAAAGCCTTGCAAGAATGAGGGCGCTGCTCCCCTGCCGGAAGAAAGACGCGGAAAAAATGAACTTCCGGTCCAATCCTGCCAAACGAACGGGGATGCTTTCGCCCGCGCCCGTCGAGCGCACGGTGGCGAGCAGATCCTGAAGCGCCGGCGCATCGGCGGCATCGATCAGCTCGAAAAGAGTTTGAGCCGCAATTTTCTTCGATGGTTCACCGATAAGCGCGAGCGCCGCGGGGTTGACTTCGGTTATGCGCGAGGTGGTCGCATCCGCAATGATGATCGCCTCCGAGGCGATCTGAAAGAGCAAACGATAGCGAAGCTCGGTTTGCCGGAGCCGCTCGTAATCCCGTTCAATCGACATCTGGGCGTCGACGAACTGCTGCTGCAAATTTGCGAGCGCCCTCAGATCGCGGCCGAAAGCAATGACGCGGCCATCGTCCCTGACTTGCAGCGCGGAATACCGCACCGGCACATGTCCCCCGCTCGGGGCGATATGGTTGACTTCCCGCCAGCGCGTCGGCCGCTTGAGGGCGGCCTCGCGCATGAGTTCCTCGACTTTGTGACGGCTGTCGGAGGTGACGGTATCCGTCCAGGGAACGCCAACCCATCCCCCAAGTCCGGCATTGGAAAGATCCTCGCTGCCAATCGCTACGTCCCTGATGACGCCGCTCTTGTCCACCACAAGCGCCACATCGGCGTCGCGATCGGCCATGCATCGTTATCCTTAGTTTATAAGGTTCAATGAAGCCAAGGGCTGTAGACGGAGGCGAGAACATGAGCAATCACAGCGATCGCTCCGAAAAGCCAAGCTCCATTGATAACGTCTTCGTGTTCCTTGGCTTCCGCTGAGGCCGAACCCGCCGGATACACCTTATTTGGATGCGCCATAATCATATCCCCTGAGATCTCGGTCCTAGCGCTGTATCGCTACAAGGGGTCGCACCAATGCTCGAAAGAAGAGAAGACCTGAATCTACCTACTAATGCCTGTGTAAACTCGCATTGACAGGTAATAATATGTGGCACTGCGACACAATCATATTCTTCCCTGAGCTTGTCAGGAAATAAAGATAAGCATTTGTAAGGACTGTTGGGCGATCTATCGTAGGGCGTGTAGGGGGAAATGCTTTCTCGCGTAAGGGAATGTCCTACATGTGCTCCCCCAGACCTCTGTTCGCCGAACGAGTTTTCCTGTCACGCCGAATGTAAAAGGCTATATTGCTTGGGAAGCATCCAATCGACTGGAACGGTGGGGTACGCCGATCTGTGGCATGCTGGCCCGGAAGCCTATCAAAAAAGTAGATTTGGAAAAGAAAAGAGAGCGTTTCGAGTGGTGAGTCGGGGCCGGGCAGGAACGGCGGCTCATCCCCCAGCAGCGGGCACTTTCCGGAATCAGCCCGATGTCTGCAGCCGGGCTGCCGGGTAGCTTGGCTTTCAGGCAAATGGAAAAAAGCCGCGGGGGGCAGCACCCTGTTAAGCGAGGGAGGCTTTCGCTGAGCGGTCGATCAGCGCGGCTCTGCCGTGAAGTAGGAGGAGAGTTCTCCGAAGAGTTTTGCCGTGCGTTCGGGTGAATAGCCGTCGCCGGAAGCGATCCGGGGTCCCGACACCTCATCCTGCAATTGGCCAGCCATTCTTTCTTCGATGGACTCGATCAGCGTGATGGTGCAGGCCTCGATCTCCTCGAGACCGGCCAGGAGACATTGAGACCGGGCGACGGCGTCGGAGCATTCCGAAGCCTGCTCGCGCCGCTTGGAAACGATTTTCAGCACACCCGTCAAATCGCGGCAGACTTCCGCGTTGACCCCCGGCATACCCAGCGCCGCGCGATGCATGCGAGAGATGGACCGCAATAGCCGCAGGGTTTCAAGCCCGCGATTCCGATCGACATAGGTACGCAAAAAGCGTCTGCCCTTCTCCGTGGTCAAAAGGGCATCCTCAAGAGCGCTATAGTCAGCCTCGGACAAAGAAGCCGTTGAAAACGTCGTCATAACCGCCGCCGGTCAAGCAAGAGTTCATTCAGGAAAGAGTAGCGCGCAAACGTTGCCAAACACTTGCTGAGTGGCTGTTTGCATGTGTCACATATGCCGCGATGCCGACATTGTTTCATGGCAGGAGGCTCGCGAGCGAGGCAGATTTTTGCACATTTTTGCCGTGATCCTGGCCATCGCTCGTTGTCGAAGTCGTTGAAATACCGAATGTTGAATCACGCCGCTAAAGGTTTCGACCAAGTCCTTTACCCCGCCTGCCGGGCCACGCTGGAAGGCGGGGTCGTGCGTGTTGTCGTATCGGGGGATTGGACGCTCGCGGTTCTGGGAAAAATTCGCGACATTGTCGATGATCTCGGCGCAGTCAAGCCGGGCGTTCAACCTGTAGAAATCGATTTAGGCCAGCTGCAAATACTCGACACGGCAGGCGCGCTCGCCCTTGTCAGCTTGCGGAACAGCATCGACGGCAAAACAGCCACTTTCGTCAACGAACGCAGTGAACATCGCATCCTGCTTGACGAGGTGGCGCGGGCGGCGCCTGCCACCGCGGAAGCGCCGCCGCGCCGCCGGCCTCTCGCCGAAATGGCAGGATGGTTTTTGACGGCCGCGACGGCCATCGGCCGCGACGCGATCCGGCTCACCACATTCCTCGGCGAGACGGCCGCCGCGATGGCCCGGGTCATCGTCCGGCCCGCGAAATTTCGCGGAACCTCGTTCATCCATCAAATCCAGCAGACCGGCCTGACCGCCGTGCCGATCATAGCGCTCGTCTGCTTTCTGATTGGCGGCGTGATCCTTCAACAGGGTGCCCGCCAACTCCGCGGGTTTGGGGCGGAGAGCCTCTCCATCGATATGCTCGGCATCCTGACGCTTCGCGAGGTGGGCATCATCCTTGCCGCAGTCATGGTCGCCGGGCGTTCGGCTTCCGCGTTCACCGCCCAGATCGGCACCATGAAAATGCGCGAAGAGATCGACGCCATGCGCACGCTCGGGATCGATCCAATCGAGACGCTGGTCCTCCCGCGCATTCTGGCGCTGATCGTGGCGCTGCCGCTTCTGGTTTTCGTCGCCGACATGATGTGCCTGGCGGGCGGGGCTCTGATGGCGAAACTCTATCTGTCGCTCGACCTTCCGATATATCTGCAAAGACTGAACAGCGCCGTGCAGGTCAAGCATCTCTATGTGGGGCTCATTAAGGCCCCTTTCGCCGCACTTGTTATCGGCCTCGTCGGCTGCCTTGAAGGCATGAGCGTTCAGGGCAGCGCCGAATCGGTCGGGACGCAAGTCACCACCGCAGTCGTCAAAGCCATCTTCCTCGTGCTGGTGCTGGACGCGGTCTTTGCGATTTTCCTGTCGGCGAGCGGGTTCTGAGGATGAACGAGACGCCTCCCCGCACCCAACACGATTATGCGATCCGCGTGCGCGGCCTGACAAAGCGTTTCGGGCGGCAAGTCATCTTCGAGAACCTCGACCTCGATGTCATGCGTGGCGAAATCCTCGGCATCGCAGGCGGATCGGGGACCGGGAAATCGGTGCTCTTGCGCTCGATCCTTGGCTTATTGACTTTCGAGGCAGGAACGGTCGAGGTCTTGGGCAAAAATTTCCAAACCCTTTCAAGCCAGGAGCGCATCGCCATTGAGCGGCACTGGGGCGTGCTCTTCCAGGATGGCGCGCTGTTCTCCTCACTCAATGTTCTGCAAAATGTGCAAGTCCCTATGCGCGAGCACCTCGACCTGCCGCAAAAGGTCATGGATGAACTCGCGCTGTTGAAAATCGCAATGGTGGGTCTGCCCGCGAATGCGGCCTACAAACCGCCATCGGAGCTTTCAGGGGGGATGCGCAAACGCGCCGGGCTAGCGCGGGCGCTCGCACTCGATCCGGGCATCCTGTTCTTGGATGAGCCGACCTCGGGCCTCGATCCGATCGCCGCTGCCGCTTTCGACCGCCTCATCCGCAATCTCCAACAAACGCTCGGCTTCACCGTCTACATGATCACGCACGACCTCGACAGCATCTTCGCCGTGTGCGACCGCGTGGCGGTGCTTGCCGATAAACATGTGGTTCGTGTGGGTCAGCCCATGGACCTTGTGCGGGATCCCGGCCACCCCTGGGTCAGGGAGTATTTCTGCGGAGAGCGCGGGCGAGTTATCGCGAGGACTTCATAAGGCATGGAAACACGAGCTAATTATTTCATCATCGGAGTCTTCGTCCTGGGTTTGCTCGGATCGCTCCTTGGCTTCATTTATTGGATGAAGAACGACGCCTCGGGTGCATCGGGAAAGAACTATCACGTGATCTTCGACGGATCCGTGCAGGGTCTCAGCGAGTCCTCGCCCGTCCTTTTCAACGGCATTCGCTTTGGCGCGGTCCGCTCCATCGAACTCGTGCCGGAGGATACGCGGAAAGTTCGCATCCTCATCACGATCCGGGATGAAACCCCGGTTCGAACAAATTCCCATGCCCGCATTGCCCAACAGGGTCTGGCCGGTTTTGTCGCCATGGAAATCACGCCGGGCACCCCGGATGCCGCCATGCTTCAAGCCAAGCAGGGTGAGAACTATCCCGTGATTTACGCCGATCCGGGCTCCTCGGGGTCGTTCATGGCCGGAATGTCCGACGCAGCAGGCCAGGCAAATGCGCTGGCTGTTCGGTTGAACAATCTCGTCGCGAATAACGAAGACTCCCTTCGCCACACGATCGTAAATCTTGAGACGTTCACAACCATGATGGCGGAACGAAAAGACGATGTGGCGAGTATCGTACAGGATGTGCGCGGCCTCTCCGCCCGCTTGAACGAGATCTCGCAAAAGGTGGACACAGCGGTCGACCGGCTGGCCGGAGCAGCCTCCGACCACCCTGAGTCCGTTGTGTCGCAAGTGCAACAAGCCGCGACTTCTTTTCGCCAACTCTCCGAGAAACTTGATAAATCCCTGGGCGACAAATCCGGCGAGCTTACGCAGCAGATGGAGCGCTCGCTGCGCGAATTCGAGCTTTTTATGAAAGAGGGCAGGCGCTTAGCGGATAGCCTCGATCGCGTTGTTGAGAAAGTCGAACGCAATCCAGCGGGATTTTTGCTTGGCGGGCAGCAAACACCAAAATACTAGCGCGAAAAAGAATCGGCCTTAACATTTGCAGCGTCGTAACGGCGAGGGCCTATCTGGTGTGTAGGATGCAGCTTAAGGGTAAGATAGCAGCCATTGCGGCGGCGATCATGCTAGGTGGCTGCGCATTCGGCTTGGCCGGCGGCTCCCCTCCAGCTACGTTCGATCTGCAAGCCCCACCTGTGGAAAAAGTTCACGGCGGCGGCGCGGTGCAGCTGACAATTTACCCGCCGGTCGCCGTCAAGACCATCGACACCGAGGAGATCCTCGTAAAGGGAGCGAATGGGCGTGTGGCCTATTTCACCGGGGCGGCCTGGGGCGATCGCTTGCCGCGCCTTTTCCAGGCGAGGCTGGTCGAGGCTCTCGCTAATTCGGGAGCATTCCGCGCGATCCTGACGAACCAGGACCGGGTCTCAGGCGACCTGTCGCTCGCTATTGAAATTCGTGATTTCGAAGTAGAGGCTTCCACTGGCGGGTCCGAGGCGGTCATCGATGTTTACGTCAAGCTCGTGGACGAGAAAAATAATTCCGTTGTCACCACCAAGCGCTTCCACGCGCGTGTCCTCGCAGGAAGCGATGATGCTGGAGCCGGCATCCAAGCTCTGAATGGTGCTTTCCAGCAAGTAACCCTTGCGATCGTCTCCTGGGTATCGCGCCGCGCCGCATAGAAATGCTCGATCCCGCACACAAGAATAGGCCGGGCGAACTGAAATTCGACTCGCTCACGGAGGCTGGCGGCAAGCTTAGCTCCCCCTATCTCAGCGTTAATCATCCAACTCCATCGTGCTCCGGTTTTAAATCTTGTTAACAGTTGCAGTGCATTGCCATACCTTTTTGTTGTGGCAGATTGACACAAACCTGATTTGCTTTGTCAATTAGCATTGACACATTCGCCGGTACGAATATGGTCGAGCTATAGAGCCGCTCATCGTCGGCCCTAGACGTGAAACAATCCGGATCCTTGAAGGAGTTACAATTATGGCTGACCCAAATAAGGTCTATCCGACGGGCTTGACGCTGGCGGAAGCTGAGGAACTGCACTCACACGTGATCAACGGCACACGCGTTTTCGGCGCAGCCGCTGTATTCGCGCATTTCCTTTCCTATGCCCTTACCCCCTGGCTGCACTAATTACCACTTGGAGCGCTAAAAAATGGCTGAATACTCTGATGGCGAACACGGCATTTGGCTCGTCGTCCCGCCGGTCGTAGGTCTTCCTTTGTTGCTGGGCACGGTCACTCTGATCGCAGTCCTCGTACATGCTGCCCTTCTCGGCAACACGAAGTGGTACCCGAAATATTGGGAAGGCGGCGCTAAGGTTGCTTCCACCGTTCCCGCTCCCACGGCTCCTGCTGTTCGTTAATGTGTTTGCTACCGCATGGCGGTAGCAGACCTTCGATAGCCTGGACCGAAGCCCCTTCTGAAGCCACGGCTTAACGTTGCCGTGGTCGGGCATAAAGGCCTCTAGGACTTATCTCACTGGCATATAGCCTGCGCGCAGAAGCGCCCTCCGCTCTGCTCGCAGGCGTTAAAGTTTATGCAGCAACTCGCGTGCATTGGTTAGATTCCAAGGAATCTTGAAATCCCGTAGGGTTCTTCGCTCCTGCCGCAAGGAGATCGGGTGCTAGTGCCCGGTCCAGAATGTTGCTCGCAAACTGTTACGTGCCCGTTCGCGTCGTTCCAACAACGCAAGCGATGCGGTGACGCGCCGCTACCAAACTAGCTGCCAAATGCCATCGAACCCCTGGTTTTCCACAATATCTTCAGCTGCGCATCAATTCGCGACGCAACTACCCGCCGCGCTCTTTCTGCCCCGGGAAACCATAAACCCCGGCGAAACGGCAGCGCGCTGAACTTTTGTTGCCATCTATGGTGGAAACCGGCAGTTTTTGGCCAGAACCAACCTTGCGTCATATTGACCCAAAACACAAAGGTGTGTCAAATGGAGTTGACGCATGCAAATGTCAGCATATGCTTACACTCAAGCTGCGACTAAGAAACGTACGCTCGAACGAGCAGCTTATTGAGCGACCTACGTGCGGGTACAGCACGAAAAACCTAGCAGGTCCTTTAAGGAGGTACACTATGGCTGATCCAAATAAGGTCTATCCGACGGGTTTGACCTTGGCGGAAGCTGAGGAGTTGCACGGGCATGTGATCAACGGCACCCGCGTTTTCGGCGCGATTGCGGTTGTGGCTCACATCCTGTCCTACGTCTATTCCCCTTGGCTCCACTAATCACACTCTAACTTAGGAGAATTGAACATGGCTGATGTTGATGGACAAGCTGGCATTTGGTTGGTCGTTCCTCCCAAAGTCGGTCTTCCTCTGTTTCTGGGCACCGTGACGCTGATCGCCGTCCTCGTGCACGCCGCTCTTCTCTCGCACACCGGCTGGTACCCGAAGTATTGGGAAGGTGGCAAGAAGGTCGCTCAGATCGAGACAACTGTCGTTAGCTAAGTCGCTTTTTCGACAGCCCGTCAGAGGGCCCGGATCGAAGAGGTCCTGGGCCTAAAGACGGGTAGAACAGAGATATCTTCCGGCAGCACAGCCGAGACGGGTGTGACACATGAGTGGGCAGCTTGATGAAAGCGGTTCGCCGTGTGCCGGAAGTCGAAGCCTGCGCGGAGCTGAGAGCTATCGCTATCGCGCAGGCGATCGCGCGAAGCTTCCCATTGTATGTCTGAGGTAACAAAGAAGATGCCCTGAAAGGGCAGGTCAAAGCAAGAGTGTGCTGGTCGGTGTGATCAGATGCTATGCTCTGAGACTCGATACGAATGAAAAGCGATGCTGAGGCAACCTTGCCTAGCAGCGCTTGTTTTGCTTTTATGGGGCACAAAAGCTAAGCTTCCGGTCACCATTCGGCGACGGTTTACTGTGGCCTCCGGGCCCTTCTGTTGGAGTTGCTCAATCGATGACTAGTCTTGGCCACAGAGTAACGAATACCTGGTTAGCTCAGGGTGCCCGTTTCTTGCCTTTTGCCGATGCGGCGACGCCGGAACTTCCACTTTCAAGGCTTCTCCGTCTTTCCCTGTTTCAGGTGTCCGTTGGAATGGCGCTGGTGCTGCTCATCGGTACCCTCAACCGCGTCATGATCGTCGAATACGAAGTGCCCGCTTCAATCGTCGCGATCATGATATCCCTGCCGCTTTTCTTTGCGCCTTTCCGCGCCATCATCGGCTTTCGCTCCGACACGCACAAATCGGTTCTCGGCTGGAAGCGCGTTCCGTTCATTTGGCAGGGCACGCTGGTTCAGTTCGGCGGTCTCGCGATCATGCCGTTTGCGGTGCTTGTCCTGGCTGGGCAGGGCGAAGCGGAACATCTCCCGGCGTGGATCGGGCAGATCGCGGCCGGTATTTCCTTTCTTCTTGTCGGCGCAGGCTTGCATACAGTCCAAACTGTAGGTCTTGCGCTAGCCACCGACTTGGCCCCGAAGGAGTCGCAGCCCAAGGTCGTTGGGCTCATGTATGTCATGCTGCTTTTCGGCATGATCGCCAGCGCGCTCCTCTTTGGCTATCTGCTCTTGCATCCAACATGGGACCGCCTTCCGCCCGGGCAGTTGATCGGGGTGATCCAGGGGTCGGCCATCGCGACTCTCATCCTGAATACAATCGCGTTGTGGAAGCAGGAGGTGCGCAGGCCTGCCCGGCTCATGACGCCGGAAGAGTTGGCGGCAGAGACTGCGCAGCGCCCCTTGTTTAAAGATTCTTGGGCGGCCTACGTTCATGGCGGCAACGCAATTCGCCGCCTGGTTTCGGTCGGCCTTGGCACCATGGCGTTCAGCATGGAGGATGTGCTTCTCGAACCCTATGGCGGCCAGATTCTGCACTTGAGTGTTAGCCAGACAACCAGACTGACGGCGACCCTCGCCATCGGCGGTCTCTTCGGGTTCGCTCTCGCCTCCCGCATTTTGAGCCGCGGCTTCGATCCATTCAAGATGGCCCTCTACGGGGCGCTGGTGGGCGTCCCGGCGTTCGTGTCAGTCATTCTCGCGGCGCCGTTTGGCTCGACAGCGCTTTTTGTTATCGGAACGTCGCTTATCGGTTTTGGAGCAGGTCTCTTTGGCCATGGCACGCTGACGGCCACAATGAGCCTCGCGCCGAAGAATCAGACAGGCTTGGCGCTCGGTGCCTGGGGCGCGGTCCAGGCGACTGCTGCGGGTGCTTCTATTGCCCTCGGTGGCATCATCCGGGACGTCGTAGCCAGTCTATGGGACCACACCTCTCTCGGCCCTGCGACCGGGTACATAGCCGTCTACTCACTCGAACTCGTGCTGCTTTTCGCAACTTTGATTGCGATGTATCCGCTTCTCCGGAGAGAAAGCGACGCTCCTGCTTCTCGGAATGAACGGCCGGAGCCGGCAGCGGTGTCTTGAAGCGGTCGGCTAGACCAACCGCCTTTAATCGGAATCGATTGAAGGCGGAAAAGTTAATCGATTACAAAGTGCTAAAGCAGCTTATCCGCGTTTGAGTGGAGGCGGTGTGCTCGAAACTGCTGGGCACCGCTGGTGCAGCTTATACCAACCGTCGGATGTGCTGACTCATTTAACTGTTCACACAGCTGCGGCGCTGTGATTCCCTGAAGTGCTTGATTCGCTTGGGGAGTAGGATCGATGA
>Ga0074046_10002657_pt1 | contig 15340 bp, 13 predicted proteins | sample BogForMeECP23OM3_FD_94441 | JGI IMG/M metagenome (GOLD analysis project Ga0074046, IMG submission 94441) | Bog forest soil microbial communities from Calvert Island, British Columbia, Canada - Bog Forest MetaG ECP23OM3 | ecosystem: Environmental > Terrestrial > Soil > Wetlands ...
ATTCCAGTGGCAATCATGCGCAAGGCGTGGCCTATGCGGCGCGGGCGCTCGGCGTAAGGGCCATCATTGTTATGCCGGGCAATGCTCCGAAGAACAAGCTTGAAGCCACCGCCGCGCTCGGAGCTGAGATCGTCACCGTCGGTCCGGGCAGTGAAGAGCGCCGCTTGCGAGCGGAACAACTGGCCGCCGAGCACGGCTATGTGATCGTGCCTCCTTACAATGACGAAAAAATCATCGCCGGCCAAGGGACCGTGGGGCTTGAAATTCTCGAAGACTTTTCCAATGAGGATCTGCCCGACCTTGAAACCGTGCTCGTCCCGGTCGGCGGAGGCGGATTGATCAGCGGCGTCTCGGCCGCCATCAAGCTCAGCAATCCCAACATAAAGGTGATCGGCGTGGAGCCTGAACTTGCCGCCGATGCGCAAGCCAGCCTGCGCGCCGGTCGCATCGTCTCCTTCCCGGCTGAGCAAGTCTCGCAGACGCTGGCCGACGGTCTTCGCACCCAGAGCATCGGCGCGATCAATTTTGAACACATCCGCGCTTTTGTCGACGACATCGTCAGCGTGACCGAAGACGAAAATCGCGAGGCCATGCGCGCTTTGCGTGCGAACGCGAAAACGGTGGCTGAACCGAGCGGCGCCGTTGCCCCGGCCGCATTTCTTTTCCATGCTGACGAGTTGCCCAAGACAAAGATCAATGTAGCTGTGATCAGCGGCGGCAACATCGATCCCAAACTGCTCGCCGACTTGCGGCGTCTCTGAACACCGCCACCGTCGGAGTTGGGGGGATTCGTCTTCCGCGAATGTAGAATGCTTCGAGCGGGGAGTGAAATTCTCATGATTCGCTTTGGTATCGCGGGTTTTGGATTGCACGCCGTCCGGCGGTTGATGCCGGGGTTTGCTCTCGCTCGGAATTGCAAAGTGGTCGCTCTGTCGCGCCGGGACGCCAACAAGGCACGCGAAGCCGCTGCACGGTATGGCATCCCGCATGTCTTCTTCTCTACCGAAGAACTCTGCCAGTGCTCTGAAGTTGACGCTGTGCTCGTCACCACCCCCAATGTTTGCCATCTAAGGGACGTCCTCACGGCGGTCGCCGCCCGCAAGCCGGTGCTGTGCGAAAAGCCGATGGGCATGGATGCGGACGAATGCCGCCAGATGGTCGAAGCGGCGCGCAACGCGGGCGTACTCCTCGGCGTCGCGCAAGTCTTTCGCTTTGAGGAAAGCACGGCGATCCTTCGCCGACGCGTCGCCGCCGGTGACATCGGCCGTCCCATCTTTGCGCGGGCGGAGTTCTCGTATCCCGGGTTGGGCCATGCCCGCACCTGGCTCTACAACCGGTCGATCGCCGGAGGCGGGCCCATTGCCGACGTGGGCGTCCATTGCATCGATGTCTTGCGTTACATCCTGCAGGATGAGCCCCAGTTCGTGACCGCGGTCGGTCGCCGCGACGGGCAGTCGGGCGATGTCGAAGCCGCGGCGATCCTGACCCTGGAGTTTCGGCGAGGAACGCTCGCCACGGTGATGGTTTCAACTCGTGCCCACTATCGCACGCCGCTGGAGATTGTCGGCGACGCCGGCGTGCTACGAGCTGACGATGCGCTGAATGTTGAACGGCCCGTCACGTTGCAACTGTGGCGCAGTGGACAACTAGTCGCCGAAGACACCGCATCCAACCAGCTTGCCTACGCGAGGCAGGCAGACAGCTTCGCTGCCGCAGTCGAGGGTTGGGAAGCGGGTTGGGAGACGGGCCGGGAAACGTTCCCAGTCTCGGGTGACCAAGGCTGGCAGAACCAGATCATCCTGGACGCGGCCTATCGCAGCCTGCTTTCGGGCAAGAGCGAAAAGGTCCCGATGTTCTCAGACGATCTTAGACGATTTGGGTAGGCTCGCGATTCGCTCGTTATCGGAAGCGCCCAATAACGAAAGCGCAAAAAAATAAGAAGCGCCCCGGATCCAAAAGGATTTCGGGACGCCCGAACAGCCCTTCCCCAAAGGACTGCCCACGGCAAAAGATAGGGCCATTTTTGAGCGCTTGAAATGGCACTAACGGGCTACTTGCCAAAAAACGGATTTGTGCTAGCATGGGTGACCTCGCAACCGGTTACCGTCAGGTGTTACTGAGGGTTCTGGAGGCGGGTCTCCAAATGCTTAAGGGTTCTCTTTTCGTATTGAGAATCCTCTACGGATTCCGGCCTCAAAGAGGCTCCTTTGCGCGGCCAGCTCGACCGACTGCGGGATTGAGCTTCCAGCCAATTAAGGAAAGCGATGGTTGTTAGTGTGCAGCAGATTGCATTCCGAGATTCGGAACGGGCAGGACGACTGGTTGTAAGCTATTGAAAAACAAAGGCCGCTAAGCTTTGGCGGTTTTGGAACCACAAGTGCACTGCGGACTCTAGGCGACCTATACCTTGAACAATAAGATTCAAGGTGAATCTACGGAAGAGAAAGAAATGGGAGGGATTAACATGAGGCGAGTGGTGGGTTTGGCGTTACTGGTACTGGCACTGACGCTGCCGACAGCCGTTTGGGCGGACACACTTACCATAACGAACAACAATGGCTCAATTACGATTACGGGTATGGCAGGAACCGATGGCGCGGGAACAATTGGCACATCAGTGCTCAGTACGGTCGGATCACATCTGACCCAATTCGGCAAGTACGTAGCTCCCAAGGGAGGCGGCCTTGGTACTGTCAACTACTCGACCGGCGTTCTGACGAGCGGCACAATCGCCGGCGGCGGAATGTTTGCGTCTGGCGGGTCATTTAATGTCCTTGGCGTCGGCTTATGGGTAAAGAAAATAACGGGAGAGAAGGGCCCCCTTACGATGTTCGCGGGCAGCTTCAGCAGTCCGATTACTTGGACTTTGACCAGTGAGATTGGACGGAATTTGACTTATACGCTCTCTGGTGATCTCACGGGGACGCTTTGGACTGGGCGGTTAGTGAATGGATCAACGACCCAGAATTTCTACACGAGCAAGGGACTACTCAACGAAGGTTACGGGCACATCACCGTAAGCCACAGCCAGCTCACCACCCCAGAACCAGGGACTTTGGGTCTCCTGGGAACCGGACTGGTGGCTATCGCGGGAATGTTCCGTCACAAGCTGATGAAATAAGCAAAGTTTGCCTACACTCACTCATGGCCCCGCCGAAAGGCGGGGTTTTTGCTTTTAAGAGAAGATACTTGATCGCCTTGATCGCCTTGGGAGCAAGATCGGCCTTCCCGCCGCGCGATGTCAACTGCATCTTGGCCGCAGCCAAGCCTGATTCCAATATTTCATGACCTGGCCATATTCTGTCTATGGGTTACTGCGGTAATGGCTCCTGATGGCTTTGACGTTGACCTTGCCACCCTGCGAACCTAAAGTCAGGCGCAGGGGGTGGTATGAAGGATATTCATGAGGTTTTGCGCCGCAAGCAGGCCCAATACACACAGTTGGGTAAGCAGATTGAGATGCTGCAGCAGGCTGCCGAGAAACTCCGCGAAGTCGCGCCCTTGCTTGCCGAAAACGACGCCGAGGACGATAGCGCGGTACTGACGGAAGTGGACGACGAAAATTCCAATGCGATGGCTGCCAAAGCCGGCACTCCATCCTCGCCGGCTGCGTCCAAGCCTGGGCGTAGCGTAACGCCGCGGTGGCCGTAGAAGCCTGCAGAAGCAAGAAACAAGGACCGAGGCGGAAGGGGTTTCGTCTTCCATGGTATTGCAGACACTGCTGATGTCAAAGGATGACCCGACAGCGGAAACGCTGATTCGGGTTCTGGCGCAGTTTGGGGTGGCAGTGGATCGCTCGAATGCGGTCGATGTCGCCGTAACGCGGCTGGCGGAGGAGCGTTTCGACCAGGTCGTCGTCGACTTCGATGATCCCGAGTCGGCCTCACTACTGCTCGAAGCTTGCCGCCGTCTCGCTGGGCCCGATCATAATCCTCCGGTCACCGTCGCTTTGCTGCACGACGCCTCGCAGATCCGCTCCATCCTCGGCGCCGGCGCTCATTTCATCCTGATCAAGCCGGTCGCGCGCGAACAGGCGCAAAACACTTTCCGCGCTGCGACAGCGCTGCTGACGCGCGAAAGGCGGCAGTCGTCGCGGGTCGCCGTTCAGGCGCCAGTTTCGATTCGTCTGGGCGATGGCAATTCGGTTGAAGGTATCCTGCTCGACCTGAGCACCGGCGGCATGGACGTGCTGGCGGCCAAGCCCCTTTCGTCGGCCGCTGGGGTTCATGTTTGCTTTCAGATTCCCGACGGCGCCAGCATCGAAGCCGAGGCAGACGTTGCCTGGAGTACCGCCAACGGTCAGGTCGGGCTGCGCTTTCTCGACATGGACGCCCTGATGCGCGAGCAAATGGACGAATGGCTGGCTGCCCGCGCGCACGATGCGTTTCCCGAAGACCCGGCTACGGTCAGCCAATGTAAACTGACGGACCTTAGTCTGGGCGGCTGCTATGTGCAGACCGAATCTCCCTTCCCTCAGTCCTCAGCCGTCGACCTGTGCCTGCACGCCGCCGGAATGGAGATTCACACCGAAGGTTTAGTCCGGATCATGCATCCCGGACATGGCATGGGCATTGAGTTCCCCGCCAGCACCGAAGAACAGCGCGAAAGTGTCGGTCGTTTCATTGAGTTCCTTACTAGCCAACCCGGCGCTACTCCGCAACTGGAGATTTCTCCGCGCGCTCTCGTCGCCAACGCCCTCGACCTAAGCCAGACTGGAAGCGGAGAAAGCGCCGCGGAGGATCCTCTTCTGGAATTGCTGCGGACCGGCAATTTGCTGGAGGAGGAAGCCTTTCTGGATGCCCTGCACGGCCAGCGAACGCCGGCAGACGTTAGCCTATAGACGTTAGCTCATAGACGTTAGCCTTCCCAGCAAAAAACCGGGAACCAGATCGACACTCCGTCTTTAGTGTAGGCCCAGATCCCGGTGTTCTCTTCCACCTCATTGCCTGCAGACTACCTCGCCCCTTCTCTCAAATGATTTCGGTGCGGTAAATTTTCCGAGAATTTTCCAATGCAATAGAATTGCTCTGCCTGTAAAGAAGGGGCTTGCCCCGTTTCGACGGGAAAATCAGCGGTTCGGGTAAGCTAAAGGCAATTTGCTCAGAAATCCGATCTCGCGCGCGGTGGTGTTGGCGGGCGCCTGCCTGGTGGCCATCACCCCGTTTTTTTGGTGGGGCAGTCCCTCCGGCCATGATTTTGAGTTCCACATGTTTTCGTGGATGGAAGTCCTCGGCCAATGGAAGCATGGCATCGCCTATCCACGCTGGGCAGCGCTGGCGCACTGGGGATATGGCGAGGCTCGCTTCCTATTTTATCCGCCCGTCTCTTGGACCCTGGGCGCCGCGCTCGGTGCGGTCCTGCCCTGGAAAGTGGTGCCGGGCGCGTATTGCTGGATCGTGCTCACGCTTGCCGGAGCGTCCATGTACCGGCTGGCGCGGCAGTGGCTCCCGGCTCCGGACGCGCTGTTTGCCGCTGTGTTCTATGCGCTGAATCCCTACCACTTGCTAATCGTTTATTGGCGGAGCGCCTACGCCGAACTCTTGGCTGCGGCCCTGCTTCCGCTATTGCTGCTTTGTCTTCTGCGGCTCTTTTTGCCGGAATCCGAGCCTGGCTTTCGCCCGACACTATGGCTGAGTTTTACGCTGGCCGCGGCTTGGCTAACGAACGCACCTGCGGCGGTGATGATCCATTACTCAGCCGCCGGACTGACGTTGATCCTTGCTGCGATTCAGGCTGCGATTGGCGCCGAGCAAGACGCCGCAGGGCTGCGATCCTGGAGTCCACAGAGCTGGCGACACCCAGTTCGGACCTTGGTCCGTACAGCGCTGGCGATGCTCCTCGGAGCCGGCCTCGCCTCGTTTTATCTGCTTCCCGCTATCTACGAACAGAAGTGGATCGATGTCAGCCAGGTGCTGTCACCGGGAGTACGGCCGCAGGACAATTTCCTTTTCAGGACCATTGCCGATCCCGATCACAATCGCTTCAATCTTCTCGTCTCAACCGTAGCGCTAGCCGAAATCGGCGCCCTCATGTTCGCGATCTGGTTTTCAAGGAAGAAGCACGTAGGGACAGCCGCCCCCGGCTGTCCGGTCGCGCGCAACGCGACCGCCGTCTCTGCCGATCGAGCCTGCTGGATGCTTCTCACCGCCTGGGGTGTCAGCAGTGCAGTCCTGATGCTTTCAGTGAGCAACTCGCTCTGGCAGCATTTGCCGAAGCTCCGGTTCATGCAAATTCCCTTCCGCTGGCTGTTGTGCATGAACGTCGCCTTAGCCATGCTTCTCCCCATGGCGGCCAAGCGCTGGACCACGCGCTTGCTGGCGTCTGCCGTTCTGTTGGCTGCGGTTATCCTCGCGGGCTACCGCTTTCAAGCTCCCTGGTGGGACATGTCCGCCGATATTCGCGAGATGAGCGATGCCGTTGCCGACGGCACCGGCTACGAGGGCACGGACGAATACGTCCCCGCCGGAGCCGATCCCTACGAGTTAAACAAAAATCTGCCGCGCATCAGCGATCACACGGGAGTACCGGTTCCGAGCGAAATGCTGGCGTGGGAGCCCACTGAAAAACACTTTACGGTCCACGCCGCCGCGCCTCAAAATCTCACCGTGCGCCTTTTCAGCTACCCGGCGTGGGAAGTCGTCGTAAACGGTAAGCCCAGAGCAACCGAGAAAACCGATGTCACCGGCCTGATTGTCATTCCCCTCGCTGCCGGAGACAACGATGTACGCATCTATTTTCGCAGGACGATGGATCGCACCGTCGGAAACGCCCTCTCACTAATCAGCCTGGCTGTGTTCGTCGTCGCTTGGGTTAAGACGCGAGCACCGAACTGGCGATCTGCAAACGCGAGCCGTGCCGCATGAACTCTCGTGCCGTCCTCGTCGCTACTTCAAACCTCGGCAAGCTTCGCGATTTCGCTGGAGCCGCCACGCCCCTCGGCATCACCATCGCCACCATCCCAAACTTCTCTTCTCTGCCCGAGGTGGTCGAAGACGGCACTACCTTCGAGGAGAACGCGCGCAAGAAAGCCGAGTCCTACAGCTTGGCCGTTCCCGGCGAACTGGTTCTAGCCGACGATTCCGGATTGGAGATCGACGCGCTCGGTGGAGCACCCGGCGTGCACTCCGCACGTTACGCGGCAGATGAGCCGCACGTGGCAGATCGCAACTCGGATCGCAACTCGGATCGCAACTCGGATCGCAACTCAGATGACCAAGCCAACAATGCAAAAGTGCTGCGCAAACTGGGAGGGATTCCAGAAGATAAACGCAGCGCGCGTTTCGTATGCGTGCTGGCCGCAGCCCGTGATGGCCGGACGCTGCACACCTGCCGCGGCACCGCGGAAGGGATCATTCTGGATGCGCCCCGAGGCAAAAACGGCTTCGGATACGATCCACTGTTCTATTTCCCCGCAATTCAAAAAACGTTCGCTGAATTAGATCCTGAACAAAAGTCGCGCTACAGCCATCGCGGCGCCGCTTTTCGCGCGTTCCTGGCGTGGTACCGGGCAATCTCTCCTTGACTTCCCTTCCACCGCAAAACGATAATAGTGGGTTTGCATATCGGACCACGTAAGGAGCAGTCATCGTGGCGTCAACCGCCAATCCCGTCGCTCCCAGAATTAAGTCGGGCGTAGCCCCGCTGCGCGCTGGCCACGGAACCTCGTTCCTGCTGCGCCGTCTCCATTCCCTCAGCGGCGTCGTGCCCATCGGAGCCTTCCTTCTCGAACACTTTATCTCGAACGCCGAAGCCTTCAAGGGCCCCATCGCCTACGGAAAGCAAGTCGAGTTTCTGAACAGCCTGCCCGCCGTTTTTTTTCTCGAACTGTTTTTCATCTGGATTCCGATCCTCTACCACGGCCTCTACGGCGTCTACATCTGGTATCAAGGCGACACGAACGTTGCGGAGTACCCCTGGACCGGCAACTGGCTCTACACTTCGCAGCGCTGGACGGGCATCATCGCGCTGATCTATATGGTGCAGCATACGTACTTCCTGCGCTTCACTGGCGTGCACCTGCCAACGCATCCTATGGAGGCGTTCGCCAAAGTCCAGGCAGAATTCCAGAATCCGTGGATGATCGCTTTCTACTCGGTCGGCATCATCGCCGCTTCCTGGCATTTCAGCTACGGCCTGTGGCTGTTCGCGGCGAAGTGGGGCATCACCACCGGCGAAGCGGCGCGGCGCCGCTTTGGCTACCTCTGTTTGGCGCTCGCTCTCGGGCTGGTTTCGATTGGCGCGGCCAGCATGTACGGATTCCTGAGCACGCCGCCGCAGTCTTTGGATTCGAATGCTTCGGAAAATATCGTAATGCGATAGCGGTTCCGCAAAAAGCCCCGGGCCCAGTCCGGCAGATTGGATTCATACAGCATGGCAGCTCCGAAAATCATCGTAGTGGGCGGCGGCCTGGCAGGCCTCGCTGCGGTTATCAAGATCGCCGAAATGGGCGGTGAAGTTGACCTGTTTTCGATCGTCCCCGTAAAACGCTCGCACTCGGTCTGCGCCCAGGGAGGCATCAACGCCGCCAAGAACCTGAAGGGCGAAGGCGATTCCACCTGGATTCACTTCGACGACACGATTTACGGTGGCGACTTTCTCGCCAACCAGCCGCCGGTCAAGGCCATGTGTGAGGCCGCGCCCGGCATTATCGATCTGCTCGACCGCATGGGTGTTCCGTTCAATCGCACGCCCGAAGGTCTGCTCGATTTCCGCCGTTTCGGTGGCACGCTCTATAACCGCACAGCGTTCGCCGGAGCAACCACCGGCCAGCAACTTCTCTACGCATTAGACGAGCAGGTCCGCCGCTACGAATCCGAAGGCAAGGTGAAGAAGTACGAGCACTGGGAATTTCTCTCGGCCGTGCTCGACGGGAACCACGTCTGCCGCGGCATCTGCGCCATGGATTTGCGGACGATGGAGGTTCGCACTTTCCCTGCCGACGCGATCATCATTGCCACCGGCGGCATTGGCGCTATCTTCGGCAAGTCCACCAACTCGGTCGTATGCACCGGATCGGCGCAGTCCGCGCTCTACCAGCAGGGCTGCTACTACGCGAACGGCGAGTTCATCCAGGTGCATCCCACCTGCATCCCCGGAGAAGACAAGCTGCGCCTCATGTCGGAATCGGCGCGCGGCGAAGGTGGACGCGTCTGGGTTCCGAAGACGCAGGGCGACAAGCGCGATCCCAAGTCCATCCCGGAAAAAGAACGTTGGTATTTCCTGGAAGAGTGGTATCCGAAATACGGCAACCTCGTGCCGCGCGATGTGGCCACCCGCGCGATTTTCAAAGTGGTGTACGAGCACAACCTCGGCATCGACGGCAAGCCGATGGTTTACCTCGACCTCACGCACATCGACGCCAAGACTCTCGATCGCAAGCTGGAAGGCATCCTCGAAATTTACGAGAAGTTTGTCGGCGACGACCCGCGCGTCACGCCAATGAAGATCTTCCCGGGCATGCACTACACCATGGGCGGCCTTTGGATCGATTACAAACAAGCCACCAACATTCCCGGAATCTACGCGGCAGGCGAGGCCGATTATCAATACCATGGCGCCAACCGGCTAGGTGCAAACTCGCTGGTGTCGTGCATCTTTGGAGGCTTCATCTCCGGCCCGAATGCCGTGCAGTACGCCAAGAGTCTGCAAGCCGCGCCCGGCAATTCCAACGGACATTTTGAGGCTGAACGCAAACGGCAAGAGGAAATCAACGCCCGACTGATGAAAGCCGACGGAAACGAAAATCCGTTTCTGATCTGGCGCGAACTCGGCGCACTGATGACCGAGAACTGCACCGTCATCCGCTACAACAAAAAGTGCGAGGCAGCCGACGCCAAGATTGTGGAACTGCTGCATCGCTTCCAGAAGATCAACCTGAGCGACCGCTCGCAGTGGGCGAATACGACGATCGCATTCGCGCGCCAGCTCTACAACATGCTGCAATTGTCGCGCGTAATCGCGCAGGGAGCGGCCATGCGCGACGAATCTCGCGGTTCGCATTACAAGCCGGATTTCCCTGACCGCGACGACAAGAACTGGATGAAGACCACGAAAGCAAGCTTCGCGCCAGATCTGGACGAGCCGAAGTTCGAGTTCGAAGCGGTGGATGCAAGTCTGATTCCGCCGCGGCCGAGGAAGTACTGAGGTGGAAGCAACGCCCGACGACTTTAAGTGCTCTGTAATCCTGAGCGAAGCGAAGGACCCATGCATTCTCTTGGGGCGAATGCGCAGGTCCTTCGCTCTGCTCAGGATGACAATGGGTCGAGCTAAGCGCTAAAGGCTAAGAGCTAAATGGCAAACACAAAATCCGTAATCCTAAAAATCAAACGCCAACCCACCCCCGACGCCAAGCCGTCGTGGGAAGAGTTCGAGATTCCTTACAAGCCGAACATGAACATCACGTCGGCGCTGATGGAGATCGCCGCCAACCCCGTTACCCGCGACGGAAAGCAGACCACGCCCATCACCTACGACTCGAACTGTCTTGAGGAGATCTGCGGCTCCTGCGCCATGCTCATCAATGGACGCGCCCGCATGGCCTGCTCCGCGCTGCTCGACCACCTCGATCAGCCGATTAAGCTCGAGCCGTTCTCGAAGTTTCCGGTCGTGCGCGACCTCGCCGTCGATCGGAGCGTGCTCTTCGAGAACCTGAAGATAGTCAAAGCCTGGATACCGATCGATGGTACCTACGACCTCGGTCCGGGGCCGCGCGTGACCATGGAGGACCAGGAAGAAGCCTATCCACTATCGCGCTGCATTTCCTGTTGCTGCTGTATGGAAGCCTGCCCGCAGTTCGATGAGGACACGGGATTCGTCGGCGCGGCCACCATCTCACAAGTGCGTCTGTTCAACACGCACCCCACCGGCCAGGCGCTGAAGCGCGAGCGTTTGTCGGCGTTGATGGGCGACGGCGGCATCCAGGAATGCGGGTACGCTCAAAACTGCGTTGAGATTTGTCCGAAAGACATCCCCCTGACCACCTCAATTGCCGAAGTGGGCGGCCAAGTCATGAGGCAAGGGCTCGGCGACCTGTTCCGCAAGTGACGGCGCATCCCGTAGAGACGGGGCTTGCCCCGTCTCCGCTCGTGAACTTCGCCATCCACCAAGTTGCACGTTTACCACATCGGCACCCGGAATCAATGAATTGCCCATAGGTAACTATCGCTAACTCCCTTAAGTAAGGGGCCTTACGTCGAATTGCTTCACAGACTTCTTCATCTCTGGTTTACAATTCGAGAACCTCGTGGAAAATGGGTATTTTGCCCACCCCCCCCGGGGTTATTGAAAAGCGGCGGTTCACAGCTTAATGATGCAATCGTAATGACGCAAAAACTCAAAGCGCCGGGAACGCTTCCGATCTCGCCGATCATGCTGCCGATCGTGATTAAGACCGTCTTTGGCATTGCTATTGTCATTGTCCTTGTCCTTGCGCTCGCAGCTCCGCAATCTGCGTTTGCTCTGCACCGCGTCGACGCTCACCGTCACCACCGGCTCCTGCACGCGTTTCGCTTCCGCGGTCTTCGCGGCATGCTCTGGAACCCAATGTTCCGTCCGTCGCACGATTCCCTGCTCCGGCAAAACGAGGAGATTGACCGCCTCGATCTGCCCCGCATTCAAGACGACGACGAACTCGAGGCCTTAAAAGCTTCGCATGAACTGGTTCCAATCGAAGAGAGCGAGGCGCTGCACTTCGATCGTCGTCTCGATCCTTCGCGCCGCTACTGCCGTCCGTGGACCCGCGATTTTGTCGCCGATCTTTCCGAAGCATATTACCGCCAGTTCCACGACCAGATTCAGGTGAACTCCGCCGTTCGCACCGTCAAGGTACAGAAGAAACTTCGCCGCCACAATCGCAACGCGGCTCCGGCGGATGGCGACACCGCGTCTTCTCACCTCGCCGGAATCACGGTCGATCTGCAGCGCCGCGGAATGTCGAAGCAAGAAATGCGCTTCGTCGAACACTACCTCTTCTATCTGAACGCGCTTGGTCTGGTCGAGCCCGAAGAAGAGCGCCACCAGTGGGTCTTTCACATTATGGTCTCCGACCGCTACAGCGATTGGCGCCAATCCCAAACGATGTTCCCGCTTCCGACTCTCGAAGAACCCGTCACTGCGCCGGCTACCGCGGTCGCCGCGATGGCTGCCTCCAACTGAGCGTCCTCCTAAACTTGCTGACCTGAGCCTCCGCTACAATCGGTACAGAATGATCGTTCTGATGGCCGGGCTTCCCGGAACCGGTAAAACCACGCTCGCTCGTGCTCTGGCCCACCGCACAACCGGCGCGCTCCTGAGCAAGGACGAGATCCGCGCCGCCCTGTTCGCGCCGGCTGGCTCCACGCAAAACGATATCGAATACTCCGTGAAGCAAGACGACTTCGTGATGGAGGTCATGCTCGACGCTGCCCGATACCTGTTGCAAAGAACTCCCGCTCGTAAAATCTTCCTCGACGGCCGTCCGTTTTCTCGCCGCTACCAGATCGACCGCGTGCTCGAATCAGCCCGCGAACTCGCTCAGCCCTGGACCATCATCGAGTGCGAGTGTTCCGATGAATCCGCACGCCAGCGGCTTGATCTCGAGCCTGACGGCTCGCACCCCGCACATAACCGAACGTTCGCGCTCTACTTGGAGGTTAAGGCCCGCTTCGAACCGATCACCCATCCGAAGCTCGGGATCAGCACCGATCAACCGCTTGAGCAATGCATCGAACAGGCCCTGGCTGCCATCATGCGGGGTGAGCGACTGGTGAGTGACTAGGATGAGTGACTCAATGGAGAGCCGGGCGTCCCCGCCCGGCCGCGATGCTGCAGGGTGACTGCCATACGATCGTTTGTCGTACAATCCGTGTCGTACAATCCATATCGTACAATCAGAGTTTGCCAAAACACTCTACAGGAGCAACCATGCGCACTCTACTCCAGACCCTTGTCCTGATCATCGTCCTGATCATCTCCACCTCACTGCTCGCCGCTGCCGCCGACCCCACTGCTACCATTCAAACCTCAGCCGGAGACCTGCATTGCACGCTGTTTCCGAAGATAGCTCCGATCGGAGTCGCGAATTTCATCGGCCTGGCTGACGGCACCAAAGACTGGACCAGCCCCGTCTCCCACGCCAAGAAGCACGGTGTCCCGCTCTATGACGGCACCATCTTTCATCGGGTGATTCCAGCATTCATGATTCAGGGTGGAGACCCCAAAGGCGACGGCACCGGCGATCCCGGCTACAAATTCAAGAATGAGACTTCGCCCACGGTCAAGTTCGATCGCCCCGGGCGTCTTGCCTACGCTAACGCCGGACCTGACACCAATGGCTCGCAGTTCTTCATCACCGAGGTTCCCTACCCCAGCCTGAATGGCGGCTATACCATCTTCGGCCAGTGCGATGATGCGGCTGTCGAGTTGGTTAAGAAAATCGCGCGCATGGCCACGGACGGTGAACGCCCGGTCCGTCCGGTTAAGATCACGCATATTGAAATCCATGGCGCCAACTCGATGTAAGTAAGATCGATTCAAGAGGAGACTATGACCCGCACACCCGGAACCTATGCCGTGCTCGAAACCAGCGAGGGCACCATCGTTTGCCGCTTGTTTGAGAAGGATGCACCCAAGACTGTCGCTAACTTTGTCGAACTGAGCGAAGGCAAGCGCGAGTGGACACACCCAACCACCCGCAAAAAGACCCGCGACCCCCTTTACAACGGGACTATTTTCCATCGGGTAATTCCCGGTTTCATGATCCAGGGCGGTGACCCGATGGGTACAGGCTTTGGCGGTCCTGGCTACCAGTTTGAAGACGAAACCAAAGCCTCTCCACACCGTTTCGAAAAGGCAGGGAAACTGGCCATGGCCAACTCCGGCCCCAACACTAACGGGTCGCAGTTTTTCATCACGGTCGCCAACACCGACTGGCTCACCGGCAAACATACCATCTTCGGCGAGGTAATCGAGGGATACGATGTCGCGGAAAAAATCTCGAAAGTCGCCAAAAACCGCCAGGACCGCCCCAACAAAGACGTAGTCGTGAAGTCGGTAAAAATCGAACGCGAATAGCTTGCTAATGGAGCGACGGGCGCCCTCGCCCGTCAGGACGCCGGTCGCTCCGTCCGATGTGTTCCACTGTGAGTGTCGTCACATCGCTTTGTGATTGTCCGCCTACCTTCCCTTCTCCCAATCTATAATGATTAGTTCTTTTCCAAGTTCCGGAGGCAAGTGCATGGCGTCGTTCAACGGAGTCCCGATCCCATCCCACGGACAAAAGATCGAGTACAGCAACGGCAAGTACCGCGTTCCCGATCACCCAATCATCCCATTCATTGAAGGGGACGGCACCGGCCGCGATATCTGGAAAGCTTCCGTTCGCGTCTTCGACGCCGCCGTCGAGAAGGCATATCAAGGCAAGCGTTCCGTAGCCTGGTACGAAGTCTTTGCCGGCGAGAAAGCCAAAGCTCGTTTCGAGAATTGGCTCCCCGATGACACGGTTAGCGCCATCCGCGAATTTCGCGTCGCCATCAAGGGTCCGCTGACCACTCCCGTCGGAGGCGGCATCCGCTCCCTCAACGTCGCCCTGCGCCAGATCCTCGATCTCTACGGCTGCGTGCGTCCGGTAAAGTACTACTCTGGAGTTCCCTCGCCCGTGAAGCATCCCGAGCGCATGAACATCGTCATCTTCCGCGAAAATACAGAAGACGTTTACATCGGCATCGAATGGGAAGAAGGCACGGCCGATTGCGCTCGGCTGATTGAGTTCCTGAACAAAGACATGCTGAAAAGCGGCAAAAAGCAAATCCGCCTCGATTCCGGAGTGGGCATCAAGCCGATTTCCATCACCGGTACCAAACGCCTGGTGCGCATGGCCATTCAGCACGCTCTTAGAAACAAGAACAAAGCGGTCACCCTCGTCCACAAAGGCAACATCCAGAAATTCACCGAAGGCGCGTTCCGCAAATGGGGATACGAACTCGCCACTGACGAATTCCGCGACCAGGTCGTCACCGAACGCGAGAGCTGGATCCTCGACAACAAGGATAAGAATCCCAATCTTACCGTCGAGGAAAACGCGAACCTGATCGAACCCGGCCTCGAATTCGCCCAAGAGGACTTCCGCCAGACTGTCTACAAAGAAGTAAAAGACTGTCTCGATTCCATCTACGCCACGCACGGTAAAGGCGCGTGGAAGAAAAAGCTGATGATCAACGACCGCATCGCCGACTCCATTTTCCAGCAGGTGGTAACGCGCGCCGATGAATACAGCGTTTTAGCCACGCCCAACCTGAACGGCGACTACATTTCTGATGCCTGCGCCGCGCAGGTAGGCGGCCTCGGCATCGCTCCCGGCGCGAAC
>Ga0074046_10002658_pt1 | contig 15335 bp, 13 predicted proteins | sample BogForMeECP23OM3_FD_94441 | JGI IMG/M metagenome (GOLD analysis project Ga0074046, IMG submission 94441) | Bog forest soil microbial communities from Calvert Island, British Columbia, Canada - Bog Forest MetaG ECP23OM3 | ecosystem: Environmental > Terrestrial > Soil > Wetlands ...
CGCCATACGACATCGATCCATGAGTCAGAGTGGGGCCGTCCTCGACGACGAGTACCCGTCGTCCGCGCACCACGTCTGGGTTGTCGAGGCGGACGGGTGACGCTGCCCGCACGACGGTGGCACACGGGTTCACCGCGCGGGCCTCATCGACCACGCGCTCTATGTCGGCGACCGACGCAACATCTGTCTTGGCAATCACCACAACGTCTGCCATCCGCAGGACCGCCTCCCCCGGGTGGTAGTGCGTGGCGTGCCCTGGACGAAGCGCGTCGGTGAGAACGACATGGAGGTCGGGCCGCAAGAACGGAAAATCATTGTTCCCGCCATCCCACACAAGGACGTCGGCCTCCGCCTGAGCGGCCGTCAGGATCGCTGCGTAGTCTACACCCGCGAACACCACGTTTCCGGCCGCCAGGTGCGGCTCGTATTCCTCGCGCTCCTCGAGCGTGCACGCGGCGGCCTCGAGATCGGCAAGGCTGGCAAAGCGTTGCACTCGTTCGAGCTTGAGATCGCCGTAGGGCATGGGGTGACGCAGTACGGCGATGCGCAAACCCCGCGAGCGGAGCCGGCGCCCGAGCCAGCGCGCGGTCTGCGATTTGCCGCAGCCCGTGCGGACCGCCGAGATCGCGATGACCGGTCGCTGTGCGCGAAGCATCGTCCGGTTGGGGCCGAGCAGCACGAAGTCAGCGCCGGTCGCAAGGGCACGCGACGCGCGGTGCATGACTTCTTCGTGGGAGAGATCGCTATACGCGAACACCACCTCCGATACCCCCTCGCGCCGGCAGATGGCCTCGAGGTTTATCTCTTCCTCAATCGGGATGCCGTCGGGATAGAGCGGGCCGGCGAGGGACGGCGGGTAGCGGCGGCCTGCGATGCCCGGGATCTGCGCAGCGGTGAAGGCGACGACACGGACATCCGGATCACCGCGATAGACGACGTTGAAGTCGTGAAAATCGCGTCCTGCGGCCCCGAGGATGAGGACACAGCGCGGCATCAGGCGCGGCCCCATGTCCCTTCTCTCTGTCACGGGCCAAAGATGCACGGGTCACGGGCGCCGCGCATCCCTCCCGAAGCCTCGGGGTCTCGAGGCCGACCGTCCGCAAGCTGAGGGCGGAGGTGGAGAGAAGGGTCCCCAGCGGAGGCGCACCCGCGGAAGCGATCGCACGTCCTGGGGCCACCATGCGAGGCTATCGACCACATCCGCGGGTCGATTCGGGTGCCTGAGGCCTGGAGAAAATCGAACGTTTCACGCCACCCGATGGATCAGCGAGGCGACTCCGGGACGTTCTCGACGCGAATCGCACCGAGATCCCGCTGCTGGTCAAGCCTGACTTCACGGGCTCCGAACGGTCGATGCTGACAGGCATTACGCCCGAGGACAGCGTCACAATCCCGTTGGGGACGCCACCTCACGCTTTCCTCAAGATCAGATTCCTCTCCGCGAGGCGTTCGCACGGGTCGGGCGTAAGCGCGGCGACACCCGTGTATCCCCGCGCCCTCTTTTTCTCAGCGTCCGACCAGTTTCTGCAAGTGTTCTGGGTACCGAGCTCCTTGCACCATGATTTTTGAGACGGCGCTGTCGATGTTGCGGAGTTCGTCAGGTGCCAATTCGAGGATGGCGGCTCCGATATTTTCCTCAAGGCGGTGCAGTTTTGTGGTGCCAGGTATCGGAACAATCCACGGTTTCTGAGCCAGCAGCCAAGCAAGCGCGATCTGGGCAGGCGTCGCCTGTTTCTGGGTTGCGATTCTGCGGAGCTGATCCACGAGGGCTTGGTTCGCCTTCCGGGTCTCCGGCGTGAAACGGGGAAGGATGTTTCGGAAGTCGGTGCTGTCGAACGTCGTTTTCTCGCCGATCGCACCAGTAAGGAAGCCCTTACCCAGAGGGCTATAGGGGACGAAGCCAATTCCCAGTTCCTCAAGCGTTGGCAGAACCTCCGCCTCAGGTTCCCGCCACCACAGCGAATACTCACTCTGGAGGGCAGCCACCGGCTGAACCGTGTGGGAACGACGGATCGTCTGTACGCCTGCTTCTGATAGGCCGAAATGCTTGACCTTGCCTTCCTTAATCAGATCCTTGACCGCTCCCGCCACATCTTCGATCGGTACATCCGGGTCCACACGATGCTGATAGAACAGATCAATCGCATCAACCCTAAGGCGCTTGAGCGAGGCTTCAGCGACTTCCTTGATGTGCTCTGGCCGACTATCGAGACCGCCTTGTTTCCCCGAATCAATCTTGAACCCGAACTTAGTGGCTATCGCCACTTTCCCACGGAAGGGGGCAAGAGCTTCACCCACAAGCTCTTCGTTTGTAAACGGGCCATAAACTTCGGCGGTATCGAAAAATGTGACGCCGCGTTCAACGGCAGACCGGACCAACGAGATTCCCGCCTGCTTATCGACGGCGGGGCCGTAGCCAAAGCTCAGCCCCATGCAACCCAGGCCGATGGCCGAGACTTCTAGGTCGCTGTTCCCAAGTTTACGCCTCTGCATCGAGACCTCCTGTGCTGCGAATGAATTTGCTGGTCACAGATTACGCTGGACTATTTGTAAGAAAAGTGGCATGTCTATTTATGTACTATTAAGTGAAACTTAAGGATATATGGATCGATTAAGCGGCCTTCTTGCTCTGAAAATGGTTGCCGAAACGCGAAATTTTACTGCCGCAGCGAAAACGCTCGGCGTATCGCCCTCTGCCGTCAGTCAAACGATAAAGCAACTTGAGCAGCGATTGGGGGTTGCGCTGCTGTCCCGAACGACGAGAAGCACGAGCCTTACAGAAGCCGGAGAGAGGTTTCTGAACCAAGCGGGCCCCGCCCTCGATCAGATTCTAGTCGCGCTGGAGAATGTAGGTGCCTACGCGGGAAAACCTTCTGGTTTGCTACGACTCAATTTGCCCAGACAGGTGTATCCATTTTATGTAGCCCCACTCGTTAAGAGCTTCACAAAAAAGCATCCCGAGATAACGGTCGAACTGTTTTTTGAAGACCAACAGTCGGATGTCGTCGGGAAAGGCTTCGATGCCGGCATTAGGTTATCGGACATTTTGGCAAAAGACGTGGTAGCAATAAAGTTGTTTGGCCCCGTACGATTTGTGACCGCTGCTTCACCAAAATACTTCGATAAGATGGGGCGTCCGAAACATCCCAAAGACCTTCTGTCGCATAACTGTATACGGCCACGATTGGGAGTGGGCCTCTATGAAAAATGGGAATTTGAACACGAGGGCAAAGAATTTCAGGTGCAGGTAAGGGGCTCTCTCATTCTGAATGATTCACTATTGATGTTGGAGGCCGCTTTGGACGGAGCCGGAATTGTATATTCCACTGAAGATGCGATCAGGAATGAAGTCCGCTCAGGAAAGATGGAAACTGTGTTGAATCAATATGCTTGCACCAGCACGGGCTTTTATCTCTATTATCCGAAGAGGTCGCAAGTCTTGCCAAAACTCAGGGCGTTCATTGAGCATATTAGAAGCGGGAACAAGCTTGCGGCCAGATAGGACGTGCCGCTTCGAGCCTCAGTGCGGACTCGTTCGCACGCAGAGTGCACTCAGGCGGAAAGGTCGAGAAGGGGTAACGATGGCACCCGCCAGTCCCTGCGCCTTCTCCATTTCTGCGGCAGGCTTCTCGGGCGAGAAATCCGCTAGCGAGGGGCCGTCGGGACGGCTTCCGGACGTTCTTCCCCGCCTAGTCGATGCAGGGCGTCAGCGACTGCCCGGCGCGCGGCGTCACGCTGCTCCGGATCGAAGACGATTCCCTGATCGAGCGCAATTGCCCGCTGTAAGACCGCGACTGCCTCGGCATCGCGATGTAATGCAATGAGATAGATGCCGCGGTTTACGAGCATTTGCGGGTCGTTGGATTCCACGGCAAGGGCGGCATCGATCTCGTGCAGCGCATCCTCCGCTCGGCGCTCTCGGTAGTAGATCGCGCTCATTGCCATGTGAACCCTCGCCGGCGGCGCTCCTTCGGACAAAGCCTGCTGGAGCATCGCCTCCGCGCGCTGAAGCTCGTTCGCCTCGATATACTCCCCCGCAAGAAACAAGCGAACCCACCAATTGTGCTCAGTCACTGCCAACGTATGCTGGTAAAGTGACACGCCGTCGCGCCAGACAAGCGTTTGCCTCCATGTCGCAACCCCGAGAACGGTCAGAACTGCACCGCCCGCCAGAATCTGTGCAGGTCGCGGCAGGCGCGCGCGCCCGACGGCATCCGCGAGGCCGAGGCTCGCGACGAATCCGAGTCCAAGGGCGGGAAAGTACGTGTAGCGGTCTGCGTACGCTTGTCCTCCCACCTGCACCAAGCCGATCATGGGCACGAGCGCTCCGACGAACCAGAGCCAACCCACGAGGACGTAGGGTCGCGTCGTGCGCAAGCGCCACGCCGTGAGAGTCAACCCCGCAAGCATCGCGACGCTCAAGGCGACGCGACCCGCTCCGAGATCCGCGAAGGGATAGAAGCAAGCGAGGTCCGTCGGGAAGATGAACTTCTCCAGATACACGACGTAGGAGTGCACCGCATTCTCAAGGCGAGATGGGATGGGCAGGCGCTGAAAAATCGCTCCCTTCTGCACCAGGTAGGTGACCGCGCAGGAAAGGAGCACCACCGCAAAGAGTGGAGCCTTTTCGAGAAGCAAGCGTCCGCTGGTACCGCGCCCGACGCGGGAATCACCGCGGTCGGAAGACGTTCCCTGGAGTTCCGACCTGCGGCCACTATCCGGTCTACCTCGATCGCGCCGTCGATCTGCGCGCCGCCGCTTCCGGCCACCTTCCGTTCGCATCCGTGCGCCCGTCCCGCCCAACGGCACGCGAAGGGTTTCGCCCGGTGCGACCTCGGGCGAGGCGATCCATGCCGGGCTCTCGACTCGCCGCAGGGGCCACCAATCGAGGAGCAGCAGAACAAACGGGAGCGTTACGAGCATGGGCTTGGCCATGAGCCCGAGAATGAGAAGCCCCGTGACCAGGGTCATGCGGCCGCGCGAGGGCGCCTCCGCATAGCGGACGTATGCGAGAAGTGTCAGGAGGCCGAAGGCCATGGAGAGGACGTCCTTGCGCTCCGCTGCCCAGGCCACCGATTCAACGTGAAGAGGGTGAAGTCCAAACAGGCCCGCGGCGAAGGCGCTGGGACCCCGCCCAGTGCCGAGTCGGCGCATGAAGGCAAAGACCAGGGCCGTGTTTAGCCCGTGAAGGCCGAGGCTCATGGCGTGATGGCCCGCCGGGTGAAGCCCGAAGAGGTCGACGTCCAGCATCAGGGAGAGCCAGGTGAGCGGGTGCCAGTTCGCGGCGGTGACCGTCGTGAAGGCCCATGTCGCCGTCGACGCGGAAAGCCCCCGCTGGGTTACCGCATTCCACGTGATGTAGAAGGTGTCGTCGATACTCACGAAGCCGTTGTTGAGGGCGCCAGAGAAGGCGAAGAGGACGGCCGCAACGAGGCCCGCGGTGATGGCGAGGTCCGGGCGACGCCCCCTCCACCATTCCCATCCTTTCATCGAAGCCTCCCCGCTGCGCCGGACGGCACGATAGCGGCCTGGGACGAGCCCACAGGTGCGCAGGCTGTGCGTGGGGGTGATTCTCCTGGCGAGGCGCATCGCGCGCAAAGCGCCTGTTCACGTAACTGCGATCGGCGGCCTCTTCGCCTGCGGGCCTTGGGCCTATGGGGAGGATGCCGGGGGGTGTGAAGTAGTTCACTGCGCGGCGGCGTCGCGCATGGGAGGATGCTCCAAAAAGAGGGAGACATCTCATGGCGACTTTCGAGAACGTGACGACCGAAATCTTCCTAGCGGGAAGTCTCAGGAACGACTCGCCTCCGGAGAGAGAAATGATAAGAACAATGAAACGAGTCGGGAGCGTGTTAGGTCTGGCTCTCTTGATCACGATTTCGACTGCAGCCTTTGGCACGGGCACGGCGGGAGCGCAAGAAGTCCAGGTCGTGAACCCAGCTACCAGTCCGGCGCTTACGAGCAGCGTGGACGACCCCGGGCGGGTCGCGTATCAATCCACAATCAGTAGGTCCGGACACTGCCGAGGATTCACCCTTTGCGAGTTCTCGTTTCCATCTGTGCCGGCAGGGCATCGCGTCGTGGTCCAACACATCGCTGGGATCCTCGACGTCACTGCCGGAGTGCATGACACGGAGGTTCAGGTCATTACAGGCGAATACGCCTCTGTGTTCTTCGAGCCAGTCCAGACGGCGGTCTCTGGTCCCATGGGCGCATTTGAGCGGCCGATTCTGTTCTATGTGGATTCCTCGAAGTCGGTGGGTGTTATCGTGGCTGTTACGGGCGGTGGAACCTTCTCGCCGAGCGCTTCTGCGTTAGAGCAAATTACCCTGACTGGATATGAACTGGACTGCACCGTGGCTGCCTGCGCACCGATTGCAACGGAATAGGTCGCGAATCGATCGGACACTCCCAGAGTCGTCGACTCTAGGTGAGTTGTCCTGCCACCGTCTAGGCGTTGTGGACCTAAGCCCCAAAACCCTCGAGTCTCTTGGAAACGCCCTGGCCGCGGTCGGGGCGTTCTCTTTTGACGTGGGTGTCACGAATCCAGCCACGGGTAAGGTCGATGTCTGGGCTTTGGGATGGGCAGAGAGAATGGCAAGTTGGTCATCTCTCTGAAGGTCAGCGGCGCTTGCCAATCCCATCTGGAACGACACATTGCTCCTCCAACAGATGCTTTCGGACTCGACACCTCAGGCGGATACGGAGTATGCAATGTGCACGTGGCCCCACGCCCAGCACCACCGTGCGCAAGGTACATCGCTCGGGGAGCGTGAATTCGTGTAGCCTAGGTGGCGCGTAAGGTCGCCGGCCGGCCTAAGTAAGGGAGTGCGGCCATCGCACCTCACCCGCCGGCTCGAAACGAGTCTCTTCGGAAAGGAAAGGAAGGGATAGTCATGAAAAGGCTGACTCTCAGTGCACGTCTCCTTTTAGGGTTGATCTTTGTCGTTTTCGGACTGAACGGCTTTCTCCAGCTTCTCCCGCAACCGCCGATGCCCGACGCGGCCAAATCCTTTTTTTCCGGTCTTGCGGCGACTGGCTATATGCTGCCGTTGCTATCCGCAACGCAGGTGCTTGGCGGAGCACTGCTATTGCTAGGAATGGTGCCGCTTGGCCTTTTGATCCTCGCTCCGGTGATTGTCAACATCATCGCATTTCACATTTTCCTCGCGCCAGACGGTCTACCGATCGCCATTCTCGTGGCGGTGCTAGCACTCTTCCTCGCATGGGCCCATCGCGGGGTCTACGCCCCTTTGTTCGGATAGCTCGTCAGAGCCGGGCAATCCCCCGGGGAACTGAAACCGAGAATTTTCAAATGGATTTTGCTCATGCCGACTCGTTATCGGAAGATGGACGTATCTAAGGACAAGGTGAATGACGTCTCGGTTGCCGATTTCGAGCTCGCGATCCAGGCGACCCACGGTGCTAGGGCCAGACTTCTCGCTCGGGAGATCGTCAAGGAAGTGGTCCGGCGCAAGACCGTCTGGGAAGGTGAGGTGTTGGTTTTCGAGCTTCTAGGCCATCCCAGGGCACGTCTCTGCTACGCATGGGAGGTTGACGGCGAGGTTGTGGCTGTGCTGGCTGAGGGACCAGTGGATTCGGCTCTGGCGGCGGTGCGGGCATCAATCATGGCAGGTCAACCCAGGAAAGGACCGAGTATCAGCCGCGCTGACGATGCAGCCATCCGCCGAGTACTCCGCAACCTCCCATCGCGAATACATCGCAAGTAAGGACCCTCGGGCGGCATGAGGGCCAACCAGGGTCGGTTGTGCTCGTCTCGCGGGCGGGAGGGGTGCGCCTCGACCCCGCTCCCGTGGCTCAAAGCGATGCGTTTCCCGGCGCGCATCACCCCGCAGAAGATGGCCGCTTCCTTGGGCGGCGTGTGCGCGGGTCTATGAGTTTGAAGCGGGCAGGGGGACGATCCCGTGGACGCGCGCCGAGTGGGAGCACGCGAAGCCCCCCGGTGGCGAGCCGTGGATCCCTCGAGTGCTTCGGGAGCGCGGGTGGACGGCAACCTCGGACGGATGAGTGCAACCCTGCACCGACACTGATCAGCGGCAGTTGAGATATACTGGTCTTCTCAGTGAGGGCAGATAGGGATCGTGAGCGTCCCGACGCTCGCGTAGAGTGAGCGTCCATGCGGAGGTTCTTCGAGTTCTTTGGAGGCGCCCGGCACGTGACGTCCGCTCCCATAGCGCGCAACGACGAATCCGTCCGCGACTGGCGCCTCTGGCTTGGGATTGGGCTCACCCTCTCTGGCTCGGCCTCGCCTTCGTCTACATCGATTTCAGCGTGGGGTGGCGGCAATTCCACGCGCAGTCTCTCGGAGATATGGGCCAGTTCATTGAGGGTGCTTTCGCGCCTCTCGCGTTCCTTTGGCTCGTTCTCGGTCTCTCCCTCCAGCAGAGCGAACTCTCCGCCAACAACCGTGCGATCCAGCGTCAATACGAGTTGATGCAAAAGACCGCCGAGCACGCAGAGGTCCAGACCCAGGCCATCGCCGCCAACGAGCTCCACGCCCGGCAGGACACGTTTATTGAGCTCGCGAAGCTGGTTGGGCAGCAGCTCGAGGTGATCGCTGGTCTGCTCTTCCTCTCGAGCCAGGGTCCCGTTGGTAACGGCTCCGTCAGCGATGAGGAACTCGACGTCCTCTGGGCCCGAATGAGTTCCGGCGAGTCGTCTATTTTCAGCCGCCGCCTGATTGCGCTGCGCCTCCGGAGCGCCAATGAGGAAGAGGCGCATGATTTCTTCTGGGGTACGCCGATTCGCGCACGCCACAGCGAGAGCTTTATCTTCAGCTTCGAGCGCCTGCTGCGAGCGGCATCCGACTGCGATCCCGATGGTATGATTGTGGATGCGCTGACTGGGAATGCCCAGGGTCGCGTCTACCGCGTCATGCAGGGTACGCGTATGACGTCGCCTGCCCCCCCGAAGCCCTAGTCCGTCGCAAAGATATTGACCCGCACCGCAGGAGTTCCCTCTCGTCCTCGAGCGTGGATGGGTCTTCTCCGGGAGCGGACCAAGATGCCAGGGAAGCTCTTCCCGAGAATCGTCGTCGTGTCTGGCGGCCCCTCCGCCGAAGCTGAAGTATCCAGGAGCTCCGGACGAGAGGTCGCTTCTGCATTAAGGCCCAGGCGTGTTCGAAGATAGAAGGCCAACCCCAGAGCGTCCTTGTGCCGCTTCTGCACTCCTTAGAAGGCGGTCGAGGAGCAAGGGCCTGATCTTTGCCTGTGTGTCGGAGGCGGCCTACCCAATACGATAGGCCGCCTCGCCAGAGGATCTCTGACGTCTCAGCACCCGGTGCTCGACCTAAAGGGTGCTAACGCCATGCCCTGTAATAGTGTGGCACCGGGTGGAACCCCGGATACACGCGAATCCCGAAGGGCGGCGGCGGGAAGAAGAGTGGTAGAGGCGGCAAGGGCAAAACCGGGCCATACCAAGGACCGCCCCAGCCACCGTGGTAGTGCCCATGGAAGTGGCGCGGCCCCCAGCCACCGCCGCCCCACGCACGCGCTTCGTGCGGAAGAGCCAGCGTGATTACGGCGGCGCACAGCAGCGCGGCGCAGAGATGAATCGCGTTCCAACGGTTCCAACGAAATGGCAGCCTCATCTTCGGGCCCTCCTCTGGCCCTTTGCCGAGTTCGACTGCGATTGGTTTAAGGTTGAATGAACCTTCCCGCGGGGGCCTCTGTCGTGACTCGATAATGCCCCCCAAGGGAAGGGGGAGACACGGAGTGGCGCCAATGACGCGAGTTCGACGCGATGCACGCCCGCCGGTCAGCCAGGTTCCGGGGAGCCCGGGGAAGGTCACCCTGCACTTGGAGGAGCATCTCGCCACGAGCGATTGCGGGATCGTCATGTTCCAAACACCTGCAGCGCGATCAACTCGACGTGATCGCGGTGAGGTCGCCATGAACGATCTGGTTCGCTGGCGCGAGGGCGTGCGGTACTGTCCTCGCAGAGGTTCGTGCCCATGCCGGTCGACGGATTCGATCCGCTGGACTTCCATCTCTTTCATCGCGAAGAGCTTGAGCGCCGGCTTCGGGACGGTCGCGGCCGCAGCGCGGGCCGCGCCGCCGTGAAGCTCGGCAGCCTGGCGCTGCAATTGCCGGACGGCGCCGCGTACCGCTACGTGCCGAGCGATGCAGGGGTGGACATCGTGGTGGGAGACGACGGCGCTACCACGGTGATCGAACTCGATGTGGAGGCGTGGGAAGGGCTCGTGTACGACTACGAGTCCGCACCAGGACTGCTGTACGCGAATCGGGTGCGCTGCAGGCGGGGCGACGCGATGCGCTTCGTGCAATGGGAGCCCTCGCTGCGTCGGCTCTACACCGGCCTCGAGATCTACGATGGGTCCGCCCTTGACCTGCGGGATCGTCATGGCGCTCCGCTCGACTGTACGCGCACATTCTCGCTTGACGACCCCGCGAAAGACATGGGCCACTTCCTGCGGACGGCGGGCTATCTGCTCGTGCGGGGAGTTTTCTCCGCGGCCGAGATCGACGTGCTCCTCGGCGAGGCTCGGGTGCTCGCGGGCGAGGCGCGGCCGGGCGACAAGCTCTCGTGGTGGTCGAAGGATGCGGGGGGCAGGGAGGTGCTCTGTCGCGTCACGCGCGCCGCCGCGAAACCGCGCTTGGCTTCACTACCGGACGACACGCGCGTGCTTGCCCTCGCGGGGCTCGCCAGGACGCCGCTTGTCCACCGCGACGGCGAGGGCAATGGCGTGACCGTCATCTTCAAGAATCCTGGCATTCACCAGGGCCTCTCCGACTTGCCGTGGCACCGTGACTGCGGCCTCGGCGGACACGCCCTCATGTGCCCGACCTTGATCGTCTCGGTCTATCTGACGCGGGCGACGCAAGAGACGGGGGAGCTGCGCTTCCTGCCCGGCTCCTGGAATCGCGCGTGCGCCTTTGCCGAGGCGAGCGATCCGCGCGCGCCACGCGGCGTTTCCTTCGCAGCCGAGCCGGGCGACGTGAGCGTCCACTTCGGCGATGTTCTGCACGCGGCGCCGCCGCCTACGCGCGATGACCTCGATGCCTACCGTATCAGCGCCATCACGGGGTTCGCACCGCCCAGCTCTCGGGTTCATCGCGGCAAGAGCTACAACGAGGCACTGCACCGCCGCGATGATGGGCAGATCGAGCACCTCGCGCAGGTTGCTCAAAACACCGAGCGCTGAGAGGCGGAGAAGAGCACAAAGGCACGGTTCAGGGCGAGTGAATCATCCGACAAATGATGAGATCGGGGCGCCCGCGCTCCCAGGACCAAGGTCCGCCCTCCCAGCAGACGAAGCGGTAGACAGCGCGACTCAACGTGGTTCGCGGCTGCAGTCACGGCCGGAGGGGAGAAAGTGGGTGTGAGGGCGTCTGAGAGCCTCTAAAGAACGGCTTCATTCATCCCGCGCTCTTCGGCTCATCGCCGGCGAGTAGCAGGTCGATCTCCGCGTCGGTCAACACGCGCTTGCAGTTACGCCCGCCCATCTTTTGCGAGGACGCGATCGGCGCGACCGAGCAGGATTTCAACGACGGGCCCATTTTCCTCCGACGAGGTCCGGACGTGGCGCACCAGGTCGGTTAGGTGCATAGACGGTCGATCTCGAGAGGGATTTGCTCGCACACGAGGACCATCAGGCGCGCAGAGTAGGTTCACCCGCAAATCCAAGGAACTAAACCTTTGGTGAGGTCGAAATATTCGTTCGTGGTACATAAATCTGTGTGTAAGCCCATTTGGATCTGCACACGGACAGGCCGTTCGCAGTCTCCCTAGCTCGCGAGCTGTCGGCGCAAGCGCCTCGCCGCCAGAGCAAAGAGCACGGCGGCCAGCGTGAAGAGGGCCGCAGCCCTGGGCGCCACCTCCGCGGTGCCTCCACCCCGGGCCACAAGATCGAGATATCCCTCCATTGCCCACGTGGAGGGCACAAGCTTTGCCAGCGCGCGGAGTGGAGCGGGGGTCACCTCGAGCGGCCACCAGCAGCCTCCGAGCATACCGAGTGCCATCCCGAGGAACGGTCCCAGGGCGACCGCCTGCTCTACGCTGCGGTACACCGTTCCGAGGAACAGCGCGATCGACGCGGCCGCGGCGACGAGCCCCGTGGTGAGCAGAGTGACCGCGAGGGGCGGTCCCCAGTCGACACCGAACGCGAGCCGGCCCGCGACGAGCAGGAATACAGCCTGCACCGCGATCAGCTGGAGCGGCCCGATCGCGAGGCCGGCCACGAGCTCGAGACGGCCGGCGGGCACCGCCGCGAGGCGTGGCCCTATCCCCATCCGCCGAAGCAGCACGAGGCGCGAAGCCGCCGTGCAGCCCGCGATCAGCGCGAACATGACGAGGTTCGCCGGTGCAGCATACCGGAATCCGAGGAGGCGAGGGGTCGGGCCGCCGCTCGCCACCGCGCTGTCGACCGCGATCTCCGCCCACGCGTGGGATCTGCCACCGTCCCGCGGCGAGGGTGAGGAGACGTCGGTCAACGCGCTCTCGAGCACGGCGCGCACGAGCGGCGCGGTGTCGCTTGCGTCGGACGCGAAGAAGACGACGGGCGCCGAGCCGTCCCAGCCTGCGGGGAGGACGAGACCGGCGGCCAGCCGTCCGCGGTGGACGCCCGCGCGCAGGCGCGCCTCATCGGCGTAGGGCGGTACGGCGAGGTCGGGTGCGGCGCGCAGGGCGGCGACGAGCGCTCGACTCGCGGAAGTGTCAGCCCGATCGAGAACGCCCACACGGATCGCCGGGTCTACGTACGAGCCAAGCGCCGATCCGACGACGGCCATCACCAGGATCGGCATGAGGAACAAGCCGAGCCCGACGACGCCGGTCCGGCGCGCCGCGAGCCCGTCCATCGCGGAGAACGCGCGCAGCGCGGAGAAGCGCGAGCGCGCGGCCACGACGCTGGATTCCTTGCGCGGGCGCTGGGCCGCGGTCATACGATTGGCGTCGCCGCGACACCGAGCTTCCGGGCGCACGCGAGGATCCCGACGACGCCGATGACGGCGGTCACCAGGAGCGGCTCGGCGATCGTGGCGAGCGACGCATCCGCCCCCGCTGCGGCGAGGTCCGTGAGCCCGCGCAGCGCCTGACCGTTGGGTGTGAGGCGCGCCAGGTTGTCGAAGACGTCGGGTAGACCCTCGGGCGGCAGGAACTGGCCGCCGAGGAGGGACAGCACGAACAGGAGCAACGTGCCGAGGAGGTAGCCACGGTACGGCCCGGCCGCGGCGATCACGGCGCCCATCAGCCCGATCGCGCTCGCGATGGTCGTGGCTGCGAGCACCGCAACGAGTGAGGGCGGACCCCAGCTGACGCCGAATGCGTAGCGCGTCACTCCATAGAGCACCGCGAACTGCAGCGCGCCGAGCAACGCGAGGGCGAGAAGCTTCCCGCCGACGATCTCGCGGCCTGTGGCGGGCGTCGCCGCGAGACGGGCGAGCGTCCCCGTCGCGCCCTCGGCGCCGAACGCACGCATACCGCCAAGGAGCTGGAAGAAGAGGAAGAGAACGGTGAGCGACGGCCCGTAGTGATCGATCGAGCGCAGCGTGCCGCCCTGGGGCGCTCGCACGTCGACTCTTGGCGCCGCTCCTTGTGCAATCACCGTCGCGCGCTTCGCGAGGGCGTTTGCGAAGCGACCGCCCAGCGCGAAGGTACGGCCTGTGCGGACGCGGAGCGAGGGCGGCACGCCACCGTTATAGAGCGCGGCCCCAAGACCCTTGGGCACGATGATCGCGGCGGCGTAGCGGCCTGCGCTCACCGCGGCCTCCGCGTCCTCGGCGCTCGCGACACGTACCACGGCGACGCGACGGGCGGGCCAGTCCTCGGTGAGGCTGCGCTGAAGGGCGTCGGAGAGTGCGGAGCCGTCGAGGTCCACCCAGGCGATTGGCGTCGGCGGCGACGGGCCTTCATCGTTCGCCAGCGCCACGCCGATGATCCCCGTGAGTACGATCGGCGCGAGGATACCGACGGTGACCGCCGTGCGGTCGCGGATGCGCTGTCGCATGTCCTTGGCGCAGACGACGAGGCCGCGACGCATCGTCGCCTCAATCCCGGAGCGCGCGGCCGGTGAGGCGAAGGAACACGGCTTCGAGATCGGGCTCGCGCACCTCGATCCGGTTCGGCCGCAGGCCAGCCCCGAGCAGCGCTTCGAGGAGCGGGGGGAGGAGAATGGTCGCATCCCTCGCGACCACGCGGATTCCGCCACCGAACGCTGCAGCGCTCCCGACAGCAGGGATCGCCGCCGCGACGGTCGCCGCCCTCAGCGCGTCGTCGGATCCGGCCAGGCCGACGTCCACGCACGCGTCGTCGCCCAGGCTGGCCACGAGCTCGCGCCGGGTGCCCTCGGCTCGGAGGCGGCCGCCGTCGATAATCCCGATGCGGTCGCAGAGGCGCTCGGCCTCCTCCATGTAGTGCGTGGTGTAGAGGATCGCCGTGCCCTCGGCACGGAGCCTCGCCACATGCTCGAAGATCGCGTTGCGGCTCTGGGGATCGACGCCGACGGTGGGTTCGTCCAGTACGAGAAGGGGCGGGCGGTGGAGCAGCGCCGACGCCAGGTTGAGCCGCCGCATCATGCCGCCGGAGTACGTCGCAACGAGGTCGCGTGCGCGGTCCAGGAGACCGACGCTGGAGAGCGTAGCGTCGACAGCTTGAGACAGGGCGGCTCTCTCGAGGCCGTACATCCGCCCCCAGAACTCGAGGTTCTCGCGGCCGGTGAGGTCGGGATAGAGGCCGAGCCACTGCGGTGCGAGGCCGATGCGTGCGCGCGCCTCCGGGCCCGAGTCGAGGTCCACGCCGTCCACGAGGACGTGGCCCCCATCGCGCGGCAGGACGCCGCAGACGAGCAGGATCGTGGTGGTCTTGCCCGCGCCGTTCGGTCCGAGCAGGCCGTAGATCTCGCCGGCGGCGACGTGCAAGGTCACGCCGTCGACGGCCACGCGCGCTCCGAAGCGCTTCCGCAGGTCCGTGGCCGTAAGCATCCGGCGATTGTCGCCTCCGCCGATGTGCGAAGGCAAGCGCCGTCGCCGCCGTCATAAAGTACAGCAGTTGAGCCTAGCCGAAAGCGTCGGGACGAGACCGCGGCCGGGTAGCAAGCGGCTCTCGCGCGCTCTGAGCGTCGTGTGTAGAGGGCGAGCGGGCTACGTCGCCAGGAGGTGGAACTCGGTGCTCAAACGTTGCACAGGTTCGGCAACTCTTCGAAGTCAGGGCGCATTGGAATCGTAACATTGGATGGACCGCATCGTCCGCATCGACGCCGAGCTCGCGAAAGTCATTCTTCCGCCACGAGGGTCAACCATCAAACCTCAAGGCTTGATCGTAGGCGCTGGTCCAGTCGGACGTAGTCATTCGTAGAG
>Ga0074046_10002660_pt1 | contig 15331 bp, 15 predicted proteins | sample BogForMeECP23OM3_FD_94441 | JGI IMG/M metagenome (GOLD analysis project Ga0074046, IMG submission 94441) | Bog forest soil microbial communities from Calvert Island, British Columbia, Canada - Bog Forest MetaG ECP23OM3 | ecosystem: Environmental > Terrestrial > Soil > Wetlands ...
CTTCAAGGTCTACAAGAGCCAGATCCCGGTGATCGAGCAGGCGATCGAGACGGCAGCCCTGATGCTGGGCACGGATAAATCGCGCGGTTATTGTCTGGAGATGATCTGTGCCGACTTCCTGGCGGGCGCGCACCTGGACAATGGCAACCCGGAGATCCTGCTCAACTCCATCTCCCGCTACTACAAGTTCTTGCCCGGCGAACAGCAGCAGGCTTTCCTCGAAAACCTGCGTGAGAAGGCATCGTGACCGACTACCCTGCCAAAACGCCTCGCTTGCGGCCTTGATCAGGAACTGTACGAGCAAGCTGCATCTAGGCGTCGGCGGCTTTGCCGGACATGCTATCTTTTAGCTTGGCAGATCAAGAAGTTGTAAGATGTGCGGCGGTTTAGACGGAGGCAAAAATGAAAACCTTCACACGCATCACCGTAGACCCCAACCAAATGGGCGGCCTCCCGTGCATCCGAAGCCTGCGTATACCTGTTGCCACCGTTGTCAGTATGGTAAGCGAAGGCATGGCGGAAGCGGAAATCCTAAATGCTTATCCCGACCTTCAGGTCAAGGATGTTCGCGAAGCACTCCGCTACGCGGCTGAGGCCGTCCGCGAGCGGGAACTTCCCGTCGTCGGTGGTTCTTGAAGTTCCTGGTTGACAACGCTTTGTCGCCGTTATGAGAATGATTCGCCCCAAAGCCGCACCCGCGCGGCTGGATCCCTTGTCATACGAAAGTCTGCGCCAGCAGATCCTGCATCGCGATGGCTGGAGGTGTCAATCGTGCGGCACCATGTCGAACCTAGAAGTCCATCACAAACAGTTTCGGAGTCACTCCGGCCACGACTCCGAAGAGAACCTGATCACGCTTTGCTCCATGTGCCATGCATCCGTTCACGGCCAGACGGGATAATTCGTTCACGGCCGCTACGCGTGAACCGGAAAAGACATTCTCTGCGAGAAGAATCTCCACGAAGTTTCCGCCCCCGCCGGTGATCACTTCAAAAGCGGCCAACGGAAGTGCCGCCCAGGACTTGATTGTTCTACCGTGCTGCCTCCTGTGGCGGCAAGTCGGTTCTAGTGCACCAGCTCCGCAGGCCGCACCTGAGCACATGCCCGTGATATGCCCCCGTGCTCGAGGTTCATATCTCGACTTGGATCTGCCGATTATCTGCTGAACGAGTTGCCCCATCCTGATTGGCGGGGGTGTCAATGTGGTCTTCCAGCATTATGAGCATCCCTCGTACCGGCAGCTCTTCCCCCATTCCAGGCGCATGCCAGCGTACTCGACCTGCTGTTCAACGAGAGCGAAAACTCGCTGGCAACGGTTCGCAGCGGACTTCGCCCGCCGTTCGCTCCCGCAGAAGTTGCGATGCAGCTAAACCCAGCCCAGAGTTCCATCGCGGGCGGGACTACTTTTCGACTGTAATCAGCCAGTCAGAATTTGCGCCGCTACGGTTTCCGAATGTTGTCTCAGTCTTCTCGAAGCTCACTTGGGCAAACCTGGCGAGATACGCGGGCACATCACCCGTTACGCACGCCGGTCGTCTCAAACGGCCGGCACCTTGGGCTTCTTATCTTTCCTTCTTGTCCGCAACTCGGAGGGGCCGCAACCCGCGGACGAAATCTTGATGGCTGGTCTGCTGGGTAAAAGGCACCGTAACTCTTGCGAGTGCCCTGATTCGCGGCCCAGCGCAAAGAGTATAAGGAGGGATGTCATTTGACACCACAGAGCCCGCCGAGAGGACGGAGGCTTCGCCGACGGTCAGAGTCTGACCTGCCGAGCAGACAATCGTGCAACCGGCCGCGATAATGGCATTTTTCTCGATTGTGATTCTTCCCTGCCCCCGTGTGTGCGCAATGATCGTGGACCGCACCCCAATTTGCGCGCCGTCGTGTATCTCGATACATTCGGGATACTCGTTCTCGAGATAGACATCATCCCCAATAAAAATCCTCCCCTGTATTTTGACCCCGCGCAGACGATGCAAGAACGGCCGCAGGTTTGTCGAGCCGGGCAAAAACCGGGCCATCATATGAAGTGCTCGGTTGAAAATCCTTCTGAGCAGTGACCTTCTCATGCTTTTCCTCCGTTGACCGGCTACGAAGCTGATATCCGCATCTCTTGTACCCGAAGCTGGCTAGTTCCTGCGCTGGCATTTCAGTCAGGCCCAATCAGAGTACCTTCCTGGCGAAGCTCAGCTTGCCCGTGGCAACCACCGTACCGTCCACGGTCACGATCCCCTCCACAAGCGCCGCCTCCCCACCATTTTCAAAATGTTGGCCTCCAAGGCCATGGGATGAAACGGGAGCACGGAAACGAAAAATCTCATGTCGTTTATGGCGGCGGGGACCAGAAGCTCACCCGAGTTCAGACCTTGGCTGGTGGTTCGGATAAAGAGAATCGAAGCACATTTTCCGATAGCTTCGACGATGAAGACTCCCAGCATGATCGCATAGTCGGGGAAATGGCCAAGGAATTGGACCTCATTGCCCGTGACATTCTTGAGGGTCTTGATTCTCTTGCCCGGTTCGACCTCCAGAACTCTGTCGACCATGATGAAGGGAAACCGTTGCTTCCGCCAGGTCTTAATTTCCTCAAAGGTCATCGTCATACGCGTACCTCGAGTCCATCGCCGGTGTTGCGGAGGGTCAGCGTCGACGCAAGATCATGGCCACGGCGCGCGGGAGAAATCGAGCGCCGGGAAGGGGAGCGCTGGCATCGCTGATGAGCCGGGTTACGCGAAGACCTGCTTCTTCCGCAAGCTTCACCGCCTGGCTCTCTTGGTTGAATTCATAGATGTGGTCCCGCTGCGCTGATTCAATTGCTGTGCTGAAAAAGACCAGACCGTCTTTGGCAAGAAGGCGGGAGATGGCTCGGAAGAGAGGCTTTGGATCCTCCAAATGTTCCGCGAGCATCGCGGCAATAATCCCTTGATACTCCCCACTTGCACCTTCCTGTTCCACCGCGAGCGCGTCCTTGACCTCAAACTTGACCCGGCTGGCATGTCCTGAGGCGGCCAAGATGCGATTGGCGACGGCAATCGCCGGCGGGCTTATATCGAGTCCTTCCAGCCGGATATCTGCCCGTTCCTCTGCAGCCAGCAAGCTGAGAACACCATGCCCTGACGCTAACTCCATGACACGAGCGTTTGCGGGCAATGCTTTCACAAACTCATCCCGGTATAGGGCGATGTGATTAGCCATCGAGGGCCAAAACGGGTAAATGAGGATGGCTGCCCACATATAAGGAACCATGTAGCCTTCGTCCTCGTAGACTTCCGAAATCACATCGGGCAACGCTTGAGGGGTATATTTGCCGGCCTGCTCATAGATTTGCTGCGACTTGGCAACTCCCAGGCAATACCGGGCGTATCCCCGCGCCGCGTCTTCAAACGCGCGATCTCCATAGGCGGCCTGAGCCCATCGGGCCAGAGGGTTCAGCACCCACGAACACAGGCCCTGGTTGGCTTCAAAAGCTGCCCGTGCCGCCGGTGCAAACATCTTCGCCTTGCGGTCCACCGCCTCCAGAAATGTCCTGGCATCCACCATAGATTCTCTCCTTCCATCCTTCCTTCACTCGACCGAGGGCACGTGTCGAACCACGCGAACCATGGGTCTGAGGAGGTCAACGCCGTCCCACGGCGGGGCAAAGACGTGCATGCGCCCAAGCTTTACGATTCTGTCTACACCTCTTCTGGCCGCCACAGAAGCGAGCTTTGCCTCTCTAGCCGGATCCGCCATAGCCAGCCCGAGTGTTTGCACATTTCCGTCAAGCTTTTCAATTGGGTCGAGCAGGTTGTCGACCTCCAGGACGGTCAGCGTTTTTCCCTGAGTAGGCTTGGGGATTTCCGACCCGCTTCCCAAAAGAATTGTCCAGTCCGGACCCTGCGAGAAAATTGCACTATTTGCGACATTGTCCAGCAACCAGGAGGCGCGAGCCTGGCATATTGCTGTTGTCAAAGCAGCATGGATAGTCTGTCTCGGGTGGAGTCGGTTCTCTGATTCGAATGCTTTCTTGAGTGACTGCACGAACTCGCGGGTTGAATGGCTGGCCTTCTTTTCCAGGAAGAAGACTTGAGGAGATGAACACGCTTGTTGATCAAACTGCCAAACGTCCCGAGCGATACGTCTGCACCATGACTCCTGCTTGTGGGTGTTGGACCAGGAATCCGCGTCCATCGCCGCGACGGAAATTCTTGGCCCGAAGATGGCCAGCCTTGCCCAATGGGGAAATGGCAGGCCCCGTACCTGCAAGACGGCTTCCTCGCCGCCCCATATCATTGCCCCATCGACGGATCGAGCCATCGCCTCCTGCAAGTCCCGCCGGGCATGATCGAAGGCGAGTATGCAGACCCGCCCCAACAAAACACGCGTGTCGTCGCTTTGTTCCAGTTTTCCCATGATGAGTCGCGTCGGGTCGTTGAGTCCTCCGGGCACGCGTACCAATGAAGCGTTGCCTCCCAACAGGGCGCAGGTCATCGAGAGAACCGGCTGGATCTCTATGTTTCCAGCCGGCCAGTGGCCGACCACGCCCAGAGGGTACGCTTTGAGTCTGGCCCGCCCGTCCTCCCTCCAGCCCCCGCAAAGCGCACTGCCTCCCAGTTCCCGAGCAATGATGGGCTCCAGGGTCCCGCGCCTTAACCACATGCGCAGGAATTGAACGCCGGGTATGTCAGCCGTTTCCCGCTCCCCCAAAGCCGCAGCCCAAGCCTCGAACCCATCCAAAACCGCACTCGGGGTGATCTCAGTCGCACTGACGGTCTCACGGAGCTCCGTCGCAAGGACGGAGATCTCGTCGGGCAAGCCGATAACATGGATGAGATTACTCATCAAGGTAACCGAGACCTAGGTTGACTGTTGTCTCTTCCGGTCGATATTCCCGCAGCCACGCATTTCGGCCTTCACCACCCGCCCCACAAACCGGAAACAGGTTCCGCGCCTCCCGCAAAGACACCCGTCGTAAGCCACGATCTTGGCGATGTCTTCCGTGAGAAGAAGGTGGCCCGGAAAGCTCGTCGGCAACACGCTGCACACCTGAACGATTCCTTGTTCCCCCTCAGGAACTTGCTGGAGCGTCAGCGGATCCCGCACGAGGACGTCTGCAAATGCCGGAACATGCTTGTTGCCCTCAGGGCAATCCGGATATATAACGCCTACGTTCTCCACCATGCCGTAGAAATCGATCACACGATCAGCGGAACACCCGAAAACGCGGGCCAAGCCGTCGTTGAACTCTTTCTTATCTACTGCTTCCTCCTGTAGCAGCTTCCAGCCGCCGCTATGCAGGATGTGGACACCGGGCATCCCAAGGCTGATGTTCTCTCGGATCAACGGCTTTACCAAGTACTTCCAAAGAATATAGGTAAAACCATAAACCAGCACAGGAGAGGGACCTCGAGCTTCCGCAAAATGCCGGAGCTTGTCCCGGTCCAGCGTGAGATCCCCAGCATGGTCGGGTTTCAGGCAGTAGGTGACCTCGCTCGCAAATGGCTGAAGGCCCTGTATGGCGGCGCCCCGGGCTCCCAGTTCCGGACCGCCTCCCATGGAGCCGGGCACATCGACGACCAGATAAGGTCTGCGGGTCGAACCGATAAAGTCTTCAGCGATGGCCACGACTCCTTTGGTCATGCGCCTCGCTGTCGGCGAATCCAGAGTAATCCTGCTCGGCGTTTGCCCCGTCGTGGAGCTCGACGTCAGGGTTCTCTTGATCTCGCGCGCCTCTACCAGGGACAAAGGAGGTTGCGCTTTCAGCAGCCCAACTGGCAGATAAGGGAGATCAGCAACTCTCCGTGCCGAACGCGTGTCGACAGGCCAGTGCTGAATGTAATTTCGGTACCCAGGGTTTCTACCGCACGCGTATTCCAACTCATCTTTCAGCAGTGCCAGAAGGACAGCCTGTTGCTCATCAGGGGGCAAGCCATAAGGCGGGATAGTCAGCAACTGGTCAATCCTCTGCCCAATCTCATTCATAGGTTCCGATCGCCTTCACCGGAAGGGAAGCTCGTGACACTTTGCCGCGCGCTGTCTTAGGTATTTCCGAAACGATCTGAATCGATTCGCACGTCCAGTATACGGGCAGGCTGCGGCGCACCTGATCGATAACGTCGCCGGCTCCTTTGTCCGGCACAATATACAAAGCCAGCGCCTCACCAACCTCCGGGTGCGTCACTGCCGCAGCGGTACATTCGTAAACCCCAGGTACCGCCGCCACTTTCGCTTCGACCTCGGCAAAGCTCACACGCACTCCACGCATCTTGAGAAATGTACCTTTGCGCCCGTCTATCCAGATATACCCATCTGCGTCCAGATGAGCCAAGTCGCCGGTTCGCAGCCAGCCATGGTTGAAGACGCGAAGGCTCTCTTCCGGTTCATTGAGATATCCCAAGGTGATGGATGGGCCTTTGACCATGATCTCACCGACCTGCCCGGCGGGGAGGTTCTTCCCATCTTCATCGACGATGCGCACCGTTAGATTGTCCAATGGACGGCCCGCGCTGCCCAGTTTCTCGTCTAAATGCTCGGGTTGAAGACAGGAAATTCGGGCGGTTGCCTCAGTTTGACCGTACATCACGTAAAATTTTGGCTTCGGAACAGCGGCGCGTATCTCGGCAACACGTTGTGGCGCCAGTGGGCCTCCCGCCTGCAAGAATCGCCTTAGGCTGGGCATCGTGATCGAGCGGATATTCGATCGGCGCAGGAGAATGTTATAGACGGTGGGGACACCTGCGAACGTCGTGCATTCGTATTTGTTGATGGCATGAAGCACTTTATCCGGGAACATGAAGCGGCGGTCGAATACTACCCCTCCACCCTGATACAGGTGGGTGTGCAAGACACTCGCACCAAAGCAGTAGCTCAGCGGCAGGATGAGCATCGCTCGTTCATCATTTGACAGATATTGACTGCGTATGATCGCTTCCGTATTGGCGGTAAGGTTCCCATGGCTGACCATCACGAAACGAGGAATTCCTGTAGACCCCGAAGTAGCGACGAGCGCCGCGAGGGCGTTTTTCTCGCAACGGGCAGATGGTAACGGGTCCGCCCTTCGCTCCGCAGGGTGGCCATGGAGAACCAGGACTCCCGTTTTCGGAATCCCGTCGAACCGAAAACTTTTTTCCGTCCACACCGCTCGCGCACCGGTTCCCTTTAGCATGTCAGCGATTGATGCAACCAGAACACTCTCCTCCACCGGGACCGGCACCAAGCCTGCGTACATAGCGCCCAGGTAGGCGATGCTGCTGGATGGTGACGAAATACAACCAATGAGTATCCGATCGCCGGGTTTCAATCCGGTGGAAAGGAGGCTGGCGCCAAAACTGGGAATGAGTTGGTGAAGGTCGGAGGGGAGTATCGCTTCGCCGGTGGCCGCGTCAATCAGGTAGGAATGCTCTCCTAGCCGCTTAACTAACCGTCCTGAAAAATTGTTCCCGGGAGTCACTGCCATCTCTTCTACTCCGACGACTACAGTTTCGAATTGATGATCCTAACAATCTCGCGGACATTCTCCATTCCCATGAGATCATCAACGTCGAAACTGATGCCGAAACCCCGCTCCAACCTGCTTGCGAGGTCCAGATGCCCCACCGAATCCCATGCCGGTACGTCGCTAGGAGTGGTCTCCAAGGAAATCAGTTGCGGATCTGTCCCAAAAGCGTCATGGAAAACCTCCTGAACTCTAGCCAAAACATTCTCCATCCTCTTTGCCCCTCAATTCAAGATGTCGAAAAAATCAAGAACCAACTTGTCAGTCTAGCAGCCTAGCTGGGAAAGCCAACCTTGAGAACGGCAATTCGCATGTCCTCCTGCAATCGATCCTGCGGTTCTTCAAGTTCCTTCCGGGCGAAGAAAGAAGAACGTTCGTGGATTACGTGACCCAGAAGGCGTCGTCAGCTGGGTCCGACCAAAACGTCCTCCCGTGCGGCTTGACTTCCCGCTCTACGACCACTCCGCAACCATGTGCTACGCCGGGATGGTTGGAGATGCCAAGCGTGCGGCACCATGTCAAATCTTGAGGTTCACCATAAGGAATTTCGCAGCCAGTCTGGCCACGACTAAGAGCAGAACCTCATCACCCTCTGCCTTGCATGCCACTCTGCCATGCATCGGCGCTAACCGTTGTTAACGTCTCAGAATTTCTGTCATCCGACCAGTCCCGAATGAATACGACGGGCTACTCGTCGCGGATGGCCGCCCGCACCTTAGGGTTGACGCAAAAACAATTTCACAGATTGGGTGAGATAGTGTAGTTGCACTTGGGCAGGATTTCGTGAGGCTTGATGCCAAGGGCCTGAAGTTGTTCGGGTGTGGGTTTTGTGCCGGTTGGATAGTGGCGACGGTCGAGGTGAGCGTTGACCGACAAGCCGGTTTGAGTTCTGGTGGAGCGAATGAAGTGGAGGATCTTCTGATAGCTGTCGAGCGGTTCGCCGGCCCAGTTCTTGGAGATCTCAGAGAAGAGACGATGCTCGATGGGGTTCCATTTCGAAGCTCCGGTGGGGTAGCGGGCGACGGTGAGTGTCAGGCCGTGGGAATCGGCCAGTCGGGACTGGAGTTCTGTTTTCCAAGCGCGGCAACGATAGCCGTGGCGGCGGTATCGCGCAGGATGAGGAGTTGCCGGGAACGTGGTTAACGGAGCGATCCCTCTTGGCACCACCAATGTGCGATGGCGTGAGCAGCGAAGGTGGGTGTGTCATGCGAGACGCCGACCACAACGGATCCTCGATTGGCCAGCAGATCATAGATGCCGTGAAGGATAGCGACGCCCGTGGAATCGGAACGGAAGTCGTGATCGTTGACCAAGCGGGGAGGCAGATCCCAGCGCGCACAGGGATTTTTGAAATGGCCGAAGAGTTCGCGTTTTTTGGCGTCGACGCTAATAATGGGGAGACCGCGGCGCTGAAATCGGTCTCGAAGGTCGCCGAGGTAGAGGAACTGATCGTTGCGATCGGGACTGTGGTCGGTGGAGAGTTTCTTGGGATTAACACGAAGGGAATAGCCCATCTGATGGAGGAGGCGGGCGACGGTGCTGGGGCAAACCAGGATACCAAAGTCGCTCAGCGCCATGGCAATCTTGGCGGTGGTTCGCCGCGACCACTTCAGGCCCGTGATGGGGTCACCGGCGGTGTCGTATTCGAGCAGGAACTCGATTAGGGTGACGATGTCGGCTTTTTTTCAACGGGCTGGCGGCCGCCGCCCGAGCGGCGGGTGCGTCCCGGCGCCACATTCTGATCAAGCAGTTGCTGGCGCCCGCGAGCGACGGTGTGCGGATCCAGGCCGAGGAATTCGGCCAAGATACGGTCGCCGCCGTGCCCCAGCTTGATCGATTCCAGGCCTGCGAACAGGCGGCGTTGCTGCTCGTCCAGCAAACTGTAGAACAGCACAATGGCGGCCTGGAGTTCATGGGGAGAAACATGGGGAGAAACCTGGAGAGCGGAGGCGTCGGCCCTCAGAGGAACGGAGAGGGCGGTTTGTCGAGTGCGGATCTGATCCCCTGCCTGCCGGTTATCGGGGGAAGTGTAGAGGAAGCGTCCGGCCACCTCCGAGCGGTGTCAGCGTCCCGTGCGGACCAAATCGTGGAGAGGATCTTGGACCTCAGCATGGAGTGCGTCCGCCAGTTCGTCGGCGAAGCAGCCGCGCGGGGACTGATGGACGAAGTATTCGATGGTGGCGACGAGCGTGCCGTAACGGGAGAACCAGACTGCATCGTGGGACCACAGGCCGGCATCGTCGAAGCGGGCGGTTTCACGGAGGGCGTAATAGCGCCCGCGGTGGGTATAACTGGAGAGGTAGTCGAGGCGCTTGAGTTTGCGAAAGACGGTGAGGTTCGCGGAGGCGCCGAGAACGTCTTTGAGTTCCGGCAGAGTAGCGATCTTGTGGCGCAGCAAGTGCTTGCGAAGGACTTGGGGGGCGAAGGAGAGGGGGCGCATAATGTCATAGTCCCGACTTGTTTGGGTGTTCAATCGGAACTACAACACAATTGGAAACGCGAATCGGGCTAATCATCTATGGTGGGTAGAGGCAATGATTACGGGAACGAGAGCTGCGCATGTCTTCTCCTACGAAGCGCGACCGAGCCCCCTTTAAATGATCTAGGTACGACTACGACTGAGCAGCTGTTCTTGCGCCAATCCTTAGGTCTAAGAATGGAAGGGTGTGCGGCGCTTGTCTTGGCCGATTACTTCAGCAGCCGCATGGCAACGGCTGCGGTTCGATACAGGAATGCATTGCGGGAGACATAGTTGTCCCGAAACTCGGAGAGATATCGCCGAGCCGCCACCTTGAGACTGTCTGAGATCGATTCTGAACTCGCGGAAGAAGTTGGCTCCTCATGATAAGTGCACCGTATTTCTGCCGTACTCTTGGACGGGACGTTGACGATGAACTGTAGACATCCGCTTGCGTATTCGTAATCTATGGGTTCCTGGTTAACTGTAACACCTTTTACAGCAGAGATGTCTGCTTCGTCCTTTAAGACCGTCATCTGTCGTGGCACTGCCTCTATGTTCTCAATGATGAGTTGTTCAGCAAACATCTTCACTCTAATTATCTCGTCGCGACGTTGAATGCTGTAGCTGCGGCAAACAGCGTCCTCAAGAGTCCGCCAGCAAAGGTTCCAATTCAAGGACTTGAGCTTCCCTACGAACTCCGATAGTTTGCTACCATGGTCCCGGAAGAGTTCGTGGTGTCCGACAACGAAGCACGGCTTACCTAACAATCCATCAAATGCAAAGTTTTCAATTCCATGAGTAACGTACCGCCGGGTGAAAATGGGGAACCCTCCATATCGGAGGATGGCGACGCTCCATAGGTCTGCAATTGTTGTTTCATTGCAGTCGTTATTGAGCGGTGCAACTTCCGTGTTCACCGCTGCGACGAAGCCATTTCCTTTTAGAGCCAGCCCGACCTCAGGCGAGAATGCCCCCTGCGGAAACACCATGACCCGGTCGTGATGAAGCGCAGTTCTCTTGAGAAGTGAATTCATCCGATACTTAGCAGTTCTAAGCTTCCTGTCGAGCAACTCGGTTGATCGCGTCGCAAATTCTCCGCCGCTGTGATCGCAGCCGTGTACACAGACGGACAGTTTGTCGGTATTTTGCCGGAAGGTAGCAACAGTGTCGTGATTTGTTCGTCGCCAGTTCCACGGAATGAAAGCGATCGTCGCGGCGAATGTCTGCTTATTCATTAACTGCAATAATTCGCGAAAATCGAGGAAACCGTACCGTGGCTTCAGGAGTGGATCGTCGATGATGAGACAGGCGCTTGTTTCCTGAGCGGTCCAGCAGATTTCGCGGAACGACCACTTGAGGTACATCACGAGGGGCACCACACCAGCGAAATACTTCTTCACATCAAAGTAAGTTGCAGAGCGTTGATGAATGCCGATCACCGTCTGCGACGCATCACCGAAAAACGGCACACCAGCGTGGGTAAATCCTAGGAAGAGGTGCCCTTCGGACGCGGCGACGATGCTCTGAAATTCACCGGAAGCACACCGGACGGTGAGCACCGAGTCAGCGGCGCCAGGCTCAAGCTGCATCTGGACGCCCGACATCGGGCCGCACATTTCCGGAAAGTCATCCGCAAAGGACACGTTTAGCGGCCGTGCGTCCAGGCTGCGGATGCTCGCCTCTGGATCCCCCGTGATGTCCCGCAGTAGATTCTTGCAAGCATCCGTAGTTTTAAATCCATAAACGAACACAGAAGCGGCTGCCGTCATCCAATCCGGCAGCTTTCTGGCATCGCCGCGTTGCAGGGCTTCAGCGAGACACGGCGCGGAAGTTAGGATGGAAAACCTAGAGCGACCAGAGGTCAGCGAGGCTACAGCGTCTCCCTTAGCTTCGCTGATTGTCAGCGCTGTCCATGGAATGCCGAAAAAGTCGAGGATTTCCGCGAGGCGGTCGTCGTCGGGCGAAGGAATGCTACCGCGGAGCAGGAGCGCGATCGGCGACGTGGTGTCCATAGAGTTGGCCATTCCCTCTGCAGGTTCTCGCATCATCCTTCTGGAGCAAGCGAACTACGGATGCCGATGATCGGCCTTACGGCTAATCACTGGCGATCTCGTCGCACGTCGCCGGCCGAAGCCGTTGAGCAAGGGAGTCATCAATCGCATAATCGCGCTCAGCGACTGGCCCGCGGAATGGGGGATCCAGCAGAAGTTCTCTTTCCGCAAGATCTCGGATCCGGCAGACCCGAAGGACGAGAGTAGTTCGCACCTGTGGCGAAAAACTTTTTGAATGCCTATGCGTCTCCGTTTCGGTTCGGTCCCCAGGCCCAATACTCAACTCGCATTGGGGAATACCATAGAGATTGTTCGCCGACGAAACGGAGCCAGCCACTAGTCTCGATAACTCGCCCTATCGCATCCAAGCGCGCTGCCGTGGGTAGCACGAAAATGCATCTGACAGCCCTCGGCTTCGCTGCTACAGTCTCACCAATCCGCTTCAGGACGGCTCGCATCGTGTCGGCCCCAAATGGATTACCAAAGTAAAATGTAGTACCGTCCGTGTAGTCCATCTCGGCCGCATCCCCCACATGAACCTCGATTGGAGATACACGGCCCCGCAGCGCCGCGGCGTTCGCTCGGGCCTTCTCGGCGAATTCCGTCGAGAGTTCAATCCCGATACATTTCGCGACACGATGTCGAGCCACCATGCAGAGGACGCGCCCGTGGCCGCAGCCGATGTCGTAAAACACTTCTTTCGCTCCGAGTTTCTTGCAATCGATATAGGATCGCAGAATCCAATAGCTAACAGGCCCATTCACATAGGCATCGCCAAACCGGCTGCTTTCGAGGGACTTCGGCAACGGGCCGGCGGGAACCGTATCAATCGAGTAGTACCTGTCCCCTATGTGGTCCAGTCCCAGCCGAACCTCCCATCGGGCCCTGCGCGCAATTCGTTTCAGAACGCTCATGCTGTTGTTTTGAGGAAAGTGTCAGGCGCGAGAGGTGGAGCGGCAGATCGAGCGGTCAGCAGGCCCGACGGCGGAGGTCGTCGGCTTCTGAGCCAGCTAGGCTCGGCTGCGCTTCGACCCTCCGAAGCCAAATCTCCCGCCAGTACAGAAGATCAGCCCGGTAACAGCCGCCGAACGCGAAACAGGCACTGTCACAAAGCACATCTTCCAGCATGACTGTATTATTTTGGAAATGCTTCATCTCGCCCGTTCCTTCAGCGATGAATTTGTCGGCGCGACTTCTCACCCGGTACCGTCCGCCGCAGAAAGGACGCTGGTCAGGGCTGAAGTGCAGTCCCCGGTTGCGGCCGTTCTTGTTCAACGTCGCGACAATCTCCGGAAGTGACTTCACCTCCACCATCTCCCCCGGCCTCAGCCCGAGAGACTCAGTGGGCGTCTTCTCCAGTGTCCCGCGCACATGTTCACCAACCAGCTTGGTATGGGTCTTCCACCAGATCCAGACGAGGATGCGCTTCACCATCCTCCAAGCGCTGATGTTGCCGGCCGCAACGGCGCTGAGACACTTTTTGAAACGCTGCACGCTCGACAGATGCAGGGTAGCTTTAAGGAATTCACTCGATTGGCAGAAATACCTTGCGGGTTCGGTCCTCGTTTTCAGGATGAAACGGAGCTCATCTGAGGCTCCGCTCACAGAATCTCGTTTGGGAACGCAGTCCTGGTCGCCATCGTCGACTTTCTCGAGCCACGCCTCCTTCCAGAAAATCGCACAGCCTCGCTGACAGCCATCATGCTCTGCGCCGGAACAACGCACGCCCTGAAGTATCACGACGTCATTGTTCCTGAATTCCCTGACAAACGACTCCGCGTGAAGGGACAAGAACGCGGCGTCGATGGTGGTTTGTACGACGCGATTCAGCACTCGGAACCGCTTACCGCAAAATTCCAGCATCTCCGGCATGAACGGCAGTTTGTCCAATGTTCCGTTCGCATCGAGGGTCTTGAGGATCTCGTCCGGTAAGCGAACTGTGACGAGATCGCCAGCGCGCAAACGGGAGCTGGCCGTTTTAGGGTTCATTTCCTGGAAAACCTCCGGTCAAGCAGCGGACCCGATCTGGGGTGCGCTCAATCGTTTGACACTGATACCGCAACATTCTCCACCGACGAAGAGTCATACGCCCCTAAAGCGGTTGCAACCGGCGGCGCTCCTGCGATTCGCTCCTTGAGTTGTGCCGCCAGCACCTTGACGTACGGCTCGAGCAACATTGAGTGGGGATTCACAGCCACCTCGACAAGATCGAGTCCGCCCAGAGCCAACTCACCCCAGCCCATTTTCGGGTCGGGATAGAACTTATAGTTGAACCGCGGTTTGAAAAGGGTCAGTCGGCCGGCGTAAGGCACTGGATCGTAGTGCTCCGCCGCATAATCATTGATTGCCTGGACTTTGGCCTCCGGACCCGAGGTCGCCCGGCTAACACCGTCCGCCTGGCTCGAGCCCGGCATTGAGGTCTTCAGATTCGCCAGCTCACCCCCGAATCCCAACCGCATCTTCTCTTGCAAATACTCAAGCATGTCGCCCGGCCGCAAGCGGGACATGTTGGCCAGGTGGAACTTGGCTTTTTGCAACAGGAATGAACGGAAACTTACCTTCAGCGCGAGGCTAAAATTGTACGTGTCAAGCATGGCGACTAGTGGTACTTCCTCCCCCTCACGGCGGAGAATCTGAGCCATTTCGTACGCGACTGTGCCACCCAGACAGTAGCCGCCTAAGTAGTAGGGCCCTTGAGGCTGCACGGTTCTCAGTTCGCGGAGGTAGCAAGCCGCCATTTCCTCGATCGTGCGCAGCGGTTGGCTTTCCCCGTCCAAACCCTTCGATTGCAAGCCGTACAGCGGGAAGTCCGGCGCGAGATGCTCACCCAAGCTCCGGTACAAGAGCACGTTCCCGCCAGCACCATGGACCAAGAACAGCGGGGGCTTCGATCCCTTTGGGTTAATAGCAACGAGAGACGACCATTCCCTCTTAAGGTTCTCGCCCTGCAATGCGACCGCGAGTGCTTCGATCGTCGGAGAGGTGAACAGGGTGGCAAGAGGCAATTTCTTCCCAAACTCTTTTTCGATCTTGGCGAATAGCGAAACCGCGGAAAGTGACTGCCCTCCCAGCTCGAAAAAGTTCGCCCTGCTGCTCACCCGCTCCACGTTCAAAGTCGCGCACCACAAACGAGCAAGTCGTTCCTCAGTCTCGTTGCCGGGTGCAACGTATTCCTCCGCGCCGGACTTCGAAGGTCCGCGTGAGGGCGTCCGAAGAGCGCTCCGGGATGGCTTGGGACGCGGAGGTTGCCCCGCTTCGCTCAACATAGGCAACTGATTGAGCTGCTGGTTTGCGTTCGAAACAACACCTTCCAAGAGAGTCTGAAACCCACCGAGCCACTGGCGA
>Ga0074046_10002662_pt1 | contig 15324 bp, 11 predicted proteins | sample BogForMeECP23OM3_FD_94441 | JGI IMG/M metagenome (GOLD analysis project Ga0074046, IMG submission 94441) | Bog forest soil microbial communities from Calvert Island, British Columbia, Canada - Bog Forest MetaG ECP23OM3 | ecosystem: Environmental > Terrestrial > Soil > Wetlands ...
CGACATCGAGCGGCCGAAATGGCAGGGCCCCGACGCGCTGGCGCCCGGCAAGCACACCATCGTGTTCGACTGGAAGACGGACCCGACGGGCGAGCCGGTGGGGCGCGGCGGAACCGGCACGCTGTCGGTGAACGGCAAGACGGTGGCGCAGAAGTCGCTGCCCCATACCCAGCCGTTCCTCTGGGCCTGGGACGAGACGTTCGACGTCGGCCTCGACACCGGCACGTCCGTGGACGATTCCGACTACCAAGTCCCGTTCCCGTTCACCGGCAAATTGGAGAAGATCACCTTCGACCTCGGCGAAACGCTCATGACGCCCGAGGCGATCAAGGCGATGATGGAGGAGCTGGCGAAGAAGCGGGATCGATAAAGCGATAGGGTTGAGTTGACGGACAAGCTCGGTCGGCGAGGCCGAACGCGCCAAGCAGGACGCTCGGAGTCTCCGCGCCTCACCAGGAACAAACCGACGCGCCGCGCGAATGGCGAGGGTGACGAGGACAAAAGAGAGGGATGGATATGCGCTCAAACTGGAAGCGGGCTGCAAAGGCGCGGCTGATCGGCGCGGGGCTGGCTTTTTCGCTCATGCTGGCGGCGGGCGCAGCCAGGCCCGCGATGGCGCAGGAGCGGCTCGAGCAGGATTTCGGGCTCATCAAGGCGTGCGCCGGCGATGTTTGGCGCCTTTGCTCGGACGTGCTGCCCGATATCGGACGCATGAAAGCGTGCATGCAGGACAAGATGGGCCAGCTTCCAAAAGCTTGTCTCGACAAGCTTCTCGACGCGATGGCCGGCTCGACGTTCAAGGTCTGCAAGGATCAGACCTATGCGCTTTGCGCCGCTGCGCGCTGCAATGTGTATGACGGGGTCGCCTATTGCCAGTGCGAGGAGAAGCACGGCGACAGCATCAGCCTGCCGTTTCCGATGGGCAAGGGCGTGGACGTCTGCGCGGTCAACGCGGCCGGGGCCGACAACAAATACATGGTGAGCACCTATAGTCTTCCCGAGCAGATTGCATCGCCGCAGGGAGGCGGCGGGGTCTACACCTGCGAGGGCGGAAAGTCTGGCGGCGCCTACGCCCAATGCGACGGCGGAATCTGCTTCAAGAGCACCGAGGAGACGACCTTCCCGGGCTTCGACAAGCCGATCCCGAAAGGACAGATCATCTGTTCGTGCCCGATCACGGACGCGAGCAACGGAGGCGCCCAGGGCTACCAGATTCTCGGGCCTTACCCGTGCGACAAGTCGTTTTTCAAATATTGCAAGAGCGAGACGGCGAACGGCCACACGGGTTCGACGATTTATCGATCGGCGGGCCTGTCGACTAGCGCTTGGGCGCGACGGGAACGACGTTCGGCTCGCCGACCAGCGCGGCGAGTTGCGCGACGGGGTCAGCCTGAAGACGCTCGTTCAGTGCCCTGATCTCGCAACTGATCTCGATTGCATGACGCTCTTGCGGCGATCGGCGCGCCAATTGCGGTGCTTGGTGAGGAGTGGTTGCGCCACGGTTTCAGCGGTACTACGAACCTCTCCGCCACCCCACAGCGCCCAGCCTGTCCCTCACGGGCGTCCGGTTGGTCTTCACTGACCCGGGGAGAGAGAAAGAAGAAATTCTTTGAGCCCCGCGCGTGACTTCTACCGATGGCTGCGCCGGCGTCCTGAAAAGCCACTCAAGCTCGCCGCGCCGTCGCCAGATGTTGACCAGATTGCCGAGTTGACCCGCATTCTTGAGGAAGCCGGCGAGCCTGTCTCAGAGCCCGTTTCGACGAAAAGGCCCCCAACGCTGAGGCGGCGACCGGCGCGGACCCTGCGGCGATTTTAGCAGTTCGCCGCCCGCGGCTTTTCGAATGCCTCGATTGCGGTCGCCAGACCTCTCTCACCGCCGGCACGGCGATGCATCGGTCGAAATTGCCGCTGACGACCTGGTTCTGGGCGGCGCATGTGATGGCGACCCATTCCAACGGCATGTCACAAGGTCGCCATCGAGGCGTTCGCCGTCATCCGCTTAAGCCTTCTTGGCCGTTCCCGCCTTCAGTCTAAACATCCATAATATCAATGCATAAATTTTTGGCTACAAGGCTCATCTTGCGCCGGTATGCGGCAGCAAGGGTGATGCAAACATCGATTACATGGTCACCAGCGCCAAGCCTGAACGTCGTGAGCGCCGAACGGGGAGAGCAGGCTTGGAGGGTCACGGTGGACAGCCGGCAGCCGACCTCCTGTCCGGGATGTGGCATGCAGTCCAAATCGCGTCACAGCACTTACTGGCGAACGCTTCGGGATCTGTCGGCTCAGGCGCGCCGGTCATCGTCAACGCACGCCTGGGGCGCTGGAGGTGTCGAAACCAGCGGTGTGATCGGCGCATCTTCACCGAGCGCCTGCCGGGTCTTGCGGCGCCGTTCGCGCGCCGGACCGCCCGCCTGGCGGGAATCGTCCGGCTGCTCGGCCATAGCGCGGGCGGACGGCCCTCGGAGCGGCTGATGAGACGACTCGGGATGCCGGTCAGCGACACAACGATCCTGCGCGGCCTGAAGGAGCATGCCAAGCCTCGGTCCGATAGCGGCGCCGTCGACGCCGTCCATGTGGCGGGCGTCGACGACTGGGCGTGGCGGAAGGGCGCCAACTACGGCACGATCATCGTGGACCTGGAGCGTCGTCAGGTGGTGGACGTGCTGGCGGATCGTTCGGCGGCGACCATGGCCGGCTGGTTCAAGGATCATCCGGAAGTGGAAGTGGTCAGCCGCGACCGAGCGGGCCTCCATGCGGAGGCTGCGCGTCAGGGCGCGCCGAAGGCGAGGCAGGTCGCCGATCGCTTTCATCTGCTGCAGAACTTCCGCGAGACCGTTGAGCGACAGCTCGGCCGCTATGAGGCGCCGATCCCGGAGTCTCAGGTCAACGCCCGAGACAATGAGGTGACGTCGCCGCTTCCCGCACGATCGGATTGTGCCTCTGACGCTGTCACGCAGACGCGCTTGATGCGCCGTGGGCGCCTGGCTGTCCGGCAACAGCTGTTCGATGAGATCAGGGCGCTTTTTGAAGGGGGCAGTTCCGTCGGGGAGATCGCCCACAAGCTCGGTCTTGGTCGCCGACGGGTCGAACGTTGGGTCCGCTGCATCGATTTGCCGGACCGCAACACAATGGCGTCAAATCCTTGCAGTCCGGCGTATTTCGGCGTTCTGTTGGAGCGGCGTTGGGCCGAGGGCATCACCAAAGTCCGGCACTTGTTCGCTGAGATACGCCACCGTGGCTATACCGGGTCCTTCAGTCATCTGGCGCGTTTCCTCACTCCCTGGCGCAGCTGCGAGCCTTCGTGCGATGACGACGAGCAGGCACGTATCGAGCAGGAGGAGCCAGCGCCGGTTCGCGTTCGAACACTGGATCCGATGACCGGTCGTGCGATCTCGCCGCTGACCGCAGCGGCGCTTTGCGTCAAACCCCGTGGCCAGATGACTGCCCGGCAGGTCGCCAACGTCGATGCGCTCAAAGCGGCGTCCGCCGAGTTCACTGCGATGAGGCATCTCGCGATGCGCTTTCGAGGCCTGCTTCGTGGTGGAACGCCGGAGGGGTTGGACGCCTGGCTGATCGACGCACGCGCGTCTGGGATCTACGCGATGCAGCGTTTCGCGAGGACGATACGCCAGGATCTGGAGGCTGTTCGGAACGCTGCCTCAGAGCCTTGGAGCAACGGGCAGACCGAAGGACAGATCAACAGATTGAAGACCCTCAAGCGAGCCATGTATGGCCGCGCCGGTGTCGAGTTGCTTCGCGCTCGGATGATGCCGTTGTAGGAAGCAGCTTGCACCAAGAGTCAATCAGACCCAACCAAAATGGCTCCCGACAGTGGGACTAGACCGTGCGGCGCGAAGTATTCGGGCCGGTCGTCTCAGACACAGCCTTACACCCTCACGCGCCGCCCCGCCGGGTCATAGGGCGGCTTCAGAAAAGACTCCGCCGGAACACGCTCGCCGGCGACTTCGAGCATATAGTCGCCGGACATCACGAAATCCGCGTCGACCCCGGCGGCGCGCCTGACGTAGCCATAGCCGATCGCCTTGCCCACGGTGTGGCCGTAGCCGCCGCTCGCCAGCCAGCCGACCCGCTCGCCGTTTCGGTAGATGGTCTCGCGACCGAGGAGGATGACGTCGCTTGCCGCCATGAAGCAAGCGAGCAGGCGGGGCAGGGGCGCGGCGCGCTGCGCTTCGAGGGCCTTCCGGCCTCGGAACGGCAGGCCTGTCTTCAGTTTCACGAAGCGGCCGAGACCCGCCACGAGCGGCGAGTGATCGGGGCCGATTTCGGTGCCCCAGGCGCGATAGCCCTTTTCCAGGCGAAGGGTCTCGATCGCCCGGTAACCGGCGAGCCGCAGCCCATACGGCGCGCCGGCGGCGAGGATCGCGTCATAAAGGGTCGCGGCGAACTCGACCGGGACATGCAATTCGTAGCCGAACTCGCCGACATAGGTGATGCGCAGCGCCAGCGCCGGCGCGCCCACGATCACCAGGTCTCGCGCCGTCGCGAAGGGAAACGCCGCATTGGAGAGGTCGTCCCGTGTCAGCGGCTGCAGAATCTCGCGCGATTTCGGGCCCATCAGCACGAGTACGGCGGTTTGCGACGTCGTGTCGACGAGCGACGCGTTCGCGCCCGGAGGGATCGAAGCGCGGATCCAGTGGAAATCGTGCGTCGCAAATCCGGTGCCGGTGACCAGCGTGAAAGAGTCCTTCGCGTGACGGACGACGGTGAGATCGGCTTCGATCCCGCCCGCGTCGTTGAGCATCTGCGTGTAAATGATCGCGCCGTCGGCTTTGCGCACGTCGTTCGCGGCGATCTCGGACAGAACCGCCTCGGCGTCCGGACCGGACAGGCGAAATTTGGCGAAGGACGTCTGATCGAACAGCGCCGCGGCCTCTCGCGCCGCCCGATGCTCTCGCGCCACGGCGTCGAACCAGTTCGGCCGTTCATAGGTGTAGCGATCCTCGGCGGCCTCGCCTTTTTCCGCGAACCAGTTGGCGCGCTCCCACCCGAGCTTTTCGCCGAACACGGCGCCAGCCGTCTTGAGGCGGTCGTAGAGCGGCGAGCGGCGCAGCGGCCGTCCGGAGCGATATTCCTCAGACGGCCAGGCCATGGTGTAGTGTTTCGAGTAGGCTTCCAGCGTCCGCGAACGGACCCAGCCGGGATCGACATGGTTGCGCCCGAACCGCCGAATGTCCGCCGGCCAGAGGTCGAACGGCGGGGCGCCCGTCACGACCCACTCGGCGAGCGCCATTCCGGCGCCGCCGCCCGATGCGATGCCGAAGGCGTTGAACCCGGCGCCGACGAAGATATTGCGCACTTCGGGGGCCTCGCCGAGGATGAAATTGCCGTCGGGCGTAAAACTCTCCGGGCCGTTGATCATCTGCTTGACGCCGACGTCGCGCAGGCCCGGCACGCGGCCCAACGCCTGCTCCATGATCGGCTCGAAATGATCCCAATCCGGCTGCAAAAGCTGGAACTCGAAATTTTCGGGCAGCGGCTCGGCCAACCAGGGCTTGGGATTGGGTTCGTAGCCGCCCATCACCAGGCCGCCGACCTCCTCCTTCCAGTAGGTCAGGCGATCTGGGTCGCGCAGCGTCGGCAGGCCCGAAGTCACGCCCGCCATCGCTTCGGTGACGACGTATTGATGCTGGATCGACGTCAGGGGGACATTGACGCCTGCCAGCCGGCCGACGGCGCGCGACCATTGGCCGGCGCAGATGACGAGCTTCTCGCAGGCGACCCGCCCGGCCGACGTGATGACGCCGCGCACCGCGCCGTTCTCGACCTCGACGCCCGTGATCGCCACGCCCTCCTTGATCGCGACGCCTTTCATCCGCGCACCCTTGGCGAGCGCGGCTGCAATGTCCGACGGCGACGCCTGCCCGTCGGTCGGCAGGAAGGCCGCGCCGACGACGTCGTCGACCTGCATCAGCGGCCAAAGGCCCTGCGCCTCCTTGGCCGACAAGAGCTGCATTTCGAGGCCGAAGGAGCGCGCCGTCGTCGCCTGCCGCTTCACCTCCGTCCATCGCTCCGCATTGCAGGCCAGGCGCAAGCCGCCGTTGCGCTTCCATCCGGTCGCCTGGCCCGTCTCGGCTTCCAGGCGGTCGTAAAGGTCGACGGAATAGCCGAGCAGCTGGGTGATGTTGGCCGAGGAACGGAGCTGACCCACGAGCCCCGCCGCGTGCCAGGTCGAGCCCGACGTCAGCTTGCCCCGCTCGATGAGCAGCACGTCGGTCAGCCCCATCGCGCCCAGATGATAGGCGACGGACGAGCCGACGATTCCTCCGCCGACAATGACGATCCTGGCCGAAGCCGGCAGTTTGGTCGCGCTCACGTCGGAATGTCCTCGAAGGCGGCGTAGGCGGCGTTGAAACGCCTGAGATTCTCGGATGTGTAGGCGGGGTAGTCGAAGCCGATTGCGCTCGTCTGCTCGGAGACCATGCTCCAGAGCGTCTCGCGCAGAAGCGACGCCGCCGACATCGCCGCCATGCGGCGTCGCAGATCGTGGTCGACCGGACGCTCGAAATAGAGCTCCATCATGTGCTCGGCGGCGTCGGGCGAAGCTTCGCTGTTCGAGGCGAGGCCCCCGAGATCGAACAGCGGCGAATTGAAGCCGGCGTATTCCCAATCGACCAGCCACAGCCGCTCGCCGTCGTCGAGCAGATTGGCGGGGAGCATATCGTTGTGGCCGAAGACGATGTCGATCTGGCCGACCGCCTGTTCCAGGCGCTCCGCCATCCGGCCGAAAGCCGGCAGGGAGGAGACATGCGGACTGTGCAATTCGCGCAGCACGCGGTCATAGTGGCGGACCACCTGAAACACCCAGAACAACGGCGCCGGCCCCGGGAAATGCTTGGGGATCTCGCGATGCGCGCGCTTGATCAGATCGACGAGGCGCGCGTGATTCTCCGGCGCGCGAACGTCTTCGGGCGTCAGCGTCCGTCCATCGACGAAGCCGATAACCAGCGCGTTGGCGTCCGCATAATGCACGCGCGGCGAAACGCCGGCGGCGTGAGCCGAGCGACTTGCGGCGGCTTCCGTCGTCCGCACGATGTTGTGCGCAAGGATGTCGCCGCCGACGCGCACGACGTAGCGCTCGCCGCCGTCTTGGACGAGAAAATTGTCGTTGGTCAATCCGCCGGCAAGAGGAACGGGCGACACGAGCCCGCCCCAGCAGGGGAGGGTGGCGGCCAAGTGGAGAGGATCCTGTCGCGCCATTGACGCTTTCCGGCGGCGGGCGGGTTAGAGCTTGCCGTCGAGCGCCGCCGCAAAAACCTGCCTGGCCGCCACGCGATCGAACTTGACCGGATTGCCGCCCGCGGTCGGATCGACTTCGGCGGCCGCAGCGATTTCATCGATCCGCTCGCCGTCGACTTCGAGACCCGCCAGCGTATGGGGAACGCCGACCTGTTCGCGAAGGCTCAAGATCCAGTCGATGACGCCGGTCGTGCCGTGCGTCCCGAGTCCGAGCCACATTGAAAGCCGCGCCATCCGCTCGGAGATCGCCTTGGCGTTGAACGCAAGGACGTAAGGCATGAACACCGCGTTGGTCGTGCCGTGATGCGTGTTGTAGAGCGCGCCCACCGGGTGGGAAAGCGCGTGAATGCCGCCGAGCCCTTTCTGGAAGGCGGTGGCGCCCATCGCAGCGGCGGACATCATGTGCCCGCGCGCCTCGATGTCGGTCCCGTCGGCGACGGCCCGCGCGAGGTTTTCCTTGACCAGGCGCAGGCCTTCGACCGCGATGCCCTCGGCCATCGGGTGGTAGCCCGGCGCGCAATAGGCCTCAAGGCAGTGGGCGAGGGCGTCCATGCCCGTGCCCGCGGTCAAATGGGGCGGCAGGCCGATGGTCAGCTCCGGATCGCAAATCGTGACCACGGGCATCATCTTCGGATGAAAGATCACCTTCTTCGTATGCGACGCCGACTCCGTGATGACGCCGGCGCGTCCGACCTCGGAGCCGGTTCCGGCGGTGGTCGGGACCGCGACGACGGGCGCGATGCCGGCGGCGTCGGCGCGCGTCCACCAGTCCCCAATGTCTTCGAAGTCCCACATGGGCCGGGTCTGACCAACCATGAATGCGACGACCTTGCCCACGTCGAGCGCGGAGCCGCCGCCGAAGGCGATGACGCCGTCATGCCGGCCCGCGCGATAGGCGGCGACTCCGGCCTCGACATTGTGATCCACCGGATTGGCCTGAACCTGGCTGAAAATGGCGGCTGACCGCCCGGCGCTGCGCAGATTCTCCAGCGCCTTCGCCAGCATCGGCATATTCACGATGCCGGGATCGGTGACGAGCAGCGGCTTCGCAATGCCCGCAGCCTTCAGGGCGTCGGGCAGCTCCGAGACCCGACCGGCGCCGAAACGGATCGAGGTCGGGTAGTTCCAGTTGGCTTTCAGGGACATTGCAGTTTCAGATCCCCGTATGAATGGACGCGCCCGCCGAAAGTCAGCCGCTCGTGGTGAGGCGCAGGTGGTAGCTCTTGGGCCGCGTCAAAGGGCCGTAACCCAGTGAGGACAACGACGCGCCGTAGCCGGTTTCCTTGACGCCGGTCCAGGCCAGGCCGGGATCGAGATAATCGCAGCGGTTCATATAGACAGTGCCGGTCTCGATCGACTCGCCGATGCGCTTGGCCGCTTCGACATCCTCGGTCCAGACGGACGCGGTGAGTCCGTAGGGGCTGTCGTTCATCAGGGCGATCGCTTCTTCCTCGTCGCGGACCTTGGCGATGCCGATGACGGGGCCGAAACTCTCGTCGCGCATCACCGTCATGGTGTGATCGACGTTGGTGAGAACCTGCGGCGCGAGATAGGGGCTGCCGGGCTGATCGCGGGCGAAGACTCTGGGATCGAGGTGGGGCTTCGCTCCCTTGTCGATTGCCTCCCGCGTCTGCGCGCGCACCACTTCGGCGAGGCTGGCGCGAGCCATCGGCCCGAGCGTCGTCGCGTCATCGAGCGGGTCGCCGAGCACGTATTGAGCGGTCAGATCGACGAATCCCTTCAGGAAGGCGTCGTAGCGGGATTCGTGGACGTAGATGCGCTCGATGCCGCAGCAGCATTGTCCGGAATTGAAGAACGTCCCGTCGACGAGATTTTCGGCCGCAAACTTCAAATTCGCGTCGGGCGCGACATAGGCGGGATCCTTGCCGCCAAGCTCGAGGCCGAGCGTTGTGAAGGTCCCGGCCGCCGCGCGCTCCATCGCGCGGCCCGCCTCGACCGATCCCGTGAAAGCGACATGATCGACGTGGCCGCCCGCGATGATGGCTTCTGTCTGACTATGCTCCAACACGATGTGGGTGAACAGGCCTTTCGGCAGACCGACGGCGTCGAGCGCCTTCTGGAACCGGTCGCCGACCAGCAGCGTCTGCGCGGCCTGCTTGAGCAGCACGGCGTTGCCCGCAATCAACGCCGGCACGACCGAGTTCACGGTCGTCAGATAGGGGTAGTTCCAGGGCGCGATGGTGAAGACGAGGCCGACCGGCTCGCGCGCGACATATCGCTCGAAGCCGGACCGAGAATCGATCGGAACCACGGGCGCAAGCGCCGTCGGGGCGACCTCAGCCATGTAACGCGCGCGCTCCTCGACGCCGCGAAGCTCGCCCTGGCCGTACCGGATGGGGCGGCCCATCTGCCAGGCCAATTCCTCCGCAATCTCGGCGCCCATGCCCTTGAGGGCGTCGACGACGCGCACGACGAGGGCCGCGCGTTCGCTCAAAGGGACATGACGCCAAGCCTTCTGCGCCTTGCGGGCGCGCTCGAGAGTCTCTTTGATCTCGGCCTCGCTCGCGGTCGGCCGATCGACATAGACCCGACCGTCGACCGGCGAGATGCATCGGATGTGGCTTGTCATAAGAAACTCCCGGACGCCGGCGAGAGGTCCGGCGCGCGTCGTTCGCGATTAGATGATTTCGAAATAGCGATCCATCTCCCAGTCGGTAATCGCTTTGCGGAATTCGCGCTCCTCCCATTCGCGGGTAGCCGCGTAATGATCGACGAACGCATCGCCGAACAATTCGCGCGCCGGCTTGGACGCCTTGAGGCGCTGAGCGGAATCCCACAGGGTGCGCGGCAGCTGGCGTCCGGTTGGATGGGTCTTTTCGTAGGCGTTGCCTTCGATCGGCTTGTCGGGCTCGATGCGGTGCTCGACGCCCCAGAGACCGGAGCCGATCGCGGCGGCAAGCGCGATGTATGGATTGATGTCCGCCGCGGCGATCCGATACTCGACGCGCTGCGATTTTTCGGACCCCGTTATGGCCCGCAGTGCGCAAGTGCGGTTCTCATAGCCCCAGGTCGCATCCGTCGGGGCCCAGAACCCGGGGATCAGCCGCGTGTAGGAATTCACTGTGCAGGCGATCATCGCCAACAGTTCCGGCATCAGGACCTGCTGCCCGCCGATCCACCAGCGCATGACGTCGGAGACGCCATGCTCTTTGTCGACGTCATGGAAGACAGGCTTGCCGCCCTTGCTCAGCGAGCAGTGAATGTGGCCGGACTGGCCCGGCCAGTCGCGCGACCATTTCGCCATGAAGGTCGCCATCCAACCCCGGCGCTGCGCCAGGACTTTCGTCATCGTCTTGAACAGCGCCGCCTTGTCCGCGGCGGAAAGCGCGTCGTCAACCTTGATCGCGGCTTCGAGCACGCCGGGACCGGTTTCGGTGTGAAGGCCCTCGAGCTCCATGTCCATCGCGCTGCACGTGTCGAGCAGCTCGCGATAGAATTCGGAGTGCACCGTCGACCGCAACATCGAGTAGCCGTAGAATCCGGGGGTGATGTTCTTGAGGTCGCGATACCGCTTTTCGCGCACGGAATGCGGCGTCTCGTCGAACAGGAAGAATTCGAATTCGACCGCGCTCAACACATCGTATCCCATGTCGCTGGCCCGTTTCAGCACGCGGCGCAGCGTCCCGCGCGGGCAGACGGCCTCGTTCACGCCGGCGAATTCGCTGAGCACCAGCGGCAGATCGTTCTCGAACGGCAGGAGGCGGGTCGTCTGCGGCAGCAGACGCACGGCGGCGTCGGGATAGGCGGTATGCCAGCCCGTCACCTTGACGTTGTCGTATAGCTGATCGTTGCTGTCCCAGCCCAGCACCACGTCGCAGAAGCCGTAGCCCTTCTCCAGCGATGACAGGAACTTGTCGCGGCCCATGTATTTGCCGCGCATGACGCCGTCGACGTCGAACACGCCGACTTTGACGTAATCGAGATTCCTCTGACGGACATAGTTCGCCAGATCCTCTGCGGTCCCGATATTGAGGTCCGTCATTGACAATTATCCGGCGGCGGCGTTTCGCCACATGCGAAACCAGCGAGGGATTGTGGCAGGCGCCGAGCAGCAGACGCGCTCAGCGCCCGTTCGATCAGGTCAGGCCTCGCCCACGGCCTTTTCCGCCGCCAAAATTGCCGCCTGACGCTTGGCGATCATGTTGCCGATCGGCGGGCCCTTGAAACGGCGTTGTTCGAACGCCACCCAGACGACGCCGGCCAGAACGACGAATCCGACGGTGATCCAGAGCGCCCAGTCGTTCGGCGGCTGGACGCCGATGAAAAAGATCAAGATCGCAGACAGGATCGAGAGGACGGCGACGAGCCTGAACACCGGCCCGCCAAGATCCCACGGCCCCATCCTCGTCCAGGACCTGCCGTAGGCCATGAGCCCGAGCGCGATCGGGATCGCAAACGAGAAGAACAGGAAGATGACCGTGCAGGAGACGACGATCGAATAGGCCGAAGCCCCGGCGATCGTGACGAGCGAAGCGCCCCAGACGAACAGAAATGCCAGGATCGCGGCGGTCCAGATCGCCACGTTGGGCGTGCGGTGGGCATGGCTGACCTTCTTCAGGAAGGTCGAGCCCAGCAGGCCGTCGTCGCGGGCAAAGGCGAAGATCATGCGCGACGCGGAAGTGACGGTCGCAAGTCCGCAGAGGAATTGCGAGACGAAGATCGCGACATAGAGCACGTCTTTCAGCCACACCGGGAAGCGCTGGTCGAGCGCCCAGAAGAACACATTCCAGCCCTGCTTCGCCGCATCCTTCATGTCGGGGATGAGGACGAGGAAGCCGATCAGCATGACGTAGCCGAAGATCGACGACCACCAGACCGAGCTCACCATGCCCCGGGGCGCGGAGATGGCGGCCTTGTGGGTCTCTTCGGACGTGTGCGCCGAGGCGTCGTAGCCGGTGATCGTGTAGATCGGCAGCAACAGGCCGAGCAGGAACACCATGAGGCCGCTGACCTTGTTCGGCCAGATCGGATCGCCCTTCAGTTCGCCGGCGGCGTTCAGGGTGGGATTGCCGGAGAAATTATCGAACGTCCAAATCCGCGTGAAATCCCAATGTTCCGCGAAGGCGAAGCACGCAAGGGTCAGCACGATCGTCGTCGCGAAGATGAGGTAGCCGGAGAAATCCGTCAACTTCGCCGTCGTCCTGATGCCGAAGTGATTGATCAGCGCCTGGATGCCCGTGATCGCCGCGACGAAGACGATCTGGTTGCGGAATCCCTCCGTCGTGCCGGTGTCGACGCTGATTGCCGGGAACCAGGGGGCGATCGCGCCGGAGAAGAAGCCCCAGGTGCCGACATTGATCGCGCCCAGGACCGTGATCAGGCCGAGTAGATTGAGCCAGGCCGTCAACCAGCCGGTGAAGCGGTTGCCGAGAATGGAGCTCCAGTGATAGAGGCCGCCCGCGGTCGGATAGGACGACGCGATCTGGCCCATCGCCAGGGCGAACACGCCGGAGACGAGGCAGCCGAGCGGCCAACCGAGGCCGATCGAGGCGCCGCCGGCGCCCGCGGTCGCCTGAGCGAGCGAATTGATGCCGCCGGACAGAATGCAGATGATCGAAAACGAGACCGCGAAATTGGAGAAGACGCTCATCCGCCGCTCCAACTCCTGGGCGTAGCCCATGGAGTGGAGGATCTTCATGTCCTCTTTCTTGTCGGCTTCCGAATAACTTCTTTCCCATAAATCTGTCATTTGCCCGCTCCTTTTCCCCGCCTCGGCTTTGCCCGTTGGGCGATCGCTTTGCGTTTGGGCGGATCCGCGCCGCCGGCGTCGAGACTGATCTGCGCCGACGATTGTAGCAAAGGCGCAAGGCGCGTCGCCCAGGCCTCCTGGCCGTCGTCATCCGAGACTAGATCATTCCGCACCTCGATCATCACGGCCAGATTCCCATTCGCTTCGCCATGCCGCGACATCGTGTGGTAGACCCGATCCGAAGGCGCGTAGGGTTCGTTGACGCCGACGACCAAACCAGCCTCCGCCTTCAAACCTTTGATGAGCGCCTCGCCCAGCCGAGAATCCGATGCAAAAATCACGCCGCAATGCCAGGGCCTGACGGCCCCTTGCAGATTCGGGGTGTAGGTGTGAATCGCGACTAGCGCGCTGCGCCGACCCTGCCGCGCCCTTTTCGACAGCAGGTCCTCGACCGCCGCGTGGTACGGCGCATAGATTTCGGCGACGCGCCGCCCTCGCTCCTCGGTCGAAAGGCCCGCGTTGCCGGTCGCCACGGCGCCGTCAATGGTCTCGACGATCGAATCGATGTCCGAGGGATCGCGGTTGACGTCGAGCACCAGCCGGGAAACGCATCCATAGACCAGCGGCGCATCGAGCAACGCAGATAGGCGGCGGCTGATCGCCAACGCCCCCGGATCCCACGCGAAATGCTTGAGAAGATCGTCCGCCGTCAGCCCTAGCGAGCCGTAACGCGCAGGCAAAAGATTGGAGGCGTGATCGCAGACCAGCACGATGGGCGACGGCGCCGCGGCTCGTTCGACTGCGACCGCAGGCTCTGGAACGCGAACGGACGCCGCCTCGTCCATCGGAATCTCCCCAACTTCGGCGCCTTGCATTCCTTCGGACGGGTCGCGACCGATCGCCTTTGTCATTTTAGTTCCAAAGTTGCACCATTTGTCAATGGTGTAACTTTGGTTACAGCCTGCTGCGTCTGGACAGCTTCGTGGCAGGACACCCTTAAGGAGGGACAGGCGTGATTGAAATGGCGTCAGTCGACGATCGCGCTTCCATCGCGGAACATGTCCGCGCTTCGGTCGGCGCTCTGACGGCGCAGGAGCGCAAGGCCGCACAGGTCCTGCTGACGAACTACCCGACGGCGGGACTGGCGCCTGTGGCCGAATTCGCCGAACGCGCTCAGGTCAGCGCGCCGACCATTCTGCGTTTCGTCGCCAAGCTCGGCTTTCTGGGCTATCCGGATTTCCAGAGGCAATTGCGCGAAGAATTGGAGGCGCAGTTGGCCTCGCCGCTCGCCAAGCCCGCGCGGGCGGCCCGGCCGCGCAGCCCCCAGCGCCCGATCATCGATCCGTTCGCCGAAGCGGCCGTCGCCAATCTGCAAGGCACGTTCCGGCATCTTTCCGCTGAGGATTTTTCGGCGATCGCCGAACGGCTCTGCGACCGGCGTCGCAGCGTGCATCTTCTCGGCGGCCGCTTCACCGATGCGCTTGCACGCTATCTCGCCGCGCACCTCAGCCTGGTCCGGCCTGACGTTCGGCACGTCCCGTCAGGCATCGGCGTTTGGCGCGACCGACTGCTCGACATAAGACGACGCGATGTGCTGATTGTTTTCGATATCCGGCGCTATCAGGAGGACGTCATTGCGTTCGCGCGGGACGCCGCGGCGCGGGGAGCGGAGATCGTGCTGGTCACCGATCAGTGGCTTTCGCCCCTTTCGCGCCAAGCGAAATACGTGCTGGCCTGCCGAGTCGCGGCGCCTTCGCACTGGGACTCCAACGTCGCCTTGCTGGCGGTCATCGAAGCCTTGACCGCAGCGGCGACAGAGCGTCTCGGGGAATTCGCCAAGAGGAGAATCGAGGAGTTGGAAGGGCTGCGATGAGGCGCCGCCTCTTTCGCTGGGAGGGCACGCCCGCCAAGTTGCTCAATCAATCGACCGGCCGCCCGGTCGAGGCGCCTGCCCTCAGTCACATAAACGGTGAGAAAGAGGGAAGCTTCGTCTAGGCGCTGCTAGTCCCGAGTCGGCACGCAAACCAAACCCCGCGACATTCAAACTGCGAGAAATTCACGAACGCATCAGAGAGAGTCTCGCAGTTCGAATCCCCTCAGCTCCACCACCCAGTCGTCCGGAACTACCGCAATTTCCTAGCGTCCGGAATAGGGCGTCCAAAGTTGCACCATTTGTCAATGGTGTAACTTTGGTTACAGCCTGCCCGCTTTCATACGGCTTTGCTCTATCCATGAGGGTCCTCCCGTCGCCGGTTGCCCTCAGTCCAGAGCTGAACAACGCAACCCCTTCGCTCCAGCCCCATTACAGGACCTTCATCACTACTACGGGTTGCTCCGCCCCTGTGCCCTGCATC
>Ga0074046_10002663_pt1 | contig 15322 bp, 14 predicted proteins | sample BogForMeECP23OM3_FD_94441 | JGI IMG/M metagenome (GOLD analysis project Ga0074046, IMG submission 94441) | Bog forest soil microbial communities from Calvert Island, British Columbia, Canada - Bog Forest MetaG ECP23OM3 | ecosystem: Environmental > Terrestrial > Soil > Wetlands ...
AGAAATAAACGGTTCGAAAAGCGACTGTCGCATGTCCATTGGTGATCAATAAATTTTAACTGTCCCTGATTTCATTTGTTTGAACGTGGAGACAGCAATATCAGTTGTTTTGAAATTTTAATGCGGCTTTTTATTGAGAAAATCCTTAAAAGTCTTGTTTCTCTATTCCGGCGTTTTATGTTAGATTACAAAAAAATAGCCGGCCGGCTTGATCTGTAAAAAAAGGAGGAGCAATGAAAACTACGCAAAATTTTGATGAAAAAATTCTGGATAATAAGGATTTGTTCACGAGCGATTTCTACATGCGCTTCGGGCTCCGGCACGCGCCAAGACCCATCGGGCTTACAGACAAAATCGCGAAGGATTATCTGTTTCCCACCTTTTACGGAAATGTCACCTGTGCGCAGGCTATATTCCTTTGCAACTATGAGAAGGTTGTCAAGATGATGCTTCACCCGGCCATTAAACCGGTAAAATTCCCGAGGGGACGCGCGGTGGTGGCTTTTGCCTGCTATATTTACCGCCAGGTATTGGGCGTGCTTCCTTACAACGAAATAGCCATGACCATTCCGGTACTGGTGGATTCTCCAATTAACCTGCCGGTGTTGCCAATCCTGATGAGCTCTTATCCCGGTTTCGGCTACTATGTGTTTTCCATGCCCGTTACCTCAAAAGAAAACATGCTGCGCGGCCACAAGATTTGGGGGTTGCCCAAGGTTACGCAGGAGATAGATATTTTTGACGATGGTCCTGATTGCGTCACGGTTGCAATGGAGGAAAACGGTGAAAAATACTTCGAACTCCGCGTGCCGCGTGACGGCAATCCTACCCTGATGGATGTCGAAGGCTTTCTATACAGCAAGCTTGACAACGATCTTAAGAAATCCCGAACCAACTTCCGGGCTACTTTCAACATTCAGAAAAACATGAAGGTGCTATTTAATGCCGGTCTGAAGGCGGAAAAGCCTCTGCTTAAGTTATCGGACACACCATCCGGCAGAGCGCTTAAAGATTTGGAACTGGAGGAGCAGCCGCTGCAAACCAGATACGCGGCCACCATGGAAGCATGCTTTGACCTGCCTCAACCGGATTATAAGTCGAAGACGGTGAATTTCAAAGGATAAAACGGTCATGCTGACTTGATATCAGAATCACCGGCAAAAACGAATTTCCTGTATTAATCAGAGTGTTGCCCAAATATCCATTTGGGCAACAGGTCCGTTAATCGTCGGGCTAAATAAAGGCTGTAAGGAATGAAGAAAATATATATAGCAAAAAATCCTATAGACGCTAATCTGTTTAAGGGAATTTTAGAGGGCGAAAAGATTCAGGCGATCGTTCAAGGCGAGTTTTTGTGGAGTGTTCGCGGAGAGGTTCCGATTACTCCCGAGACTTGCCCATCGGTCTGGATTATTAACGATGACGATTATGAAAAGGCAGTGCAAATATTAAGAGATTTTGAACTCCAAGGGATGAGTACTGATTCTGTCGGGGACGATTGGAAATGCAAAAAGTGCGGTGAAAGTAACGAAAAACAGTTTTCAGAGTGCTGGCAATGCGGAAGCGAAAAAAATACATGAATTAATCATTTACTTTCGTTAAACTTCGGTCCTATCCCGACTTTATAATCCATCTTATCATGAGGGTATGGATTCAGGACTGAAAGTAACATGGCTTTGTCTTCAATCTCATTGCCAAGCCATGTTTGCTCCTGTTCCACGGGAACAATTACCGGCATGCGGTCATGAACAGGCGCGATCAACTCATTTGCGCCGGTCGTAATGATTACGCAGGTATTAATTTCCTTTTTATCCGGCGATATCCATGTTTCATAAAGACCCGCAAACCCGAAAGGCCGGCCTGACTTTAAGTAATAATACAGCGGCTCTTTTCTTTTGTCTTCTTTCTTCCACTCATAAAATCCGTCAGCAACGATCAGGCAGCGCCTTTTTTTAAAGGCATCCCGAACCACTGTTTCCGCGCGGGCATTAATCAGGCTGCTTGCAATCGAAGGGTCTTTCGACCACGATGGAATCAGTCCCCATCTGAAACAGACTAATTGATTTTCTCCATTATGATTGATTATTGCGAGGATTAATTGATTAGGCGCGATATTCCAGCTCGGCTGGTACTGGCATGATATATTCCGGATATTGAAATTATTCCGGATATTCTTCAAATCGCTTATCAGTACGAATCTTCCGCACATGTCTTTATCCTGAAATTATAAATTATTACGAATATAACTTTTATTTTTCATCATGTTGATTATACCAGATTTTCCGGCAAGCCGCTGAATAATTTCGGAAATTTAAAGAAAACTAAACTAATCTTGACAATAGGACAATCGTCCTATATATAGTGACCATGAAGAAAAGAATAAATATTAACGCCGTGGAACAAAAGTTTGCCTCGTTTTTCCGGGAACACAGACGAATGCCCACTTATTCGGAAATGCTTCCTCTTTTGGGCGTCAAAGCCAAAAGCGCCGCCGAGTACTGGATAAAGAAACTGCTGGATAAAGGCGCTTTGGAAAAGGACTCCAAAGGTTTTCTTAAACCCGCGCGTTTGTCTTTCAATCTTTCCCTTGTGGGTCATGTGGCGGCAGGGTTCCCCTCCCCAGCGGAGGAAGAACTGCGGGATACCATTTCTTTTGATGAATATCTTATAGGTCATCCGGCATCATCATTTGTTCTTTCCGTTACCGGTGATTCCATGATCGGCGAGGGAATAAAAGAAAAAGATCTGGTTATTGTGGAGCGAGGCAGAGAACCCAAAAACGGGGATATAATCCTTGCGGAAGTGGATGGCAACTGGACCATGAAGTATTTTCGTAAAAAAGGGAAAAAGGTAACACTGGAAGCGGCCAACCCCAAGTATCCGCCAATCACGCCGCGGGAAGAATTACGAATTGCCGGAGTGATTACGGCAGTGGTTCGAAAATATCATAAATAGCGCTGTCGTTTACCTATTATAACTTCTTGTTTATCAGAGCATTCTATGAGCGATCAATTATTCAGTATTCATCTCTGGCCGCAGGCTATTGCCCACATTGACGGCGACGCTTTTTTCACTTCCTGCGAAGAAGCAATCCATCCCGAACTCAGAGGGAAAGCGCTGATTACGGGAGGCGAGCGCGGCATTGTCGCCTGCGCCAGCTATCCGGCCAAAAAATCGGGTGTCAAGCGCGGCGTGCCCCTTCACGAAGCGCGGAGGATATGTCCTGGATTAATTATCCTTCCTTCCGATTATGAAACCTATAGCTTGTTTTCACGGCGAATGTTTGGCATCATGCGGCGCTTTACGCCCGATGTGGAAGAATATTCCATTGATGAGGCTTTTGCCGATATTACCGGCATGCGACGCGCCCTGCGTTCATCTTATGAAGAAATTATCTTAAGGATGAAAAAAGAAATCGAAAGAGAACTGGGCATAACTGTTTCCGTGGGATTGAGCATCACCAAAGTGCCGGCGAAAGTCGCTTCCAAACATCAGAAACCATCCGGCGTGACAATAATAAGAGGAAGGGATATTGCCGGGTATCTCGGCGATCTTCCCGTGGAAAAAATCTGGGGCATCGGCAATGCCACAACCAACTATCTGGCCAAGATGGGCATCCGCTACGCGTTGGAGTTCGCACAGTTGCCGGAAAAGAAAGTGAGAGAAAGATTTACCAAGCCCGGAGTGGAAATCTGGCAGGAACTGCGCGGAGAATCGGTTTATCCCGTAACTGCGGAAGAAAAAAGCTCTTACGCCTCGATCAGCAAAACGAAAACATTCGCGCCGCCGACTTCCGATGCCGGATACCTGTTTGCTCATCTTATGCGTAATGTGGAATCCGCGTGTATCAAGGCCAGACGCTATTCGTTAGCGCCGAATAAAATTGTCGTCTTTCTCAAGAAAAATGATTTCGGCACAGTCGGCAATGAGGCAAAACTCTCGCGTCCCTGCGCTTCGCCGCTTGAATTTTCAGGCATCCTTCATGATCTTTTCGATTCCTGCTACTGCCCGCAGGATATTTACCGCGCTACCGGGGTTGTTCTTCTTGATCTGGAGCAGGATGACCTCGTTCAATACTCTCTTTTTGATAATCCCGTGCAGGCGGAAAAAATAAGAGATATCTACAATGCCGCGGATGAACTGGGACGGAAATTCGGCAAGCACACTTTGCATCTGGGCAGTTCTCTTCCGATTGACAAACAGGGCAAAGGCCGCCGGGGTGAACCCACGTCCCGCGAACAAACTCAGCTTAAAGGCGAAACAAGACGCCGCCATCTGGGCCTGCCGCTGCTGCACATAAAACCTGACTGAATAATCAATTAATGTAATATAAAGCCAGTAAACCCAGAGCATAGAGAAGAATTTGTAAAATAGAATCAAATCCTAAGCGAAAGTAGCAGCGTTTTGGTCTTAATATGAATGAAACCGCATAGACTCCCATCATTGCTATTCCCAAAACGGCAAATAAAATATCAAGGTGTCCTGCATAAGATAAAATCGGCTTGGCCGCCACCAGATCGGCAAATAGAAATATGATGAGCATAAAGGCATTGCCGCCCATAATATCGCTGATTGCCAGGTGGTTATCACCAATAAATATCGATTCCAGTCCTGTGCTTATTTCAGGTAACGATGACATTAAGGCCAGGACAGTGGCTGCAAAAATGCCGCTGTTAATTCCCAAACGATCGGCAATGGCTGAACCTGATTCCTCTAAAACAACTCCTGCAGCCAAAGTGGCAATGCTGGCAACCAAAAAAAACAGAATAACCTGCAGATTTGATTTTTTAGCATAAAATATATGGTTTTCCACTGCTCTGCGTTCGTGGTGTTTGCGACCGGGAGAAGCATCAGGCGCGGTTCGATGAAGTTGAGATTTATTTCTAAATTTATTTATTAAGTACAATCCTATAACCCAGCCGGCAACCAGGACAATAGACAGAGGATTGGTTTTAAAAAAAGTGTCTTTAGCCGGAATAAGGGTGGCCAATAAAGCAATAATTGTAAGCACTATAGCAAAAATTGTTTCTAAAGATAAAATGGGTGAACCGGCCAAATATGAAAGAGGTCTTTTTTTATCAACGGCAAAATCAAAGATTACGATAATCAAAGTTTGAATAGCAATACCGCCCAATAAGTTGCCGATAATTACCGGAATGTGACCGTCGCGAGCCGCGCTGTAAGTTATAGCGATTTCAGGCAGACTCCCGCTAATGCCAAGCAGGATTAATCCACCAAGGGCGTCCCCGATTTTAAAACGGGTGTCTAAAGAATCGGTTGTTTTGGTTAAAGTAATCCCGGCCACCCAGGTTACAATCGCTGAAACAATAAAAAAAACGATAAGAAAGAACAATGAAATATTAGCTATATTTGATATCATTATTTTTGTATATGAAAAATTGCTTTATTAGTAAAGATTAAAATGTGAAGGAACGGATTTAACCGGTCAGTGTTTGTTAAGTAAAAAATTTATCAGGACAACTTATCCCGGCTGGTGCCTGGATTCGTAAGCGAGCAAATCAATAAACACCTTTAAATCAAAAAGCAGTTGTGATAAATCTATAACGAAAACGAAGTCCGGTTATCAATGCCGACGGCTAATGAAAGATTGGAAAAAGGGTAACAAATATGAAAATCCGCTGTAAACCGCTGTTATTCATTTTAGCGGCATTACTGATGATAGTCGGCTGTGCGCATAATAAAACCATGGATGGTTTCGATGCTGCCGAGTGGCTTGAAATCGGCCGTCTGGCCAGTATTGATAATAGCCCGGATAAAGCGCTATTTGCATTTAATAAAGCGATAGAACTCGACCCGAAAGTTTCGGAGGCCTATGTTAATCGTGGACATGTCTATTATTATCTTGGCAATTACAATCAGGCAATCGAAGATTACAATAAATCCATTGAACTTAACCGGCAAGACACAGAAATCTATATAAACCGTGGACGCGCTTATTATTATATTGATAAATATAATCAGGCGATTGCGGATTTCAACAAGGTCCTTGAGTCAAACCCGAATCAGGCAGAAGCCCGCTTCAGCCGTGGAGATGCCTATGCTAAACTTGGCAACCATAATCAGGCCATTGCGGATTTCAACAAGGTCATCGAGTTCAACCCGAAAGATGAGCATGCCTATGTGAACAGGGCAGATGCCTATTCTCAACTGGGCAACTTCAATCATGCCATGGCGGATTATAACAAAGCCATTGAGCTAAACCCGAAATTTGCGTTTGCCTATTTTAGCAGGGGAATTGCCTATAGTGCGCACGGCGATAATAATCAGGCCGCTGCGGATTGGGTAACAGCAGCCAGACTTGGCCTTAAAGAAGCGCAGGATTTTTTAAAAAAGAGAGGGATTGTCTGGTAAATCATTTGCCATTTTTCTTTTAAAAATAATGTGTGAACCAAATGATTAACTGCCATAAATAGAATTTGACCTTACCACGAGTGTCAAAACTCCCGATCACTTCTATTATCAATAAAAATTGGGCTATCTTAAAAATCGAAAATTCTTAAGGAACTATCTAATTGAAGGTCTCTGCGGCAAGCCGCTGATACGCTTCGATTCACAAAAGGAGTGATACCATTGGGGTATTCGCTCGCTTACCCCACAGCAATCTACGGGGAATGCACTCGCTGCCAAATCCAATATTCGCCCGCAAACCTTGCGGCAAGCTAATGTGTTTGCTCGCTTGCCAGTTCAAGGATAGGCCGAGATAGATTAACTTATTCCCGAAAGCCCTGTTTTTCCAATTAAGACTTCTCGCCACAACATCTCAGACAGCAATAATTAAGCATCTATAAAGAAATTTAATTTAATGTAATTCCTAATGGTTATATGTTATACTAAATAAAAAAAGGTTCAGGAGGTGAATCAATGTTTGAAGGAATTTTTCAACCGATGCATCTTATCATCATTTTGATTATCGTCCTGATTATCTTCGGACCCGGAAAGCTTCCCGAATTGGGCGGAAGCATCGGTAAGGCGATCAAGGGTTTCAAAAAAGCGATGGAAGAACCGGAGAAGAAACCTGACGAGGGGGCAGAGACCAAAAAAATAGAAGAGCCGGTGAAGAAACCTGACGAGACGGTAGAAGCTAAAAAAATGGAAGATAAAAAAGATTGAATTAAGCGGGACGAGATGGAGATGGGTCGCTGTATGTCAAGTCAAATCCGCCCCGTAACAAATAACATGACAGAATTCTAACTTAAAATGGAGTATATTCGGGAGGCAGGTTAATGGATGAGAAAGTAAACGCGAAACAGCCAAAGGATGGAAAACAAAAGAAAGCCAGACCGTCGAAGAAGTCTGTAAGAGAACCGGAACGGCTAAGGGAACAGAACGATATAACTATAACTATCCTTTCCGAAATAGCGAATTTCCCTCAAGAAAAAATCATTTATAATCACAGCGAGGATATTTCTATATCCGGCACAAGAATTCAAGGTAATGTTCTCTTGCCCGTCGATACCTATCTTAAAATAGATTTAACATTAAAGAATTCGAAAGAAAACATCGCCGTTTTCGGAAAAGTACTATGGAACAAAGCCCTCATTGAGGGTAAATCTTATGAGGCAGGCGTGGAATTCGTGGATACGCCCGGCGAATCAATAAAAATACTTGGGGATTACATTTTGTCGATAAAAGATTATACAAACCTTAATCCTGTCGGTGTGCCATATTGGATTTTTGCGAAATTCAACAAACCGACATCTGAATAAACGAATCGGATTATTTACAAAATATATTTCACCCTGTCTTGAAAAATCTTTTGAGCACAGGTCAGACAAGGTCTTTTGGAATCGCCGTCCCCTCCCCTTTCATCTGTCCGCCATATCTTTATTACCGGAAGCCGACGATGCCGTTGATTCGGCGATCTCGAATTCACAAGCGAGCAAACACTCAATAATATTGTTCCCTATTTTTGTATTAAGACCGCCGTTAATCAATATTTACTTCTTGTAATTCTTATTTTTCCTTTTTAGCATTTTTATGCTATATTATAATTAATAGAAGATGTGTAATTTTTATAATCTAAGAAACATGCCTGTAAATTGAAGGAGGTAGTATTATGAAACAGTTGAGAATATTTTCCATTATTTCGTATTTTGTCATGATTTCGTATTTATTATTTTTCTCTTTTTCCGGCATCTCTATCGCATCGGATACACAAGGAAAAAGCTTAGACGAATGCGTTAGCAGTTGCAAAGACAAAGTGGACGTCTGTATAAATATGACCGCAGATTCAAGACGTTGTACCGCGGTATATCAGGAATGCGCTGATGCCTGCAAGAAGGAAAGCGATTCTTCTTCATCAAATCCGGCGGGAGGCCATTCTTCTTCATCTACTTTAAAGTAATTAAGCGAATTTGTCAGAAAGCATGATAAGAATAATGTCATTCTTGCGGTCGGCGGTGGGTGAAAACATAAGGCAGTTTCTCTGGAATCTTATTCTCATCACCACTGGAAGCTGCATTTGCGCCCTAGCCGTAAATGGAATCCTCATTCCCCGGAAATTTGTCAGCAGCGGCGTAACCGGAATTGCTCTGATCTTTCATTACATACTACCGTATCTTCCTGTGAGCGTCCTTTATTTACTTTTCAATGTTCCGCTGTTCGCCCTGGGATGGAAATACGTAAGCCGCCGGTTTTTTATTTACAGCATTATTGGCACTGCCGTCTTTTCTGCCGCTGTGGAGTGGATTGTTATCCCCATACAAGTCCAGGATCCGCTTCTGTGTTCCCTGCTGGCAGGAATCATTATGGGCATGGGAGTCGGCATCATTCTCCGCTCTGCCGGTTCCTCAGGCGGAACGGACATCATCTCCGTCATGGTCCAGACCCGATTTTCGATTCGCCTGGGATATACTGTACTGGCCTTCAATAGCATTGTTCTGGCCGCGTCCGCAATACTCTTTTCTTTAGAAATTGCCCTATACACACTCATCTATATATACGTTTCTTCCCACATTCTTGATCTTGTCGTTACGGGACTGAGCCAGCGAAAATCCGTGATGATTATCTCTAAGTCGCAGGGAGACATTATCATCAAGATACTTAGGGAATTGAACCGTGGAGTTACTGTAATCAAAGGTCAGGGAGGATATTCGGGTGAACCCGAGGATATTATCTACACGGTGATCGCCTTTCGCGATCTGGCAAGCATGAAGAGATTGATTAATAAAATCGATCCCCATGCTTTCGTAGTTTTTAGCGACACAGCCGAAGTCATGGGATATCGGATTGGCAATCAACCGCACTGGTAGAAGTATATCCATTTTATAACCCTTTTGATTAGCACAAAAATCAATCAGAAGCTCTTTTGCAAAACGTCAGCCTCAACAAAAATACATTCTTATCAGCATTCTTTGATGATATTTTCTATAGTATTATGATATAAGGAATTCAATTTTTTGGCATCAGTTTTTATCAGGAGTTTGAATTGCTCGATTCCAAGAACTATTCCCGCATTATAGTTATATTATTAATTGCCGCTTCCTGCGTTGCGTTCGGCCGAATAGCAGGGAATGACTTTATCAATTTTGATGATATCTCATATATTACCGGAAATAATAATATTCAATCAGGATTTAATTCAGAAAGTATCAAATGGGCGTTCACGGCGATAGTTGACGGAAACTGGCATCCATTGACTATGATTTCCCATATGCTGGACTGGAGCCTTTTCGGAGCAAACGCCTCCGGCCATCACCTTGTCAGTCTGCTTCTTCATATAGGCGCTGTTATTTTTTTGTTCCTCTTTTTTAATAAAATAACAAATGGTATCTGGCCTTCCGCTTTTGCCGCTGCTCTTTTCGCCATCCATCCCCTGCGCGTGGAATCGGTAGCCTGGGCAGCCGAACGAAAAGATGTATTAAGCATGTTTTTTGGAATGGCCTGCTTCTATGCTTATGCCTTATACGTCGAAAAATCCAAGCTCTCACAATATTTTTTATGTCTGATCTTATATGCTCTTTCTTTGATGTCCAAACCAATGCTGGTTACCCTGCCTTTTCTACTGATTCTTCTGGATTACTGGCCGCTGGGACGTCTTTGGTCACGGAAAATCGTAACCAGCCCGGCAGACACTGTTCCTGTTTCTCAAATTAAAGGAAAAAAGAAAACAAAATTAAAAAAAGAATCTCTAAAGAAAAATATTTCTCCGGTAAGTGACCGGAAATTACCGGAAACCAGAATTGCGGGAATAATTCCTTTATGGCAAATATGGGAAAAGGCTCCTTTTTTCTGTCTGACGATCATATCCTGCGTTATTACCTTATGGGCGCAAAATAAAGGAGGCTCTATTGCTTCCACAGATATTTTTCCATTTTCTACCCGCTTTTCCAACGTAACTGTTTCCTTTACAGCTTATCTGGTAAAAATCTTCTGGCCTGTTAATCTGGCCTTATTTTATCCCTATGAACATACTATCCCTTTATGGAAAGTATTAATTTCAGGCATTATAATTATATCAATTACCCTTGCCGTTCTTTATTACATCCGTAAACTGTCGTTTTTATTCGTTGGCTGGTTCTGGTATCTTGGAACACTCATCCCAGTAATAGGTTTGGTTCAGGTCGGCGCGCAGGCAATGGCTGATCGCTATACTTACCTGCCCTCCATAGGCATTGCCATTGGGCTTGCCTGGGGTGTGCCGCTTTTGTTTCCGCGCGAAGACAGGCGTAAAAAGATTTTATTGCCGGCAGGAACAGCCATTCTGGGCATCCTGGTAATTTTTACCTGGACGCAATGCGGTTACTGGAAGAACAGCGTTTCTATTTTTAGCCACGCTTTGCATGTAACAAAGAATAACAATATGATGCATGATAATTTAGGCACTACTCTGTTTGACCAGGGTAGAATCCAGGAGGCTATAGACCAATATAGCGAATCCATCCGCATAGCACCGGATGATTTCGATGCCTACTTTAACAGAGGGTCTGTCTACGCTAGACTCGGACAATACCAACGCGCTTTAGAAGACTTTAATAAAGCCATCAACCTGAAACCGACGAAAGATGTCTATCTCTTCTACAACAACAGAGGAGTCGCTTACCTTAAACTCGGCCAGTATCAGCTGGCTATAGATGACTTCAATAAGTCCATCGACCTGAAACCTGACGATGCCGATGCCTACAATAACCGGGCATCTTGTTATTTAATTCTAGGCAACAGAGAGCCTGGCTGTCGTGACGCACAAAAAGCGTGTTCACTGGGAAATTGTATAACATTGGGAGTTGCTAAAGGTAAGGGGGACTGCCATTAGACAAGTTCTACATTCTATGTCCAACATTGAATATAGAACATTATAAGGAAACTGATACCGGCTATGACGAATAAGATAAATACCAATCCCCAAAAGCAGATGTTGATCGTTTATATCATTTTGACATTAATTACACTCGCTGTTTTCTGGCAGGTGAATCAATATGACTTCATCACTTTCGATGATCCCGTTTATATTAGCCAGAATATTCATATCCAGTCCGGAATCACACCGGACGGATTGCACTGGGCGTTCAGTACAAGATATTATGGCTTATGGCACCCTCTGGTATGGCTGTCTTTCATGTTCGATTATCAGCTTCATGGCCTAAATGCCGGCGGTTATCATATGACCAATCTTATTTTGCATATTCTCAGCACATTATTGCTTTTCTGGCTTTTTTGCCGCATGACAGGAGCCGTCTGGAGGAGCGCCTTTGTCGCGGCACTTTTTGCGCTTCATCCGTTGCATGTAGAATCGGTTGCCTGGATTTCTGAGCGTAAAGATGTCTTAAGCGCGTTTTTCTGGATGTTGACTCTCTGCCTGTATGTCTATTACACCGAGAAACCGGTTATAAAAAGATATCTGCTTGTTGTGTTTTCCTTTGTCCTGGCTCTTATGAGCAAGCCCATGGTTGTTACCTTGCCCCTGATTTTGATTCTTCTGGATTACTGGCCGCTGGGACGTCTTGGTTCGCTGAAAACCACAAACAATCGGACGGACATTATGCCCGTTTACACAAATCAACAAAAACAGAAAACCAAACTCCAAAAAGAAACTTTCAGGGGAAATATATCTCCATCCAATAAACAGAGATTATCGGAAACCGGGATTGCATCAATCCGACATGGCGGATTGCTACTTTGGGAGAAAATACCTTTTTTTGTTTTATCAGCAGTTCTTGTTATCATCATGCTTTATGCTCCGGACAAGCCGCTTGAAAAAGGTTTTTCTCTGGCTTCCCGGCTTGCCAACGCGCCCGTTTCTTTTGTTATCTATCTGGGGGAAATATTCTGGCCACATGATCTGTCAATTTTTTACCCCTTTGCGGATCAACTTCCGATCTTGCAGGTATGGGGTTGTGTTTTGCTTATTATCGTTATCAGTGCTGCCACAATTTCAATGATGAAACGGCTGCCGCATCTCCTTGTCGGATGGCTCTGGTATGCAATAACCATTCTACCGGTAATTAAGATTATTCAAGTCGGCAATGACGCGATGGCCGACCGTTACACTTACCTGCCCTCTATAGGCATTGCCATTGGGCTTTCCTGGGGTATACCGCTTTTATTCAAGAACGAAGATACACGAAAAAAGATTTTATTCCCGGCAGGAACAGCCGTCTTGGCGATCCTGGCAATTTTAACGTGGCAGCAATGCGGCTACTGGAAAAACAGTATCGAACTTTTTAACCATGCATTGCAGGTAACAAAAAACAACTATCTGGCGCATAACAATATCGGCTTTGCCCTTTTTACCGAAGGCAGAATGGAGGAGGCTATCGATCATTATAACAAAGCCATCAGCATAAAACAGAATTCTGCCGATAATTACAATAACAGGGGCGTTGCTTACGGTAAACTCGGTCAACATCAACACGCAATTGAGGACTATAATAGGGCCATCCGCCTGAAACCGGATTACGCTGAAGCATATTTCAACATGGGGAATGTTTACGGTGAACTGGGAAAATATCAGCAAGCTATTGAAAACTATAATAAAGCCATCAATTTAAAACCGGATTATCTCCAGGCCTACGGCAACAGGGGAGCTGCTTATTTAAACCAGGGAAACAGAGGGTCCGGTTGTAGTGATGCGCAGAAAGTTTGCGCATGGGGAGACTGCAGATTGTTAGAAATAGCAAAAGGCAAGGGAGACTGCCGTTGATTTTATGGAGGAACTATCAACCTGATTACAAATGGCAAATCTCAACTGCAAATCCGTAATAAACGCAATTTCGCTTTAAAATAATCATTGGAAACGGACCCGATATCTTATCGGCAAAATATTGTTGATATTCAAGACCGTATTTCCTATAGTTCCTTCCATGAAAAGCAAGAACTAATCAAACCTTTTCGCTCAAGACATGTGTGAGACTAACGGCAGATAGTACTCCTGGCAATAAAATGTCCAAACGTGTTTTTGCACCGGTTTCATTGAAATACGGCAGTAAAGTCATAAATGTGACTGGACAAAGTCTGTAATATGAAATAATAATGAGACAGACTATTTTAAGATATGGCAACGGCATTGAAGGGAATGTCAGGGGTAAGTGCCCTGTGAAAACGACGTGAAAAGAATACCCAACATATTTCATTTTGTATTCGGTCTTAAGCCGCAGACACAGCCTTTTCATCTGATGCATTATCTCTGCATCGCCACATGTCTTGAAGTCAACAAACCAGATACCGTCATGTTTCATTATCATTACCTGCCTTGGGGGCCATGGTGGAATCTTATAGCGCCTCGCCTTGAGCTGCATAAGATAGAGCCTAATGAATTCATATCCAACTATCAATACTCTGATAAGAGGTTAGATCAGTGGCGGTATGCTCATCTGGCGGATATTGCGCGTCTCGAAATCATTATCAGACACGGCGGAGTATACGCCGACATTGACACTCTGTTCGTCAACAGGCTCCCGGAAAGTTTTTTCCAGGAGAAATTCATCATGGGGAAAGAAAGTGTTGACTGGACTGCTCCCGCCGCAAGAATAGCAGGAGGTTCCCTCTGTAATGCATGGTTCATGGGTGAGCCTAATGCGGATTTTGCCAGACTGTGGCTAAAAATGATATATGAAAATTTTGACGGCTCGTGGAGCGGACACTCCACTTTTCTGCCATACCGGTTAAGCAGGGAGTATCCTGAATTTATCCGAGTGGAACCGGAGAGATCTTTCTTTTTCTATGATGGGGCGCCGGAAGGGCTAAGGGAGATTTTTGAGAGACCGCTTACTGATGTTGAAGGGATTTACAGCATGCATTTATGGAGCCATATATGGTGGGACCATAAAAAAATAGATTCATCCTATTTTCACTCAGGAAGGCTGACGCCTGAATATGTAATGTTTTCAAATTCTGCCTATGCCGGGCTTGCGCGAAGATTTTTACCGGAAGCGGCATCATACAGCAGGCGGGCTTATGTACTGCAGCGGGCATATGCTTTTATGGAAGATGTGAAGTTCTTCCTTAATAAGTACGGGTATGAAAGAATGCTTAAGTTAATATACCATCTTAAAAATGACGGGTACGCGCAAACGCTTAAGTTAATATACAATAAACTCTCTGTTAAATGTTGAAGATGATCTTAATTTAATGCCGGCAGAGAAACAGGAAATGTATTATGCGAATACTGGTTGATCCAGAAATATTTTTTGCAGGACGCTGTGGACTGGTCAGATACTACAGTTCAGTATGCCAATCACTTAGCCAAATGGGCTGCACCGTTGACCTCCCGCTTGTTGTTTCAGGCAGTGATTTTATTGACGGGAAACTGCAGGCGTTCAGTAAACTACGGGACATCTGGCCGCCTGTCATTTTCCGCCGGCTGATTGACGCCCTTTCCAAACGCTGGTATTTTTATAAACTGGATCGGAGCGGATACGATGCAATACTTATTACATCCTCATCCTTTGAGGATGACTTCCTGAAGCATACAGGGGGAAAGCCGTTTGTTATGATCGTGCATGATACCATGAGCAGCATTTACGACCCGGCAGGTTTCCTGGATATGCGTGGAAGCAGTGCAGATCGTTTGGCTTATCTGGCGCGACGCGCGGCAAAGATCATCTGTGTGTCGGAAAATACCCAAAGAGACCTTTTGAAGCTTTGCGCAATAAACAAAGATAAAATAAAAGTTATTTATTCCGGCAATCTGATTGATTGCTATCCGGTTATGCCTAATGCGCAGTTGCCTGAAAATTACATATTGTTTGTTGGAGAAAGATCGGGAAGGAAAAACTTCCGTTTTTTTGCCAAGGCAGTGGCTCCGGTGTTAAAATCCCATAAAGATGTTCGACTGGTATGCACAGGAAGGTTCGACAAGTGGGAA
>Ga0074046_10002664_pt1 | contig 15321 bp, 15 predicted proteins | sample BogForMeECP23OM3_FD_94441 | JGI IMG/M metagenome (GOLD analysis project Ga0074046, IMG submission 94441) | Bog forest soil microbial communities from Calvert Island, British Columbia, Canada - Bog Forest MetaG ECP23OM3 | ecosystem: Environmental > Terrestrial > Soil > Wetlands ...
CATCAGGAATCCGGACCAGCCGGGAGAACAGGTTGGTCGGGACCTTGACCCGGGCGAAATACTCTTTTTTTGCCGTATCGCGGATGACGATTGCGAGGTTGAGGGAGAGGTTGGAGATAAAGGGAAACGGGTGGGAGCTGTCGAAGGCAAGAGGAGTCAGGACAGGAAAGACCTCATTGACAAAGAAGGCGTGCATGGACGCTTTCTGCACGTCCGAAAGATCAGCATACATGTGGATATGGATGCCGGTAGCATCGAGCAGGGGCAGGATCTCGGTATGCCAGGTAGCATACTGGGTCTCAAGTTCGGGAATGAGCATCTGCCAGATGGCATCCAGTTGTTGTGAAGGAGTCATCCCGTCCGGGGGAGATTTCAGGACACCTTTTGCCAGCTGGCGCTGGAGGCCGGAGACCCGGATCATGAAATATTCATCGAGATTGTTTGCGAATATGGCGAGAAACTTCACGCATTCCAGTAAAGGGTGGCTTTCATCCCGGGCCTCGTCAAGCACGTGCCGGTTGAACCGTATCCAGCTCAGTTCACGGTTGATATAAAGGGAAGGGTTATCAGCAAGCAGCTGCGTAGTGTTCATCATTTTACCCCGGTGAAAACACCCGAAACAGGGTTTACCCCTTACGTTCCAATACTATTCATGGACACGGTATAAAATAAATTCTCCGTCATTTTCACGTTTTTTTCCTGATAATGGCAGAAAATGCGTCTCTATAGGAATATTGAGAATCATACCACGGACTACCCGTTGAAGTTGTGGAACCGGTGGCAGTGTTCGATAAACTCCTGTTTCCTGTGCTCGCTTGGGTTCGTCGGAGGCCGGAGATAGCCGATCTCCGGAGTCTGGCAGGCAGGGCAGAACGGGCAGAGGGCTGCGTCTACATCGTTTGCTTTCTCCCGGACCGGGCAGTAGTAGACGCCGTCTGTGAACTCGACCATGTCGCCGCCCGGAAACGGCGTGCCGGGCGGGTGGCCGGGCTCGTCCAGTACCAGCATGCAGAAACCGGCAAGGAGGTACTTCAGGAACCGGATTGCCGGGGCATCTCCCCCGTCCTCGTCCCGGCACTGTTCCGCCACCATCTCCCAGTACTTCCCCTGGTTGTCATCGACCGGTTCCTGCATGGCCCTGAAACTCCCCTGCTGGTGCATGAGCCGTATCCGCTGGAAGGTCCCGAGCAGGTGTTCGGTGATCTTCCCTGTCAGCAGGTCGCGATAGTCCGGTGCGAGATCCTTAATCTTCGTGGCAAAGTTCCGCTTCATCCGCTGGATCTCGACCGGCGGGTGCTGCAGGACGAGGCATGCTATCTGCTCGCCGAGCTCGCCGCGGGTCTTCGCCGCTTTCAGATCCCGGCACTGACGTGCAATATCATCGCAGGACATAGGGGAGGGTGACGGATCAGGTTTTGTAAAGAAGGATATGCAGGCTACCGTTTCGGGTACGTTGGGACCGGGGAAATATAGAATCTCCGGTTGGGACATGAACGCAGGAGGGCAATCCTTGTTTCCCGATGATTCACGAGAAGAGAATCTCTCATAAAAAATGGGAGGGTTCCCCGCCTTAGGGCCCCTACGGGGCACGGCGGGGCAAGAAGTCTTAAAAAAGTTCTCTTAGTCACGGATCCGCCGCGGGGAGTAAATCGTCGTATCAGCGAGGATTTGGTGGAGAAGGACTCGTCAGAGTTGTTCGACTGCACCCCGACGGGGGCGGCAGCGTCTATCCCACTTGGGGGTATAGGGGTCTCAACCCCCCTCATTTTCGTTATCGTGGTTTGGAATAAACAAAATGACTCTCGACTCTTTTCTGAAAACGGTCTTCAAATATGCCCGAATCTTTTTATATTCTCCTTTCCCACGCATATTCATGGTGATCTGCCATGAGTGAGTGTTTTATTTGTTGAAAACCTGCGCTTTTTAGATACCACGTTACGGGACGGGGAACAGACTCCTGGTGTCTCGTTGAACCCGGACCAGAAATTTGAGATCGCAACGAGGCTCTCGGACATTGGTGTCGATGTCATCGAGGCCGGTTCTGCAGCTGCATCTGACGGGGAGCGTGAAGCAATCCGGCGGATCGCCGATGCCGGGCTTAAATCGGAGATCTGCACGTTTGTCCGGGCTCTGCACGGGGACATCGATTATGCTGCGGACTGCGGTGCGGACTCGATCCACCTCGTCGTCCCGGTCAGCGACCTGCACATCGCCAAGAAGATGCGCAAGACCCGCGATGAGGTCGTCGCAATGGCGATGGATGCCGTGGAGTATGCAAAAGACCGCGGGCTCATTGTTGAACTCTCCGGTGAGGACGCGTCCAGGGCAAACCAGCAGTTCCTCTATTCAATCTTTTCGTCGGGCGTGGAGCGCGGGGCCGACCGGCTCTGCTTCTGCGATACGGTCGGGCTGCTGACCCCGGAGAAGGTGGCGGAAATTATCCCTCCGCTGGCAAGGATTGCCCCGCTCTCGAACCACTGTCACGACGACCTCGGTTTTGCCGTGACCAACACGATGGCAGCCCTGAAAGCCGGCGCCTCCTGCGCCCATGTGACCGTCAACGGCCTTGGCGAGCGGGCAGGCAATACACCGTTCGAGGAAGTTGTGATGGCGCTTGAAGTGCTCTATAGTTACCCTACCCGGATCCGGAAGGAGCTGATCTACCCGCTCTCAAGTCTCGTCTCCCGGCATACAGGTGTCCCGCTCGCGGTGAACAAGGCAATCGTGGGCGAGATGGCCTTTACCCATGAGAGCGGCATCCATGCCCACGGCGTGATCCGCGAACCGTCCACCTATGAATCGGTAAAGCCCGAAATGGTGGGCCGCAAGCGACGGATCGTACTCGGAAAACATTCCGGTTCCGCATCGGTCGAGGCTGCCCTTAACGAAATGAACTACAAGGCGGACGAGAACCAGATCAAAGAGATTGTCAAAAGGATCAAGCAGCTTGGCGATGACGGAAAACGGGTTACCGATGCGGATCTGATGGCGGTTGCCGATGCCGTGCTCGCGATCGAGTGCAAGCCGGTTATCAAGATGCGCCAGTTCACTGCTACTTCAGGCAGCCACATGATCCCAACTGCTTCCGTCACGCTGGTCGTGAACGGTGTGGAGATGACCGGGGCTGCAACGGGTGATGGACCCGTGGATGCGGCAATGGAAGTCCTGCGCAAGTGCGTTGGCGACGTTGCCGACATCCGGCTCGAGGAGTACCACGTTGACGCAATCCAGGGCGGCACCGACGCCCTTGTCGAAGTGACAGTAAGATTAAGTAAAGACGGGAAGATAATTACTTCACGCGGTGCCCGCACCGACATCATCATGGCAAGTGTCGAGGCGATGATCGCCGGCATGAACAGACTATTGAGGGACAGGACATGAAAACCGGGGCAAAAATCCTCGTCGAATCACTCCAGCGCGAAGGAACCGAGATCATCTTCGGTTATCCGGGCGGAGTGGTGCTGCCGATCTATGATGAACTCTACGACTCGTCATTGCGGCACATCCTTGTACGGCACGAACAGGCTGCAGCGCATGCCGCGGATGGCTATGCGAGGGCAAGCGGTCGTGTAGGCGTATGCCTCGCCACCTCCGGGCCCGGTGCATGTAACCTTGTTACCGGCATCGCCACGGCCTACATGGACTCGATTCCTGTGGTAGCGCTGACCGGGCAGGTCCCGACCAACCTTCTGGGCAATGACGCCTTCCAGGAATCGGACATCACGGGCATCACGATGCCGGTCACGAAGCACAACTACCTCGTGAAGAATGCCGGTGAGCTCAGCCGGGTTGTCCAGGAAGCGTTCTATATCGCAGGGACCGGCAGGCAGGGACCGGTCCTGATCGATATCCCCAAGGACGTGAGTACCGGCCTGTCCGGGGACGTAAAGCTGCCGGAGAAAGTCACGCTCCGCGGCTACAATCCCACCTACAAGGGCCACAAGCGCCAGATAGAAAAAGCGCTTGACCTGCTCGGGCATGCAGAGCGCCCGCTCATCTATGCCGGCGGGGGCATCATCTCGTCCAATGCCTCGCCCGAACTGGTGGAATTTGCTACGCTTGCATCCATTCCGGTCACGACAACGCTGATGGGGATCGGGTGCATTCCCTGCCATCACCCGCTCAATCTCGGCATGCTGGGGATGCACGGTACAGAATATGCAAATTTCGCGGTGACGGAATGCGATCTCATGATCGCGATCGGGGCACGGTTCGACGACCGGGTGACCGGGAAGATCGAGACCTTCGCTCCCCATGCGAAGATCATCCATATCGATATCGACCCAGCCGAGATCGGCAAGAACAAGCGCATCGATGTACCTATTGTCGGGGATGTCAAAGCGGTATTAAAAGACCTGCTGTCGCTTATGAAGAAGCGTGACGCCCACGAGATCTGGTTGAAAAAGATTAAGCACTGGAAACAGCACCACCCGCTCAAATGCCCGGAGAACGGGGCACTGCACCCGCAGTATATTATCAGGACACTGAGCGACCTTGTCCGGGACAAGGCCGTGATCGTCTCTGAAGTCGGGCAGAACCAGATGTGGACTGCACAGCACTTCTGTTTCCACAACCCGCGCACTTGGATAACCTCGGGAGGTCTTGGCACCATGGGCTACGGGCTCCCTGCCGCGATGGGGGCGCATTTTGCCCGCCCGGATGTACCGGTCTTTGATATTGCCGGCGATGGCAGTATCCAGATGAATATCCAGGAGTTTGGTACCATTGCATCCAACAGGATCCCGGTGAAGGTCCTCATCCTGAACAACATGTATCTTGGCATGGTCCGGCAGTGGCAGGAGCTCTTCTATGACCACCGGTATTCGTTCACCGAGCTCCCGCCGGTCGACTTCGTGAAGATCGCCAATGCCTACGGCATCGAAGGAACAAGGGTCGAATCTCCGGACGAGGTACTCCCGGCACTGCAGGCCTCCCTTGACTGTGACGGGCCGTTCGTGATGGACTTCAGGATCGAGCGCGAAGAGAATGTCTTCCCGATGGTCCCGGCCGGTGCTGCGATCAACGAGATGATAGGAGGGCACCCCCGATCATGAAACCGCATACCTTATCCATCCTTGTCGAGAACCGGGCCGGTGTGCTCTCCCGGGTCACCGGGCTCTTCTCCCGCCGCGGGTTCAATATCGAGAGCCTTGCGGTAGGGCCCTGCGAGGAACCGGACATGAGCCGGATCACCATTGTGGTCATCGGTGACGACGAAAAGATCGAGCAGGTGATGAAGCAGCTCAACAAGCTCATCGACGTGATCAAGGTCTCCGACTTGACGGATAGCGAGCGGGTGGAGCGGGAGCTTGCACTGATCAAGGTGACGGCTGAACTGGGGACCTCCCGTGCTGAGATCATGCAGATCGCTTCCATCTTCCGGGCATCCATTGTCGATGTCGGGGCAAAGACCCTGATCCTCCAGGTGATAGGGGACAAGGACAAGATCGATGCACTGGAGAAACTGCTGCGCCAGTACGGGATCAAGGAGTTTGTCCGGACCGGAACGATTGGGATCCTCCGCGGGTCAAAGACGGTGACAAGCGGGAAGTAATTTTTTATTTTGGTTATGCAGCGGCGGGCCGGCGCGTGCGAACCTGAATGCCGGCATCTTGAAAATATATCATATAACCGCAAGGATACATCACAGAACAATATATATCAGACTAATATTTAACAAAAAATATCGCTCTCCTTCTCATCACGATGCTGCGTTCTCTGTTCACCACTGACAGTACGGATCACTTAACCAGGCTTTTCTCTGCACGAAGCAAGGCGAATCGCTGCCGGGACGATGGTCCGGGGGGTCGTGATTACGGCCATGAGCCGATCATTGTCCGGAATACCGGCCGGCACTATTACCATATCGGTATCTGCTCACGATCGATCAAACGTGAACGGCGAAAGGGTGTCCCGCGTCCCGGCGTTTTCGTAGCGTGCGGCAGCAGGGAGGATGGTTCCGCATGACCCGGGGACGGCCGCCGGCCCGGGGTATCAGGGACGCGCTTCCCATAGCCCGGGCACGGGGACAGGTCATGCAGTTCGTGCGTGACGGGAAGTGCCCCGCGGACTTCGTGATCTCCGGTGACGGGAAGGTGATCTTCGTCGCGATCCGGAGGGCGAATCCGTTCCGGCGTACCCCGGCCGAACTCGAAGCGGAGTTCCGGGGACTGATCCGGCAGATCTCCAGATTCCCGGGAATCGGCCCGGTTGTCCGGGAGTTCTGGACGTACTCGAAGAAAGGCTCACTGCGTTACTTCCGCGTGGAGGAGGCCGGTCTGGGGGAGATCGGCCCTGGACGGGCTGCCGCTCCCTTGTACAGGAAAGGATGATCCCGGAGTGAAGGGAATGAGTGGCGGAAGAGCAACTCCCCCGGCGGGGATATCTTCCCCGTCTTCTCCGACGGAGAAGACCCCTGTTTAAGGGATGGCCGAAAACAAGGCCTTGCAGGGTTCCGTTTGACCTCTCCGGGGGTGTCTGGAGGACAAATTCGCCAAAACGGGGGACAAATTCGGTCCGATCCCCGCGGATCACAGGTGGCCGGAGGTGGGACGCTAATGGGCGACCGATCGGGTATGAATACGGGTTTCAGGTCGTAACCGTGGGGGGTGATACAGTGGCGGCACTGGCATAATCCGGAGTGACCAAAACCCAGGAATGTGATGTGAACAAAAGGGCAGGGGATCGATCCCCGGCTGAAATTTTTTTTATTCTGATTGTGACATGACTCTTCAGGTCCTGCAATGGTACAGTCACCAGAGATGAGAGGCGTGCATTGACTCCGGAGGTACGGCATCCGGGCAGCTGGATTTTTTGTCTCCTCACCCGGTTCTTCAGCACCCTCCTCTCGCACTCTTCGTGAGCCGGACTTTTACTTCGTTCTTCGCGAGCTGCTCTGTCGCTACAGCATAGCCGCACCGCTCCGCATCCGCTTCGATCCACGGGGGAAGGTGGTCGCAGAAGACCTCCAGCCGCAGAAAAGCCCCTTTCCGGACAAACTCCTGCAGGACCTGCTTGCTCGAGACCTCCGGGCGTTTGCTCTGGATATCCTTAATCGAGATCGTGAAGTGGCCGGGCGAGGTCTCGGTGGGTGCCGGGATGGAGGCATCGGCCGACAGGCACGCGGCGGTCTGCTCTGCCTTCTCATCGCGCCAGACGCTGTCGAGGAATTCAGCCGGTGTCCCTTCAATCTCCCAGACCGAGCACCGGGCCTTCTCCAACTCAAAGAAGAGGGCCCCGCTTGCCGTCCGTGCGACAACGATCCGGCAGTCGCGGAGGAACCTCTTGAGCTCTTCCATCTTCCCGCGCAGTTCGCGGAGGCCCTGTTCCGGTGAGAGGGCAAGCGGCATCTCCCGGTCCTTCTGCCACGAGCCGCGGACCCGGCGGAACACGACAACGGTCCCCGGTTCGTTCAGGTTAATGGTTGCGCCCTCCGTGCCGATGATGGCTGCTATTTCCTGGATGCACATGGTTTCATCACCTTTTTGTTACAGCAGCAGCCGCTCGACCGGCTTTCCGCACCCGATATGCGATTCAAGGATCTCGGCAACATCCTCCGGGGTGACGGAGCCGTACCAGACATTGTCCGGGTACACAGCCACGACCGGCCCTTTCTCGCAGATGCCGAAGCAGCCGGTGTTGGTGAGGAAGACCTCTCCCCCGGTGCAGCGTTCTTCGATCTCTTCCATGAACTTCTGCATAACGCCGACACCCTCCCTGGTGTGGCAAAACCCTTTCTGCGTCCCGTTCGGGCGGGAACTCGTGCATACGAAGATGTGTTTCTCTGGTTTCTGCATGTCAGCAACTCCTGGTTAACAATCTTTCTTTGATCTCTGTCCGGTAGGACGCGTATTTCGCTTCGAGCAGCGTGTTCGTGAACCGGTCGAGGAACGAAAGTGTGCCCGCGTACCCGACCGAGAGGATACGCTGCCCCCCGGTCCGGTCATGGACCGGGAACCCGACCCGGACTACGGGGATGCCCCGGCGCTCGGTAAGGAACTTCCCGCCCGAGTGGCCGACCGCGATGTTCACACCGGCGAGCACTGCTGCCTCGTCGATGGTGGCAAAGTCCGTCTCTTCGAGGAGGACAGGCGTGTCTTCCACATCTGCGAGGACCGGCACCAGCAGCCCGACGAGCCTGCTGTTCTTCGTCCCGCTTGCGATGACGACCGGCGGAGCCCCGTTCTCCGTGCAGACCCGGGTGAAGGCGTACACGAGTTCCGGTTCGCCGTAGATGACCGGTCTCCCTTCTGCATTGTACTTGTGCGAATCTGCCATTGCATCGAGGAGCCAGCCGCGTTCGAGCGCGAGCTGATCCGGCACCACACCGTGGCCGGGTTTTCGCAGCGTGTCGACGAACCGGTCAACCGCCTCAACACCGATGGGCAGGGGCAGGTTGACGAGCGGTACGCCGAAGTGTTCTTCGAGGAACCGGCCCGGCGAGAGGATGTCCGGGCAGGTGAGCCCGAACTGGAGGGTAAGGGGGGCGCCGGGCATCCGTGCGATGTCTTCCGTCCGGGTCCCTCCCGGCGGGACCTTCTGGTACCGGCCGCCGTAGGGCCGGTCGAGTGTCACGGAGTAATCGGGCACCAGCGTGTACTCAACCCCTGCCATGCCGAGGATACGTTTGATCTCGCGGATGTCCGCAGGGCTGATATGGGGGATTATCACGTTGATCCGGTGGTGTTTTTCCGTGGGCCGGGCGTAGCGGGCGATGACCGCCCGGGTCGCCGCCCAGAACCCATCGGTATGGCTCCCGCTGTAGCTCGGGGTCGGGACCGGGATGATGTCGAGGCCGACAAGGTTCCGCTCTTTCGCGTACGATGCTATGATGCGGTCGAGATCCTCTCCCATCGTCTCCGAGAGGCAGGTGGTGAGGATCCCGAGCACGTTCGACTGGTAGACCCGGAGGACGTTGTCGATCGCTTTTTTCAGGTTCGTCTCGCCGCCATAGATGGTCTGCTTCTCGTTCAGGCCCGACGAGGCGATGTCGACCGGCTCGTTGAAGTGCTCGACGTTTGCAAGCCGCATGTAGGTGCTGCATCCCTGCGAGCCGTGAGAGATGACCATCGCGTTCTCGATCCCCTTGAAGGCGATCACGCCGCCGAGTGGCATGCACATCTGGCACTGGTTCTCGTTCACCTGCCGCGCCCGGCCGGTCTGGTGTGTCCCGTCCATCAGCCCACCTCAGGTGCAAGAGTCAGTTCCAGCTGTTTCCAGACCGGGGAGCACGTGGTGACATATACCTCGTGCGCAAAGGTGACTGACCCCTCGAAACCGGCGAGGCACTCTTTCCGGTCATGGTTGTGGTCGACAAAACCGATACCGAGTTTGTACGCAAGCACACGTTCCTTGACGCCGCCGGCCATAACGTCAACGCGTTTTTCGATGAGGAACTTCTCGAGCTCCGCAGGGTTCGCATCGTCGATGATGACCGCGTTCTTATCAAGCATCCCGCTGATGTCGTCGTACTCCTCCTTTTTGCCCGTCTGGGTGCCGGTGAGGACGATCTCCATCCCGAGTTCCCGGAGCTGCCGGATGATCGCGACCGCTTTGTACGCGCCGCCCACGTAGATGGCGGCCCGTTTGCCAGCGAGCTTCTTCCTGTACCGCTGGATGACGAGCCTGATGCGTTCCGTTTCCCGCGCGACAAGGACTTCGGTGCGCCGGGTGATTGCCGGGTCGTCGTAGAACGCCGCTATCCTCCGGAGGCTTTCAGTGGTATTCTCCGCCCCGAAGAAGTTGACGGACATGGACGGGGTACCGAATTTTTTCTCGAGGTTTGCTGCCACCCAGTGCATCGACCCGGTGCACTGCACGATGTTGAGGCAGGCACCGGGCGCCTGTTTCAGCGCCGCGACTGTTGAGTCGCCGGTGAAGGCGACGTTGATCTCAATCCCCATCTCCGCGAGATAGTTCCTGATAAGCCAGGTCTCGCCGCCAAGGTTGTATTCACCGAGGAAGTTGAGTTTCCTTGTCTTCTCAACGGATTCCCCGTCTTTTGGCGTGATGAGTTTCATCAGTGCCTCTGCCGCAGCCCGGTACCCGACCACTTTGTTGCCGGAGATAAAACCGCTCGATTCTACCGGGACGACATCGATGCCGTACCGGGCCGATGCTGCTTTGCTCACCGCGATGATGTCGTCGCCAATCATACCGGAGACGCAGGTCGCGTATACGAAGATTGCCGGGGGGTGGTATTTCTCCACGATCTCATCGATGCAGGCAACGAGTTTTTTCTCGCCGCCAAAGACTACGTCATGCTCTTTCATGTCGGTCGAGAAGCTGTTCCGGTACATCTCCGAACCGCTCGACAGGCTCCCCCGGATGTCCCACGTGTAGGTGGCACACCCGATCGGGCCGTGGACGAGGTGGACCGCGTCCGTGACCGGGTTCAGGACGACCCGGGCCCCGCAGAAGACGCAGGCCCGCTGGCTCACCGAGCCCGCGAGGCTGTCGTCAGTACAGTGGATGCCTGTCTTGTTCTTCCCGCCACTCGCAATGGAATTCTGCCGTTCGCTGATGCAGGCATCGGGGGCTGATGGCACCGCACAAAGATCCTCCATGGTTTCCTCCATTTTTTTTGAATTCCTTTACAGCACGAGTTCGTAGTCCTCGTCGAGGCAGTTGCGGTCACGGCGATCGAGCAGCGCGTTGCTGATCTGCTCGATCAGGCGCAGGCACCCGCGGTACCCGACAACCGGCATCAGGGGGTGGACAGCCCGGTCGAGGACCGGGAACCCGAACCTGACGAGCGGGATGTCTTCTTTTCTCGCGATATACTTCCCATAAGTCGTGCCGATGAGCAGGTCGACAGGGTCTTCCCGGATCCACTGGTGGAGCTCGAGGAGGTCGCCTTCCGCTTTTACCCTGCTCCCTTCGATTCCCGCTTCTTTGAGCAGTTTCTGGATCTCCGCATCGAACTGCCTGCCAGGCGTTCCTGTCAGGATATACTTCGGGACCATCCCCATTGTCAGGACGAATTCGGTCATGGCGATGACATGGTCGGGGTCGCCGAAGATTGCTACGGTCTTTCCCTGGTAGTGGATGTTGGTGTCGATCAGGGTGTCGACCACCTGCCCGCGTTCCGTTGCAAGCGATGCGGGAACGTCGAGACCGAACCAGTCCCTGACTGCCATGATGAATTCATCCGTGGCTTTCAGGCCGATGGGGAGCTTGAGCGGGATACCTGTTACCCCGAATTTCTCCTGCAGGAGGTCGGCCGCATCGTTTGAAGCGAACGCCCCGAGCGCGATCGTTGCCGAGGAGTTTGCAGAGTCGCGGATCTCTGCGATCGTCGCCCCGCCCTCAGGGTACATATTGTACTTGCTGGTCAGGGGCGCGTCGAGCACGTTCGAGATGTCCGGAAACATGATCGTTTTCACGTTGAACGCAGATACGATCCGCCGGATCTCCCGCATGTCGCCCGGGTTGACGAACCCGGGGATCACGTTGAGCTGGTCTTTTTTCTCGCCGCCATCAGACACCGCGAGGTATGAGACCATCGCTTTGACCATGCCGGAGAACCCGGTGATGTGCGAGCCCTGGTAGCTCGGGGTGTTGACGTGGATGACGACCTTTCCTTCCGGGATCTCGGACTGCTTGAGGATATTCGGGAGGTCGTCGCCTATCGTCTCCGAGAGGCAGGTCGTGTGGACTGCCATGATCTCGGGGTTGTAGATCTGAAACACGTTCTTGATCGACGTTTTCAGGTTTGCTGCCCCGCCAAAGACCGAGGCGCCTTCAGTGAACGAGCTCGAGGAAGCGAGCACCGGTTCGCGGAAGTGCCGGGTCAGGTGCATCCGGTGGTAGGCACAGCAGCCCTGCGAGCCGTGGCTGTGCGGAAGGCAGCCGTGGATGCCGAGCGCCGCGTACATCGCGCCGATGGGCTGGCAGGTTTTTGCCGGGTTGATCTTTCCGGTCGTGCGGGCGATCAGGGTCTCCGGGATACATTCAAGCATGGTTTTCACTCCCGGCATTTCCGGTCTTCTCCCAGGGTGGGATGATCAGGTTCCAGGCCGGTGTCATCAGCGCGTTTGTTACATCGCGCGCGAAGTTGATGGCGCCGGTATAGCCGGCATACGGTCCGCTGTAGTCGTACGAGTGGAGCTGTTTTGAGGCGATCCCCAGTTTGTGGGCGATATACTTGTCCCGGACACCCGAGAAGATCAGGTCGGGTTTGAACCGCGCAACAAGCTCTTCGATCTCGTGGTGGTTGCAGTCGTCGATCATGACCTCTCCTACTTTCATGGAAGGGTACATCCCCTCGTAATAACTGATGGGTATTTCTTTTCTGAGCGCGTCGAATTGTTCTTTTGACATGCCGAGGTGCTCGTGGGCTTCCCGGTAAAGTTTCCCATCGGGGGAAAGGTGGAGCTCGGGGATATTCTTGGAATCGGCGTCCGTCTTGATCGTGGGGATGACCTGCCTGCCTTCGTAATCGTCGCGATGGGCAAATTCGTAACCGGCAACGACGATTTCCATGCCGATGTCCCTGAGCAGGAACTGGTAGTGGTGGCTCCGTGAACCTCCGACAAAGGCAAACGCGATTTTGCCGGTGCAGAACTTCCGGTAGTGTTCGAGGGCAGCAGCGACCCGTGCGGTCTCCCGCTCGATGACGAGCCCGGTTTTTTTCTCCAGTTCCGGATCCCCGAAACATTTTGCCAGGTGCCGCAGCGACTGGTTCGTTGCCTCGATCCCGATGAAATTCACCTTGAGCCACGGCGTACCGTATTTCGTCTCCATCATCTCGGCGATATAATTGATCGAACGGTGGCACTGGACCAGGTTGATGTCCGCAAGGTGCAGGTTCCTGATGTTGACATAGCTTGAGTCCCCGGTGAGTACACAATTGACCGTGTACCCGATTTCCGTGAGGATCCGCTCCAGTTCCCAGCCATCGCCGCCGATGTTGTACTCGCCGAGGATGTTGATAACGTGTTTTCCGGGTTTCCGAACGGTCCCAGTGCCGATGACCTTCTCCATGATGTTGTTGTTCGCGATGTGGTGGCCGGCCGACTGGCTGACCCCCTTGTATCCCTCGCAGTTGTACGAGAGGACCTGGATGCCGTGCCGTTCTTCCGCCGCTTTTGCAACCGCACCGATGTCATCGCCGATGAGCCCCACCGGGCACGTGGCGCAGATGTTGATTGCCCGCGGGTGGAATACCGCAACGACTTCGTCTATCATCTTTGCGAGCTTTTTCTCGCCGCCAAAGACGATGTCCGGCTCCTGCATATCGGTCGTGAAGCAGAGCTGGGAGTAGATCTTGTCTTTGGGCGTTGTTTCGTCCGCCCGTGCCTTGTTCCGGCGCGTCCCCCAGCTGTAATACCCACAGCCGACCGGACCGTGGGTGATGGTCACCATGTCCTTGATCGGCCCGACGACCACACCTTTGCAGCCGGCATATGCGCAGCCACGCTGCGAGATGATGCCTGGGATGGTCCGGGTGTTCGCCTCTATCTGCGGGCAGCATTCTGCCGCTTCGTTCTTGACGACGAGATGTTTCTTCCGGTTTTTCTTCACCGTATCCTGGTACGGAGCCAGCATCTCGTCTATCGTTCTTTCAGTATCGGTCATTCCAGATGCCTCCTTACCAGATTGCCGCTTCTCCCGATTCACCGGTGCGTACCCGCACCGCGTCGAGGACAGGCATCACGAAGATAGTCCCGTCCCCGATACCGTGCTCGGTCCTGTTCGCGTTCGTTATCGCTTCCACGATCCGGGGCACATCGTCGTCGTGCGCGAGGACCGTGAAGAGCCGGCGCGGGAAGAACCGCGAGCCGTCGAGGTAACTTGTGACGAGCTGCTCGGTGTCCCGTGCCCCGCCAAAGTCGTCGGTGCTCATCGAGAGGAGTTTCTCCCTGCAGTCTGCGATCCGCGCGGGGTCGGTGACGAGCCTGCCCCTGCCGGAGACTTTCACCGCGGTGAAACCGGCTACCCCGGCTGCAACGAGGGCTTTTTTCGTGGCGCCGGTTTTTTTCATCCGGACTACTGCCATAATTTCTTTCACAAGCAGTCGCCTCCTAGAGGATGGGCGCGCCTTTCGAGATCGTGTAGACCTCTTCGATGGGTGAAACGAATATTTTCCCGTCGCCGAATGTCCCCTCGCTGCCGGTCTTTGCGGTCTTTAATATTGTACCGATGACCTTGTCCTTGTCCGGGTCCTGGATGGCGACGAGAATAAGGGTCTTCGGGATCTCGTCATAGACCATGCCGCCGATCTTGATGCCTTTCTGCTTGCCGCGGCCCACGACATCAACCATCGTAGCAGCGTTAAATCCCGCGGAGGAGAGCTCCGCGAGCACGTCGTCTTTCTTCTCCGGTCGTACAATTGCACGTATCAGTAACATTGCTTCACTTCCGCTTTGTTTTGTGTATGGTTCCTGTGGTTTTTCGCGCTCACATTGCGTCGAGGAAGCCGTGCTGCATCATGAGCTCCTCAAGCCGTTCCTGTTTCATCGGTTTTGGGATGACGAACATCTTGTTCTCATCAATGGCCTTTGCCAGGTTCCGGTACTCGTTTGCCTGGTTGGAAGTCGGGTCGAAGTCGATGACCGTCTTCTTGTGGATCTCTGCCCGCTGCACGAGGTTGTCACGCGGGACGAAGTATATGAGCTGGGACCCGAGTTCCTCGGCAAATGCCTGGAGCAGCGGACGTTCGTTGTCGACTTTCCGGCTGTTGCAGATAATCCCACCAAACCTCACCTTGCCGTTCGTCGCGTATTTCTGGATACCTTTTGCGATGTTGTTTGCCGCGTAGAGTGCCATCATTTCGCCGGATGCGACAATGTAGATCTCCTCGGCCTTCCCTTCCCGGATCGGCATCGCGAACCCGCCGCAGACAACATCGCCAAGCACATCGTAGAAGACATAGTCAAGGTCGTCGGTATATGCTCCGAGTGATTCCAATAGGTTTATGGCTGTGATGATCCCCCGGCCCGCGCAGCCGACTCCCGGTTCAGGACCACCGGACTCGACGCACCGCGTACCTTTGAATCCCGGTTTGAGCACAGCATCGAGCTCGATGTCATCGCCCTCGTCCCTAAGCGTGTCCAGCACCGTCTTCTGGTGCAGCCCGTGCAGAAGGAGCCGGGTCGAGTCTGCTTTCGGGTCGCACCCGACGACCATGACATATTTTCCTGCCTCTGCCAGCGCCGCAACCGTGTTCTGGGTTGTTGTGGATTTGCCGATACCGCCTTTTCCGTAAATTGCCACTTGCCGTTTCATTTTATGCGCCTCTTTCTGTAATGTCTGCAAATCTTTTTTCCAAATCTTCCGATGATCTGATCCGGAAGGATCTCGGTCTTTACTGTCACCGCG
>Ga0074046_10002665_pt1 | contig 15318 bp, 19 predicted proteins | sample BogForMeECP23OM3_FD_94441 | JGI IMG/M metagenome (GOLD analysis project Ga0074046, IMG submission 94441) | Bog forest soil microbial communities from Calvert Island, British Columbia, Canada - Bog Forest MetaG ECP23OM3 | ecosystem: Environmental > Terrestrial > Soil > Wetlands ...
CGTCCTTTTCGGAGGTCATGCACCTGAGCCCGACGATCATCTGCTGGAGGACTTGCGCAAGAAGATGCGCGAAATCGGCGCTGGGATTGGAATTGCGACCGACGGGGACGCGGATCGCTTCGGCATCGTGGATGAAGATGGAACGTTCATGCAGCCCAACTACGTTATCGCGCTGCTTTTCGATTACCTAGTCGAAACGCGCGGGTGGAAGAACGGAGTGGGGAAGTCGGTTGCTACAACCAACCTTATTAATGCTCTGGCCGACAAGCACAAAATAGAGCTGCATGAAACGCCTGTGGGCTTCAAGTACATCGGCGAACTGATTAAGCAGGACAAGATTCTGATTGGCGGCGAGGAAAGTGCCGGTTTGTCCATTCGCAAGCACGTGCCGGAGAAGGATGGCGTGCTGGCGGGCTTACTTTGCTGCGAGATGGTGGCGCGGCGCGGGAGTTCGCTGGGCAAACAACTGGAAGGCATATTTGCCAAAGTTGGTTCCTTCTATCCGCTGCGCGAGAACTTCCGCTTGACGCCGGAAGTGAAAGGGAAGTTTACTGAGAAGTTACGTGCTGATCCGTCCGAGTTTTGTGGCAGCAAAGTTGCGAAGGTGGTGCGGACGGACGGGCTGAAGCTCGTCCTGGCGGACGGATCATGGGTGTGTTACCGCCTTTCGGGCACGGAACCGGTGGTGCGCGCGTACAGTGAAGCGCGCAGCAAGGAAGACCTTACGAAGTTGAGCACGGCAGCCAAGGCATGGATCTTCGACTAGGACAACTCGGGCTCGGGCCGCAGTCGCGGGCACGGATTCTGGTGCATCCGGAGGACGGGCTGCGTGCGGTGATGGAGCAAGGGCCGCGGGCTGAAGCCATGGCGGCAAAGTGGGTTGAATGCACACGGCCAGCATGGTCGTGGCTGGCGCGCGAGTGGCGCGTGGTAGGAACCGCAGCATCAGCCCTGCTGATTATTGGATTACTCGTGCATGCCATCTTCGGCGCCAACGGTATGGTCGTCTATCGCGAAAAGCACGCGGAGATGCAGGCATTGCAGGCCGAAGTGGACCGCCTGCAAAAGGAAAACGCGCTCAACGCGGAACGAATCAAGCAGCTCAAATCAAATCCTGCGGCGATTGAAAAAGAAGCCCGCGAGCAATTGCACTACTCGCGGAAGGGCGAGGTTGTGTTTGTAACGCCCGAGGCTCCGCCAAAACCAGCGACGGGCCGAGCCAGCAAAGGCAAATAATAGCTTGCGGATCGACGGGCTGATTAAGCGCTCATCGGGTGTGTTCTCCGTGTAGATGCAGTCCTCCCCGCTTCCGTGATACAGTTCACTCAACTGCCTTGTGTGGGGACTAATCTGAGGAGGACAAAATGCGCAAAACCGTTTGCTTGCTGTTTGCCGTTGCTTTGATTCTGACGGCCTCGTTGGCTATGGCCGGCAATGCCCAAACCGTGAATGGCTGGATTACCGACGCTAAGTGCGGCGTAAAGGGCGCTCATGCGGGCGCGGAGGAATGCACGAAGAAGTGCATTGCAGCCGGATCGCCCGCGGTCGTCGTAACGGACAGCGACCAGAAAGTCCTGCAGATCGACAACCCCGATGCCATCAAGGGGCATGAAGGCCATCACGTCGCCGTCACCGGACACATCGACGGAGACAAGATTCACGTGGATAGTGTGAAGATGCTGTAAGAGGCTGCGGAAGAAGTCATATCCTTCACCTCAGCGGCTGTAAAGCCGCCGATGAACACGCAACACTTAACGCACCGCTGAAGCGTTGCGCCACCCCAAACCAAAATTTCTCCGCAGCCTGCCAGGCCAGGATGTGATCAGGGACGAGAACGGGCGGCCAATGCGGCCGCCCTCATCTTTTATGGTCCACGGAAACTCTGATTAAGCGCGGGCAACAAGCGTTAACCACAGAGTGCACAGAGGCGCACGGAGGAAACCGAGGAGCCGAATCAGGACTTCCGTAGCATTTGACGCTCCGATCGCACGGTTACTACTACCGCACTACGCCTTCCAGCGGGGAACTGGCGGTTGCGTAGAGCTTGCGCGGCACGCGTCCGGCCAGATATGCCTTTCGACCGGCTTGTACGGCTTGCTTCATGGCCTCTGCCATGAGCACCGGTTCCTGTGCGCCGGCAATTCCGGTGTTCATCAATACGGCGTCGTAACCGAGTTCCATCGCAATGGCTGCATCGGATGCTGTGCCAACGCCAGCGTCAACGATCAAGGGAACGCCGGTGATCATTTCGCGCAGGATGCGCAGGTTGGCGGCGTTCTGAATGCCGAGGCCGCTTCCGATGGGCGCGCCCAAGGGCATGACTGCGGAGGCTCCCGCATCGACCAGCCGCTTGGCGACCACGATGTCGTCGGAGGTGTAGGCCAGCACCGTGAAGCCCTCTTTGACGAGGATGCGCGTGGCTTCGAGCGTGGCTTGGACATCGGGATACAGCGTGGCTTGATCGCCGATAACTTCCAGCTTGATCCAATCCGACAGACCGGCCTCGCGTGCGAGGCGCGCCGTGCGAATGGTCTCGTCGGCGGTGTAACAGCCAGCCGTGTTTGGAAGAAGGAAATATTTCTTCGGGTCAATGTAATCGAGAAGAGATTCCTTGCTCCGGTCGAGATTCACGCGGCGCACGGCCACGGTGACCATGTCGGCGCCGCTTGCTTCGAGCGCACGCGCGGTTTCCTGAAAAGACCTGTATTTACCAGTCCCAACAATCAGGCGGGACTGAAATTGCTTGCCTGCGAGGATGAATGAATCCGTCATAGCTTTTATTGTACGGCGCGGACGGCTTGCGGCGCAGCCGCACGCTGGTCGCCATTAAGGCAATCCCATGATTGCAGTATCTTCTTTCGCCCGAACGGGGCTTGGCTGTGTGGAACCAATTCCGTCCCACGGCTTGCGCCCCTTCGGCAAGCGGGCAGGCCGTGGGCTGCATTCTTTCGCCGCTTCGCGGCTACGAAGGCTCTCGAACCACTTTGCGAAACTGCGCTAGCGTCCTTCGGCCTCGGCCTTCGCATACATGTCATCAATCAGCTTGTGGTAGCGCGCCTCAATCCCGCGCCGGCGGACTTTGAAGGTGTGCGTCAACGTTCCATCGGCGGCCGAGAGTTCCTCGGGGATGACGACCACGCGCTTCAGCCTCTCGAATCGCGCAAGGTTTGTGTTTGCTTCTTCGACGATGCTTTCGTACAGCGCCTGCACCTTCGGGTTGGCGACGAGCTCTTCACGTGAACCAAAGGTAACCTTGTTATTCCGGGCCCAATCTTCGAGAACAGGAAAGTGCGGCGCGATCAGGACGGCAGGGAACTTGCGCCGATCGCCGAGCACGACCACGGTTCCAATGAGGGGATTCAGCTTGAGCGAATTCTCGATCGGCTGGGGCGCGATGAACTTGCCGCCAGAAGTCTTAATCAGATCTTTCTTGCGATCGGTGATCGAGAGGAATCCGTCGGCATCCACATGGCCGATGTCGCCGGTCTTGAACCAGCCGTCCACGAAGGCCTCGCGCGTTTCATCCGGGCGATTCCAATATCCCTTGAAAACCGAGGGGCCGCGCACGAGCACCTCGCCGTCGTCGGCGACCCGCACCTCGAGATTCGAGAGCGGTTTGCCGACCGTTCCAAGTTTGTTGGCGGTAGGCGTGTTCACGGCAATGACAGGCGAAGTCTCGGTGAGGCCATAACCTTCATGGATGCGGATGCCGATGTCGGCGAACCACTCGGCTAATTCGCGTCCCAGCGGTGCGCCCCCGGAAAGGAATTCTTCCGCTTTGCCGCCCATTCCGGCGCGTATTTTGGAGAACACGAGGCGATTGGCGATTTTCCAGGAGAGAGAGGTTGGCTGCCTGTCTTCGAGAATCTCCGCGCGATACGCTTGTCCCGTCTTCAGCGCCCAGCGAAAGATTCGATTCTTGGGGAAGCTCGCGGCCTGCAGGATCGCCTGCTGGCGAATTTTCTCGTAGACGCGGGGCACGCCGACAAAGATGTCGGGTTGCACTTCCTTGAGCACGTGCGGCAGTCGCGTGATTTCAGGGCAATAGGCCAGCACCACCCCACGGTAGAGCAGCGCGAAATCGACGTGGCGCGCGGTGACGTGCGAGAGCGGAAGGAACGATACGCTTACTTCACCCTCCTCGCCGATGCCGAATCCGTCCAGCGAACACGCGATGTTCGAAGCCATGTTGCCATGGGTCAGCATCGCTCCCTTGGGAGTGCCGGTGGTGCCCGAGGTGTAGATGATGGTGGCCAGGTCATCCGGCGTAATCGCCGCTGAACGCGCATCGAACTCGGGATCGGGATTCGCGGGGCCGCGCAACATCAATTCCTGCATGTGGACTGCATGCGAAGTCTCGACGGCATCCATTACGAGAATCTGCTCGAGGGGTGTTTGCTGCCGGACGGCCAGCACTTTTTCCAATTGGCCTTTGGTGGAGACGGCCGCCACCCGCGCGCCTGAGTCATTGAGAATGAAGGAAGTCTGCTCCGCAGTCTGAGTGGAATAAATGGGAACGGTGACTGCGCCCATCGACAGCACAGCGAAATCCGTGATCGTCCACTCGGGACGATTCTCGCTGAGGATGGCAACACGGTCGCCTTTGCGAATTCCAAACGATTCGAGCGCGCGCGCTACGCCCACGACATTGCGGTAGAGTTCGGCGGAAGAAATCGGCGTCCAGCCTGTGCCCCGCTGCTGCAGCATGACGCGGTCGCGCCGTTGTTGGCACACGGCTAAGAAAATATCGTTCAGTGTACGAAGGCTCATCCCAGGGATTGGGGCTCCGACGACATTGTACAGGCTTCTGCATTGTGCCGAATGGAGAAGAAGGAGATCCAGCCCGCTGGCGATATCAGAAGTAAGAATTTGGGAAGATCCCCGGGAGAACGCCAGCTCTAAGGATCGCAAGAACCACTGGCGCTTCCGGAATATGGCCGACTTGACCGGCTACTTGCCCTTTTGCAACTCGTCGAGCGCTGCCAGCACCTCGGTGCTGTGCTTGTTCGGGTCCACATTCGTATATACGCGAACGATCTTGCCCTGAGGATCAACGATGAATGTATTGCGAGCGGCAATTTCGTTGCCCTTATACTCCATGGTCGAGCCGTACTCTTTCACAACCTTATGCTCCGTGTCGGCGAGCAACTTGAAATTCAGGCCCTCTTTGGCGCAAAACGCTTTGTGAGACTCAACCGTGTCCACGCTGACGCCCAGAACGACCGTATTGCGTTGCCCATACAGCGGCTGATCGCGCTGGAAGTTATGGGCCTCAATCGTGCAGCCCTGTGTTTGGTCTTTGGGATAGAAGTACACGACGACCCACTTTCCCCGATAATCTTTCAGGCTGACATTACCATCTTGTGATGCCAGGCTGAAGTCAGGGGCGACCGTCCCCACGGCGGGCGTGTCCGCCGCGAATGCAGAGGTCAGAGGGCTCATTACGGCGAGCATCCCCAAGGCCACAACAAGAACCGTAAAACGCATATTGCCTCCTCAGAATTAGAAGAAGTATATCAGGGAGAAAAGATCTGCTCGGAGAACCGCTTGGAGAAATGCGGTCCAGAGGCCTCGTGACCACAGACTGTCCGGATAAGCAAAATGGCGAGACTAAGAAATCTTAAGGGGGCTGCAAAATGCCTATCAGATAAGGAGTAGCTCGTTTGACCGTGCTGCACCGCACTGTTATGATTCTTGTGCGGGGTGGAGCAGTCTGGTAGCTCGTTGGGCTCATAACCCAAAGGTCGGTGGTTCAAATCCACCCCCCGCAACCAAATTCTCCATTTGGTTTCAATGGGTTGAGCCAATCCACTCGCTGCCCCAGTAACTCTAATCCCCGAAATCCAGTCGATTTTCCCCCGATTCTTTGCTCAAGTTTTGCTCAAGTTTTTGCGGGAATGCTCATCTCACGTATTTCCGTGTGCTCGTGCTTTTCGCCTCTGATGTCCGCGTCCACCTTGGCATTGACACCCTGTTCAGCCGTTCACGCCACTGATCCCCGCTCGAAACCCGCGTCAATCTTCTGCCGCCCAGCCTGAATTCCTGCCTCAATCGCGGAGTCCTGCGATGGGAATATTTCGGGCAGGTAGAATTCGGTTTCCATGAACCCATCCACTTCATGCTCCTCGACGGAGAATTCCGCAGAGAATCCCCCATCCTTTAGCTCGTGTGACCGTGCCACGATCACGTAGCCCTTGTAGCCCTGCCTGCTCTTCATGACCGCAACCTCTTCGGGTTTAATTATTGCACTACGGGTCGGAGCGATTTCCCCGCAATGCCGTCCGCCTGTCATTGTCCCCAGCCCCCCAATTAGCGGGCCGATTCTGCGGAGGTTCGGCTGCGGGTGGGGCTCTGCCTCCAATCAGATTCTCGAAGTCCCAACACAGCCTTTGTGACCGTTGGGGCGGCGGCATCCTCGTCGAGGTTTACCGAATGAACGCCCTGTTGGTCAGGCCGAATTTGGTGCCTCCATATGGCCTAGCGAACAAAAGACGAAACTGCTATCCTTCCCGAATGGATGAGGGACGAAAACGGGTGATCGGGATCATGGCGGCGATTCTTGTGACGCGTCATCTCAAGACGACCGAAGACCTGAACGACTCAAGGCCGAGTCCACGCACTGAATCCCTGATAGCGTCTGCCGTCCAGTGGTCGGATCGTATAATGCGAAGGATTGACGGAGCGTTCGAGCGTTCACCCGATCAGGAATCAAGGAAATGACAGTGGATGTCACGACTGACTGGTTCTGGGAAGGAAATGTCGTGAATGCTCTCGCCCACAGCTTGGCGGGCAAGGGATGGAAAATCGAGAGTCAGGCAGATACTCGTTCGAAAGAGCGAGGAGTTGACCTTCGGGCTTCAAGAACGGGGAGAATCCTGCTGGTTGAGGCAAAGGGCTATCCCTCGACGACTTATCGAGACCCACTTCGTGCCGATGAGAAGAAGCCAACGAATCCGACAAATCAAGGACAGAAGTGGTATTCCCACGCACTTCTGAAGGTGCTTCAGCTACAAACAGCGTATCCGCAGGCAAAGGTCGCTCTCGCTTTTCCAGATTTTCCCCGTTACGAAGCACTGTTTCGCGAAACCAAGCCGGGCCTAGAGAAACTCGGTATAGCCGTACTGATGGTGAACTCGTCCGGCGAAGTGCGGGAGTGGGGGCTTGACTAGACACCTTTAGGTCCCCGAATTTCGTGCCTCAATCGGCCCGCTGCTACGGGGAGGCTTCCGCCCTGGTCAGGTCGAAGTCGCTGGCTCCCAACGGCGACGAACGTGAGTATCCATGCCTTCTTGTCTGCTTTTCATTGGAACTAGACTGCTACAATTCCTCGGATGACTCCTCGCGTCAAACACTGCGTCGAACGTGCAACCCACTATCGGAAGCCCGGGCCATGGTTGTGCGCGAGTATCTGGTCGAGAACTTCGGATTCGACGATAGTCAGCTCAAGACTCTGGGAATGGGTAAACAGACGGATGCGAGTTCGGATGCCGGGTGGGGCACGGTGCAGATTCTCATCTATCCGGCCGGGACCGAGGTACCGCCGAACAAGCAAGTGCAGGCGGGTATCGCATCTAAAACAACGTCAGACCAACCGGTTCAATCCTCGGCGACTGCAACACTGAAACCACAGTAGTAGCTGCCGTGACCGCAAAGGCAGCAATATAACTAAGCCGGTGCGAAGGCTCCTAGTGAAACGGTGAAATGATGCCTTGCCGGCTAACAACTTTCCTACGCGTGAACGTTTATTCTGTGTAACGTCAGGGAAGCCTTCAGCAGGACAAGTGGGTTGTGGCTCCCTTTGTATACCGGCGGTGGCGTGCGGTTCCAGCCCACGCAGTTGCTCACTCTCGCCCAGCGGAGGTGCCGGGTCTCAGCTCTCAGGTGTTAGAAAACCGGCGTGATTCCCCTGAGACCATCCCTGTGAGCAATCTTGCACAGAATAACCCACTCCGACGTGTCATCGTTCACTTGTTGCCCCTTGTCGCGGAGCGATCCGTATTTTAAGGAGAAGAACGCAGGTGAAGAGGTGATGCAAACCACTCTAGATCGATTGCGTGATCGTCTTCGCAGAAGGTTTGCCAGGGTCGGTAGATCCGTCTCGAAGCTGTTTGCGTCGGTTGCGCCACCGGTTCGCGGTTTCGCATCGCAAAGGATGTGTCCGTTTTGCGGGTTAATCACGCCGCGGGCGCAGACCTCTTGTCTGGAGTGCGGGAAGTCGCTTGCTCCAGTGGCAACATAGGCGACTTCTCTGGTTTGTGCATTTCGAGGAACGCTCATATGAGCAAAGGAGATCAACATGCTTTGGACTATTTTTGTTGTGCTACTGATTCTGTGGCTTCTTGGCTTTAGCCTCCACATAGCGGGCGGTCTGATTCACCTGTTGCTGGTTGTCGCGCTGGTGGTACTGGTCATTAACCTGGTGAGCGGCCGGCGTGCTGTTGTGTAAGGCTGTCAACTGAGCTTTCGAGGATCAAATGAAAAAGCAGTACCTGCATCTCTCAGCTTATTCCTGCGACAAATGTGCGGGCCCGGTGGTAGCGGGCTCAACCGCAGTTCGTGAAAACGAAATATCGAAAGAGACCGACATCCGTCAAGTGGGAGCGATTTGCCTGTCCTGCGGCCATCGGCAAAGCAAGGCAACCGAGGCGGGCTTGAGTCGCAGTTTCCCGCCGACGCAATGGGAGCCAGTGAAAACGGTCGCCGCCAGGCTCATCACGACCGCATAGTTAGACGGAGATGCGGCGCCGCACGGAAGTTGTGACGCGGACCGGCATTGAGTCGCGCGTGCGCGCACGGCGTCAGCTTCGCGAACGCGCTCCGGCGATGCCCAAGGCGATCCCGCCCGCGATCAACACGGCGCTGATGATGGGCGAAACACGCTCACTGTGACTGGTCTGAACGCCGAAGTTCGCACTTCCGACCTTGATGCCCTCGGTCTCGGTGTGGGGGATGGGCACGACGAGGGATGCGATGCCAAGCACAACCAGGAGCAGTCCTGCATACAGCAACACTTTCATATCCGATCCTCACAATAGAATTTGCAGCGGAAAAGCTAGTCGTGCAGAACGACACTCAGCAGCGAGCTGTGGACCTGCAACCCGCCTTCGGGGGCGCCGGAGTAATCGACAAAACCGAGTTTCCGGAACCGGTTCATGAAGAAGCTGACCCGCGAACGAGTGGTCCCGACTATCTCGGCTAGACTCTCCTGGCTGATTTTGGGGACCACCGTTTCGGGCACACCTTCCTTGCCAAAATGAGCGAGCAGAAGAAGAACGCGCGCGAGACGCTTTTCACTGGAATTGAACAGCTGGTCGACCAGATCCTCTTCGTAGCGGACATTCCGCGACAGCAAATACGCTACGAACAGATCGGAAAACGCGTGTTCGCGGTGCAGCGCATCCATCATCGCTTTCTTGTCGATGCGCAGAACTTCACAATCCGTCATGGCCGCAGCAGATCCCATGCGCAGGGTCTGACCAGCCAGCGCGCCTTCGCCAAAGAAGTTCCCGTCCGCTAATATGCCGATGGTCGCTTCTTTGCCGACTTTGGAGACGACGGTGAGCTTCACTTTGCCTTTCTGGATATAGAAGACGGCGTCCGCCGGGTCCCCCTGCGCGAAGATGCCTTGCTTCTTGGCGAAAGTCAGGTGCTTCCTGCCTTCGCCAATGGTCGCGAGGAATGTCGTGGGATTGAACCCGCGGCTCTGCTTATTCGCCAATGCAAGCGCCCCCATGAGCACAATTCTAATCCTAAAAGGTGTTTCGCCTCGATGAAATTGCTTGATTCTGGGGTGGCCGTGAGCGGCAGCCAACGAGGCGCGTCTGGTCAGAATTGGATAGTTCCATTCCGTATGTTTCGCCAGACTTCTTGCGAAAAAGGCGCATCGGTTGCGTTATCTGTAGGTTGGGAAGCGCTGGCCTGCCCGGGGTTCGCTCCTGCCCTTGACCTGCCCGGACGCCGCAGATGTGCCGGTGTTTGGGCCCTTAGCTGTGCCTCATGACGCTGGGCCGGCTTCACATTCATTACGAAGTGGACAGTGGCTAGCAGGAAATGAACCCCATCGGACTTGGCCACGAGCGCATCGACGGACTTCAAAGCACCGTCGGGCAGTTCCAGGTGATCGGCCAGCATGACAATGGGCACCTCCGGCCGGACTTGTTTGATCTCATCGGCGATAGCTGCACCGTCCAGGAGGCCGAGGTGGTACTCGAGGACGACGGCATCTACGGGCCGCGACATGAAAAGCCGCAGACCCTCGGAACCGTTGGTAGTGGTTGCCAGCTCGTATCCGTTTTCTTGCAACAAACTCAGTTGAGCTGGATCGCGGTGTATACACAATAGGGTGCTGTTGGTACCCATGCGGGTTATGTATATCAAGGGAGGTTCCCGTGATTCTGGTCAAAATTGCTCACCTGTGAACTGGAAGGCTGAACCGCCAAATACCCAGAGCGCGGTCCAATCCGTTCATCTGCAACCGCTCCGTATTGACTTGGTCAATTTTGACCAGTCCGCCACGCCACTTTCGTTGAATACTGACATGCAGCGAAACTGCACTGGTCGAAAGCGCTTAGCCGGAACCGGTGACTGGACCAGCATCACAGTCTCAAACCGGGCTCCGGGATCGTTCGGAGCCACCTGAAAGTGATCCTTTCATCATCTGTTCTCAACAAACGAGGGACGCCATGTCAGTGGCAAACGGACTGTTTCCCAACGGGGAGTTTGGAAATCGTCTCCCCGTGCGCGCTCTCTCTAAGTTGGCCGGAGCTGAGCGGAAGTTGCGTGCGCCGGCAGCGAGCCAAGGATTTATGAAACCTCTGCTTTGGATTGTTCAGTTCGCTTTCGGATGCCATCATCGCCAACGCAGTAGTGTTTTCACGATCAAGAAACGGACCTACCAGGTTTGCCTGAAGTGTGGACAAGAGTTCGAGTATTCGTGGGCGCTGATGCATTCTATCCGGCCCAGCGTTGCCGATCGCCCGCATGTTCCGCTGAGCGACATTGCCCCAACCGAAGTACGGTCGATTTGAAGCCGGAAGGCGTCGCAATCCTGAATTTTCCGCAAGTGAGCTATCTTGCTCAGACGCGAGACTGCCCATCTGCGATTCTAGATTCCTACTGAGTGTGCAGACTGAGCCGCGACGCTGATTTCGCAGCTCTCATTTCAGGCCGCTGCGCAAGCGGCCACATCCAGCCAATCGGCGTTCTTCATCCGCGTTTACGCCACGACCCCGTGTGGCGATACACGAATCGACCCTGACAAGGTCTTGAGCATCGAAAGCAGGGCAGCACCTCCAGGCGGACGAGAGGAGTTAGCCCGCGAAGGTAAGTAAGGAAGGAAGGTCAACAATCATGCCTCTAATTCAATTGCTGGAAGTTCTGATCGTGGTAGGTGTCCTCCTGTGGCTGGTGAATCGCTTCATTCCCATGCAGGGACAAATCAAGTCAATTTTGAATGGCGTCGTGGTCATCGCCGTCGTTCTGTGGATTCTGAATGTGTTTGGGTTGTTTAATTCTCTCTCCAGTATCCGCATTGGGAAGGGATGACGATCTGGCAAGCGATCGGTCAGGGAATGCCATGCCGCCGCCAACGCGAACAAATAACATAACGCGGCAGACCTCTGCCCCGAAGGAGATACTGTGAAGACCAGACTTTTGTTAGTAATCGGAATTACCGTCAGTCTCAGCGCTTTCGCTCAATCCAACTCTCAAACAACCCTGGTCGTCGAAGCAGTGAGTCCGACTCCCGTATTCCGAGTAAACGTAGTCAGCCGCAGCGTGCAGGCCGTCAACTACGAGCATCGCAGCGGGGCCTCCAGGCTCGATTTTGCGGGCACAAACTTGATGCCTTCAGCGAACGGTGAAGCCAAAGTAAATAGCAAACGCGGATCCATTGAGATCGACGCGGAATTTGGCGACCTGCAGAAACCGACGACTTTCGGCAATGAGTACCTGACTTACGTCTTATGGGCGATCTCTCCCGAAGGCCGGGCGGTGAACCTGGGCGAAGTGCTAGTCGGTGACAACCATCGCAGCAAGCTGCGCGCGACCACCGACCTTCAGGCTTTCGCTCTGATCGTTACCGCGGAGCCTTATTATGCCGTGCGGCAACCCAGCAACGCGGTTGTGCTTGAGAACGTAGTTCGCGAAACCACCAAGGGGACTACCGAAGCGGTAAATGCGAACTATGAACTGATGGAGCGCGGCGGCTACATTCCCACCGGCTACAAATTCGACCCCGTGGTTCTGAATGCCAGATTGCCTTTGGAATTCTTCGAAGCGCGGAACGCACTGCGCATCGCGCAATCCGAAGGCGCCGAGCAGTATGCCAGTGACAGCTACGGGCATGCTGTCCAGTTGATGAACAATGCCGATGAATATGCCATAAGCAAACATATCGACACCAAGCCGCTGATCGCGATTTCTCGCGAGGCAGTGCAGACAGCCGAAGATTCGCGTGCGATTGCGGTCAAGAAACTGGATGAAATACAACTGGCGCGGGAACGCCAGGATTCAGCGGATGTGCAGGCGAAATCGCAGGAACAGGCTGACAGCGCGATCCGGCAGAAAGAGCAGGCCCAAGCCGACGCGTCGAATGCTCAAGCAGCAAAGAGCCAAGCCGAATCGGATGCAGCCAAGGCACGCGCCGACGCTGCCGATGCACAGGCGGCAACCGCGCAGGCCAGATCAGATATGGCGGCCAGCGAGGCTTCGTCAGCCAATGCCGTGTCCGCAGCGCAGGCTGATGCGGAGCAGTCTCGTCTAGCGGCCCAACAATCACAGCGGGCCGCGCAACAGGCAGAAGCCGACCAAGCAACCATGCGCGGGCGATTGTCTGTACAGTTGAATTCCATTCTTCAGACGCGCGACAGTGCGCGTGGACTCATCGTCAGCATGTCCGATGTTTTGTTTGACACCGGAAAATATTCATTGAAGCCGGGTGCAAGAGAGAAGCTGGCGAAAGTCGCCGGTATTCTGCTCGCTTATCCCGGACTCGACATAGAAGTCGGCGGCTACACGGACAATGTGGGCAGCGACGCGATGAATCAAACACTGTCTGAGAACCGCGCCGGTTCCGTGCGCGATTATCTGGTGCAAGAAGGCGTAGCGACAAATTCGGTATCGTCCAGAGGTTTCGGCAACACCTTGCCGGTGGCCTCGAACGACAACTCCTCCGGCCGGCAACAGAACCGGAGGGTTGAACTTCTCGTGTCCGGCGAAGCCATCGGCAGCCCGGTTAACGCGACCACAGGAAGCTTGCAGTAGGAGCTAGGCGCAAGCCTACGCAACAAATCAAAATGGAGGCAACACTTATGAACCTAGTTGGATTTATCAGCACAGCAGTTCTGTCTTTGGCGCTCGTAGCCGTGGCTCCGGCGTTCGCACAGGAGCAGCACGAGCAGGAGGAACAGAAAGGCAAACCTGCCGCGCAGGACGAGAAAAAAGCGCAGCCGGAAAAGTCGGCAAGACCAGAGCAGAAACCCGAGGCGCAGCAGGAAAAGAGTGCCAAGCCGGAGGAAAAGAACGCGCAGCAAGAAGAAAAGAACGCCAAGCCGGCAGAGAGGAACGCGCAGCAGGAACAGCACGCCGCTAACAACGGTGGTGGCCGCATTCCCGCAGACAAATTCAAGGCCAATTTCGGACAGCAACACAGTTTTCGAGTTAGCGAAGGCGACTACCGCAATCACCGCTTCCAATACGGTGGCTATTGGTTCGGATTCGTCGACGTGTGGCCAAGTAACTGGCTCTACACGCAAGACGTGTTTGTTGTCGAGATCAATGGCGTGTATTACCTGTGCAACCCAATGTATCCTGGCGTTAACATTACACTTAGCTTCACGCCATAGCGTCCCGTTCCCTGGGGGTGTAACCAGCTTTAAAGAATGAGGTATAAGAGGTCGATGAACCCTTGCGTGGTGCGGGTCCACTCCGTGGGCTCGCGCCATTGTTTTGTCGCGCACCCGAAGGAATGTCCCGCCGGCGGTGATGCGATCCACCCGCAATCATCGCCCCGCATTCCCCCGAAAGCGCCAAACCCGCTCAGACCCGTTTGTTCAAATTGATCAGTTTTGACCAGTAAGAAAACAGCGGAACGCCTATAAAGAAAATGACTCTCTATTCAACGTTGCTCCCGGTGCGCATCTTGAGGATCAGATCAGTTATGCGGCGCAGGAACAACACGGAGTTAGAGCCACACCTGCGTTTGTGACGTTCGACAGTCGTGTCAGCGCGGGAAAAAGGAGTGAAACATGCTTGGAACTATATTGATTGTGATTCTGATTTTGGCACTGTTCGGAGCACTGCCAAGTTGGCCCCACAGCCGGAATTGGGGCTATTATCCGAGCGGAGGATTCGGACTTATCCTTTGCATCGTCGTTATTCTTCTGGTTCTCGGGCGTATTTAAATTATGCGCCAGTCGGCAATCTCGCCAGGCGCCACAGTCAAAGGGCGGCGCCTGCTTTTCTGCCGTGCAGCCGCATTTCTTCTCGTCGTCCTAATGTGCAGCGGCGGGTCGGCAGCGTACTCCGTGCTGACCCACGAGGAAATCGTCGACCTGCTCTGGACCGACGAGATCCGGCCCCTCCTGCTGCAGCGATATCCGGGACTTTCGGAAGACCAGATCAGAGAGGCGCATGCCTATGCGTACGGAGGCGCCGTCATCCAGGATCTCGGCTACTACCCGTTCGGCAGCAGGGAATTCAGCAACCTGGTGCACTATGCCCGAAGCGGAGACTTTGTTCGTGAGCTGCTGGTCGAAAGCCAGGATGCCAACGAGTACGCGTTCGCGCTGGGTGCGCTGTCGCACTATGCGGCGGATATCGCCGGTCACCCGGCGGTTAACCAGGCCGTCGCGATCGAGTATCCAAAGCTGCGAGCGAGGTTTGGCAAGTCCGTTCGATATGCCCAAAACAAGACGGCGCATTTGAAGACGGAGTTTGGGTTCGACACGCTGCAGGTCGCGAAGAATCGTTATGCTTCGCAGCAGTACCACGACTTCATCGGATTTCAAGTATCGAAGCCCCTGCTGGAGCGGGTCTTCCCGGTCGTGTACGGCATGGAATTGAAAGAAGTGCTCACCCACGAGGATCTGGCGGTCGGCTCGTATCGGTTCGCCGTCAGCCGACTGATCCCGGAAATGACCCGAGTCGCGCTGCAAACCCATAAAAAGGATCTGATGCACGAGAGGCCTGATTTCGCGAAACGGGAGTTTTTGTATCGGCTTTCCCGCTCCAACTATGAAAAAGAGTGGGGCAAGGACTACGTGAAGCCGGGCGTTGGCACCCGGATTTTGTCAACCCTGTTGCGATATATGCCGAAAA
>Ga0074046_10002666_pt1 | contig 15318 bp, 12 predicted proteins | sample BogForMeECP23OM3_FD_94441 | JGI IMG/M metagenome (GOLD analysis project Ga0074046, IMG submission 94441) | Bog forest soil microbial communities from Calvert Island, British Columbia, Canada - Bog Forest MetaG ECP23OM3 | ecosystem: Environmental > Terrestrial > Soil > Wetlands ...
GAAGGCAGCGCGCCGATGACGTCTGGCGTTGTATGGCGAATTTTTACGGGGCGCGCAGGAAGCGATGGAAACTACAAGCTTCTCACGACTGTGCGCGAGGCGAGACCGACGATCGAGCTGAAGCCCGGCGAGTATCTGGTCAACATCGCCTACGGACGCGCGAACCTGACGAAGAAAGTTGGCGTTTGGCCGGAAAAACCCGCCAATGAAGACTTCGTCGTGAACGCAGGCGGCCTTCGGCTCACAGCAACGCTCGCACGCACGCCTATTACGCAGGAGCATCTCCTGAAATTCGAGATATTCTCCGATACGCAAGATCAATCCGGGAACCGGCAGAAGATGTTCGCGGACCTTCGTGCAGGCGTCGTCATGCGCTTGAACAGCGGTGTGTACCACATCGTGAGCACTTACGGAGACGCGAACTCCGCGATTGCGACCGATGTTGTCATCGAGCCAGGCAAGATCACGGAGGCAGGGATCGATCACGATGCGGGGAAAGTGACGTTCAAACTCGTTCAGCGATCGGGGGGAGAAGCCGTCGCCGATACGCGATGGACCATCTATAACGCGAGCGGCGACGTGATCAAGGAAAGTGCTGGCGCTTTCCCGACACACATTTTGGCCGCAGGAGATTATCGGGTGGCCGCACAGCATGGCGAGCGACAATTCGCCGGCGCTTTCACCGTCGCGGCGGGAGACACCAAACTCGTCGAAGTTCTTATGCAGTAGCTCCCGTTATTCGGTTTCGTCCCTGAACTGACCGATGACGAAGATGCAAAGGCATATGCTGCAAATCAGGTACATCATGATGGTTGCCGACCAAGCCAAATACCGCTCTGAAATCCCGTTGTCGTAGGCCGGAATGGTGAGGAGGGTCTGCTCGAGATTGTGAATGGATGCAACCGCAAGATTATGGCTCGCCGAAAGGCACAGTCCCAGAAAGACTGAACCGGCAAGTGTGATCAGGACGCCCCGGCGCCGGAAGAGAAACCAAAGCACGATGGCTGCCACTTGTACCGAGACCGCGATGCTGACAACGGACAAAAACCACGAAAAAGTTAACCCGCGGCCGGCGATGGCTGCGATGCCGAGATAGTTCGTTGCGGCGATTGTCACTCCGAAAACGGCTGTCGCAATGGGGAGACGGGCACCATAGGCGCCTTTGCGCCCGCCAATGAGGAGAAGCGCGGCTGTTGTGCCCGCGAAAGCGGCAGCGGCCGAAGACGCAAGCAGTATGGGATTATGAGCAAAATTCAGAGGGGCTTCCAGAGAAAGCAGTCCCACGAATTGCACCGTCCATAGTGATCCGCCAAGGGACACGGATGCCATGAGGAGCCGCCCTCGTCTTTCCCCCCGGCTCAACGGGCCGAGATTCGACATCATGACGCATGCCGTGAAAGACCCAAGGATCGCAATGGTCGTCGAGAGGATCACAAAGCTGGGGTCGTGTCCGATCATGAGGTGAAATTGCTCGGTTTTATCTTGCTTCAGGCTGCAAGAAATGAAGCGAGCATCACCTTAGCCATGCGTTGATAACGCAATTGTGGCCGGTATGCCTTTTTCCTGTCACAGACAGGGATCGATCAAGATCGCGGGCTTAGCTGAATGACTGAAGGGCGAGCGGAGTTTACCGATCTGACCGAGGTGCTATCGTCACGCCCGTGCTGCCAAACGATGTCGCCCCGAAGCCATGAGATCCAAAGTCCCACCCATTCTTTTGCGGCCATATCCAAACGCCGCAACCCATCGGAAGGTTTCTCGAAAATCTGCCAGTAATCCTGCGGTCCTCTGGTGCGGAAATCCCCTGGCCGTGGAACGATGCGAAACCCTTGCGCCTCGAACAACGCTCTGGCCCTGGGCATATGAAATGCGGAGGTGACGAGAACCCAACGCTGATCGCGTTGAGGCTGCACCAGCCCGGCGGTGAAAACCGCGTTCTCAAATGTATTGCGTGAACGGTCCTCCAGTCGCAGCCGAGGCGGCGTGATCTTGAAATCCTCGAAGAATCTGCGGGCAAGTTCTGCCTCGGGTTCATGGAGGCTGTTTGGGAAAAAGTCGTTGCTTCCTCCAGAAAAAATGACGGGAAGGGTCGGGTGCTGCTGTGCAAGGCGAACCGCTTCAATCATGCGATCTGCGGCGTCATTCAGAATCACTCTCCCGCTCTCTCGGGCTCCACTCGCGGCGCCCCCGAGGACGATAATTCCTGACGCTCCATCGACTGGCTCCGCCACCCCGATCTCGGCGCGGTCTTCAAGAGGAACAAGCAGCCAATTGGCCAGCGGCGAAAAACCCGCGATCAAATACAGCGCGATGCCGCAAAAAAGCACCGGCAGCCCTGCCCGTTTTCCGCGGGCGGCCAAAAGAAAGCCGGCCACGAGCACGATTGCTATGAGGGCAGACGGTTGTAAAAAAGCCCAGACAATCTTGGATAGATAAAACATCGTGGCCGTCCAACTTTCGCCTGCCTTTAACGCAGCAAATTATTCAATGAATCGGCAGGGATCGCTTTGTCGAGGTTATTGAATTGGCCGAAGGCCAGGATCTCCTCGGCCTTGAACCGGAGCATCCCGAGCAATGACCGCATAAGCGACGATCCAAGGGCGATGCAAGAGGCGCCTGCCCTGGAGAAGGTCTTCATATCCGGTGCCGGCGTAAGACCGATCGTAATGCAGCGGGCCATCGATCTGTGCCGATAGACGCTCGACGAGCTGGATGTGCTGAGCGCCAGGCACCGATATGCAGTCGGCGCCCGCAGCGAAATAGGCTTCTGCGCGTTCGACGGCCGTCTCGAAGGGAGAGTGCGGCGGCGGCTCGAGGAGAAACGCCTCGGTTCTTGCTGTGATGACGGCAGAAACCCTTGTTTCGAGCGCTGCCGCTTTTGCGGTCCTGATCGCCGCCGTCATCTCCCGCATCGAGGCAATGCCGTGAGATCCCCCTCTCCCGCCGTCGCCGATGACGACTCCAACGCAGCCCGCCGAGACCACGGCCCCGACGGCCTCCCCGATTTCCTCAATCGAACGCCCGAGAATGCCCTCAAGGTCTGCGTTGAACGGCACGGTAAAGTTGCGCGTGATTTTCTCCGCCGCCGCAACGAGCGCTTCGAGCGGCGGCCGCTCATCGCGCATCAGGCCTTGCGCCCAGGCCATCGAATCGGGGGACATTCCAATGAAGTCGAAGCCAGCGTCCGCCATGACACGGGCCGACATCACGTCCCAAATCTCGGGAAGTATAAATGCGTCGCGCGCCTGCAAACGCTTTCGGAAGCGGCGAACCTTTTCCTTTTGTTCTTTGAGCTTGTTCTCATCAAAACTAGCCGCCTGATCCGGAACAGAAAACTGGTCTGTGGCCATGATACGCGACGAGCTCTGACTTGAGGTTGACCGACAGCTTTGACTGGCGCAATCCGCCAATCCTGTCTCGCCACCCTCGTTAGAATGCTCCCGAGGCTGCCGCAAGCGAAAAGCGCCGCTCATCCAAAGGCTGCTTGCGTGCCGCGGGAACTCCCGCAATTGAGGCTAACCCTGGGGGGAGGTCTCGGGGCGCAGGCGGCGGGTGTCTACGAAACCCACGAGGCCGAGATAACGGACATGACACCACTCGGCATTGCAACCGCCAATGGGCACAATCCCGGCGGCATAAAATGGAATCTCGCCCACGACGTCTGCATCGGAGCCCCCGAAGCTGAGTACCTTCACATTCGACTCGCCATCGATGCCGTATCTTGGAGAGGAAACTTGCTCCGAACGGCCTAAAAAACGGCTTCGAACGTATCCCATCACGCCATTATGTTCGATCAAGCACCATTGGCGCATGCACGTCTCAAGCCCTGCGATGCCGTTCGACGCCGGGGAAAGGGCTCCGATCACACGTGCGGTGTCGAGTGGTGCTTCACGAATGGGAAGGCTTTCTTCGACCCCAAGTCCGATCACGCGATACGAGGTGCGTGGCCTCTCCTTCGCCGTGGCGACGGGCGTAGGCGACGGTCTTTGCAGGCTGGCTTTCGCCAGGGGCTGCGGGGAATGGGCCGCAGGGATCGTTTTCGCCGGCAGTTGTTCGACAATGGAAACATCATAAATCCAGCCCCGGAACCCTTTATAGTCAACGGCGCACCAGCCTCTGGAGCAGGGCTGGAAAGACGTCAGGGTGGCGTCTTTCGGCACGGAAGCGATAACAGGCGATTGGCTGGACGGCGCGCTGCGAAGATGCGCGGCCGTGGCCGCCTTCCAGGTCTTGTAGGGCTGCTCCTTCGCCATTGCCGACGGGGCAGTTATAGCTGCGAGCACCGCGACAGCAAGGACGCTGCCCAAAGATAACGTTCTGCTTAATTTCGTCACTGCCGGTTCCCCAAAAGGCTACTCAACAAAAAAGCCAGAGGCGCATTGCGAACTTCGCACCGGTCACGCTTTCGCGTGGAAGCTTGGGCTGGTTGGAAATTGGCGTTTCCACTCTACATTTACTAACGGATCTCTGTGGCTGAATAGTGGAGCAGGGAAACGATGACATTCCAGCAAGCGTGCGTGCGCTTCGGACTATTGTTCCTGGCTATCTCATTGCACGCGGTTTCGCTACGGGCAGAAGAAGCTCAGCCCAAGGCCGTTTCCGCGCCCCCGCCTCCCCCCTCCGGCGCGGCGGCTCCTGAGGCACGGCAAGCACCGCTCGATACGAGCGGGCTTCGGTCTCAGGCCTTGCTTGCCTCCATTGACAAAATTCTGAAGCAGGCTGCTGCCGACCGCGAGGAGGCAAAGACCTTGCCCTCACGCGACAAGTTCCTGTTCGAACCCGTCTGGACGGCTACACGCGAGGAGCGCGAAAAGGAAGTCCGGGATCTACTCGACAGCGCGCTCGCCGTTGTTACGGATGCCCCGATCCTGAAGCTTCAAGAGGACATACGGAAACAGCAGGAAAAAATTGCCGCGAACCGGGACCGCATAGCCACCCTGCGCGAGAAACGGCTGGAGGCTCCGCAACCTGGACTGCTGCCGAGCATTTTCAGTGAAACGAAGGAGTCCGTCGACAAGTCGATTGCGACCCTTGAGGCGGATATAAAGCAGCGGGAAGCCGACATCATTCGCATCAAGCAGGAGATTGGCCGAGGGCTTGCTGCTGCGGGAGTGACGCTTTCGCAAGACCAGCTCGATCTCCTTCTCGACGGCGTGCTCGGCAGCGATCTCCTGAAACTCATGACGGCCTTTGAGGTCGCGAAGATCGCGGACCAAAGGCTCGGAGCGCTTGTGAAAGAGTCAAATGAAGATTTGAAATCCGCACACCGCTACTTCGCCATGCACGCGGCACTTTTCGCGATGCTGGTGCAGGCCCAGGATATGTTAATCGAGCGCATCGATAAGGGATATCTCGCGCGGCTGAGGGACATTACGGGCAATATCGACCAGACAGGTGCGAAAACGCGAGAGCTGCTGCAATCAGCGGGCCGGGACGATCAGCGCAAGGCGCTTGAAGCCAATTTGAAGGCGCAGGACGTTTCACGACGCGTGTCCACTTTCTATCGCGACTATTTGCTGGCTCAACGGCGGCTTCTGGCGCAAGCGCGAGACAGGACTCTTTTCGATTTGCGGGTTGCGGATAATACTTATGAAACTGTAGAGGAAAGTTTCCAGTTAAAAGCGCTCATGGACGAAGCGCGAACGTCCTTTGAATCCTTGCAAAAATTGGATCATCCCGGATTCGAGCAAATCTTCCGCAACGAAAACTTAAGACGCGAATTCGAGAATCTGACACAGAAACTCGGCCCATCCTCCTGACGGATGCTCGGCTGTCGCCTTGAATCAACAGGCGAGAAGGAATGTGGGCACGTGCCGTTGTTTGGCCTTCGAAACAGACTAGCTTCGAGTCTATAGTGTTGCCTTCCTGCGAATACGGGTGTCCACGATGAGGATCGTTCTTGCGCTGTTTCTACTGGGAGCGGCCTCCTGCCAGGCTTTGGCTGAAGATGCAGATTGCGCCTACGATCCAAAGCTGTCGCACCTTTCGAGGATCGTGGCTGCCGACTCGATGCATGGTCCTATCTACGGGACGGCTCTCAACGACGCTTCGAACAAGTCCCAAAGCCGAACGCTGAACCTCCGCGACCATGAAGTCGTCCTGACTTTCGACGATGGGCCGCTCGGGTCGAACACGCAGACGGTGCTCGACACGCTGCAAAAACATTGCGTGAAGGCGACATTCTTCTCCGTGGGGCGCATGGCGCAGCAAAATCCCAAACTTCTGCAGGAACTGGACCGCAAAGGCCACACCATCGGCTCGCACACGTGGTCCCATCCGCGGGCCATGCACCTGCTGCCGGCAGACGATGCAAAACTTGAGATCGAGAAGGGCTTTGCCGCCGTCAGCCAGGCCCTCGGCAAGCCGATTGCGCCGTTCTTCCGGTTCCCCGGCTTGAGGGATACGCCCGAAACCGCGGCCTATCTCGCCAGCCGCAATATCAGCATCTGGTCTGTCGATGTGATCTCGGGCGATACCGAGCCCGGAGCGACTTCTGCGCGCATCACGAGCAACGTGATAAGCCGCATAAAGCAGATCGGCAAAGGGATCATCCTGTTCCACGACATCAAGAAGCCGACCGCCGATGCGCTGGATGGCATTCTCACCCAGCTTGAAAAAGATGGGTTCAAGGTCGTCCATGTCGTCTCTAATACGGAATACCAGCCCAACCCGGAATTGATCGCGCGCGCCGATGCCTTCCGCACGGCGCCTGAGAAAGCGACGATCACCGGCACCTGGGTCGCTTCGGCGAAGCCTGAAAAGGAGAAGCCCGAGAAGGAGGAGATCAAGGACGGCAGCGTTGACGTCATGCACACCGAATGGATCGACCTGAAGCATATAAGCGACATGCTGACAAGTCAGGTCAACGGTGTGGCGAGTGCGCACGCAGACCAGCAGGGCGACGGACTCACGGCAAATAGTTGGACCACTTCCGGTCACGTTCGTTAACGCCAGGGGCATTACGCCGCGAGCCAGGCCACATCAGCGGGCGAAATCTGGGGGCGCTTTTCACGGGAGACTTGTTGCCCGCTTTTTTGTTCACCTATTGTCGCGCCTGAGCAATCCGGCGACAAAAAATCATTCATGAAACAAGACGAAGCTCTCCAGATCCTGAAAACCGGCGCAAGCGCTTTTCTGACAGGCGAGCCGGGAAGCGGCAAAAGCTACGTGGCGTCGCGCTTCGTCAGCTATTTGCGGCGTGAGAATTTGCCGGTTGCCGTTACGGCGTCGACCGGCATCGCCGCGGCCCAACTCGGCGGGCTGACGGTGCACGCCTGGAGCGGAATTGGCGCGCGGTCGCACATTACCCGCTCGGATATGGACGCGATCGCGAAAAGCCGTCGCGTCACCGACAGGATCAAGAAAACGCGCGTCCTCATCATCGATGAGGTATCGATGTTGTCGGGACAGACCTTGTCGGCGGTCAGCCAGGTTTGCCAGTTCGTCCGCAAATCGAATGATCCATTCGGCGGGCTGCAAGCCGTTTTCGTCGGTGACTTTTTTCAGCTTCCACCGGTCGTTCGCCGCGACGAGTACGTAGGGGCCGAAACGGAAAGCCAGGATGAAGACGACCGCTCGCCCTTTGCCTATGCCTCGCGCGCCTGGCGCGACCTCGATCCCGCGATCTGTTATCTCACCGAACAACACCGGCAGACGGATACCGAGTTCTCGTCCCTTCTTGGCGCGATCCGCTCCAACCGTTTGCGCCAGGAGCACCGCGATCTCCTTGCGAGCCGCAAGCTCAAGATGGACAGCCTGCCCGGAAGCATCACCCGGCTTTTCACCCACAATATGGACGTTGACCGCATCAATCAGGCGGAACTCGTCAAGTTGCCGGGTGAGATCCGAAGCTTCCACATGTCCTCGATGGGGGACAAGCTTCTCACTGACGGTCTGAAGCGCGGCTGCCTTTCGCCGGAAAAGCTCGACTTGAAGACCGGCGCGATCGTTATGTTCACCAAGAACGATCCGGAAGGACGCTTCGTCAACGGCACGCTCGGCGTTGTGAACGAGTTCGCGCGGGAGGACGGCTTTCCCGTCGTCGTCACGAAAGGCGGCTCGACCGTCGTCGCGAGGCCGGCGGAATGGAAGGTCGCGGAAGACGAGGCATTCAAGGCGGGAATCGAGCAGGTTCCGCTGCGCCTTGCCTGGGCGATCACCGTGCATAAGAGCCAGGGCATGTCTCTTGACGCGGCCGTCATGGATTTATCGAACGCCTTCGAGTACGGCCAGGGCTATGTCGCCCTTTCGCGTGTCCGAAGCTTGAGCGGCCTGCATCTATTGGGCTGGAATGAGCGCGCGCTTCGCGTTCACCCCGAGGCGCTGACCAAGGACGATGACTTCCGCCGCGCTTCCGAGGAGGAACAAGGGCGCTTTGCCGACTTCGGAAGCGCCAAAACAGAAGCGCTTCATCAGGCTCATCTTCGGGATATGAAGGGGCTCGCGCCCCAGGCAAATCCGGCGCTCGCCACCGCGAATGGCCGGACTGCGAAAGCCTACAAGAAATGGACTGCCGAAGAAGACGCGGACATTTCGGCGCGCCACACGCGCGGTGAAACTGTAAAGGCCATGGCGGCTGCGCTCGGCAGGCAGGAGGGCGGTGTCCGCGCCCGCCTCGTTAAGCTCGGCCTTATTTTGAAATGATCTCGGCCACGCTCGCTCCAGGGATCTCTCTTTACGGAAAAGTGATCGGCCCCTCCCGTCGTGCGAGGGCACCGCGCGCGCCTGCACGAAACAAAGCCGATCCTGAAAAAGGCGACGCCTCGGAGTAATCAGCCACTTATCGGCAGTCAACGTGGCAATTCGATACGAGGTTTTTAGAGTAAGTAAAGAGCAAATCACGTAAGAAGGGTGTGGAACAGACATCACCACGGACGCGTTTCCCCTTTCGAAATTTTTTCGCCGAGCCATCGGCGCCTTTGGCTGGGTGTCCTGAAGTAGCAACGATGATGGATGACACCATATTGGCGATCAGATTGAGGGGATGACTCGTGCGCTTTTCTTATGGTTCGATTGCAGCGCTCATGGGCGCGATGTTGATCTTGAGCATTGCCTTCGCGGTGCTGAACATATCCGCGGCTCACTCGGCGGCGCTGGCGGGCGTGTTCTGAGGTCCAGGAGAGGCTGCTTTCGGATTACGAAGCGGTTTTTTTCGAGGGGAGGCCGGAGGGAACCCGCTCCCTACCGTCTTGCAGGATGACAGAGGCGATATTTTCTGTTCTTTAGAGCGGCATTGCTGAAAGCTCAGTGTCCGCCTCCTTCCATCACCCCCATGCAACCGATCATCTCCGTTTCAAACGTCACGAAAACCTATGCCTCCGGGCTGCAAGCGCTGAAAGGCGTGAGCCTCGACATTTATCGCGGCGAGATTTTCGCACTGCTAGGGCCGAACGGTGCGGGCAAGACGACGCTGATCGGCATCATTTGCGGCACCGTCAATTCGTCTGGCGGCACGGTCACGGTGGCCGGTTACGACAATGTGAGAGACTACCGCGCCGCCCGGGAGAATATCGGGCTCGTGCCGCAGGAACTGACGACGGACACGTTCGAAACAGTTCTGGGCACCGTTTCCTTCAGCCGCGGCTTGTTCGGAAAACGGCCCAACCCGGCCTACATTGAAAAGGTGCTGAAGGATCTCTCGCTCTGGGATCGACGGAAGAGCAAAATTCTCACTCTGTCGGGCGGCATGAAGCGCCGCGTCATGATCGCGAAAGCACTCGCGCATGAGCCACAAATCCTGTTCCTCGACGAACCCACCGCGGGTGTTGACGTGGAACTCCGCAAGGGTATGTGGGAGCTCATCCGCGAACTCAGCGCTTCGGGCGTCACCGTCATCCTCACCACCCATTATATCGACGAAGCGGAGGAGATGGCCGGCAGGATCGGCGTCATCAACAAGGGCGAACTCATCCTCGTGGAGGAAAAGGCCGAACTGATACGCAAGCTCGGGCGGAAGCAGCTCACGCTCGATTTGCAGCACAAGGTCGATGCGTTGCCCCCGGAACTGGCGGCTCATCATCTGGCGCTGGTCTCGGATGGCCTACAACTCGTCTACACCTACGACACGCATGCGGAGCGAACCGGGATCACGGCCCTGCTGAACGACCTCACCAAGGCGGGCATCCGGTTCAAGGACCTGAACACGAGACAAAGCTCTCTCGAAGATATCTTCGTCGGGCTTGTGAGCGGAAAATGAACTGGCGCGGCGTCCTGGCGATCTACACGTTTGAGATGGCGCGCATGCGCCGCACGCTGATGCAAAGCGTCATATCGCCCGTCATTTCCACCGCGCTTTATTTCGTCGTTTTCGGCTCGGCGATCGGCTCGCGCATTACCGACATCCAGGGCATCAGCTATGGCGCGTTCATCGTGCCGGGGCTCATCATGCTCACGTTGTTGACGAACAGCATCGCGAACGCCTCGTTCGGCATTTATTTCCCGCGCTTCATCGGCACAATCTACGAAATCCTGTCGGCGCCCATCTCATCCACCGAGATCGTGATGGGCTATGTCGGCGCAGCGGCGACCAAGTCCATCATCCTTGGGCTGATCATTCTTGCCACGGCGGGTTTTTTCGTGCCGCTTCAGATCGCACATCCGTTCTGGATGATAACCTTCCTCGTTCTCACGGCACTGACCTTCAGCTTGTTCGGCTTTCTGATCGGTATCTGGGCCGACAACTTTGAGAAGCTCCAGATCATTCCGCTGCTTGTGGTAACGCCGCTTACCTTTCTTGGCGGAACTTTCTACTCCATTCACGTGCTGCCGCCCGCTTGGCAGAAGGTGACGCTGTTCGACCCGGTCGTCTATCTCGTCAGCGGCTTTCGCTGGAGCTTCTTCAACATCGCCGATGTGAGTGTGGAACTCAGCCTTGGCATGACGGCGTTCTTCCTCGTGCTGTGTATGTTCGCCGTGTGGCACATCTTCAAAACCGGCTACCGGCTGAAAACGTGATGCACCGCTAGGAATCATCGCGCCGGCTCTCCGCCGGCGCAGAACCCGGCTTACGGGCCAACAGAGATTCCACATCAGAATACCTGAAGCACTACCAATGGCACAGTGCTTCCTGTGAGAAAGACATTTGTATCTTCAGGGTTTTTGAGACTAGATCAACCCGCCTTTGATCGGAATCGATTAAAAAAAATTGATCGATTCTCAAGTGCTAGAGCAGCTTATCCGCGTCCAAAGAGACGCGGGCTTCTCCAGGCTCCAGTTTAAGAAAATTGATCCGCCCGCTCACGTCCAATTTTTAATCTAAAGAAATTTCTCATCTTTAATAAGCCGTTTGGAATTATTAACTCCTCTATGATTAAGTCAGTCGGGAGTCATCCATGTTTGTTAGTCCCAAATGTTGGCTGGTGCTATTCTTTGCCATGGTTCCAGCTCATACTTGGGCGAAAACAAGCCCTGCAAACGAGGTCACCGCGTACGCCTTGATGCAGGGTTACAAAATTCCCTTCAAAATAAAGACCGAGGCTGATACCTCCAAACATATTCAAAACGTTCACCTGACGCTGGATACGGATCAAATTCCCACAATCAAACTCGAAGGTCCTGTAGACTCGCGAGTGAATTATAAAAGCGAGACCTCAAAAATCTCTCTTTGCGGTGTAAACAATAAAAGAGTTTGCTTGAATATTTTATCTCATGTGGCGTTGGATACGCTCATACCTTTATCTGGGCAGATGACGTTCTCATGTTCCTTCGATATCGCAAACGAATCCGGAAAACTGTCCGTAGAGAAGATCGATATAACGAATTTGCAGATTGCCCCGTGGTTGAACGGCTTCGCGACAATTATAGGTGGCGAGAAAACGGTCGCATCACGGATTAGAGATGAAATCGAGAAGCAACTGAAAACAGGAAAACTGGATCTGAGCGGCGTCGGGCTTCTCTCCGATCTCAGTGCGAAAATAACAAATAACAATCTTGAATTATCACTCAAACTCAAAAATCGAGCGCCCGCCCTCAAAGTGTTTCAAACGATGGCTTCTCAAAAGAGAAGCGGTAATCGCATTGAAATAAATGGGGAGGGAGTACCTCCGCGAGGCAATGGCTCCCTCGACCGGCGAGCTTCGGCGAAATGATTGGCCTCGCCCTGGGACGGGATTGTCACGCCTTAAGCCTTTGCATCAGTTCCATCGTCCGGCTCAAAACGCAGTGTTTACCTGCTGGAAACTTTGCTCACGGCCGGTATCGGTTTCCCAAATGGCATCCCGGCTCGCGCTTCGCCAAGCCGTGATGACGAATGCAGAGGAAGCGGATGGCAGCGCTTGCTCAGCGCCTCCGCTGCCTCAAGGCGAGCCAGCCCCAGGACAGGATGGAAAGGCTGAACACGGCTGGCAGAATGAGCATGGCGTTTTGCAATCCGGACCCTGGATTGTCCGCCCGGTAGCCCCAGTCGGCGAGGTGGCCAACAATGACCGGGCTCCAGAAATCGCCGAATAAGTGAATGACGAAAATCGATGCCGCCATCGCACGAGCCCGCAGCGTCACCGGCACGCTTTCGATGAGGAGCGTGTTGATGGGGCCGGTCGGCAGGAACGCTACGAACATCGCGGCGCCGAGGCACGCCATCGAAACGGGTGTGCTGGGGCTCAGGAATGCTGCCGTGGCCGCCAGCACCGTCATCGCGGCTGAGAAGGTGAGCAGATAGGCATAACCGGCGCGCGATTTCCGATGCCATGCGGTCGCGGCGAAACCGCCGATGAGCGTGCCAAGCAGGCCTGCTATGACGAGTGTCCCGCCGAAAAATTGATCCGCGAAAGAAAGTTCCAGTTCGTGGACACGGTTCAAGAAGGTCGGACCCCAAGCTGCGAATGCGCCAAGCCCGAAGGTGTAGGCCGTCAAGCCGATCAGAACGAGGTTGTAATTCTCAATGTGAAACAGCTTGGCGAACCCGCTGAGACCTGATCTGGAAATGACCTCCGGCCTGGCGAGATCGCCTTCGCCGGGCTTTCCGCGCGCTGGTTCGACAAGGGCCAAAAGCGCAAGAGCAAGGATAAGTCCCGGTGCACCGGCCCAGAAGAAGCCATATCGCCAGCCGCCATGCGAAAGAGCGAATCCTCCGATCAGGTATCCCAGAGCAGATCCCAGAGGCGTCGCAGTATAGAAAATCGTGAGCGCGTTATTCCGCCGCTCTGCCGAAAACAAGTCCGCAATCCAGGTCGGCGCAAGAACCGCATAGCTCGCCTCGCCAAGCCCAACCAGGATGCGGCAGCCGAGGAGCGTCCAGTAATCGTGGGCAAGGCCGCTGAGGATCGTCCCGAGGCTCCAGAAGGTCACGCCGAAAATGATAAGGCCCTTGCGCGGCCAGCGGTCTCCCAGATAGCCGAAGACCGGCGACGTGGCGAAATAGCCGATCATGAAGGCCGACGTCAGCCAACCGATCTCGCCATCGCTGAGTTGAAGGTCTGCCTTGATGGGCGGTACGACCGACGCAAGCACGTAGCGGTCGAGATAGTTGAACAGGTTGAGCCCGGTCAGGAGGGCAAGTCCGAGATAGGGGCGGCCTGTTACTGTTTTCATGGTCGGCGGGCGCGAAGGGTTTCAGGCTGCATACCCGATTTTTGCCTTCGAGTAACGCCTTGTCTCCGGCGGATTGCAGAATCGGAGGGCGGCATCGGCCGCCCTTCCCCTCAACCTCAGCCGTCCGAGTCGCCCCAGGAGCGATGCGCATAGCGCCTGGAATGAGTGGAGTGCGTGGACTGTCCGTCATCGACGTGGCCGCAATCGCCGAAGCTGCAGCCGTCACGGAATCCGTGTTTCGCGATGATGGCGTGGGCGTGGTACATGAAGCTGGTGGTTTTGCCCCAGCCGCCCTGATCGAAATCGCAGGCTGCGCCGTGGTAGTGGCGGGAGTTCGCAACGTGGCCGCCATGCGCGGCGCAGCCGATATGGCGCGGCTTGTATCCGCCGGCGACGAAGTCGGCGATCAGCGCCCTGAACCGGTCCGCAAGGTGGCTGGCCACCGTTATCGGTCCGGCTGCGGTGGACACTGTGACAACGCCGCCGCCACCTCTGCGCGGCAAGGCCGCGTGTGCTACGCCTCGATGGTGAACTTGGGAGGAGTGCCGGTGGGAGTCGTCGTGCCGGTAATGGTGATGGGCGGCCTGGGCCTGGGAGGCGCACAGGGAAAGGAGTGCTGCCGTTATCAGCAGTCGCATACGCAATACCTCTTCAGTTGTTGCTCTGTGGACGCCCTGCCGGGGGTGTCGATTTCGAGTGCCGCGCTGTGCGGCGGCGTTGGCGGGACTTCCATTTCAGGCGGCAGATTTCCGGAGCTTCACGCTGGATTGAACATAAGTTCAAGATTGAAGCGCGCGCCCGGTGCTGCGGAAAGGAACAATGCTTCTTAGTTATTCTTGATAGACATATCCAATCCCGGGCCTATCGGCATCGCGTCAATCGTCGGAGTTCTGTATGCTGAAGAATTTCTGGTATGCGGTCGAATTCGCCGACCGGGTGACAGTGAAACCGACACGGGTCACGGTGCTCGGCCAGCATCTCGCGCTCTTTCGCACGCCCGAGGGAAGGCCGGTGGCGCTTTCGGATCTTTGCGTCCATCGCGGCGCGGCGCTGTCGGGGGGCACGGTGAAGGGCAATTGCATCGTCTGCCCCTATCACGGCTGGGAATATGCGCCGGATGGGCAATGCTTGAAAATCCCGGCAAACCCGCCCGGCCGGCCGATCCCGCGCAAGGCCCGCGTGGATTCCTACCCCGTGCAGGAAAAGTACGGCTTCATCTGGGTCTTCCTCGGCGATCTGCCGGAGGCCGAGCGGCCCCCGATGCCGGTCCTGCCCGAACTCGACGACCTCAAGGAGAACGGCGGCCAGTTCCGCAGGATCAAGGGCGATTTTCTTTGGCGCGCCAATTACGAGCGCATTTTGGAGAACGGCTGCGACATCGCCCACGGGCCGTTCGTGCATGCGGGCTCGTTCGGCGACCCGGAAGATCCCCAGGTGCCCGATTATGAGGTGGAGCACCCGGATGAGTGGTCCGCCTTCGCGACGGTCGATCTGTACCCGCCTGCGCCGAAGGGTTTTTGGAGATTGCTATGGCGGGGCCGGAAACGCCCGCCCGCGCGTACGACGACGGGCTGGATTTTGCCGAACATCGTGAAACTGCACGTCAAGCTGCCGATGGGCGAACTCGTCAGCTACGCCTCCAACATTCCCATCGACGAGACCACCACGCTGACCAAGTTCATGTCGCTGCGCTCCTTCTTCACCCGAAGCTGGGCCGATAACAACGCTCTCAAGCGCAGCCTCAAGATCTACTATCAGGATCAGGCGATCATGGAGAAGGTGCGGCCGGAA
>Ga0074046_10002667_pt1 | contig 15311 bp, 11 predicted proteins | sample BogForMeECP23OM3_FD_94441 | JGI IMG/M metagenome (GOLD analysis project Ga0074046, IMG submission 94441) | Bog forest soil microbial communities from Calvert Island, British Columbia, Canada - Bog Forest MetaG ECP23OM3 | ecosystem: Environmental > Terrestrial > Soil > Wetlands ...
CGCTCTCGTGCGCCGCAGGCTACTTCGCCATTCAGGAGATGCAGCGAACCGATGCAGCAGTGAAGGCCGGACGCGCCGGAGATTGCTTGCGAAAGGGACTCAGCGAAATCATCGACCGCCTTGGCTTGCCCTACGTCGCCTATAACTTCGGCTCGATTGTTCATTTGCAGACCTCGGGCGTCATGCTCATGAGCATGCGCAATCCGTTCAAGGTGATGAAGGAGGCTGGGCCTCGCAAACACATGATGGAAGAAATGGGGGCGGCCTTCAGCGCACATGGGATCGTAACCCTCGCAGGCAGTCGCGTCTATACCGGGCTTGCCGATACCGACGCGGTCATCGACGATGCGCTGAACCGCTTCGAAGATGTGTTGAAGCTCGTTTAAGGAGAGAGGCGATAGTGCAGTGGACACATATTGAATCGCAATTGCTGGAGGGATGCCACCGTCTTGCCAGGAAAGGCTTCCTGAACACTCCTGCAGACAGCTTCTCGTTGCGGATTCCCGGCCACATGGAAATGATCCTGATCACCGGTCCGGAGGACTGGCGCAAGGTTGGTTTCAGCGATCTTCGCGCCGTCTCCATTTCTCCAAAAGATGACTCAAGCAAGCTCCACGCATGGATCTATCAGGATCGCACCGACGTTGGCGCTGTAGCACTTTCCAGCCCCAGGGGCGCACGCATGCTTGCGAGCTATGGCGGCTTGTTACCCCCAATCTTCGATGAACAGGTGAGGCATATCGGCCGGCCCAGCAAGCCGTTGCGCGACGACACGCACCGCGACGAGATCAGAAGAGCGTTCAACCGGGGGACCAATGTCGCCCTGGTCGGTGATCGGCTACTGTGTCTGGGCATGACCTGTGACCGCGTTCTCTTCAATACCGAACTCTACGAGAAGTGCGCCCAGGCCTATGTGATCGCCAAAGCATCTGGTGGCCAGATCGGATTGATCCCGTCATGGGTCCAGATGATCGCCAATCATCGCCTGCTGAAAGACGAACACAGCGCAGCGTCAAGTTACAGCGAAGGCCGTGTCCCTGAAGATCTCCACTCTTATTGACGGCAGTCCAGCCGATTACCTGAGTGATGCTCACTTCCGTTGGCTGCCTCTCTCTATATCTCTCTCTATGCTCTATCCCCCGGCGATGAGCGATGCCTTTCGCACCCTGGGCTGAGCGAAAACCAGCTTCCAAACTCAACCAGCATCCCAGCAGATCAAGGTTAGACTGCCGTGCGCTGGCTTAATGAGCAGGTGGGTCCGGCCCCCGATTCACATGCGCCCAAGAAATATTAAAAAATCTCATTTTCGTCCTTGTCAACATGAGCATCGCTCATGTACTATCGTTTCACATTCAAGCCATCAGCCGTAGAGGCGTATATCGCCGGCGTTAGGGAGGGGTGAGCTATGCGCTCTCTCATTCGTTGTTGTGTCAGTTTTTCGCTATTTGCGTTCTTGAGCACGATTCCGCTCATGGCGCAATCCACACAATCCACCATCCTTGGCACCGTCAAGGATGCGAGCGGCGCAGTCATTCCCTCCGCGCGGGTCGTCATCACAAATCTGGATAAGGGAAATCTGACGAGCTACGCCACCGATGCCGCCGGCAATTTCCAGGCTCAGGACCTGACGCCGGGCAAGTACCGGCTCCAGGTATCAAGGGCCGGCTTTCAAAGCAGGTTGATCGACGATCTCGGACTGACGGCCCGCCAACAACTGCATATCGACGTTGTGCTGCCCGTGGGCGCCACCCAGCAGGAGATCAAGGTAGACGCCAGCACCGCCGGTGCCATCGAGACGGAGACGCCCTCCATCGCTTCTACATTGAATGAACAGAATGTGATGAACCTGCCTGCGAACTATCGAGCGAGCGGCAGTACAAGTCCTCTGAATCTGATTCAGGCGCTTCCCGGTGTGCAGCCTGATACCGGCCCAGGCAACACCACCCCGACCGCCAATGGAACCCCGACGATTAATTTCTCAGTACAAGGCGGCGCACCGTTCCAGACAGAAACGTCTGTCGACGGCATTTCCACTCAGAACGTTCGAAACAACACGCCGCTCTCCGACGCCTTTCCATCGGCTGAATCGATCGCTGAGATTCGCGTCGAAGGCGTCAGCAACAATGCGGAGTTCGGCCAGGCCGGAGAGGTCACAACCGTGACCAAGAGCGGAACCAATCAACTGCACGGATCCCTTTTCTGGTACTTCCAGAATCGCGCACTCGATGCCACTGCCTACGGCACGCCTGTTAATGCAGACGGGAAACCGGAGAGGCCAGAGAAAATTGGCAATGACTTCGGACTCAGCGCCGGCGGTCCTGTCATCATTCCGCATCTCTACAACGGGACCGATAAGACCTTTTTCTTTGGAGCCTACGAAGGCTTCCGTTTCCCCAGGCAAACCACCATTCAGGATCTGGTGCCCACCCAACTGATGCAGCAGGGGAATTTCAGCCAGGAAGTACCTCCCGGGCAGCTCTTCGATCCCTTCACTGGAGGGTTTTACCCGAATAACACGATCAATCCGATCAACCCTTCTGGCCAACCCTTCCTGGGCTTCTTCCCTCTGCCGAATGTCGGCAACGATCAATCCCTTGCTGCCGCGGAAGCAGGCCTCGGCTATAACTATGCCGCCAATCGGGACGCCGGTTACAACTCGAACCAATTCGATGCCCGCGTCGACCAGCGTTTCAACCAGAAGTTACAGGGCTTCGCGAGATATACATTTAAGGACCTGACTCTTCTCACCCCTCAGGACCTGAACGTCCAGTCGATCACCAACTTTGATAATTACCGCATCCTTGCGAGTTCGCTGGTCTATGCGTTTACTCCCACTCTTTTGAATGAATTTCGTTTCGGCTTTACCTCGGAACAAAACGGCATTCGCAACGCTCTGAACGGAGGACCTTACACGAAGGCCGCCGGATTTGAGCCGATTGGTCCGACCTATCCCGTAAGTGGCGTGACGGCGCTTTATTTCCCAAACCTCACCTCTCTTGAAGCAGGCAACATCAATCAGACATCGCAGAGTCACCTGTTCCAATACACCGACAATCTCGCTTGGAGCAGGGGCGCGCACACCATGAAGTTTGGCGGAGATATCCGCAGCCTCCAGTCCATCACCACGCTGGGCTCATACGGGCTCAACAATATCTCGGTCTTCGCGTTCACCGGGCAAATCACCGGCAACCAATTCGCAGACTATCTCGCCGGCGTCCCGGTGGAGACCCAGTATTACACCCTCATTCCTCAAAACGACGGGAAGTCGGTTTACTACGGCTTCTATGCGCAGGATGAATGGAAGGCGATGCCCAACCTGACAATTTCCTATGGGTTGCGCTATGAATACCATCCCGCGTATCACGACGTGGATGGGGCGATCGGCAATTTCGACCCCAGCAATCCCGGAACAGGTTCGGTGATTTATCCCAGCGGCTATCAGAATCTGCTCGATTCATCTTTTCTTGCCAATTTCGACGCGTGCGGATATGGCCCGTCAACCACTCCGTATGCCGGTTGCACCCCTGTGCTCTCCAACAGCCAGGCCCATCTGCCGAGCAGCCTGCGCAAGTCGCAGAAGGATCGCTTCCTCCCCCGCTTCGGATTCGCCTGGCGGCCCTTCAACAATGACAAAACCGCCGTGCGCGGGGGCTTTGGCGTTTACAACACCACCTTGCTGGGCAGCATCTTCTTTGCCCTTACCGACACGTTGCAGGCGGCGAGTCTCACCTACATCAACTCGGCAACTCCTACTGGCCTGGCCTACGCGTGGCCGCAGACCAGCCCAGGTTCTGGTTCGAACACGCCGGTTTACGGTACGGCCGCTTTCAACACCTCCAACCAGATCAATTGGAAAGATCCGTACTCCATGCAGTGGAACTTGTCCTTCGATCACGAATTTCAGGGCAACATTGGCGCGCGCATCACCTACATCGGGATGAAGACCGACCAGCTGGTCTGGGGACCGAACCTTAACGACATGTCCTACTCCACCACCACGCCGGCCCAGCTGCGCCCACTCACCGATCGCCCATTTCCGAACTGGGGAACGATAAACGCCCACAATCCTGGCGCACAGGCAACCTATCAAGCGCTGCAATTGGAGGCCAACCATCGCTTCCAGCATGGCTTCACCTTCGAATCGGCATATACGTGGGCCAAAAATCTCGCAGACAATCAGGGGCCGCAAGCTACAGGTTTCGCTGCGGAAAACGGCGGTAATGTCGGACAGGTCTCTACGTATGCCTATGACCGCCAACTCGACTACGGAAACGTCTATGGAACGCGCCGTCAACGCTGGATCAACACCGGTGTCTATCAGCTTCCATTCGGGCACGGCCGCAAGTTCGCCGCGAACGCAAGTCGTCTTGAAGACGCGCTGGTGGGCGGATGGCAGTTGAGCAGCATCTTCCTTCTGCAGACCGGGCCTTTTCTGAACGCATACATTCCAGGCAATGATGCCGACCCTTCCGGCACCGGCTCGGGAATCCTGTACGGGCGCGATCAACATCCTGACGTGGTCGGAAAGATTGTTCCCGCTCACCGGAGCAGAAATCAATGGGTTAACCCGGCTGCCTTCGCGTGTCCCAGCAATTCCGGTTACACCGCGGCTTCTTACGCCGGCAATGACTGTGGAGTGGGCGTAACGTCAGCGCCTATCGGACGCTTCGGCAATGAAAGCGTCGGAGATATCGAGGGACCCGGAACCGTGAACTGGTCGGCAGGACTCAGCAAGCAATTCACAATTACAGAGAGCCTTCATTTGCGTACAGAAGCTACCTTCACCAACGTGCTGAATCACACAAATCTGAACGATCCATTGTTGGACATAACGAACCCCAACTTTGGAAAAATCACGACAGCACGCGGATCGGATTTTGGTGGCAATCGCACCGGCCAGATCTCAATCCGTCTCGAGTTCTAACCGGAATCACGATCCCACCTGCAGGCGGCGTGGTCCCGCCTGCAGGATGGGCTGACGGCCAATCCCTGATAGCGAATGGCTGGCTTTGGTGGCCGATTATTTCCCCAAAGCAGCTACAATTAAAGATAGGGAATCAAGAAGGCTCGGCCGCGACAGCAGCCGGGCCTTTCCTTTGGATCACAAAATACCTAAGTCCAATGGAATCAATGACGAGCTGATATCTTCCTTGTTTTCAATGATCACTCGATAACCCGTGCATTATCTATGAGATGATCGCAACTCACGTGTTTTCAATGAAGTACCGGCATTTGCTTTAGAGAAAGTTGATTAAAATCAACGATTTGGGCGCCAACCGCTGAAGAAGAGGGAAGGGTGGGGTAGTCCTGCTGACCGGTTCGTGGCTGACCGGACCATCGCTGACCGGCCTTTAGCTGTCCGCTTCACCAGCTACAATCGTCATCAGCCTCGGCTCGATCCCTGACTCGGAAATCTCCAGAAACCCCAGCGAAACCGGCACGGAGAACCGCCTCGGCCCGGCGCTGCCAGGATTGAAATAAAGCACACCTTTTACCCACTCGATCGCCGGATGATGCGAGTGCCCGCTGATCACCGCCGCAATCCCAGCCGCAACCGGATCGAGATCCAACTCCATCCGGTCATGCAACATAAACAGGCTCTTTCCGCCAAGCTCCACTAGCTCCGTCGCCGGAAGCCGTCCGCACCGTCCGCCGCGATCCACATTCCCCCGAATCGCCGTCACCGGAGCCATCTGCCTAAGCTGGTCGAGGATGAATGCGTCGCCGACATCTCCTGCATGCAGAATGTGCTCCGCGCCGCGCAGCGCGGCCAGGGCTTCCAGCCGAAGCAGCCCATGCGTATCGGAGATGACGCCAACCAGCACGCCTACAACCCGATCGTCATCCGCGTTCGCGGATCCAGATAATCCCGTAGTGCATCGCCCAGGAAGTTGAAGGCCAGAACGCAGAACATCACCGCAAGCGCCGGGAAGAGAACCAGGTGCGGAGCGTCAAAGAGGTGGGAGCGCGCATCGTTGAGCATCGAGCCCCAGCTCGCTGAGGGAGGCGGAATGCCAAGTCCCAGGAAGCTCAGCGTTGCCTCGGCAAGAACCGCCCCCGCCATGCCGATCGCCGACTGTACAATCAGCGGCTGCACGATGTTGGGCAGGATATGTCGGATGAAAATGCGCAGGTCGGTCGCTCCCAGCGCCCGGGCGGCCTCGACAAACTCCTTCTCCCGCACCGCCAGCACCTGGGCCCGCACCAGCCGGGCATACCCCACCCACCCCCCGATCGACAAAGCTAGGATAAGATTAATCATCCCCGGACCGAGAAACGCTACGAAGGCGATCGCTAAAAGAATTCCCGGCAAGGCAAGAAAAGCATTCATTACGAAGATATTCAGGATCGTATCGAAGACGCCGCCGTAGTACCCGGCGATACCGCCGAGCACGACTCCCAGCAATAAGGAGCAGATCACCACCGAAACCGCGACTGTCAGCGACAATCGCGCTCCATAGACGATACGGGACAGGATGTCTCGGCCCAATTCGTCGGCTCCCAGCCAGTGGGCGGCACTGGGCGAAGCCAGTCGATGGCTCAGGTCGATCGTGGCTGGGTTGGCGGGCGCGATGAACGGAGCGAAGATTGCGGCGAAAACGAAACCGGCGAGCAGCACGGCGCCGAGCGTTGCTAGTGGTTGAGAGGTGACGCGTTGCATAACCGGAGCGAGCATTGAATGATAAACTTTAGCTTCTCACGGTCGAGCAATTTCGTGGAATCGAATATGCTGGATATAGGCATCCCTTCTCGTACCCCCTTTGTCAGGCTCCAGTTCGGGGCCTTAGCTAGAAAGGACACGAATTGCGCATATTGCTGCTGGGGTTAAACTACTCCCCCGAGTTGACCGGCATCGGCAAATATTCCGGTGAAATGATGGAATGGCTTGCGTGGCGTGGACACGAGGTTCGCGTTGTCACGGCTCCGCCATACTATCCGGCCTGGAAAGTGCGGGAAGACTACACCTGGTGGAAGTACCGCAAGGAAGTTTCGCCGGCTGGCGTGCACATCTTTCGCTGCCCGTTATGGGTTCCCTCGCGTCCCAACGGGATCAGCCGCATGGTGCACCTGGGCTCCTTCGCAACCAGCAGCCTGCCCGTCATGCTGGCCTTGGCTGCGTGGCGTCCGCACGTGGTGCTTGCTGTGGAACCTGCTTTCTTCTGTGCGCCTTCCACCATCCTTACCGCGTTGATCTCAGGCGCCGCCGCCTGGCTGCATGTACAGGATTTTGAAATCGACGCCGCCTTCGATCTCGGCCTCCTGCCCGCAGAGGGTGCCATTCATAACTTTGCCCTAGGCTATGAACGCCTGGTAATGCGTGGATTCGATCGCGTGTCCAGCATCTCGACCAACATGGTAAAGCGCCTGGCAGAGAAGGGAGTCCACAGAGATAAGAGGGTGCATTTCCCCAACTGGGTCGATATCGATTCCATCCGCCCCCTCGACGCACCAAACCAGATCCGCTGCGAGCTTGGTATCGGCGACGACCGGATCGTGCTGCTCTACTCCGGAAATCTCGGCGTAAAACAGGGTCTTGACATACTGCCGCAGCTCGCGCACCAGTTGCAGGACGATCCCCGCCTGCATTTTGTCTTTTGCGGCGATGGCGCCTTCCGTCCGCAACTCGAGCAGATGACCGCCGGTCTTCAGAACGTTTCGCTCTTGCCCTTGCAGCCCGTTGAGAAACTGAACGAGCTGCTGAATGCCGCCGATATCCATCTCTTGCCGCAGAAGGAAGACGCCGCGGCTCTCGTCATGCCCTCGAAGCTCACCGGTATGCTCGCCAGCGGACGGCCAGTGATCGCGACTGCTTCGCCCGGTACCCAGTTTGCTGAAGCTGTCTCCGGATGCGGGATCAATGTCACCCCTGGTGATTTGGACGCGCTGCATAAGGCCGTTCTCACGCTCGCCGCAAATGCCCCCCTGCGCCGGGAAATGGGTCGTGCCGCGCGTCTCTTCGCCTTGGAGAATCTGGGCCGGGAGCAGGTTCTGCGCCGCTTCGAGGCGGCGATGCAGGTCTTGCTTACAAGCCGCAACGCGATTGCGGTGCCGGCGGCAGCCAGGCCCGAGCCCCAGTCTCCACGTCCGGAATGAGCTTTGGCCTCTCCGGCGTGACCGCATAGAATGAGGACAGTTCTCTTCTTGCAGAAAGCCGCTAACTCATACCATCTGTTCGCCGCAAATTACACAGGAGCGAATTCACTTGAAGAAGGCCCTCATAACCGGTGTTACCGGGCAGGATGGAGCATACCTCGCGGAGTTCTTGTTGAAAAAAGGGTACGAGGTGCATGGCATCAAGCGCCGCACTTCGCTCTTTAACACCAATCGCATCGATCATCTCTACGAAGATCCGCACCTTTCCAGCCGCCACTTCATCCTGCACTACGGCGAACTCACAGATACCAGTGTCCTTACCCACGTCGTGCAAAGAGTGCAGCCCGATGAGATCTACAACCTTGCCGCTCAGAGCCACGTCCAGGTTTCATTTGAAGAGCCGGAATACACCGCGAACGCCGATGCCTTGGGCACGCTCCGTCTCCTCGAAGCCATCCGCATCCTTGGCCTCGAGAAGAAGACCCGTTTCTACCAGGCGTCTACCTCCGAGCTTTACGGACTTGTGCAGCAGATTCCGCAGACGGAGACCACGCCTTTCTACCCTCGCTCCCCCTATGCTGTCGCCAAGCTGTACGCCCACTGGATCACCGTGAATTATCGCGAGGCTTATGGCATCTACGCCTGCAACGGCATTCTCTTCAATCATGAGTCGCCATTGCGCGGTGAGACCTTCGTTACCCGCAAGATCACTCGCGCCCTGGCCCGCATCAAGGCCGGCCTCCAGGACACCCTCTACCTCGGCAACATGGACGCGTTGCGCGACTGGGGCCATGCGCGCGACTACATCGAGGTGCAGTGGCTCATGCTGCAGCAGGACGAACCCCGTGACTATGTCATCGCCGCCGGCGAGCAGCATAGCGTCCGCGACTTCGTGAACCTCAGCGCCGAGTTCCTCGATCTGCCCCTGCGCTGGGAGGGCATCGGCGTCGACGAGAAGGCCTACGACGCCAAGGGCAACCTTGTAATTTCCGTCGACCCGCGCTACTTCCGTCCGGCCGAAGTCGAAACGCTGCTCGGTGATGCTTCAAAGGCCCGGCGCGAGTTAGGATGGGTTCCGCGCACCACCTTCCGCGAGTTGGTAAGGGAAATGGTCACTGAAGACTTCTCGACGGCCGAGCGTGACGCCCTGGTCAAGAAGCACGGCTTCACCACCTACAACTATCACGAGCTGTAAACGGCGGAGACCAGTCCATGGAACACACCAGCAGGATTTTTATCGCCGGCCACCGCGGCCTGGTCGGCGGCGCCATCAGTCGAGGTTTGGAGCGCCAGGGTTACACCAACCTGCTGTTCAGAACTCGCGCCGAGCTCGACCTGATGAATGGGCCGGCTGTCGAGCGCTTCTTCGCTGCGGAGCGTCCCGAGTATGTCTTTCTCGCCGCAGCCAAAGTGGGCGGAATCCTCGCCAACAATTCCTACCCCGCCGACTTCATCCGCGACAACCTTGAGATCCAGACCAATGTGATCGACGCGGCTTATCGCTCTGGCGTCGAGCGCTTGCTCTTCCTCGGTTCAAGCTGTATCTATCCCAAGCTCTGTCCGCAGCCCATCAAGGAAGAGTACCTGCTCACCGGCCCTCTCGAACCGACGAACCGCGCCTATGCATTAGCCAAAATCGCTGGTATTGAAATGTGCTGGTCTTACAACCGCCAGTACGGGACAAGGTTCCTCGCTGCGATGCCCACCAACCTCTACGGCCCCGGAGACAACTTCGACCTCAATAAGTCGCATGTCCTCCCCGCGCTCATCCGCAAGGCTGCCGAGGCCAAAGCCGCCGGCGAAAAGAAGATCACCGTCTGGGGAACTGGCACACCTCGCCGTGAGCTGCTCTACAGCGACGATCTGGCTGAGGCCTGCATCTTCCTCATGAATCTGCCCGATGCTCAATTCCAGACTCTCCTGAACTCCGAGGAGCCGCCCCTCATCAACATCGGAACCGGCCACGACCTCAGCATCCGCGAACTGGCGGAGTTGGTCTGCCGCGTGATCGGTTTTTCCGGCGCCCTTGAGTTCGACACCACAAAGCCCGACGGCACCCCGCAAAAGCTGATGGACTCGTCCCGCATCCACGCCCTCGGCTGGCGCGCGCAGACCACCCTCGAAGAGGGCATCCGCCGCACCTACGAGTGGGCCAAAGACAGCCTGGTTCTTACTCCCGCCTGAACCCAAGGATCTATTTGGCCAAAAAAAGCTGGGTGCCCCACAGCCCGCCCTGAGCGGAGCCGAAGGGTCCGGATCTTCGGACGTGGGTCTCGATGGTTGAAGACCAGTCAGAAATGAAAGCGGTAGCGCACCTCTCCGTATGAACGGGGTGAACTCAGCCGCTTCCTTCCGAGGAAACTGCTGCTTACATCAAAACAGCGTGCTCCTGTTGAATGGCCGAGACTAATCTGTCGACCTCCGCAGTCGTGTTATAGAGAGCCGGGGTAACACGCACCGCAGCACCCAGCGTGATTCCTTTACGAGCCACCGTCAGGACGCTGTACTTCGCCATAAAAAGGTCTTGAACCTTCTTAGCTTGTTTTCATCCGGTATCACTCCTCGGACAAAAGGGACGTTGCGACGGTTGACATACGTCAGCTTTCGAAAGTACTCGTCCGCGACCGGCTTCGCCATGATGTTCCAGTAGGCGTTTTCCAGGTTGGCGATGCTGCGATCCACGTCAAACCACTTTGTGAAACTCGTCTCATCGCTGCTTTCCGCGGCCGCGACTGGCGCAATCGCCGACGAGCGAATCGCACTCCCGACCACGAGGGATGAACCTGCAGCCTTCAGAAACTCTCTTCTGTTTTTCATGAACGGCAATTGTCCTGTGGTTTTCGCGGAATAAGATTGAAGCCTCCAGTCCCAGCTCTTCGACGATCAAATCTGATCGTGACTCAGTCAGATGAACTTCTCCGGCGCGAGTTCGAATATCCTCTTGTGTTCTGCTAGCAGAAATAGTACGTTTTTCCCTTGTAAACCGTGCTGATTTTCATGTCTGGTTCCATGCCGCAGACCTGACACAGCGGGTGTCCAGGCGTGGAGACGAATGCTTGTTTGTAGACAGCATTCAATCCGGGATCCTTCCACCCCAGGCCTTGATATTCCATGTCGAATGCTGTTTGTCGTGCTACGTCATCACCGAAGTACCGGGCAACAACGTGAAGGGCGAGGTCGATACCGGATGAAAGCCCACCGGAACTGGCGAGGTTTCCGTCTTCCACGTAACGCAGTCCTCGATCTACGTGAATCTTTGGGTAGTCCACTTCAAGATCCGCATACGCCGAATGGTGGGTAGTCGCCCTTCGACCATCGAGGAGACCTGTCTTGGCGAGCAGCAATGCGCCGGTGCATACGGACATTGTCACATCAGTATGCTTGGTTACCTCACGAATCCAGCTTAGCGTGGCCGGGCTTTCTCCGTCCTGTGCCGGAATAACAAGGACTTGAGGTGCGGGGGCATTGTCCAGCGCGAAGTTCGGGACGATCATCATGCCTCCGCTCACCCGAACTGGCGCCGTGGTCTCCGTCACGATATACGGCTTAAATGCGGCTTGCCCGGTCTTGCGGTTCTGCACTTCTCGAAAAACCTCCCATGGGCCCGCAAAATCGATGACGACGGCATTCGTTGAGAGGAGGAATGCTACAGGTATCGCCCCTGACTCCGGCACATGAAGGGCGGGGACGGTGTGGTCCGGTGGCGCACTTTCCGGGACACTGGTGATTGCCAAGGCTGCTGCGCGAACAATTGGAGACATTGCGAGGGCCGATGCGGCGCTCAGCCTTGCGGACATTTGCATGAGAGATCTTCTGCTAAGAGAATTGCTTTTCATGAGGTTCCTCCTTTGGTTTCGCGGAATGATTGCAGCATGGATCAAGCCTGATTCAAACCAAGCCAGCGGCTCACAGTTGGTATGCGAGGAAAGAGAAATCTTTCCAGCAGAATGACAGCAGCGAGAGAAATTGCCATCGCCGGCAAATAAATGGCCAGCGCCACGCCCCCTTCCGGATTCCTCGGATGTGGCCTTCGATGGCGGTAAATCGGTCAGAAATGGAAGCGGTAGCGCACCTCTCCGTATATCTGCCGGGGATAGTTGTAGTGAAAGCCTCCGAAGGTGAGGCTGTTGTCCAGGAGCACGCGCGTATTCGCAACGTTGGTGGCCGTTGCTGAAACCGTAAATTTCTCGCCGAACGATTTCCCGACCGCGATATCCGCCGTAGTGTGTGCCGGCAGGTAATTGCCGGTGTAAGGCGACGGAGGATCCGGATAGCCGTTGGAGAATCCCGAACCGTAGTACACGTTAAACGAGCCGTAAGCGTGATAGGGAAGGTTGCCGTTGAAGCCCACATTAAGCGTGTTGCGCTGGTCGTGGTCCAATGGCGAATACCCTGGCGCAACAGCGCAGGCTTCAGAGTCCGGCGGATAGCAGATGAGACCGCCGGTAACCGGGCCAATCTGCTGCGCGATCTGATTCGAATACGCCAGATGGAATTGCCCATAGCGCCACGATTGCGGTGAACGCAGCGTAAGCTCCCACGCCTGAATCAGAGCTCCTTCCACCGTCACGGGGACGAAAATGCTTGATTCGCCGATATTGCTGTGGTCGAGAAAATTATTCGCGCGCGTCTGGAATGTATCTGCGTCCAGAAGCCACCCGTGGAAGGGAATCTGGACGCCAAACTGATGCTCCTCGTCACGCTCGCCGTGCAGAGCAGCAAAGCTGGTGTTGGAGCCGGTGGCGTATTCAAGCACCGGACCGGAGATCGTGGTAAGCGGCGGCGGTTGATAATAGTGCCCGTAGAATCCGCGGAACACCCAATTGAGCTTCGGAATCTGTACCACGACGCCAATGCGCGGATAAGCAGCGTTATCGGTGACGGCAGCCTGGAAGTGACTCTGCCGCAGACCCGCAATCAGTGCAAGCCATGAGGTGGGCCGATAGTTATCCTGGACAAAGATTTCTTCTACTCCGCCCCATATATTTTGCGGGTACGAAAAGTTCGGATAACTGCCATCGTTGAACACAACTCCAAACAGATCGCTCTCGTGCTGTGCGTAGCCGTAAACTCCGCCGTTAATGGAGTTCTTCGCAATTACCGTCGAGATAGATGTCTGGAGTCCAACATAGTTTCCAGTTTGATCGGACGTTGTCGCCGTCGGCTGGTCGTTCGCGCTGGGCTCATATTTGGCGCTGTTGTAGTGGTAAAAAGGCGAAACTTGCAGCAGCGTCGACGGGTTGTAGTTATGCACCCACGTAAAAGCGGTGTAGGCGTCTGTCTCATGCTCCCCATCGCGCAGGCCGCTGGAATTGTAGAGCTGGTTTTGCCAGCTGTCTGGATCGGGATCGTAGGGAATCTGATAGTAATCGGCCCTGGCCTGAGTGACCAGACGGAGCTGATTGTTGGCGTCATGGTTATAGATAAATGACGCAAAGCCGCCATAGCCGTTCACGGCATCGTGAATGGGCTCTTCGATGGGAGGCTGCAGGCCCAGGTTGCTGCGGTTGCCGTTAAGGCTCGTGTACCACGCGAACTTTTCCGAGTGGTCGCCGAGACTGAGCTGGTCATTGGTCTGGTAATAGTTTCCCAGCGTCATCACGAGCTCGCCTTGGCGATCGCGCTCAAAGCCGCTGCGAGGAACAATATCAAAGATGCCGTAAGTGCGGTCTCCAAGGTCAGCCGTATAGCTGCCGCGCTCGGCTTCCAGATAGTCGATGTCCTTGGGATCGATCTGTGGGCCGACATTGCTGGCTATGTTGGTGTTCGGAATGTTCACGCCGTCAATCAGCCAGCTCAACTGGTGGCCGCCGCGCATGTGCAGCATGTCATGCGTGACGTAAGCGCCCGGCACGTAGTCTGTAATCATTGCCAGGCTGTTGGAGAGATCGGCCCCGGGTGTGAGGGCAATGTTCTCGCGGCTGATCAGCGTTGTTGGAGTAGCAGAGTCAGGGTTCGTGACCGAAGGCTGTTCTGTTACCTGCACGGACTGGTGCACGGTAGCCAGAGACAGCTGAAAGTGGAGGACGGCCGTTGAGTCTGTGGCGACTGTGATCAGTTGCTCCACGGTGCTGAAGCCCGGCTGCGAAATAGAGACGACGTAATCCCCCAATGGAATGGTCAGGAAGAGGAACCCGCCGTCCTGATTTGTTGCCTGAGTTGCGGTGAAGTCGGAGTGCGCCGCATGAAGCGTTACGCGCGCGCCTCCGATAGGACGGTGGCCAGGATCGTGCACAACTCCCCCCACCTTGCCGAATACAGTCGCTCGAGCAAATGTGGCGGACAGTAGACTGAAAAACAGAATAAACCATGCGACCTTCCGCATAAAAAGCCTCCTCGTCGCGAAGACTGCGACGAATCGTATCTAGCGCTGTTACGAATGGAGCGGAGTGAGAAGCAATCAAACGAACAGAGCTTCTGCGAGGCGCTCGCGGGAGATACGGCTAAAAGAGGAGAGCGGGAGGGCCGCGCTTTTGGCGGGCACGGTCAAACGAGATGCGAAGCTGCGCCGCCGTTTGCGGCGAAACCGCGGGATGGCGTGCTATGCCTGCGAATATGGAGGCCGCTGTTGAGGGCGTGAACGACGGCAGCAGCAGAACAGCGGAGGTCGCAGGCGTATACGGGCACTTGTCGCTGACAACGCTGACGCCGGAACCCTGGGTTGCACCCTCGGTCGGCATCGCGCACTGGTGTCTGCCGCCTCTCCTGCAGCAAACCGGCAAAGTCGCTTCGGCCATGCTTGGTCGAAACAAAGGCAGCACGAGCGGCAGGCCGAAGAACAATATCAGCGAAATTGCCAGCGCGCGTCGCACAGCTCATTGTAGCGCGGACTCTAGTAGCCGGAGTAATAGCCTTCGCGCGTCTGCACAGTCAAATCCTTCTTCGTCGCCGTCAGCGCAATCTTGTGATAGCCGCTGTCGCTGCTCTGCTTGTCCGGCGTGTAACCCAGCATGTACTGGCTGCGCATTTCCTCCGCAATGGTCGTGTAAATCTGGTCGGCGGTTTCCTTCTTCGTCACCTCGAAGACGCGTCCACCGGTCTGCGCGCAAATCTGCTCCAGAATCTTTTTGCCGTCGACGTGGGATTCCTGCTGCTGTGGCCGCTGGCCGCCGCGCCCGCCGCCCGGATACCCGCCGCCGGGGTAGCCACCACCCGGATAGCCCCCTCCGCCGTGATGCCCACCACCCGGATACCCGCCGCCTGGATTGCCGCCGGAG
>Ga0074046_10002668_pt1 | contig 15301 bp, 8 predicted proteins | sample BogForMeECP23OM3_FD_94441 | JGI IMG/M metagenome (GOLD analysis project Ga0074046, IMG submission 94441) | Bog forest soil microbial communities from Calvert Island, British Columbia, Canada - Bog Forest MetaG ECP23OM3 | ecosystem: Environmental > Terrestrial > Soil > Wetlands ...
CGCCGCCACTCGATCTTGCGTGTCACCTTCAGCCATTTGGCGTGCTGGTTGAACATGGAATCGATAATGTGAATAAACGCTTCGTAGCAGGAGAAGAACCCGTGGCGCCCGGTTAGCAAGTACCCCTCTAGCCAGCCTTGGCACATATGCTCGCTGAGCATCTCCAGCACGCGGCCGCGCTGCGAAAGATGTTCATCCACCGGAAGGATGGGTTCCATCCATTCCTTGTCGGTAGCTTCGTACAGCGCCTCCAACCGGTTCGAGGCCGTTTCGTCTGGGCCGAACACGCGGAAATTCTTTGAGTCGGCGTTCAGTTTCATCACGTCGCGCAAGAATCCGCCGAGCACGCGCGTGGCTTCCGCATTTTCGGTCCCGGGCTTCAGAACGTTGACGGCATAGTTGCAAAAATCGGGCATCACCAGATCGCGCAGCAACAAGCCGCCATTGGCATGTGGATTCGCTCCCATCCTGCGCTCGCCTTTGGGAGCCAGTTCCGCGAGTTCGGAAATGAATTTGCCATTCTCGTCAAACAATTCCTCGGCCCGATAGCTTTTCATCCAGTCTTCAAGGATCTTCAGGTGTTCCGGCTTCTGCAGGTCAGCCACCGGCACCTGATGCGCGCGCCATGTGTTCTCGACCGGCTTTCCATCGACCATTTTTGGTCCCGTCCAACCCTTTGGACTGCGCAAGATCATCATCGGCCAAGCGGGCAGGCTCGAATCACCGCCGCTCCGGGCGCTGTATTGAATCGCTCGAATCTCGCTCACCACGGTGTCCAAGGTTCCGGCCATCAGTTGATGCATCGCTTCGGGCTCATCCCCCTCGACAAAATACGGCTTCCAGCCGTAGCCGGTGAAGAGATGGATGAGTTCCTTATCATTCATGCGTCCCAGCACGGTTGGATTCGCGATCTTGTAGCCATTGAGATGAAGAATCGGCAACACGGCGCCGTCCCGCATCGGATCCAGAAACTTATTGCCGTGCCAACTCGTCGCCAGTGGACCCGTTTCGGCTTCGCCGTCGCCCACCACACAACACGCAATCAGGTCCGGGTTGTCGAATACCGCGCCGCAAGCGTGCATGATCGAATACCCCAGTTCCCCACCTTCGTGGATGGAACCCGGCGTTTCCGGCGCCGCGTGGCTCGGAATTCCGCCGGGAAAAGAAAACTGTTTGAACAGCTTCTGAAGGCCTTCTTCATTTTGCGTGATGTTCGGATAAAACTCGCTGTAGGTGCCCTCCAGGTAAGTATTCGCAACCAGTCCGGGCCCACCGTGGCCAGGACCAGCAATGTAGATGACATTCAGATCGTGGTTCTTGATCAGGCGATTGAAGTGGACGTAGATGAAGTTCAAGCCCGGCGTCGTCCCAAAGTGTCCCAGCAACCGCGGCTTGATGTGCTCGATCTTCAGCGGTTCGCGCAGAAGCGGGTTTGCGTAAAGATAGATCTGGCCGACCGAAAGGTAGTTGGCCGCTCGCCAGTAGGCATCAATCTTGCGCAATTCTTCGGGCGTGAGAGGTTGGGCAGAAATGCCATGCTGGGCCGGGATTACTGAGGCTGGGGGAGTCATCGGATCCTGCCTTTCTGATTCCTGTTATTTCCTATCTTAGTTTCCTGCAGTCCCCTCCGCCAGCACCCGAAAAGACATGATTAAGGAACTGCCAGACCCGTACGGATCATGTCCGCCACGTGAGACAATGCCTCTGGTGGGAAGCCCATAGGCCTTCGTGATCATCATCACAGACCACCGTACCGTCCGTCATGGCCACGGATCATGCGGGCGTTGAAACTGGAGACTCTGGTTTGAGGAGAGGAGCGCGTCATGATGATGTTATATCGTCTCGTTCGGCTGATCGAGACTCACTCCGAGGCGCTGGCGGCAAGCCTTCTTGAGCGAGTTCAGAATTCCGAGTTGACTCCAACCTATCGCAACGTCCCCAGCGCCGACCTGCAAGAACGGGTGTATGAGATCTACCGTCATCTGGGTGAGTGGCTGGTGGGCAAGGATGAATCCTACCTCGAACAACGCTATTTAAAGATTGGGGGGAGACGAGCCTCCCAAAACATACCCGTGAGCGAGGTGATTTGGGTGATCGTCTTGACCAAGGAGAACCTCTGGGAGTTCGTCAAGAAAGAAGCCGTCATGGAACGCCCCGTGGAAGTGTTCGGTGAACTGGAAATGCTGCAATTGCTCGAGCAGTTCTTCGATCGAGCCATCTTCTATGCCGCGGTCGGTTATGAACAGGCGCTTAAGGAGCAAGCTCTAGGCGAACCGAGCACACCGTCCCAGAAAGAATAACGGCTCCGCACCAGAACTGGTCAGGAGTTGACCATATCTTCCAAGGCGGCCTTGTTGCGGATAATCAGGTTCGCGCCCTTGAGTTGCACCAGTTGTTTCTTCTTGAACTGCGCGAGCAAGCGGCTGACGGTTTCCCGCGTCGTGCCAATGATTTCGGCGATTTCCTCGTGCGTCAGCGTCAGCTTCACCTGCAGAGGATCCCCGTTGCGCGACGCCTTCGACCATCCCAGCAGTAATTTTGCGAATCTCTCCGACGGAGAGTTGGTAAGTCCCAGCGTCCGAATCCCTTCATACGCGGTGTAGTAATTGCGGCTTAATTCCTCCGCCACTCGCAGCGCCACTTGTCCATGTTCACGTAGGAAGTGCAGCAAGGCATCCCGGGTAATGAAATTAGCCTGGCCCGGCTCGATCATCTCGGCGGTCACTTCATACGGCCGGTTGGAAATCGTGGCGCTGAGCCCCAGCACATCTCCCGGCTCCGAGATCTTGGTGATGACCGTCCTGCCCTCTGCCGACGACGTCGAAAGCTTCGCTTTCCCCGCGCACATCACGAACACGCCGCGCGGCTGCTGTCCTTCGATAAAGAGCATCGCTGATTTTGGGTAGATCGCGGTGGATTTAATGTCATTCAGCCGCTGCAGCGCGGCTTCCGGCAGATGGCAGAATAAATGCTCCTCCCGCATGGGGCATGCCAGGCAATTGTCCAGGATATTCAGCCCGTAGGGCGCACGCATTCGCCACCGCTTTCCGCGAAAATTGTATCACCGATCTCTCTGTGATCAGAATCACAAGAAATTGTGACTAGGGACATGGCCCGGCAAGCCCTCTGCGGCCAAACTCTATATCCACGGGAGATCTGTGGCGGCTGCGCCGATCGCGGGCTCCATAAACATCGCACCGGGGCCGGGTCGACTGCAATCGAAGCCGTGAAAAAGTGACGCTACCGTCCTTTCTCGACGAAGGGCGGCGCCACGGGAAACCGGGATGAACGCAAATTCTGAGCCCTACTGGCGAGGTCGCGATGCTTTGAGTTTGAAATGCGGGAACGAAGAGGGGGATAACGCCATGGAAGATTCACTTCAGTTTCGAGTCGTTGCCTGGTGGGCCTCTGGATGCACCGGTATTGCCCGGTCCAGTTCCGCACCCAATGCCATCCATTTCACTTCCCCGCCTGCATTTGGCGGCTTGGAAGGCAGGTGGACACCTGAGGATTTGCTGCTCTGCGCCATCGCCAGTTGCTATACCACTACCTTTCGCGCACTCGCGGATAAATCGAAGTTTGCCTACATCGACCTGCAGGTGGAAACGAAAGGTGCCATCAGCCGAACTGACAACGGCTATAATTTTGGCCAAGTGCTCATTCATCCGAATCTGATGATTCGGCAGGAAGGGGACAGAACACGGGCTGTGAAGCTCTTGCACAAAGCCAAAGAATTATGCCTGGTCTCGCGTGCGCTCTCGGTCGAACAGAAGTTTGAACCCCTCGTGCAGGTGGGTGAACCACGAGTGGAAGTTGGGCCGCCTTTAGCAGTTTCCGACAAAGAGGGGTATCGTTGAGACACGAGAGCTGATTTTCGTGCCTGTCAGAACTGCTCTATGGCTTTGATACCTTCGACCGAGGCTGATCGCGTGGCTGATCCCGTAGAACGCTCGCCGAATCCTACGAGCGACGAACCACAGACATTTCCGGAAAGATACGGCCTGGACGCCATGTTCGCTCCCAGTTCGGTAGCCGTCATCGGTGCCACCAGTCGTCCCGGCACCGTGGGCCGAACCGTCATGGAGAACCTGCTGCGCGGCGCCTCCAAAGGGAAAGTGTATCCCGTCAACCCCAATCATCCGGAGGTGTTGGGACTCAAAACCTACAGCAGCATTCGCGATGTCCCTCGACCCGTGGACTTGGCGGTAATTACCACTCCGGCAACCACCGTACCGCAGTTGGTAGGAGAATGTGTGGACGCCGGCGTCAGGTCTGCAATTGTGATTTCTGCCGGATTCAGGGAGCGTGGCGCGGAAGGCGCTGCCCTCGAAAAACAAATTCAAGAACACCTGCGCCGCAGTTCCATGTACCTGATCGGTCCCAACTGCCTGGGCATCATGAATCCGGCGACCGGGTTAAATGCCACTTTCGTAAAAGATCCGCCCAAAGCCGGGAATGTCGCGTTCCTGAGTCAGAGTGGAGCGCTTCTGGTTGCCATCCTCGACTGGAGCGCCCGCGAACAAGTTGGATTCAGCGCTATCGTTTCGACCGGGTCAATGCTGGATGTGGGTTGGGGCGATCTGCTCGACTACTTTGGCGACGATCCGCACACCAAGAGCATTCTGATCTACATGGAATCCGTGGGCGACGCACGGTCGTTCTTGTCCGCCGCCCGTGAAGTCGCCCTCACCAAGCCCATCATCGTGATCAAGGCCGGCCGCTCGGAAGCCGCCTCCCGTGCCGCGGCATCGCATACCGGCGCACTCACAGGCAGCGACGAAGTCCTCGACGCAGCCTTCCACCGCTCGGGAGTTTTGCGCGTCCCCAATATCGCGGACCTGTTCTATATGGCGGAAGTACTCAGCCGACAACCTCGCCCGAAGGGGCCTCGGCTTACGATTCTGACCAATGCGGGCGGACCTGGGGTCCTGGCCACCGACTCGCTGGTGGCCAATGGCGGAGAACTAGCTCAGCTTTCTCCCGAGAGCCTGCAGCGCCTGAATGAGTTTCTCCCGGCCCACTGGAGCCATGGCAATCCGATTGATGTTCTCGCCGATACCGATTCCGAACGTTATACCCGCGCCCTCGAAATTGCCTCGCAAGACCCCAACAGTGACGGACTGCTGGTGATTCTGGTTCCGCAAGCCATGGCTGATCCTGTGCAGGTGGCAGAACGCATGAAGGCCTATGCCAAGGGACCCAAGCCGCTGCTCGCCAGCTGGATGGGAGGAAACAGCATTGCCGCTGGAGAAGCGATCCTGAATGCGGCGGGCATTCCAACCTTTCCTTATCCCGACACAGCAGCGCGCGCCTTCACCTACATGTGGCGATACAGCTGCAATTTGCGCGGGCTCTACGAGACTCCCGCATTGACCGACCAATCTGAGGTAGGAAGCGCAGCCCGCACTCAGGTCGAGCAAATCATTCAGAATGCTCGCCAGCAAGGCCGCGTTCTGCTCACCGAGTTGGAATCGAAGCGGTTGTTGTCGCTCTACGGCATCCCCACCGTAGAGACGCGCGCCGCGGCCACCGAGGACGAAGCGGCAACCATTGCATCGCAACTCGGCTTTCCGGTGGTGCTGAAAGTTCTATCCGAAACGATCACCCACAAAACAGATGTCGGCGGCGTCAAACTGAACTTGCCAGATGAAGCGGCGGTACGCTCTTCCTATCGCGCCATCCAGTCTTCGGTTGCGGACAAAACCGGCCCCGGTCAATTCTCTGGAGTAACCGTGCAGCCCATGGTGAAGCTCGAGGGCTACGAACTGATCCTCGGCAGCAGCATTGACCCGCAGTTTGGTCCCGTAATCCTGTTCGGATCCGGCGGTCAGCTGGTCGAAGTGTATCGCGACCGCGCGCTGGCGATTCCACCACTGAACACGACCCTGGCGCAAAGATTGATGGAACAGACACGAATCTTTACCGCGCTACAGGGAGTCCGCGGACGTAAGCCCGTCAACATGGCGGCCTTGGAGAACCTGTTAGTCCGCTTCAGCCAGCTCGTGCTCGAACAGCGGTGGATTGCCGAAATTGACATCAATCCCCTGCTGGCTTCACCCGAGCGCCTGCTCGCCCTCGATGCCCGAATCGTGTTGCACCCGCCTGCCGTAACCCTCGACCAGTTCCCCAAGCCCGCGATCCGTCCCTATCCCTCGCAGTATGTTTCGAACTGGACTATGACGGATGGAACTGAGGTCACGATCCGCCCCATCCGTCCCGAAGACGAACCGTTGATTGCCAAGTTTCACGAGACCCTTTCCGATCGCAGCGTCTATTTGCGTTACTTCTGCTCTCTCAGCCTGAGCCGTCGAGTGGCGCATGAACGGCTGCTGCGTATCTGTTTCGGTGATTACGACCGCGAAATGGCGCTGGTCGCCGAGCACACCGATCCCGCCACCGGAGAACGCCGGATTTTTGGCGTTGGGCGTATGAACAAGCTGCACACCCGGAATGAAGCCGAAGTCGCAGCGCTGGTTTCAGACAAATATCAAAAACTCGGGTTGGGACACGAATTGCTCCGCCGAGTCGTCCAGATTGCCCGCGACGAAAAGTTAAGCCATGTGTCCGCCGAAATGCTGCCTGACAACATAGCCATGCAGGCCGTCTTTAGACGTCTCGGCTTTCGTATTAAAGCCGATGAAGATCTGACTTCGCTCCGAGCCGACTTGGACCTGTAAGAGTTTTGGTGGAGCGACGGGCGCCCTCGCCCGTCTACGTAGGGACAGCCGCCCCGGCTGTCCAGCCCCGCGAGGGCACCTGCAAGTGTCCCCACTCTCCTCTTTCCGCCTGTGACGTGAGTCACACGTCCCTGTGTTCCACGTTCCCGACAATATCGCTTCCTTCCGTCATCCTCTATATGTATATGGGACCGTTCGCTCAAAACGGTCGGGGCTACTGAGAAATTCAGAAGGGGAAGTCATGAAGCGTAAGTTCAAGACCATGGACGGCAACGAAGCCGTCGCGTACGTCGCCTACCGCCTTAACGAGGTCATCGCCATTTATCCCATTACGCCCTCGTCCAACATGGGCGAATGGGCCGACCAGTGGATGTCGGAAGAAGTACCCAACATCTGGGGGTCGGTGCCTCACGTAATCGAAATGCAAAGTGAAGGCGGCGCCTCCGGAGCGGTTCATGGCGCGCTCCAGACCGGAGCCCTGTCCACCACCTTTACCGCGTCGCAAGGCCTGCTTCTGATGATCCCCAACATGAACAAGATCGCCGGCGAACTTACGGCGACGGCATTTCACGTCAGCGCGCGCACGGTTGCGACTCACGCCCTCTCGATTTTTGGCGACCACTCCGACGTAATGTTCTGCCGAACCACAGGATTCGCCATGCTCTCCTCAAATTCTGTCCAGGAAGCCATGGACCTGGCGCTGATCGCGCACGCCGCCACGCTCGAAACCCGTATCCCTTTCCTGCATTTCTTTGACGGCTTCCGCACTTCGCATGAAGTCAACAAGATCGAACTGCTCACCGAAGACGACATGCGCGCCCTCATTAATATGGATCGCGTCGTCGAGCACCGCCAGCGAGCGCTTTCTCCCGACCATCCCGTGTTGCGCGGAACCGCGCAGAATCCTGACGTCTTCTTTCAGGCGCGGGAAGCCGGCAATCCTTTCTACGACGCATGCCCGGATAAGGTCCAGGCGGTCATGGACAAGTTTTCCCAGGTCGTAGGTCGTTCGTATCACCTCTTCGACTACGTGGGCGCGCCCGATGCCGAGCGCGTGATCGTCATGATGGGCTCCGGCGCAGAGACCGCACACGAGACGGTAGATTATCTGAACCAGCACGGTGGAAAAGTTGGCTTGCTCAAAGTCCGTCTGTACCGGCCGTTTTCCGTCAAGCGATTCTTAGAGGCGCTTCCCGCAACCGTGCGCAAGATTGCGGTTCTGGATCGCACGAAGGAAGCGGGCGCCGGCAGAGAGCCGCTCTATCTCGACGTCGTAAGCGCGCTTCAGGAAGGAATCAAACTGGGCTATGGAAAGCTGAAAGCCGCGCCAGAAACCATCGGCGGACGTTACGGTCTCTCCTCCAAAGAATTCACGCCCGCCATGGTCAAAGCCGTCTATGACAATCTGGCGGCGCCTAAACCCAAAGACCACTTCACCGTCGGCATTCAAGACGACGTGGGCCATACCAGCCTGGATTACGATTCCGATTTCTCCATCGAGCCCGAAAGTGTTGTGCGGGCCATGTTCTACGGCCTGGGTGCCGATGGCACGGTAGGCGCAAATAAGAACTCCATCAAGATCATCGGCGAAAACACCGACAACTACGGGCAAGGCTACTTCGTCTACGACTCCAAGAAATCTGGCGCAATGACCGTTTCGCACCTGCGCTTCGGGCCGCAGCCCATCCGCTCCAGCTATCTGGTTTCGAAGGCCAACTTCGTGGCCTGCCATCAATGGATTTTCCTTGAGCGCTACGACATGCTCAGTGCCCTCGTCCCAGGCGGCGTTTTCCTACTCAATAGTCCTTTTAATAAGGATGAAGTTTGGGACCAGTTGCCCCGCGAAGTCCAGACGCAACTGATTGCCAGGAAGGCCCGCTTTTTCATCATTGACGCCTATCAGGTGGCGCGCGAAACCGGTATGGGCTCGCGCATGAACACCATTCTGCAAACCTGCTTCTTCGCCATCTCAAAAGTCCTGCCGCGCGATGAGGCCATTGAGGCGATTCGCGAGTCCATCCGCTACACCTACGGCAAGAAGGGTGACGAAGTCGTCCAGCAAAACCTGCGCGCCGTGGATGAAACCCTGGCCCACATGTTCGAAGTCAAGGTGCCCGGAAAAGTCACGAGCCACACCGAAATGCCAGCCGCGTTCGCTGCCGGAGCCCCTACGTTTGAGCGCGATGTGCTCAGCGTAATCTACGCCGGCCACGGCGATGAGATTCCCGTGAGCGCATTCCCCGTCGACGGTACCTTCCCCACCGGCACGGCGAAATGGGAAAAGCGCAACATCGCGCTCGAGATTCCTGAGTGGGATACAAAACTCTGTATTCAGTGTGGCAAGTGCGCCATGGTCTGCCCGCACGCCGTCATCCGCATCAAGGTCTATGAAGCCAAGCAACTCCAAGGCGCTCCCGCAACCTTCAAGTCCACCGAGGTGCGCGACAAAGACTGGAAGGATCTGAAATACACTATTCAGGTTGCCCCCGAAGACTGCACCGGCTGCGGCATCTGCGTCGATATCTGTCCCGCCAAGAACAAAAGCGAGACGCGCCTGAAGGCGATCAACATGGTGCCGCAGCCCCCGCTGCGCGCGCCCGAACGCGAGAACTGGGACTTCTTCCTCAAGATTCCAGAACTTGACCGCCGGAAGATCAAAACCGGCAATATTCGCCAGCAACAGGTGCAGGAGCCTTTGTTTGAATTCTCCGGGGCTTGTTCCGGATGCGGCGAGACGCCATATCTGAAGCTGATGTCTCAGCTCTTTGGAGATCGTTCCGTGATCGCCAATGCCACCGGTTGTTCTTCCATCTACGGCGGCAACCTGCCAACTACGCCCTGGGCTAAGAATGGCGACGGCCGCGGTCCGGCATGGTCCAATTCCCTGTTTGAAGACAACGCCGAGTTCGGTCTGGGATTCAGGCTCTCCATAGACAAACAGGCCGAATTTGCCCGTGAGCTGGTCCGCCGTTTGTCTGGCGCAATCGGAGAAGAACTCGCCACCGCTCTGATGACCGCGCCCCAGAAAGACGAAGCGGACATTTTCGAACAGCGCCAGCGCGTCGACCTGCTCAAAGAAAAGCTGAAGAATCTGAACTCCCCCGATGCCAAGCAACTGCTGTCCATTGCCGACATGCTGGTGAAGAAAAGCGTCTGGATCGTCGGCGGCGACGGCTGGGCCTACGACATCGGCTACGGCGGCCTCGATCATGTGATCGCCAGCGGCCGCAACGTGAACCTGTTGGTGCTCGATACCGAGGTCTATTCCAATACCGGAGGCCAAGCCTCGAAATCCACGCCGCGGGGAGCCGTAGCCAAGTTCGCGGCAGGAGGCAAACCGGGGAAGAAGAAAGACCTCGGGATGATGGCCATGAGCTACGGCAATGTCTATGTAGCCAGCGTTGCCATGGGCGCCAAGGATGAACACACACTCAAGGCGTTCCTGGAAGCGGAAGCCTACGATGGCCCCAGCATCATCATTGCTTATTCGCACTGCATCGCGCACGGCATCGACATGACGACGGCAATGTCGGACCAGAAAGTTTTGGTTGACTCCGGCCAGTGGCTGCTCTATCGCTACAACCCGGAGCGCACCCTGGCCGGCGAGAACCCGCTCATACTCGATTCCCGTACTCCCACGCGCAAAGTCAAAGACTATCTGCTGCAGCAGACGCGCTTCAAGATGCTCCAAAAGAGCCACCCTGAGCACGCCAAACTTCTGTGGCAGGAGGCGCAGCAGGATGCTGAGACTCGTTATCGCCTGTACGAGTATATGGCGCAGCGCAAACCAGAGCCGGTTGCGACTCCGGCCGCTCCCGTAGAAAAACCCGAGTAGAGACGGGGCTTGCCCCGTTTCAGACTGCGGAAATACCCAGGTTTTTGACTTTGTTTTGAAGGGGCGCGGCTTCAGCCGCGCCGTAGATATCGCAAAATCAACGGCGCCTTTAGCCGCTGGATTGCTGGTAAAGAGGAAACATCATGGACCTAACCACAAAATATCTCGGCATGCAGTTGCGCACGCCGCTGGTCGTCTCCGCCTCCCCGCTCTCTCAGGAAATCAGCGGCATCCGCAGCCTCGAAGATGCTGGCGCCTCCGCTGTCGTCCTCTACTCCATATTCGAGGAGCAACTCCACAAGGAAGCGCTTGAACTGGAACTCCATCTCAACGCCGGCACCGAGAGCTTTGCCGAGTCGCTGACTTACTTTCCGCACACCAGCGAATTCCACACCGGCCCCGAGGGCTATCTGGATCACATCCGCAAATCCAAAGACGCGGTCGATATCCCAATCATCGCCAGCCTCAACGGCGCGACCCTTGGCGGTTGGGCAAAGTTTGCCCGCCAGATCGAGCAAGCCGGAGCCGACGCGATCGAGTGCAATCTCTACTTCATTCCGGCCAACATGGACCTGCCTGGATCCCAGACCGAGAAAATCTATACCGACATTGTTCGGGAAGTAAAGGGTTCAGTGCGCATTCCAGTGGCCGTCAAGCTGAGTCCGTTCTTCAGCAACATGGCGAATATGGCAAAGCAGTTTGACCAGTTAGGCGCCAACGGACTGGTACTGTTCAATCGCTTCTACCAGCCCGATATCGACCTCGAAGAATTGGAGATCAAGCCCAACGTCCTTCTCAGCACCCCGCAGGCGTTACGGCTGCCTCTGACATGGATCGGCATTCTTCATGGCCGCATCAAGGCAAGCTTGGCGGCGACCAGTGGTGTGCACGGCCCCGAAGACGTAATCAAGCTGCTCATGGTTGGCGCCGATGTAACCATGATGTGCTCGGCGCTAATACGAAATGGCGTCAAGCATCTAAGTCAGGTGGAAAAAGGCGTTCGCGAGTGGATGGAAAACCACGAATACGAGTCTGTGCAGCAGATGCAAGGCAGCATGAGCCAGCTCCGTTGCCCCGATCCGGGGGCCTTCGAGCGCGCCCAATATATGCGCGCCGTCAAGGGCCTGCAGCACGTGCTCCAAGCATGACACTGGTCCGGCACGCCTATAAGAACGTTGGGGTTAGGCGCCACACGTGATCTTGCTCTCTTTCACGAGTGACGTGTGTCACAGCCCCTTGCCTCCCCATTCCGGACAATGTTCTGTAACGCAATTCATGGGGAAACATGTTCAAAATACTGCACGCTGAATTCCTTGCGCCCGGCATCAAGCGGTTTGTGATCGAGGCGCCCCGCATTGCACGCAAGCAAAAACCAGGCCAGTTCGTAATCCTGAGGCTGTACGAGCAGGGCGAACGCATCCCGATCACCATCGAACACTCCGATCCCGCAGCTGGCACCATCCGCATTGTGGTGCAATCGGCCGGCAAAACCACCAACCTGCTTAATTCCCTGAATACCGGCGACAGCATTCTGGATGTGGTTGGGCCGCTGGGCAAGCCGTCGGAGATTGAGAAGTTCGGCACCGTAGTTGTGATGGGCGGCGGCGTAGGCACGGCCATGACTTATCCGACGGCGGCGGCGCTGAAGCGCGTGGGCAATCGCGTGATCTCCATCGTCGGCGCGCGCAATAAGGAACTGGTCATTCTCGAGAAGGAACTGCGCGAGGTCAGCGATGCCCTGATGATCACGACCGATGACGGCAGCTATGCCGACAAAGGCTTCGTCACCGACAAGCTCAAGCAGTTGATCGAGAATGGCACGCGCATCGACCTGGTGCTGGCCATCGGCCCCATCCCCATGATGAGAGCGGTGGCGGAGATGACGCGAAAAGAGCACATCCGCACCATCGTGAGCCTGAACCCGATCATGATCGACGGCACCGGCATGTGTGGCGGCTGTCGCGTCCTGGTGGAAGGAAAGAGCGAGTTCGCCTGCGTCGATGGCCCCGAGTTCGATGCCCACCGTGTGGATTTCGCCGTGCTCGTGCAGCGCAATTCGATGTACCGGGCCGCCGAGCAGAAATCGATGGAAGATTTTCAGCGCGCACCAGAGTCGCAGGTCGAGAGCGTTCGTGCCGGACAAACCGGAGCATGTGCGCTACAAGGAGCAGTCCGTTGACAGAGACCACTAAGCAGCCGCTTAAACAAGTATCGGCAAATCCTGTGCCCCTAAAGGAGCGGATGAAAGTGCCCCGGCAGCACATGCTGGAGCAGCCTCCGCTGCTGCGTGCCACCAATTTCACGGAAGTGAACCTGGGCTATTCCGAGGAACTGGCGCGGCGCGAGGCGCAGCGCTGTCTGGAGTGCGCCAAGCCGATCTGCACCACTGATTGTCCGGTGGGCGTCAAGGTCAAAGAGTTCGTGCAGTTAATTGTGGCGGGCGACTTCATGGGCGCGGCTGCCAAAATCCGTGAAGACAACGTGCTGCCGGCCATCACCGGTCGTGTCTGTCCGCAGGAGGACCACTGCGAGGGCGGCTGTTTGATGGGCAAGAAAGTTCAGCCGTTGGGCATCGGGTATCTTGAGCGTTTCGTCGCCGACTACGAACAGCGTCACCTCGATATCAGCAACCTGCCCAAGGCGCCGCCGACGGGGAAGAAAGTTGCCATCGTGGGCAGCGGTCCGTCCGGCCTGACTACCGCCGGTGACCTGGTACAGAAGGGCCACGAGGTGCACGTTTTCGAAGCCTTGCACGAGATCGGTGGCGTGCTCGTGTATGGCATTCCAGAATTCCGCCTGCCGAAAGGGATCATTCGTCAGCAAGTCGATTACATGCGCGCCATGGGCGTCGTGTTCGAAACCGACGTAGTCGTGGGACGCACCGTCACCATCGACGAGCTGATGAACGAAGAAGGCTACGACGCGGTGTTTATCGGAACCGGTGCGGGCCTGCCGCAGTTCATGGGCATTCCCGGCGAGCATCTGAATGGCGTCTATTCGGCCAACGAATTCTTGACGCGCATCAACCTGATGCATGCCTACGAGTTCCCGAAATACGACGAGCCCATGGTGGATTTCCGCGGCAAGAATGTAGCCGTGATCGGCGGCGGCAACACCGCACTCGATGCGATCCGGTCGGCGTTGCGGCTCGGCGCGGGGAAGGCATTCATTCTCTATCGCCGCAGCGAAGCGGAAATGCCGGCCCGTAAGGAAGAAGTAAAGCACGCCAGGGAGGAAGGGGTCGAATTCCAGGTGCTGGCCGCCCCCCTCGAGTTTCTCGACGACGGCAAAGGATGGTTGACCGGCGCCCGCTGCCAGAAGATGGCCCTGGGCGAACCGGATGCTTCCGGGAGACGGCGTCCAGTGCCGCTGGAAGGCTCCGAATACGAAATTCCTCTGGCCGTGGCGGTCATCGCGATCGGGACCAGTGCCAATCCCATTGTCCAGAGCACTACCCCGGGGTTGAACACCAACAAGCGAAATTACATCGAAGCCGATCCGACCAGCCAGCGTACATCGCGCAAGGGCGTTTTCGCCGGCGGCGACATCGTTACTGGAAGTGCGACCGTGATTTTGGCTATGGGTGCGGGACGCCGCGCCGCAAAGTCGATCCATGACTACTTGACCATTCCCGGCGCTTGGTAAGAGCTTGAGTGCTAAGGCTTAAGTACCAAAGTTTGTTGTGACGCGCCTCACCATGACTGGTGCTTAAAGTCATGGCCGTAAATCTGGAGCAGTCGTCTAATGGAGACTGACGCGAGGTGCGAGAGTTGTGGAAGAATCTCGCCCCGGGGAAGGCCGGCGCTGCAGTGGGCGGTGGGATGGCGCGGGCAAGGGGGAAAGATAAATGAGCCGCAAGCTAGGCTACAAGGATAAGGTGCAAACGGCAGACGAGGCGCTGCGATGTGTGCGTTCGGGAATGCGCGTCTACATTCAGCCAGGGTGCGCTGAACCAGAAGCTCTGGTAGAGGCGCTGATGCGCCGTGGTCCTTTCGTCCGGGACGTCGAAATCGTTCACATGATGACCATGGGAGTGGCCCCCTACGTGTCTCCAGAGATGGCGGGGCACTTCCGGCACAACGCCATGTTTATCGGCGCCAATGTGCGTCAGGCGATCAACGATGGCCGGGCCGACTACACTCCCATCTACCTGAGTGAGATTGAAGAACTTTTCGATAGTGGCGCCATGCCGATTGACGTGGCCCTGATCGAGCTCTCTCCCCCTGATTCGCACGGTTTCTGCAGCTTTGGCGTAGGTGTGGACACATCGCTCACCGCCGCCAAGTGCGCGCGCTACGTGGTGGCTCAGATCAACGATCAAATGCCGCGCACCTTCGGAGACAGCTTCATCCATGTGAGTGAACTGGACGCCGTGGTCGAGGCCTCCCGGCCCCTCTGTGCCATGAAGCCCTCGCACATCACCGACCTGCATAAAGCTATCGCTCGCAACGTCGCAGACTTGATTGAGGATGGATCCGTGCTGCAGACCGGTATCGGCGGAATTCCGGACGCTGTGCTGCCCTTTCTCATGGATCGCAAAGATCTTGGGGTGCACAGTGAGCTGGTTTCCGACGGCGTGATCGATTTGATCGAAGCCGGGGTGCTGACCGGCGCGCTCAAGAACTTCAAGCCCCGGAAAATCATTCTGGGATTTGCCCTGGGCACAAAACGCCTGTTCGAATTCCTCGACAACAATCCGATCTTCGAGTTCCACCCCACGGCCTACACCAACGATCCCGGATTTATTGCCCGCAACGACAACATGGTGGCCATCAACTCCGCCCTGCAG
>Ga0074046_10002670_pt1 | contig 15297 bp, 15 predicted proteins | sample BogForMeECP23OM3_FD_94441 | JGI IMG/M metagenome (GOLD analysis project Ga0074046, IMG submission 94441) | Bog forest soil microbial communities from Calvert Island, British Columbia, Canada - Bog Forest MetaG ECP23OM3 | ecosystem: Environmental > Terrestrial > Soil > Wetlands ...
GCGCATGAACTCGAGCGACAGGAGCAGCGTCACCAGGGAACCGATCAGCGCCAGTCCGCTCATGAAGCGGGTGAACGCGTCATCGGCGAAGGCGCCGTAGAACGTGATCCCCATCGGCCGGTTCTTGGCGACAATCAGAATGAACACGATCCCGAGCAGCGCCACCGAGACTTCGGTGACGAGGTTGTACGCTCGCTCGCCTCGCAGCGCGCCATAGAGCACGAGAAGCAGCGTGCCGAGCGCCAGCACCGCCTCGGGCAGGACTACCGGAAGAGAAATGGCCGTTACGTGCATGGGTTGCTCGTTCTCAAGAAGGGATCGGCGCGTGTCGTCAAAGCCCCGCGGTCCTGGTCGCCGTCATCGCATGCTCGACGCCCCTGAGGATCGCCTCGATCGAAGTCGAACTTACATCGATGACCGGTTGGGGGTGCACGCCGAAGTAGATGACCAGGAGCCCGAGCGGAAGGAGGGTCGCGATCTCGCGCGGCGCCAGGTCGACGATCGACCTCAGGTTCGCTTTCTCGATCACGCCGAAAATGATCCGGCGATAGAGATAGAGCGAGTAGGCTGCCGACAGGATGCTGCCGGTGGTGGCGAAGAAGGCGACCCAGGTGTTCGACTGGAACGTGCCGATCAGGGTCAGGAACTCGCCGATGAAGCCGGTGGTCCCCGGCAAGCCGACGTTGCCGAGTGTGAACACCATGAAGGCGACGGCATAGAGCGGCATGCGCTGCACGAGGCCGCCGTAGCTCGCGATCTCGAGGCTGTGCATGCGGTCGTAGACGACGCCGACGCAGAGGAAGAGCGCGGCCGAGATGAGGCCGTGGCTGATCATCTGATAGACAGCGCCCTGAAGGCCCTGCGTGTTGGCGGCGAAGATGCCCATCGTCACGAAGCCCATGTGGGCGACCGACGAATAAGCGATCAGCTTCTTCATGTTGTCCTGCGCCAGCGCCACCAGCGAAGTGTAGATGATCGCGATCACCGACAACGTGTAGATGAGCGGGGTGAAGGTGACCGAGGCGTCGGGGAACATCGGCAGCGAGAAGCGGATGAAGCCGTAGCCCCCCATCTTGAGGAGAATGGCGGCCAGGATCACCGAGCCCGCGGTCGGGGCTTCGACATGCGCGTCCGGAAGCCAGGTGTGGACCGGCCACATCGGCAGCTTCACTGCGAAGGAGGCGAAGAATGCGAGCCACAGCCAGGTCTGCATCTTCGGCGCGAACGCGGTCTTGAGCAGAACCGTGATGTCGGTCGTGCCCGCCGTCCAATACATCGCCATGATGGCGAGCAGCATCAGCACCGAGCCGGTGAATGTGTAGAGGAAGAACTTGAACGCCGCATAGACGCGGTTGCCGTGGCCCCAGATGCCGATGATCAGGAACATCGGGATGAGGGTGCCCTCGAAGAAAAGGTAGAACAGCACGAGGTCCAGCGCGACGAACGCGCCGATCATCAGCGTCTCGAGCGCGAGGAAGGCGATCATGTACTCCTTCACCCGGTTCTGAATAGAGGCCCACGAGGCGACGATGCAGATCGGCATCAGGAAGGCGGTCAACAGGACGAAAGGCATTGATATGCCGTCGACGCCGAGCTTGTAGAGAATGGCGTGAGAGAACCAGTCGTGCTCTTCCAAGAGCTGGAAGCCGGGCTCGGCCGGATTGAAACGCGACCAAGCAACGAGACTCAGCGCGAAGGTGAGGAGCGTTGCGAAGAGGGCGATCCAGCGGGCGTTGCGCTTCATCGCCTCCGTCTCGCCGCGCAGGAGGAGGATGAACGCCGCCCCGAGGATTGGTAGGATGAGGAGGGCCGAGAGAATCCAGGAACCGGACATCACAAGCGCCCCCCGCCGAACAGGTACCAGGTCGTGAGCGCAGCCACGCCGAGCAGCATCGCGAAGGCATATTGATAGATATAGCCGGACTGCAGCCGCACCGCGCTCCGCGTCACGTCGAGGACGCGGGCGGCGATGCCGTCCGGGCCGAGCCCGTCGATGATCGCCCCGTCGCCGCCCTTCCAGAACAGGCGCCCAATGGCGAAGGCCGGGCGGACGAAGATCGCGTCATAAAGCTCGTCGAAGTACCACTTGTTGAGCAGGAAGCGGTAGAGCGCCGGGAAGGCGTCGGCGAGCCGCTTCGGCGCCGTCTTGTCGACGACGTACATGTAGTAAGCGACGAGCAGGCCGCCGAGCATAGCCAGCGTCGGCGACAGCGAGACGAGCCACGGGACGTGCTCCATTTCCTCGAGGATGTGGTTCTCCTGGCCCAGGAACAGCGACTGGCGCCAGAACTCGGAGACGCCCCCGCCGATGAACCAGTGGCGGAACGCCATGCCGGCGAAAGTCGCGCCGAGCGCCAGCACGGCGAGCGGCGCCAGCATGACCGCGGGCGATTCCGGCACGCGGTGCGCTTCCGAGGGGTTGTCGACCACATGGCCGTGGACCTCATGCGCCGGGGCGGGCCGCGAGTGATCGGGCGGAACCGGACGGCGCAGGTCCGGTTCGTCCTGCGCGCGCGCGTCCTCCTCGTGGCCGCCCGGCGGCAGCGACCCGGCCCATTCGCCGCGCCGGCCGAAGAAGGTCATGAACATGAGGCGCCAGCTATAGAACGCGGTAAGGGCGGCCGCGATGTCGACGCACCAGAATGCGTAAGTCGCGCCGAAGCGGTGCGAGGCAAAGGCCGCCTCGATGATCGGGTCCTTCGACACGAAGCCGGCGAAGCCGAACGAGATGAACGGAATGCCGACGCCAGTCAGAGAGAGCGTGCCGATCATCATGGTCCAGAAGGTGAAGGGCATCTCCCTGCGCAGTCCGCCCATGCGGCGCATGTCCTGCTCGTGGTGCATCCCCGTGATGACCGAGCCGGCGCACAGGAACAGGAGCCCCTTGAAGAAGGCGTGGGTGAAGAGGTGGAACATGCCGAGGCTGTAGCCGCCGACACCGAGCCCGACGAACATGTAGCCGAGCTGCGAACAGGTCGAGTAGGCGATGACGCGCTTGATGTCGTTCTGCACGAGGCCGACGGTGGCCGCGAAGAAGGCCGTCGTCGCCCCGATGACGAGAACGAAGCTGAGCGCGGTCGACGACATCTCGAACAGAGGCGACAGGCGCGCGACCATGAACACGCCGGCGGTCACCATCGTGGCGGCATGGATGAGGGCGGAGACCGGGGTCGGGCCTTCCATCGCGTCGGGAAGCCAGGTGTGGAGCAGGAACTGGGCCGACTTGCCCATCGCGCCCATGAACAGCAGGAGGCAGACGAGCGTCGCCGCGTCCCAGTCGAAGCCGATGAAATGGAAGGTCTTGCCGGCGAGGCCGGGCGCGGCCGCGAACACCTGGTCGAACGCCACCGAGCCGGTCAACGTAAAGGTGAGAAAGATGCCGAGCGCGAAGCCGAAGTCGCCGACGCGGTTGACGACGAAGGCCTTGATCGCCGCGGCGTTGGCGGACGGGCGCTCATACCAGAAGCCGATCAGCAGGTAGGACATCAGACCGACGCCCTCCCAGCCGAAGAACAACTGCATGAGATTGTCCGCCGTCACCAGCATCAGCATGGCGAAGGTGAAGAGCGACAGATAGGCGAAGAAGCGCGGACGGGACGGGTCCTCGTGCATGTAGCCGATCGAATAGACGTGCACGAGAAACGACACCGTCGTCACCACGACCAGCATCACCGCGGTCAGCGTGTCGATGCGCAGCGCCCAGTCGACTGTGAGCTTGCCCGAGGTGAACCACTCGCCGACCGGAATATGCGCGGTCGCGCCGCCGGCGACCTGGAAGAAGGCGATCCACGACAGGACGAACGAGACGGCGAGCAGCCCGGTCGTGACAAGTTCGGCGCCGCGCGCGCCGATCCAACGGCCGAGCACCCCGGCGATCAGGAAGCCGAAGAGCGGCAGGAAGACGATCAGATCGTACATGGCCCCGCCTCAGCCCTTCAGGGAATTGATGTCTTCGACCGCGATCGAGCCGCGATTGCGGAAGTAGGCGACGAGGATCGCAAGGCCGATCGCCGCCTCCGCCGCGGCGACGGTCAAGACGAACAGCGCGTAGGCCTGTCCCGTCAGGTCGCCTGAGTAGCTCGAGAAGGCGACGAGGTTGATGTTGACCGAGAGCAGGATCAGCTCGACCGACATCAGGATGATGATGATGTTCTTGTGGTTGAGGATGATGCCGGCGATGCCGATCGTGAACACGATCGCCGCGAGCGTCAGATAGGCGGAGAGGTCCATCAGTCGATCCTTCAGATGCCGGCGCGCGAGGTGACCTTGCGAAGCTCGACCGCGGTCTCGGGATCGCGGGCGACCTGGGCGCCGACGTCCTGACGCTTGACCCCGGCCTTGTGATGCAGAGTGATGACGATCGCGCCGATCATCGCGGTGAGCAGGATCATGCCGGACGCCTGGAAGAAATAGAAGTAGCGGGTGTAGAGCACCTCGCCGAGCGCGGCGGTGTTCGACAGCGTGCCCGCCGGCGCCGCGGCCGCCGCCCGGTTCGGCGCCGCCGACCAGGTCGACACGACGTAGACGAGCTCCGCCGCAACGCATAAGGCGATCAGAATCCCTTGCGGAAGGTATTGGACGAAGCCCTGTCTCATGCGGGCGAGGTCGAGGTCGAGCAGCATGACGATGAACAGGAACAGCACCGCCACCGCCCCGACATAGACGACGACGAGGATCATCGCCAGGAACTCCGCCCCCAACAGAATGAAGAGCCCCGCTGCATTGACGAAGGCGAGGATCAGGAACAGCACGGAATGGACCGGGTCCCTGGCCGAGATGACGGCGAGCGCCGACCCGACGAGGACCGTCGCGAAGATCCAGAAGAACACACTCTCGGCCAGCATCGTCAGCCTCTTGCAAAAACCCTCGCCCCCCCTCTCCCGCTGGCGAGAGAGCGGCGCGCTCCCATCTCCCATGCGGGAGAAGGGAGCGCCCTAGGGCGTCTATAGAGCCCGTCTTGCGACGAGCTATGGCGCCGGATGAGGTTTGGCCCCATCCCGTAACCCTCGCCCCTCCTCCACTTCCGTGGGCGAGGGACTTTACCGATGCTGCGCGTCCATCGCGATGTTGCGCGCAAGCTCCCGCTCCCAGCGCGCGCCGTTCTCGAGCAGGCGGTCCTTGTCGTAGAACAGCTCCTCGCGCGATTCTGCGGCGAATTCGAAATTGGGCCCCTCGACGATGGCGTCGACCGGGCAGGCCTCCTGGCACATGCCGCAGTAGATGCATTTCGTCATGTCGATGTCGTAGCGCGTCGTACGGCGCGTGCCGTCGTTGCGGCGGGGGCCGGCCTCGATCGTGATCGCCTGCGCCGGGCAGATCGCCTCGCAGAGCTTGCAGGCGATGCAGCGCTCTTCCCCGTTCGGATAGCGGCGCAGCGCGTGCTCTCCGCGGAAGCGCGGCGAGAGCGGCGACTTCTCGTGCGGATAGTTCAGCGTCGCCTTCGGCTTGAACATGTAGCGGACCGACAGCGCGAATGCCGCCAGGAACTCGGTCAGGAACAGCGAGCGGGCGGACTGGGCGAGCCTGAGAGCCATGCGTTTTCCCTCCCTAACCCGAGACGTTGGCGCCGAGGCCGGTGAACTCAAGCACCGCCGCTACTACGACGACCATGACGAGCGAGATCGGCAGGAACACCTTCCAGCCGAGCCGCATCAACTGGTCGTAGCGATAGCGCGGCACGAAGGCCTTGACCATCGAGAAGCAGAAAACCACCGACCACATCTTGATGAGAAACCAGATGACGCCGGGCACCCAGGTGAAGGGCGCAAACGGCAGCGGCGACAGCCACCCGCCGAGGAACAGCACGGCCGTCATGGCCGACATCGTCAGCACGGCGACGAGCTCGGTCAGAAACTGAAGCAGGAAGAGCGACGCGGAGTATTCCACGTAATAGCCGGCGACGAGCTCCGACTCGGCCTCCGTCAGGTCGAACGGCGGCCGGTTCGTTTCGGCCAGCGCCGAGACGAAGAAGATGATGAACATCGGCAGCAGCGGCAGCCAATACCAGCCGAGGAGGCCGAAGCGCGTATCCTGGGAGCGCACGATGTCGCTGAGGTTCAGCGATCCTGCGCACATGACGACCGTCACGATGACGAAGCCGATCGAGACTTCGTAGGACACCATCTGCGCCGCGGCGCGCAAGGCCGACAGCAGCGGATATTTCGAATTCGACGCCCAGCCGGCCATGATGATGCCGTAGACGCCGAGTGAGGAGACGGCGAAGAGATAGAGAATGCCGACGTTGATGTCGCTGACGACCCAGCCGTCCGCGACCGGCATGACGGCCCAGGCGGCGATCGCCAAGACCACCGACACCAGCGGCGCCAGCACGAACACGCCCTTGTTGGCGCTCGCCGGAATGATCGGCTCCTTGAGGATGAACTTCAAGAAGTCGGCGAACGGCTGGAGGGTCCCCCACGGCCCGACGACGTTCGGGCCGCGCCGAAGCTGCACCGCGCCCCAGATTTTCCGCTCGATGTAGATGAGCGCCGCCGTGGACAGAAGCAGGCAGACGAGCAGAGCCAGGCTTTCGAGCACGTAACGCACCGTCGTGCCCACGTCGGTCCAATACATCCAATGGCCGAATGCCACGAAATAGCCGCCGCTGACCAGGAACCACAGCAGCCCCGCGATGACGACGGCCGCGACCAGCGCGCCGCCGCCGAGAACCGCGAGCCAGGGCGACGAATCCGGGTGGCGGGAAGGAGTAGCGCTGCTCATCATGGCCTACTCCGCCGCTTGGCGCGCGTGGGCCTCAGCCAGGGCCGAACACTCGGCCATGGTGCGCGAGGCGCGCGCGATAGGGTTGGTGAGGTAGAAGTCATCAATTGCGCTCCCGAAGGGCGTCTTGTCGACCGTGCCGATCACTGTCGACAAGCCGACGATCGCCGCAGAATCCGCCGGCTCGATCGCGTCGAACCGCACGAGGTGAGGATAGGCGGCCGCGAGCGTCGCGCGCAATTGCGACAGCGAGTCGTACGGGAGCCGCGCGCCGAGCGGCTCGGAAAGCGCGCGCAGGATCGACCAGTCTTCGCGCGCGTCGCCCGGCGGGAACACCGCGCGGTCGGCGAACTGCGGCCGACCCTCGGTGTTTACGTAGATGCCGGTCTTCTCGGTGTAGGCTGCGCCGGGCAGGATCACGTCGGCGCGGTGCGCGCCGCGGTCGCCGTGCGTGCCGATATAGACGACGAAGGCGCCGCGCTCGACGTCGATCTCGTCCGCGCCGAGATTGAAGAGCACGTCGAGCGGCCCCGCCTTCGCCATGGACGGCGCATCGAGGCCGCCCTCGCCCGGGACCAGGCCGAGATCGAGGCCGCCGACACGGGACGCGGCGGTGTGCAGCACGTTGAAGCCGTTCCGGCCGTCCTTGACGACGCCTGCCGCGAGCGCAGCCTTGGCGAGGCTCGCCAGCACGCCCACGCCGTCGGGCCGGGCAAACGCCGCGGCGCCGACGATGAATATCAGCTTCGTCATGCCCGCCGGCGGCTTCTCGGCCAGCTGGGCAAGCGTCTCCGGCCCGGCGCCGAGGTAATTGTACTTGTAGGTCAAATCGGCTTGCCTGCCGATGAGGCCTATCAGCACGCCGCCTTTCAGCCAGCGCTTGCGAATGCGCGCGTTGAGCACTGCGGCCTCGCGGCGGGGATTCGACCCGATGACGAGAATGGCGTCCGCCTGATCGACGCCGGCAATGGTCGAATTGAACAGATAGGACGCGCGGCCGAATTTCGGGTCGAGCTTCGAACCGTCCTGGCGGCAGTCGATATTCGGCGAGCCGAGCTTGCCGAGGAGGCCCTTAAGCACGAACATCTCCTCGACTGTCGCCAGATCGCCGACGATCGCGCCGATCCTGGAAGGCGGCGCTGTCTTGACCTTGACGGCGATTGCGTCAAAGGCCTCCCGCCAGCTCGCCGGTCTGAGCTTGCCGCCCGCACGCACGTAAGGCCGGTCGAGGCGTTGCACCTTGAGCCCGTCGCAGACGTAGCGCGTCTTGTCGGAGATCCACTCCTCGTTGATCGCGTCGTTGGTGCGCGGGAGGATGCGCACGACTTCGCGGCCGCGCGAGTCGATGCGGATCGCCGAGCCGACCGCGTCGGTGACGTCGACCGATTCGGTGTGGGCGAATTCCCACGGACGGGCATGGAACGCGGTCGGCTTCGAGGTCAGCGCGCCGACCGGGCAGAGGTCGATCACGTTGGCCTGCAGTTCCGAGGTCATCGCGTGCTCGAGATAGGAGGTGATCTCCATGTCCTCGCCCCGCCCGATCGCGCCGAGCTCAGGCACGCCCGCGACCTCGGTGGCGAAGCGAACGCAGCGCGTGCACTGGATGCAGCGGTTCATCGAGGTCTTGACCAGCGGGCCCAGATATTTGTCCTCGACCGCGCGCTTGTTCTCGGAAAAGCGCGCGGAATCGGCGCCGTAGGCCATCGCCTGGTCTTGCAGGTCGCATTCGCCGCCCTGGTCGCAGATCGGGCAGTCGAGCGGATGGTTGATGAGCAGGAACTCCATCACCCCCCGGTGCCCCTTGCGCACCATCGGCGAATTCGTCTCGACGACCGGCGGTTCGCCGTTCGGGCCGGGGCGAAGGTCCTTCACCGGCATGGCGCAGGAGACCGTCGGCTTCGGCGGGCCGCCTTTCACTTCGACGAGGCACATGCGGCAGTTGCCGGCGATCGACAGCCGCTCGTGGAAGCAGAAGCGCGGAATCTCTGCGCCGGCGGCTTCGCAGGCCTGCAGAAGCGTGTATTCGGCCGGAACCTCGATTTCCTTGCCGTCGATGATGATCTTGCTCATGCGCCATTCGCCCCGTGACCGGCCTGCCAATAGGCGAGCAGATCGGCGACGGCAATCCCGTCGATCGTTGCGCTCTCGAGCCGGCCGTCGACGATCGACGCGCCGGCGAGATTCGCCCTCTCGATCCTCAGGCCGGCGAGATTGACGTTGCGAACCCGCCAGCCGGACATATTGAGGTCGTCGAACGAGCACCCCGACATGTTGACGTTATGAAAATCGCACCCCGAGAGATTGACGTCGTCGAAGCGCGACCCGGAGAGGTCGGCGTGGTGGACGTCCATCCGCTGCTTCTCGCCTTCGATCCTCATGGCCTCGGTCCGTTCTGCCCCCTCACCCGCATTGCCGGCTCATCCACAGCTTGATGTGCGGCAGGTGGCTCCAGCCGAACGCGAAGTCGCTGTCGCCCCGCGTCCTCAGATGCTCGAGCCTCGCCTTGGCCTCGCCGAGATCCGGGATATGCGCCTCCGATATCGGCCACATGACGAAATGCGGTTCGGCGAGCTTCTCGAACCAGCCGCCCTTGCGATTGTAGAACTGCTTGTGCGCCGTCGCCCAGACGAAGCGCTCGAGGGTGTCGACGCTCTCCCAGACGGACATGTTGACCAGCATGTCCGGGTCGTCGAACGGCCTCAACGCCGTCGCGTTGTTGCTGTCGTCCTTCAGCCGCCAGACGAACCCGGGGCTGCGCTCGGCGACCACGTTGACGCGATCGAGGTTCTGCATGAAGCCGGCCATGCGCGGGTCGTCGAGCGCATGGAGCGGCCGGCCGATGTTGAGCTGCGCAATGTGGCCCTCAGACATGGTCCTACTCCGCCGCGGCGCGCACAGGCTCGTTGTGCGGGTTCGCCGAATATTGGTCGATGCGCTGCTCGATCTCCGGCCGGAAGTGGGCGATGAGGCCCTGGACAGGCCAGGCGGCCGCGTCGCCGAGCGCACAGATCGTGTGGCCCTCGACCTGCTTCGTCACGTCGAGCAGCATGTCGATCTCGCGCTTCTTCGCGCGGCCCTCGGCCATGCGGGTCAGCACCCGCCACATCCAGCCGGCGCCCTCGCGGCAGGGCGTGCACTGGCCGCAGCTCTCATGCTTGTAGAAGTAGGATATGCGCGCGATCGCGCGCACGATGTCGGTCGACTTGTCCATCACGATCGCGGCCGCGGTGCCGAGGCCCGAGCGTAGCTTGCCGAGCGAGTCGAAATCCATCGGGCAGTCGATGATCTGTGCGGCGGGAACCACGCGGACCGACGAGCCGCCGGGGATGACGGCGAGAAGATTGTCCCACCCGCCGCGAATGCCGCCAGCGTGCTTGTCGATCAGCTCGCGGAACGGGATCGACATCGCCTCTTCGACGTTGCACGGCTTGTTGACGTGCCCGGAGATGCAGAAGAGCTTCGTTCCGGAATTGTTAGGCGCGCCGAAGCTCGAGAACCATGACGCGCCGCGCTTGAGAATTTCGGGCGCGACGGCGATCGACTCGACGTTGTTGACCGTCGTCGGGCAGCCGTAGAGCCCGACGCCCGCGGGGAACGGCGGCTTCATGCGCGGCATGCCCTTCTTGCCCTCGAGGGACTCGAGCATCGCTGTCTCTTCGCCGCAGATATAGGCGCCGGCGCCGTGATGGACGTAGAGGTCGAACGGCCAGCCATGGATGTTGTCCTTGCCGATCAGCTTCGCCTGATAGGCTTCGTCGACCGCCGCCTGGAAATGCTCGCGCTCGAGAATGTATTCGCCGCGAAAATAGATGTAGGCGGCGTGCGCGCCCATCGCGAAAGATGCGAGCAGCGCGCCCTCGACCAGCGTGTGCGGATCATTGCGCAGGATCTCGCGATCCTTGCAGGTGCCGGGCTCCGACTCGTCCGCGTTGATGACGAGATAGTGCGGCCGCTTCGGATCGACGTTCTTGGGCATGAACGACCATTTGAGTCCGGTCGGAAAGCCCGCCCCGCCGCGCCCGCGCAGGCCCGAGGCCTTCATCTCGGCGACGACCCAGTCGCGGCCCTTGTCGATGAGCGCCTTGGTCCCGTCCCAGTTTCCCCGCGCCCGCGCGCCTTTCAGGCTGCGGTCGCCGAAGCCGTAGAGATTGGTGAAGATGCGATCCTTGTCTTCCAGCATCGTCAGTGCCCCCGCCTGGCGTTGTCATGCGCCTCTTGGGCCGCGGGCGCATACTCCGCCGCTTTGTCCGTCGGCGCGGAGGCGCCCGGCTGATCGTTCGCGGGCGCGAGCGCGCTCGCCTCTCCGCTGCGCCCGTCGACGCCGTAGAGCGTCGTCAGCGAGGTCAGGCCCCCGACCGGCTCGGAGGAGACGCGGCCGATCTGCGAACCCGTCTTCACCGGGCGGCCCGCCGCCAGATCATCGAGCAGCCTGGAGAAATTCTCCGGCGTCAGGTCCTCGTAATATTCCTCGTTGATCTGCACCATCGGCGCGTTGCAGCAGGCGCCGAGACATTCGACTTCGTTCCAGGAGAACATGCCGTCGGCGGTCACATGACCCTGTTCGCCGACTCGCTTGCGCAGGACCGCCTTGAGGTCTTCCGCGCCGCGCAGCATGCAGGGGGTGGTGCCGCAGAGCTGCACGTAAAAACGGCCGACCGGCTCGAGGTTGAACATGGTGTAGAAAGTCGCGACCTCGAGCACCCGGATGTTCGGCATCTCGAGCATTGCGGCGACCTTTTCGATCGCGGGCTTCGGCAGCCAGTAGCCGCTCTGCTTCTGGGCGCGCCACAAGAGCGAGATCACCGCCGAGGCTTGGCGGCCGGGCGGATATTTGGCGATCTCCTTCGCCGCCCAAGCCTTGTTCTCGGGCGTGAACTCGAAGCTCTCGGGCTGCTTTTCGGCGAGTCGGCGGACGGACATAGGCTAGAAGTTCCTCGAAAGGGCAATGGGCTCACTCTCGCTCCGGCCCTCTCCCGGATAGCCTGTTGAGAGACGGGTGTCTTTCGACGCCCATTGCGGGAGAGGGAGCGCATCCCTTCTCCCGCCTGCGGGAGAAGGAGGCCGGCGGAAGCCGGCCGGATAAGGGTCGGGCGTGTTGCAAAGTCTCATCGCGCACCTCCGCGCGTGTCGTTGATGACGAAAAACAGCGCCACCATCGCGATGCCTGTCACGATCCCGACGTCCGTTTGCGGCTGGACGAGCGGGTCGCCGGCGGCGAGGCGCATGCCGGCGATGACGATCACGAACGACGCGGCCCCGGAGCACGGTCACCGGTCGACCTCGCCGAACACGACGTCGATCGATCCGAGAATCGCGCTGACGTCGGCGAGCATGTGCTTGCGGCAGAGAAAATCCATCGCCTGCAGATGGGCGAAGCTGGGCGCGCGGAGCTTCACCCGATAGGGCCTGTTGGAGCCGTCCGAAACCAGATAGACGCCGAACTCGCCCTTCGGCGCCTCGACAGCCGCATAGACCTCGCCTGGCGGGACCTTGTACCCCTCGGTGTAAAGCTTGAAGTGATGGATGAGCGCCTCCATCGACCTCTTCATCTCGGCGCGCTTCGGCGGCACGATCTTGCCATCGTCAGTGTTCACGGGGCCGGCGCCGCTCGCGGACTGCAGCTTCTCGCAGCACTGCTTCATTATGTTGGTCGCCTGGCGCATCTCCTCCATGCGGATGAGGTAGCGGTCGTAGCAATCGCCGTTCTTGCCGACGGGGATGTCGAACTCCATCTCCTCGTAGCACTCGTAGGGCTGCGCCTTGCGCAGGTCCCACGCGGCGCCGGAGCCGCGCACCATCACACCCGAGAATCCCCATGCCCAAGCGTCCTCGAGCTTGACGACGCCGATGTCGACGTTGCGCTGCTTGAAGATACGGTTACCGGTCAGCAGCGTCTCGAGATCATCGCAGACTTTGAGGAACGGATCGCAGAAGGCGTAGATGTCGTCGATCAGCTTCGGCGGCAGGTCCTGATGGACGCCGCCCGGACGGAAGTAGACCGCATGCATGCGGGCCCCGCTCGCCCGCTCGTAGAACACCATCAGCTTTTCGCGTTCCTCGAAGCCCCAGAGGGGCGGCGTCAGCGCGCCGACGTCCATCGCTTGCGTCGTGATCTGGAGCAGATGCGACAACAGGCGGCCGATCTCGCAGTAGAGCACGCGGATAAGCTGGGCGCGGCGCGGGACGGTGATGCCGACGAGACGCTCGACCGCGAGAGCGTAGGCATGCTCCTCGTTCATCGGCGCGACGTAGTCGAGCCGGTCGAGATAGGGCACGTTCTGCAGATAGGTGCGCGCCTCCATCAGTTTCTCGGTGCCACGATGCAGGAGGCCGATGTGGGGATCGACGCGTTCGACCACTTCCCCGTCGAGTTCGAGCACGAGCCGCAGGACGCCGTGCGCCGCCGGATGCTGGGGCCCGAAGTTGATCGAGAAGTTGCGGAGGTTTTGTTCGGTCATCGGAAGGCTCTGCGTGAATGTTCGCGAGGCCGTGGTGTTCGCGAATGGCGAATGGCGAGTTGCGAATTGGCCTCGATCATAGCCCTGGCCCTTCTTCCGACCCGAAAGGCTTGTTCTGAAGCGATCGAATGATTCGACGCAGCATCTTTCCCAGCGCCTCGCAGCGATCGAGAAGCGGCTCCAACGACGACGGCTCCGAGATCCCTACGCTTCCAGCCAGCAGCAAATGAGTCTCCAACTCTTTCAGCGAACCTTGGGCATCCTCAGAAACTGGACGAACGGACCTCTCGCTTCTCTAACGTGCCCCTCCGCGATGTTCGCGGCAATCGACGCAGCCGCGCGTCAAACTTGAGCGGTCATTCCGTAAGCCTCCTCGCGCGGAAAGGCTTTCGTCAGAACCTAGCATTCGGCCGCGACCGCGATAGCTTCCTGCCACACCCGCAAGTCGCGGTACGACTTGATGTCGCCGCTCTCCAGTCGCTCGCTCCGTTCGCTATTGGCCACTCCCTATTCGCTACTCACGATTTCGCCTTCTCATCCCCCGGCAGCGGCGGGCCTTCCCACGGACTGAGGAAATCGAACTGGCGGAATTCCTGGTTCAGGCGCACCGGTTCGTAGCGCACCCGCTTTTCCTGGTCGTCGTAGCGGAGTTCGACGAAACCGGTCATCGGGAAGTCCTTGCGTAATGGATGGCCGTCGAAACCGTAGTCGGTCAGGATGCGGCGCAAGTCCGGGTGGCCCTCGAAGAGCACGCCGAACAAGTCGTAGGTCTCGCGCTCGTACCAGTCGGCGCCCGGCCATACGGCTGTCGCGCTCGTGATCGGCGTCTCCTCGTCCGTCATGACCTTCACGCGAATGCGCCGGTTCAGCTTCGGCGATAACAGGTGATAAACGACGTCGAACCGCTTCTCGCGCTCCGGATAATCGGCGCCGGAAATGTCGATGATGGAGACGAACTGCCCCGCCGGATCGTCGCGCAGGAACTTGAGCACGTCGATGTTCCGGGCGGGGTCGATCGTCAGCGTCAGCTCGCCGAAGGCAAAGGTCGAGCCGAGCACCGCGCCAGGCATGGCGGCGGCGACCTTATCGCCGATCGTCTGCAGCAGGTCGTTCATTCAATGAGTCTTTCTTGCGAGCGGCGGGTTCAGCGTTCGATCGTCCCGGTGCGGCGGATCTTCTTCTGCAACATCAGGACGCCGTAAAGCAGCGCCTCGGCGGTCGGCGGGCAGCCTGGAACATAGATGTCGACCGGCACGATCCGATCGCAGCCGCGTACCACGGAATAGGAGTAGTGGTAATAGCCGCCGCCGTTGGCGCAGGAGCCCATCGAGATAACGTAGCGGGGCTCCGGCATCTGGTCGTAGACCTTGCGCAGCGCCGGCGCCATCTTGTTGCACAGCGTGCCGGCGACGATCATCACGTCCGACTGCCGCGGGCTGCCTCGGGGGGCGAAACCGAACCGCTCGACGTCATAGCGCGGCATGGAGAGCTGCATCATCTCGATCGCGCAGCAGGCGAGGCCGAAGGTCATCCACATCAGCGAGCCGGTGCGCGCCCACTGGATCAGCTCGCCGGTCGTGGTGACTAGAAAGCCCTTGTCGGCGAGTTCGTCGTTGACCGAGCCGAAAAAGGCGTCGTCGGCGCCGAGCGGCTTGCCGGTCGCCGGATCGACGAGGCCTTTCGGCGCGGGCGCGACGATTGGACTGGCGGTCAATCCCATTCCAGCGCTCCCTTGTTCCATTCGTACACGAATCCTACGGTCAGCACGCCGAGGAAGATCATCATCGACCAAAAGCCGAGCGCGCCGAGGTTGTGGAACACGATCGCCCAAGGGAACAGAAACGCGACCTCGAGGTCGAAGATGATGAACAGCAGTGAGACCAGGTAGAACCGCGCGTCAAACCGCATGCGCGCGTCGTCGAACGGATCGAACCCGCATTCGTAGGGCGACAGCTTTTCGGAGTCGGGCGCCTTGAAGGCGACGAGGAAAGGAGCGACCAGCAGACCGCTCGTAATGAGCGTCGCCAGGATGACGAACACGACCAGCGGAAGATAGTCGGAGATGAGGCTCGGCATCGGCCTGACTCGCGGGATTTGGATCGAACGGGCGCAAGGCAGC
>Ga0074046_10002671_pt1 | contig 15294 bp, 12 predicted proteins | sample BogForMeECP23OM3_FD_94441 | JGI IMG/M metagenome (GOLD analysis project Ga0074046, IMG submission 94441) | Bog forest soil microbial communities from Calvert Island, British Columbia, Canada - Bog Forest MetaG ECP23OM3 | ecosystem: Environmental > Terrestrial > Soil > Wetlands ...
AGTACCAGAACCGGAATCTTCCTGTTCGTATGGATTACACCCATTTTTAACCTCTCGATGTACAGGATATCATTTAAAAAGAATATATAATTTTGTTATTGAAGGGCATTTTTTAAAAACAAGACAGTATCCTGACTCTTCTCCGGTATCCCGTGACGAAACTATATCTAGGTTACCGGGCAACCCATGATCAGAGGGAACCTGAAAATGCCCGACGTGGAATTGGCCAAAAAACAGGGAGAAGACCTGCTGAAAACACGAGTTTTTGCAGTACGGCAGTCATTCTCCTACGAAGAGACGGCATACCACCTTCCGATCTCGTATGCGCTGACGGGGGTTCCGGTTCATGACCGGAAAGCCGCGCTCGACGTTTATTCCCGGACCGGCAGAAACCCCCTCGTTGCATCGGAGAGCATCCTAGCTGATATGACCGCGGTCTCGGGAAAGGAACCCGCCCCCTATACCGGTTTTATCAGCGACACCGTCATCCGCAAGCTTGGGTATTCCCTCGTGGACGGGAGCATCCTCGGTCTTGCCCTTGTCGTCGGGACCCCGCAGAATGCCGGTATGGCGGCAGCGGTCTGCCGTGAACTGCAGGAAAAATACATGCTCACCTTCCTTGCCGGCAAGGTCATCCCGGCCCTGTCCGGTGCCGGCGTCAGGCTCGGCCTCGAATACCGCCTCATTCCCCTCGGGTCAACACCGTTTTACGGTGTGCATTTCGTGGATATCATCGCCCGGGTGGCGATGATGTTCGGTGGCGTCCCGCCGGGTGATACCCACCGGCTCCTGACCTATGCTGCCGAACGTGCCAGGGCGATCGTCATCGTCTTCCCCGGCCTGACCGATGAAGAGATCGCCCTTGTCGATGGCATGCGGGTGCTCGGGTTCCCCATCCTGACTCCCGGCGGTTACCAGGGTGGTTCCTGGATACAGGCAGGCCCGGAGGATATTGTCCGGAAGGGGATGGAAGAGAAAGGGATCCGGGTCAATGTCACCGCAATCCCGATCCCGATGGGCTGTTCCCCGGCTTTTGAGGGGAAGAGCATCCGCAAGGAAGAGATGTACGTGGAATTCGGCGGGGGCAGGTCTCCTGCTTTTGAGCTGCTCAGGATGCGCATGCCAGATGAGATCAGGGACGGGCAGGTGACGGTCATCGGCCCTGAGATCGGGACCATGAAGGAAGGATCTGCAAACCCCCTCGGCATCATCATCGAGGTTGCCGGCAGGACCATGAAAAAAGATTACGAGCCGGTGCTGGAGAGGAGGATCCACAACTTCGTCAACTATGGGGAGGGGTCGTGGCATGTGGCCCAGCGGGACCTCATCTGGGTGAGGATCTCGAAGGAGGCCGTCGCAAAAGGCGTCCGGATCGAACATATCGGAAAGCTGCTGGCCAGCAAATTCCGGATGGACTTTCCCCAGCTGATCGACGCGGTCTCGGTCACGCTGATCACGGATCGGGAAAAAGTCCTTGCCGCAAAAAAAGAGGCCGAGGAGGTATATGACGAACGCGATGCCCGCATCAAGGGTATGCGGGACCAGGACGTTGATACCTACTACTCCTGCACCCTGTGCCAGACCTTTGCCCCCAACCATGTCTGCGTCATCACGCCGGAACGTCCGGCTCTCTGCGGCGCGATCAGCTGGCTCGACGGGAAGATAGCCTTCGAGATGTCGCCGGCCGGGGCGAACCAGCCGGTCGAAAAAGGGGCGGCCCTCAACGTCCGGAACGGAGAATTTGACGGGGTGAACCGCTTCATCAAGAAAGCAAGCCACGGCGAGATCGAACGGTGTTCTCTCTACAGCGTCATGGAATACCCGATGACCTGCTGCGGCTGTTTCGAGGCCATTGCCCTGATGCTGCCGGAAGTGAACGGGATCATGGTGGTGAACCGGGAGTTCAAGGGATTGACACCTTCCGGCATGACGTTCTCCACGCTCGCCGGGACAATCGGTGGCGGTGCCCAGACACCGGGATTTGCCGGCATCTCGAAGAGTTATATCCTCTCGGACCGGTTCCTGCAGGGAGAGGGGGGGATCGAGCGGCTGGTATGGATGCCCTCCCAGCTCAAGGATGAGCTCAAGGACCGGCTCACGAAGAAACTCGCGGAGAAGGGCCTCGCGGGCCTCTTCGAGAAGATCGCGGATGAGACGACGGCAGCGACGATCGAGGATCTCGCGGCATTTCTCGAAAGGGTTCAGCACCCGGCGCTTGCCATGAAACCACTGGTGTGAGGGACCATGAGCTTCGACCTGAATTTTGGCTGGACCTCGACCATCGGGGAAGTCATGCTCGGCGCAACGAAGGCTGATGGCGGAACACGGAGACTCTCGTACCGTATCGGAGGCGGAACGACACTCCCCTTCCTGGAGAGCCGGGCAGACTCCCCCTCTCCCCTCATCGCCCTCGAGATCTGCGACTACCTCCCGTTCTGGTCGCCGATCGTGAAGAATTACTGCGGGGACCTGGTCAACAGCGTTGGCGAGTGGGCAAAAGCAGCCGACGCTTCCTATGGTGCCGACCTCATCCGGCTGTACCTGACCAGCACCCGCCAGAGGAACTTCTCGGATATCGCTTCGATTAGAAAAACGGTCGAAGACGTCCTGTCGGCATCCAGCCTCCCGCTCGTGATCGAAGGGAGCAACGAGCCGAAGATCGACAGCGAGGTCTTCCAGACGTGCGGCGAGGCGGCGCAGGGGGAGCGGCTTCTCCTCGGCACCGCGGAGGCAGGGAAGTACCGGAGCGTAGCGGCAGCGGCCCTCGCCTACAACCACTCTATCATCGCCCAGTCGCCCATCGACATCAACCTGGCAAAGCAGCTCAATATCCTCTTAAAAGAGATCGGGGTCCAGCGGGACCACATCGTGATCGACCCGTACACCGGCGCCCTCGGCTACGGGTTCGAGTATTCCTATTCGGCAATGGAACGGATCCGGTTCTCCGCCCTCAAGGGGGATGCCGATCTCGCCATGCCGATGATCTGCTCCGCGATCGATTCGCTCACCATCAAGGAAGTGCGGGAAGCCGAACCGGGACTCCAGGACGAGTTGGCGACCCGGTGGGAGTTTTACACCGGTATCGCGGCAGCAGCGGCCGGCGCGGAGATCATCTGCGTGCGCCACCCCGGCACCATACCCCTTCTCCGGAAAGCATTCACCGACATGAAAAAACCCGCAGGCCCCTCGGCGGTGCGGTAATGGCACTCAAGGCACTGGACATCTACAAGCTCCTCCCGAAGAAGAACTGCAAGGAGTGCGGCGACCCGACCTGTCTCACCTTTGCCATGAAACTTGCCGGCGGGAAGGCGGACGTGGACCTCTGCCCGTACCTGAGCGAGGAGGCAAAATCCGTGCTCGGGGCGAGCACCCGGCCGCCCATACGGCTCGTGAGGGTCGGGGTCGGCGAGCGGTTCTTCAAGGTGGGGGAAGAGACGGTCCTGTACCGGCACGAGAAGACCTTCTACCACCCGCCCGGAATCGTCTTCCGGGTCCGCGATACGCAGGCGGCCCCGGAGATCGCGGCAGTCACCCGCAGGGTACGGGACGAAACCTTCACCCGCGTGGGTGCCGATCTCCGCTTCAGCGGCATCGCCATCGAGAATACCAGCGGGTCGGCAGAAACGTTCGCAAAAGCGGTTGCGGCTGTCGAGGCGGAACAGGCCCACCTGCCCCCCGTGCTCATTGCGAAGGATCCTGCAGCGCTCAAGGCAGGCCTCGTCCACTGCGGCTCCTACCGTCCGCTCCTCCATGCAGCGAATAAGGAAAATTTCCGGGAGATGTGTGCACTTGCGAAGCAGTACGGGTGCCCGCTGGTCATCCGGGCTGCAACGCCCGAGGGACTCGTCCAGCTGGTGAAGGACTGCACGGCGGAAGGAGTGCAGGACATCATGCTCGACCCCGCACCGGAGACGCTCGGGGCGTTCATCACCCGCTCCACGCAGATACGGCAGCTCGCGATCACGCGTTCGGTCCCCGAGCTCGGGTATCCTGTTTTTCTCGATTCCACCCTGACCGGGCAGCAGGACGCAGCGATCGTACTGGGCATCGTCAAATATGCCTCGGTCATCGTGACCGACCCCCTCACACCGGGCCCGGCGAAGGCCGCCCTGACCCTCCGGCAGAACATCTACACCGATCCCCAGAAGCCGATCCAGATGAACCCGGGGCTGTACCGGGTCGGGACCCCGGACAAGGACGCGCCGGTCCTGATGACGGTGAACTTCTCGCTCACCTTCTTCACGCTCCAGGGGTACCTTGAGTCTACCCGGATCCCCTGCTTCATGCTGATCGTAGATACCGAGGGGATGTCAGTCCTGACCGCGGTCGCGGCAGGGAAGCTGAACGAGTTCCTGGTCCGGGACGCGATCAAAAAGTTCGGGGTGGAGAACGAGGTCTCCCACAGGAAGCTGATCATTCCCGGGTATGCCTCGCCGCTCTCCGGGCGGATCGAGGAGGCGACCGGCTGGAAGGTGCTCGTCGGCCCCCGCGATGCCGCCGAGATCGGGGAGTTCCTGCACGAGGAGTGGAAGAAGTAAATGCGTACCGTTACCTTCCTTCCCGGTTACCGGAAGATCGAAGTGGAACCGGGCACAACCATCCTCGATGCAGCCCAGCGGGCCGGGCTGAACATAAACGTAGTCTGTGGCGGGCAGGGCAAATGCGGCAAATGCGTTGTGTTCATCCAGTCGGGAAAAGTGGAATTCGACCGCCAGAAATACGGGCAATTTTTTTCCGAGGCCGAACTCCAGAAAGGGGCCTGTCTCGCGTGCGAGACGTCCGTCCAGGGAGACATCCATGTCGTCATTCCCGAGACAACGCTCATCCAGGAGCAGAAGATCCTGGTTGAAGGCGTCGAGAACCGGATCGATTTCCACCCGTCCGTGAAAAAATATTATGTCGAGCTCCAGCCCCCGAGCCTTGCCGACCCGTCACCGGACCTGTCACGGCTCCTCTGGGGGATCCAGAAGAGTGGCGGGCCGGTGGCAGAGAAGATGTATGCACCGCTCGAGGTGCTCCGCGAGATCCCCGGGATCCTGCGCCACAGTGAGTGGAAGGTGACCGGCACCATCGGCCTCGTGCCCGGCGGCTACCGCCTCCTCGACCTCCAGGAGAACGATACCTCCTCGCGGGTCTTCGGGGCGGCCGTCGACCTCGGCTCCACGACCGTCGTCGCGTACCTCTGGGACCTTGTCACGGGAAAGGTTGTCAGTGTTGCATCGAACTATAACAAGCAGATCAGCTGCGGCGAAGACATCCTTGCCCGGGTGAACTTCGCACGAAAGAACGGCCTTGCGAAACTCCAGTCACTTGCGGCGGAGAGCATCAACCAGGCGCTCACCACTGCATCCAACACCGCAGGGATCGACCGCGAGGACATCTATGAAGTGGTTGTTGCAGGAAACACGGTCATGACGCATATGCTGCTCGGCATCGACCCGGCCTATATGATAGCCGAACCCTATGTCCCGGTCGTTCGGAGGGCCCTCTCGGTGGCCGCGGGCAGGATTGGCATTACCTGCAACCCGAACGGCGGGCTCTTTGTCTTCCCGGCCGTCAGTGACTTCATCGGGGGCGACATCATATCCGATATTCTGGCCTGCGGCATGAACGAACGGGAGGAGATCTCGCTCCTGATCGACATCGGCACCAACTTCGAGGTCGTGCTCGGCAACAGGGAATGGATGTTCTCCTGCGCCGGTGCCGCCGGGCCGGCTCTCGAAGGCGGCGAAGTCCTCTTCGGCATGAGGGCAAATCCGGGGGCGATCGAGAAGCTCACGATCGACCCTGCGTCCCTCGACCCCACGTACTCCACCATCAACGGTATCAGACCGCGGGGGATCTGCGGATCGGGCCTGATCGACCTGCTCGCCGAACTGCTGGCAGCCTGCGTGATTGACAGGACAGGACGCATCAATACCGGGATCAGCAACCCGCGTATCCGGAAGACTGCCCATTTCCCGGAGTTTGTGATAGCATGGGCGGATGAGACCGAGATCAACAAGGAGATCGTCATTACGGAAAACGATATCAAGAACCTGATCATGAGCAAGGCCTCGGTCCACGCGGCCTGCGTGACCCTGATGAAGGAAGCCGGCGTCTCCCGTCGCGAGATATCCACCATCTATTTTGCCGGGGCTTTCGGGAATTACCTTGACAAGAAGAATGCCACCACCATCGGCCTGATCCCCGAGATCGACCCTGACCAGATCAGGAACATCGGGAACGGTGCCGTGGCGGGCGCCAATATCGCGCTCATCAACCGGAGGACGAGAAAGATCCTCGACGAGATTGCCTACAAGATCGCGTATATCGAGCTCAATGCCGAGAGCTCGTTCATGGACGAGTACACCTCGAGCTCGTTCCTCCCGCACACCGACCTCTCGCTCTTCCCGATGGTACAGAAGATGCTGGACGAGTGCCGTATCCGGAAGGCCTGACCAACATGGCAAAGATGATTGCATCCCCCCATTCACTTGCCACCGGCGTAGGTGCGCTCCCCCATACCAATCCGGTCGAAGCGTGTGACGATGTGCTTGCCGTCTTTCCGGAATTCCCGTACATACCCACCCTCCCGGACCGGGGCCAGCTGGAGAGCATCGTCTTCAACGACTCCGAGCAGCTTCCGGGACGGGTTATCCGGGAAGACCGGCTCCTCTTCGACAGCACCCGGGACCAGACAGCAGCAATGGAATCCGTGTACATGGACTATGTCGAAGGCAATTATGCCGCGTACGGCCTTCACCGGGAATATGCCTCTGCTTTCATCGAGATGATGTCCCGCAGGTTGCCGGCCGTTCAGGTGCTCAAGTGCCAGGTGACCGGACCGGTCACGTTCGGGATGCAGGTCGTGGATGCGAACAAGCGGCCAATCTACTACGATACCCAGCTTGCCGACGTCCTGTCCAAGATGATCGCCCTCAAGGCCCGCTGGTGCGAGGAGGAGATGAAGAAGAAGACCGGGGTGTCCGGGACCCTTGTCGTCCTGAACGAGCCGTACCTTGCATCGCTCGGCTCTTCGGTCGTGCCGGTAGACCGCGAGAGCGTCAGGACCGGCTGGGAGGACATCGCGGCACTTGTCGAAGGCGGGCTCGGGATCCACTGCTGCTCGAACACGGACTGGGAGTTTGTACTTGACCTCAACCCATCCGTTGTCTCGCTCGATGCCTATGCTACGGCCAGGGAGTTCCTCCTGTACACGGAAACCATCATCTCCTACATGGAACGCGGGGGAGTTGTGGCATGGGGCATTGTGCCGGCCGATCACCGGATCTTTGCTATCGAAACCGTGGACTCGCTCTATCAGCGCTACCTCGCAATACGGTCGCAGCTCACGGCCCGTATGCCGGAAGATCTCTTCGATGCCCAGTCGCTCATAACCCCGAGCTGCGGTATCCGGTTTGCCGATCGCAACGGGTCCCGTGCAATCATGGAAGCAGCAGCCGAGATATCCCGGCGAATCAGGACAGAAAACCCGTAACCTGTCAACAGGGGATCACCATGCCTCAAAAGCCATTCACCATTGCCATTTCCGGGAAAGGCGGGACCGGAAAGACGACCATCAGTTCGCTCCTTGTCCGCTCCTTTATCGAACTGGGGGAGGCACCGGTCCTTGCCGTGGACGCAGACCCGAATGCCAACCTCCACGAGGCCCTCGGCGTCACCGTCCGCGAGACGCTCGGGAGCATGCGGGAGGAGGCGTTCACCCGCACCATTCCCCCGGGCATGAACCGGCACGACTATGTGAAATACCGTTTCCGGCAGGCCCTCGTTGAAGCCGGAGGGTTCGACCTCGTTGCCATGGGAAGGCCTGAAGGGAGCGGGTGCTACTGTTTTGCCAATGACCTGCTCTCGGAATGCATGCTGAATCTTGAACGGGACTATCACTTCATCGTCATCGATACCGAAGCCGGCATGGAGCACATCAGCCGGGGGACTATCGGGAAACCGGATATGCTGCTCATTGTGAGCGACCCCGGGGCCCGCGGGCTCCGCACGATCTCACGCATCCGAGGGATCGCGACCCAGCTGGGCCTTGAGAACGGGAAGATCCATGTCGTCTTCAACCGGTACAAATCCGGCACAGCCCCGGTCGACATCGGGGACGAGTTGCCGATCGCCATTGTCCCGGACGATCCTGCGGTCGAGAGCGCCGACCTTGCCGCGTCCCCGGTCTCGCTGATCCCGGCCGGAAGTCCTGCCCGGATCGCGGTCCGGGCGCTTGCTGAAAAAATCCGGGAGATGGCACGGGAAAAGGGCTCCGGGTAATGTCGGGATAATTGCAGAATCTCTCAGGGAGCCGGCGTATTCTGTCTATGAATCGTCATTTTTCAAAAGACATCATGGAAGTTTGATTTTCATTAAAAAATTATTTGGGAGAGTTCCCCGCCTCAGGGCCTCTCCGGGGACCGACGAAGAAGGTCGAGAAGAACTGGTAAGAGTTCTTCGAGTATGGCGGGACAGGGAGGTTATTCCAAGTTTTCAGTCACTGATCCGCCACGGGGGCGCTCGGTAGCTGTCGAAGTTTCACTTCTCCAACCCGTTCTCGCTGATATGACAATAGGTTCTCATCGGGGCTTCGTTGGGCAAATTCCTGTTTCGAGCCACCTACAGGTAAGTGCGTAGCGCAAAACCCGATAGGCGTTTTGTGCGTCGGGCATCGTATTATATCAGAGAAATACCCCGGTCTTTCTCAACGTAAAATTGCGGAAATATTTCAAATTATTATAATTAAAAAATTACAAAAACACGGCCGCTGCAATGGTGGTCGTCCAGAGGCCGTTCTTGTCCCCTTCGGCCGACTGGCAGATATGCTTGGTCTTGATGATCTTGCCGCTCGCCTTGTAGATCTGTTCCCGCTCCTGCCATGCAAGGCTGACATCGAACTCAATCCCGAGGGTCGTTGCCAGCATGGTGGCGGCCAGGTCCTCGGCATACTCCCCGGTCTTCTGCTGGGTCTCGCCGAATGCATGGTGTTCCGACAGGTAACCATATTCTTCTGAGTCGCTGGGAAGGGCAAGCCCGATGGCAGACGAGACGAGACGGTTCGGCTCATTGGTCTCGTTCCTTGCCATGACACAGAACGTCATGGCCCCCGGGGCCAGTTTTTTCAGTCCCATCGACCGGGTGATCTGTCTGCATTTCGGCGGAAAGATACTCGAGACATAGACGAGGTTGCACTTCTCTATGCCCGCTTTCCGCAGTGCCAGCTCGAACGACGCCAGACGATCTTTATGGACACCCACACCCTTGGTGAAAAAGATCTTTGTCGGAACATACATATTTTGTAGTTTATCTGTCCCGCTTTTTAAGTTTTTTATTAAACGGATTATTTTTTAAAAATATCCGATTACCTTTGGCAGAAAATACCGGATCGCGCTGAAATTCAGGTTTCGGATCAGGAAGAACAAATCCGGATTACGGGACAGGTTCCGAGAGGCTCGTGACGATGGAACGAAGTTCTTCCATGCCGTCGATAACAAAGTCGGCCCCGGCATACTCCCGGGTGGCAGAGAACCGGTCACCGTACCGGGCATAGACGGTCCTGATCCCCAGGTGCCGGCAGGGTTCGAGGTCCCTCCTCGGGCTGTCCCCGACAAACAACGAATCTGCGGTACCGGCCCTCATCATCTCAAGCGCAGAGAGGAATGGCTGTGGTGCAGGTTTCCTGACCTGTACCATATCATACGTGACCATACCGGCAAAGAACCGGATGAGACCCGTTTTTTCCAGGCGAAGCACAGCGTCCCGGGAGTGTGCATCGGTAACGATGCCCATGGCGAGTCCCTCTTCCCGGATATGCTGCAGGGCATCTGCAACCCCGGGATACGGGGTGATATTCCTGAGTTTTTCCCGCTCATACCAATGACAGGCTTTCGTGAAACTGTCATCGGTCGCCAGCCCGCGTTCTGCCATGAACTGCCGGATATTTTCATGGGACTCGAACCCGTGGGCGGGGGAGAGGAAATACGAGAAGAGTTCGTCCCCGTCATCGTATCCCAGCTGCTCCACAACTGCCTGACACGCGGAGATCTGCGCACCAACGAGGTCAAAGAGCGTGTTGTCCATGTCGAACAAAACCGTAGTGACATGTTTTTGAAGAATTTCCCGGTCCCGCAAATCACGAATCACGCAGTACTATTATCCCTGATTCACTAAAATTAAATCGCTTGCGGTAAATTATGGAAGTAAAACCGGTCTTCTTTTCAATCTGCCCGTTACATTGATCGAAATACCCGCAGAAACGCATGGCGGGGCTCACTGATGATGCCGGTGGGACTCTCTCTCGTATTTTCCTTCCCGGCAGAGTTGATGGCATCGGTCATTATCCCATCGCTCACAGGCCGGTACTTTGCAGGGCGCTCAGGCAGGATTGAAACTATTCGTGTTCCTCGTCAATTCATCCATCGAATTGCGAAAAGCGCACCACAGGAATACCATGGTAATCATTCTTTTCCCCGTTCCTGTCAGTAATATGGGTCATGGCAAAGGTTTTTGCCGGAATTTCTTTTTCCAGCGAGATTGCATATGAATATAAATGGCAGCAGGTAACCGGTACATACTACCGGAGTATTTTCATTCGGCACAGTGGGGGAATTGGTATTACCGAAGCGGTCATGGGGCCTGTCATCGCAATTCTGACCGGGGCAGTTCTGATAGCTGCCGGTATCGTCTCTTCCTCAGAGGTGCCACAATGGGCAGGGATTATTCTGAGTGTCGCCGGTGTTGCAACCGTACTTATCGGTATGATCATGCTGTTCAGCCTTGCACTACAGGGAAAACAGGGAAAAAAATAACCGGACATGCATCCACGTCCGGTGCAGCCGGAACAGGTGAACTACGCCCGGACGACCTTTCCTGGCAGCGATGGGAAGAACGTTTGATACCCGGCAACAAACCCGGGGCCATGACCGTGTCCCGCCGGTGTACGAAAACAGCCGGCCGGGATTGTCATCTCCGGTACAAAATCAAACATTTTACCTCCCGGCTGGACATACAGAATACCTGAGGGCTGTCTTCCATGGACGATATCTTTCTCATAGAGATCCGCCTCGCCCGGACGAAATGGCGGGTTTCTGAGATGACCTTCGGGATTGCAGATTCGTTCCATGTGAAGCAGCATATGGAGCGGCACCCGCACATCACCCTTTTCGGCCCCCTTGTACTGAAAAACGGATACGGCTCCCGGACGCTGCTCGCAGCGGTCGGACGCGTGGCGCGGCAATCTCCCCCTGTCCCGTACCTGATCGACGGCTTTGAACAACGGGAGGGCATGCACGGGAGTGTCATCGCATTCCCGGTACTGCCCTCGGATTCTCTCAGGTACCTCACCTCCCGGATCGCGGAAGAGTTGTCCGTTATCTCGGTCAGCCAGAACGCGTGGGACGAGCACCCGGAGAAGAAATGGTTCCATGTTACGATAGCCAACCGGCTCACGCAGAAAAAAGCCTCGGAAATTTTTACCGCCCTCACGTCACCGGTTCCCGCCGCGGGGCCCCGGCATATCCCTCCCCGGGGAATCGGCCCGTGGATCCTGTCTGCCCTGAGCCGCATCGTACCTTTCAGGAAACAACCGGTGGCTTTCCTTCCACCGCTCATCGACGATGCCGGCCTCAGGATCACCGTTATGAAGGGGCAGCAGATCCTGGCCGAATACGACCTTGTCCGGAGACGCTGGATCATGAACGCGGAGCTCAAAGATATACGGTCGTGGCAGGAGACGGTATCATGGTACCGGCGTCAGGCCGGTTTTGAAGTGGTACGCCCGGCGGGGCCTTCCGGGGAAGAGATCTTTGTGATCGCAGACCTCCACTTCGGCCATGCCAACATCATCCGGTACTGTTCCCGCCCGTTCCTTTTTTCCGATGCACGAATCATGGACGAAGTCCTCACCCGGAACTGGAACTGCACGGTGAGTCCCGGAAACCAGGTATATGTCCTCGGAGACCTCCGGTACGGCAGCCAGGCCCCGCCCGCCCGCCAGTACCTGAAGAACCTCCAGGGCTCCGTCACGTTCATCAGGGGGAACCATGACAGCCGGGACCTCGGGGCCGTCCCGAGTGCGGTTCTTGAGTACGACGGGTTCAGGTTCCTGCTCGTCCACGACCCGGCAGATGCACCCGAGGGTTTTGACGGCTGGGTTATCCACGGCCACCACCACAACAACGATCTCCGCTCGTTCCCCTTCGTGAACATTGCCGGGCGGCGGATCAATGTAAGTGCAGAAGTGACCGGGTATGTCCCGGTGGCCCTGGGGGAACTCTGCGCCATCATCCGGAGCAGGCTGGCGACCGGAAATAACGAACCGATCCTCCTCCGCTATCCCTGCGTCCGGTAGCCGTCGGGAGGTTGTACGGGCAAAACCGGAACTATCATAACATTTTTACCTGTCGGACGTGAACTTCCACGAAGGGAGAAAGACGAGATGCTGTTCGAACGGGTTGTTTCTGAAGGGCTCGCCCACAATTCCTATCTGGTCGCATCCGCCGGAAGAGCTGCGGTGATCGACCCGCGACGCGACGTTGACATCTATGCTGAAACTGCCGCCCGCCATGAACTGGCCATCACCCACATCTTCGAGACGCACCGGAACGAGGATTACGTGAGCGGTTCGCTCGAACTCCAGGACCGGTGCGGGGCAGAGATCTATCACGGTCACCAGACGGCTTTCGCATTTGGAAACCCCGTGCATGAGAATGACATATTTACGCTCGGTTCGCTCGAGCTCGAAGTCCTGGAGACCCCCGGGCATACCGAGGAGAGTATCTCGCTGGTCCTGCGGGACCGGGAAGTCTCCGACCGCCCCTGTATGGTCTTCTGCGGGGACACCCTCTTTGCCGGCGAGATTGGGCGGACGGACTTCTACGGGCCGGAGAGAAAAGCCGAGATGGCAGCAAAGATCCATGACAGCATCCGGAACAAGATCCTCCCGCTCGGCGATGGCGTGATCGTCTGCCCGGCCCATGGTGCCGGGTCCATCTGCGGCGGCGAGATAGCAGACCACCCGTTCACAACGGCAGGCTACGAGAGAGTCACCAATCCCCGGCTGGCTCTTGATCGCGAGACCTTCATCAGGAACCGGGAAGCCGAATCCCCTTACCTCCCACCCTATTTCCGGCAGATGGAGATGCAAAACCTCAACGGAGCACCGCTCCTCCACCGGGTCCCGGACCTGCGCCCGCTCTCCATCACAGAAGTGAACCGCTTCCGGAAATCCGGCTGCCAGATCCTCGATATCCGTTCGCCCACCGGTTTCGGGGCAGGCCATATCCCGGGCAGCATCTCGGTCTGGCGGGACGGGATCCCCGCGTTCATGGGCTGGTTCTTCGATTATGACCGCCCGGTCGTCATCGTGGACGATTTCAACCTCGCGCTTGGGGAGGTTATTCTCCATCTTGTCCGGCTCGGGTATGACACTGTCGCAGGCTACTTGGCCGGGGGTTTCCCGGCATGGTCCAAAGCGGGGCAGGAGATCGCGACCGTCCCGACCTGCTCGGTCGGACAGCTCAGGGACCGTCTTGAGACAACAACCCTTTTCCTCCTCGACGTGCGGGACATCAGGAACCGGAATGCCGTCGGCCATATCCGCGGGGCCCGCCATATCTATATCGGCGAACTTCCCGGGCGCCTCGATGAAGTTCCCCGGGACGAACCCGTCTTCGTTTACTGCGATGCCGGTTTCAAGGGGAGCCTGGCTGCCAGTATCCTCTCCCTCCACCATTACCATAACGTTACCAACGTGCTCGGGGGCATGAGCGGGTGGAAGCAGGCCGGTTTCAGGATCGAACACTGACGTTTTTTTATGGGCACTAGCGCCAATTGAAAAGATTTATCGTCTCCTGTTGGGAATCCGGTTGGTGATTGTCTATGGATATCATCAAGATCCCACGGATGGACAAAGCGGAATACGACCGGCTGATCGAGAAGGGCTACATCTGCCGGATCGCGTTCCAGGGCGAAAAATATCCCTATATTGCCCCGTTCCTCTATGTGTTCGATGGATCATTCCTCTACTTCCTTTCAACGAAATATGGCAAGAAGATCGAATATTTCCGGAAAAGTCCCTACGTCTCGGTCGAGATCGAGAAGTATACGCGTGACCTCTCGTCGTACACGTTCGTCACATTCCAGGGCTATCTCGAAGAAGTTCATGATTCTATCGAGAAGAAGATCATCAGGGAAAAATTCGTCGACCTGGTCGTTGACCGGAACCTCTCCTGCAATATCCTTGCCGCGCTTGGCCATTCCCCGGACGACCCGCCCGTGGCGATCGCCGAAGAGGAGCGTTCCCTTGTCTGGAAACTTGTCGGGGTAAAAGACCTCGTGGCCCTGAAAAATCTCTGAAAAGATCATCCCTTCCGTTCTTTTCTCCCTGCCAGCAGTTTCCGGAGCATCTCCTCAGGGTCGGTGACCGGTATCGAACACTGCTGTCCTGAACAGATGTACGCAGTTGCCTTACCATCAACCATGACAAGATCGCGGGTAAACGGTGCAGCATCTGAAACTGCCGCACCGCTCTCCCCGGACGGGAGGCAGAGGACAGTCACCGACGGCAGGTAGTTCGCATGCAGTACGGCAATCATGTTCTGCATATCACCGGAACCGGGCCTCCCGACAAGAACGATCTCCTGCGACGGCCCTGTTGCGAGATCAAGTCCGCAGAGGAAGAATGCATGTGCAGATGGCGCCCGGGCCACGCCATTGATGAAACTGCCGGAGAGGTCAGAAGCCATCTTTTCGTAACCAGCGTCTCCGGTAAGCCGTGAGAGTCTCAGAAGGTTTGAGAACGCGATGGAATTGCAGGACGGGTATGCCCCGTCATGGATCTCCTTCCCGCGTACAATCAGCGGCTCCGGGCTGTCCGAAGCCGTAAAGAATCCTCCCTTCTCCCGGTCCCAGAAACGGGTGACCAGCGTCCGGTTCAGCTCAATGGCGGAGGAAAGGAACCGGATGTCAAATGTTGTTTCGTACAGCTCGATGAGCGCAAAGATGACCGATGCATAATCACCGGCAAATCCCGGTATCCCGGCATCACCGGAGAAATAGCGGTGGAAGAGACCGCCCTGTGAGTCATGCATGCGCGACAAGACGAACTCCATCGCATCACGTGCCGTATCCAGGTACCGGGGTTCGTCAAAAGCCCTCGATGCCTGCGCAAGGGCCGCGATGACGAGCCCGTTCCAGTCGGCAAGGATCTTCCCGTCCCGGGAAGGGCGGGGGCGGTGCAGCCGGTCGGAGAAGAGCCGTTGCCGGATCGACTCCAGCCTGGCCTCCAGCTCTGGTTCCCTGAGCCCG
>Ga0074046_10002673_pt1 | contig 15290 bp, 15 predicted proteins | sample BogForMeECP23OM3_FD_94441 | JGI IMG/M metagenome (GOLD analysis project Ga0074046, IMG submission 94441) | Bog forest soil microbial communities from Calvert Island, British Columbia, Canada - Bog Forest MetaG ECP23OM3 | ecosystem: Environmental > Terrestrial > Soil > Wetlands ...
ATCGATCGCGTAGGACACAGCCTCTCTAACTCGTCTGTCTTGGAACGGTTGAAAGGCGTACGGATCCATGTAAACGAAGATAATGCTCTCCGCCGACCCGAATACGGGCGGCAGAATAGTTGCAGTAACACCCGCAGTTTGCTGCAGAACACTGTATTGGGTTGACGGTGCAATGATCATTTGAGCAGAATTGGATTGCAGATCCGCAATCATTGCGGATGCAGCTTTGTAATAGATACTGATCGTGTCAAGTATCGCTGGCTGTATCGCTTCATTAAGTTGTGAAGCCGAAACATTCGCGCCCCAATAATTCTGATTCCTGACTAAAGTGACGCTTTGCCCCTGCACCCATGATTGCAATTCATAGAAACCTGTCCCTAGAGCGTTAGTTTCCATGTAATTATTCGGTTGACCCGCAACGACTCCTCCGTTCGTCTCGACAACCTTCGGATCAACGGCCATAGCCATCGGCGTGATGAACGTGGCTAGAAACGCGGAGTATGGAGCTTGACCATTGTAACCGTATCCAAGATGAATCGTCAATTCGTCAGGTTGAACTACCTGAACAGATTGGTTAGGATAAGTCATGTAACCTAAATCTGTTGAATTCGGATTAACATAATTTATTGAGTTCAACATTGCGTCCGTAACATTGAAGGTCATCCCGTTTCCTGCAGCGAGATTCTGGCCTAGAATCCAAGCCGGTCCTTGATTCATCACCAACGTCCGATAAATAGAGAACCACATCACGTAAGCGTTGAAAGGATCACCGTTACTGAACGTCACATTCGGCCGAAGCCAGAACGTGTAAGTCATTCCGTCGGACGACACGGTCCAGTTTTGAGCTAACGCGCCAACGTAGGTGCTATAGCTTGTTCCGTTCGGTGCCAGAAGGCCCTGATAGATCTGCTCAACAACCTCCCACCCCGGCGTCGTGTAGGAAACAGCTGGATCCAATGAATCCGGCTGACTCTCCTCCTCAGCGACAAGCGACGTTGGCATTTGACTTGAACTCGAACTACTCGTCGCTACACTCGTCCTACTTGCTGAATAGTAGTAAATTCCTGACGCTACAGCAACAACCAAAACTACGATTATAACAACGGCCTGAACTTTCCCTATAGCTCGACTGCTTACCAATTAAAATTTCACTCTAAGTTACGTAACAAACGTTGTTTGAAAATGAGTTTTAACGCTTCCGGCCTAGCTACACGAAGTTTAAGTCCCAACCAAAAGTGCTTTCGTGTTCGTGCGCCTCCCCGAAGAAAAGTGAAGCGCCTCCACGCGTATCGGCTCACGAATTAATCGAAAAAATCTTCCATTCAGATCATCACAGACCAGCTCGCGACCAAATTTTCTGCCGCAATCCTACCCGCTCGTCAGCATGTTGGGATACCTGTGGTAGGGACGCTTTCAGGTCATGCTTGCGTTCCAATGGAGTAGAAGGCCACCTCAGTAGAAAATAGGCTCCCACGAATGTGAGTATATAAGGACCACATGATCACCGAGGCAATTAGCTGCCCAAAAGGCGAGTTTACGGCCCCTAAACAGCTGAAGCCCTAAGAAGTTTTTAAGCAAATTATGCAGTTTTCTGCCATATAAGTGTGAGAAATGAGCTAATATACCAAGATACTAAAATATATGGCAGATTATGGTAGATATAGTCAATGAGGAGTTGATGGAAATGCTAGCTTTGGAACAACGAGAAGAACCAAAACTGCTTAGCATCATCGAGCCACAATCTGAAAGGAGCCCATCAACCGAAAGATCCAGGCTACTCAACGAAGAGGCGGGGCTCTACCTGCCATCCGGTGCGTCATCTAATGTTCGAGTTCACTTACACGAACCTTATCCGATCCTATTCAGGAGCGGCGAAGGACCGAGAGTTACAGACGTAGACGGAAATAGCTACGTTGACTACTTGATGGCATACGGATCCCTAATCCTCGGCCACAAACACCCCAGAATTCTTGCGGATATTCAGAAACAACTCGAGAGGGGAACAATGTTTGGGACGACAACGGAACTTGAGATCGAAGTCGCTAAGCTTGTAACCAGCGCAGTTCCCTGCGCCGAGATGATTACTTTCTCCAACACTGGAACCGAAGCTACGATGGAAGCAGTTCGGATAGCCAGAGCGATTACTGGGAAAGACAAGATAATCAAATTTGAAGGACACTACCACGGACATCACGATTCTGTTCTCTTCAGCGTCGACTCACCCTCACCCGTCTCAGGCTTGGAGACGAGCCCAACGAAACTACCATACTATCCAGGCATTCCCGAAGGAGTTTCAAGATCGGTCATTGTTGCTCCCTGGAACAATCCTACCTCGCTAGAACGAATTCTCAAGAAACACAGCGGAGACGTGGCTGCGATAATAACCGAACCAATAATGGCTAATCAAGGCATTATTCCACCAGAACCAGATTATCTGAAACAACTCCGCGAACTCGCCACAAAGTATGATGTGCTCTTGATATTCGACGAAGTCTTGACCGGCTTTCGAGTAGCAAAGGGAGGAGCACAGGAACTCTACGGCGTAAAACCTGACCTCGCATGCTACGCAAAAGCGTTAGGAGGAGGAGCCCCGTTGGCAGCAGTTGCAGGCAGAAAGGAGATTATGAGCATGATCGCGCCTGGAAGAATCAGCTTCGGCGGCACATACAACGCTAACCCACTATCACTCTCAGCGGCACACGCAACCTTGCAAACTCTCCTAGAGAATGATGGTGAAGCATTTCGCGGAATGACCCAAATGGGCACGAAACTGAAACAAGGTTTAACGGACGCATTCCGTGAAGCCGGTTACCACGTCATAATCAACCAAGTAGGCCCACTGCTGTCAATATACTTCACTAAGCTACGCAAGGTTTCAACTTACAGACAAGCTATCCAATCTGACCTAGAGAAGTACAAACGCTTCAGAGATGAAATGTTGAACCACGGAGTATACATGCACCCAGACGGACTAGAGCGACTACTACTCTCAGCGGTTCACACCGAAAACGAAGTTCGTGAAACAATCGCAGCTGCGGAGAAGTCATTGAAGGCTCTCCGCACTCAAGCATTGGTCTAATCAAAACAGCAAGAAAGGGTTACGAAGATTTCTTATCGCGTAATTTCCAGATTCCAAATTCGCCTACTGTTTGCGTAGTCTCAACTGGGTTGTACCATTGTTTCTTAGCCCCTATCATCGATCGCATTCTCCATCCCCCACTCTTTGGCTCTTCATCGATTGCTTTCATCAATAGATCTGTTTTGGAAATCAAATCTTGTTTATCTTCAGCCGACAACGTCTCCATAGCGCCGATGTGCTCTTTCAATCCACGCAAGTTATTCGTTACAGTATACCAGAACCCCCAATCGGAAGCCAAGAGTTTGGCGATGTACCTTGCATTTATCCTATTCTTCTCCTCGGTCATCGAAATGTCATGCGCCCGCATGAGTAGCATAATGTCTGTCACATCTTTCATTCCGGGAAAGACAATTTGCACCTTCTCAAGGAGAAGATCAGTCGGAGTTGCAGTGGGTGAGTCGTACTCAAGCCGGTTTCTGAACTCTATTGGGTGATTAGCGGCAAGTAATTTGTCGAAAAAGACATCGACGTGAAACCAACCTTTCGGGTGAAAATAGATGTGGCGCTGAGTTGCAGCGCTTGATAACGTAACCTTTCTCTTATCGTAACCCAACTGTTCGAAAAATTTCTTGATGTCATTACGGAATTTTGCGTAAGACACAAAATCGAGATCCGTATACTCCTGCTGACCCTGCCCAACTTGGCGACCAAGCTTACTCGCAAAATCCATGTGTTCACTGCAATGGTACCGAATAGCTACTCCGCCCAGCAACCTTAACGGAATATTGCTCCTGGAGGCTTCGTCAACAATACGTTTGCCCTCGTCAAGAAAAACCTGAGTCGGAATTATTCCTCCCCACTCAGCAGGCATCTCTATAACGCGATCCGACGCCATCGAATCACCTGAACTAGATTAATACTCCTTGAATAAGATATTTCCCGTGCACAGAACGTATGGTTCGGATTCAGTCCTATCCACTTCACTTACTTGATCGTGAAGGCCGGAGTGCCTAGAACTTCCGCTTTAGGCGTGATCCCTAAGCCTGGGCGTGTACTCGCAGCCATGCGACCGTTGACTCGATGTGGGGCTCCATCAGCTGTAGTTAGGGTAACGTAGCTGTTGAAGTCAGTCGTTGTGAAGAGAAATTGTGGCGGCGTGCTGTGAGCGAGATGTGCTATGGCAGCAGTTATGATATCGCTTCCCCACGTATCTTCGATCGTCATGGCCAGACCGAGCGAAGCACATAAGTCACGTGCCTGACGCGCTTTAGTTAGGCCTCCGAATTTGCTAATTTTGATATTTACGACATCCATCGCAAGATCTGCCTTCCCACGAATCAACGAGTCTAGACTATCGATCACTTCATCCAAAACGAACGGTTGATTTGAGTGTCGACGAACCGAAAGGCACTCATCGTATGTCAAACATGGTTGCTCGATGTACACATCTACATCGCGCAGAGCATGAACGACACGCATAGCGTCGTGCATCAGCCATCCGGTGTTAGCGTCGGCAACAAGCCGATCGCCGGGTTTCAGTTCCGCGGCGACCTGCCGAACACGTTCAATGTCCACCTCTGGATTCCCACCTACCTTTAGCTGGAAACGTCGATAACCGTCAGTACGGTACTCCTTCACACGATTCGCCATCTCTTCCGGAGATTCCTGTGAGATCGCACGGTAGAGGTTGAAGTCATCACCATAACGGCCCCCAAGAAGCACGCAAACGGGTTGGCCAGTGACTTGCCCGAGAATATCCCAACACGCAATATCGATTGCTGACTTCACGTAGGGATGACCTTTCATTTCCATGTCCATGGTGTAATTCAGAGCGGTGAGTTCAAGCGGATTCTTGCCGATTAAGTGAGGAGCCAACTCACTGATACCAACTCGTACGCCTTTCGGATACGAAGGAAGATAGTATGGTCCAAGTGGACACACCTCACCAAAACCGCTAACGCCAGAGTCTGTCTCGACACCTACGATCGTGCTGTCGAACAGAGCAACGCTCTTTCCGCCCGACCACTTATACTCACCCTCGTGAATAGGAAGATCAACATGCCAGACTGAAATTCCGCTAATTTTCATTCTGATTCTGGACCGAAGGTTACAGATCGCTTATTATTGAAATAAGCCTCTCTCAAAATCAGTACCTTTTCCAGCCTGAGAAGATCTAGTTAAGCATCGATCATAGAACCAACGCAGTAGTAACGAACTACCACTTCCTGCCAAGCCTGGTGTCCGCGGCGATCTCGTAAGTGGTCGAGGTTTGTGCATTTGGGGCACTCAACGATTCACTTGCCGTTTAGGTAGTCCAGGATCTGGGGCATCGTAGATGATAACGCTTTCCTGCTCGTTCGGATCTGTCCTAGCAACTACCGCCGCACATGATGTCGTGCTACTCAAATTGTATGGAAGATGAGGGATATTGGCTGGGATATACAAAAAATCCCCCGCCTTCACAGTTAGATGTCGTCTAAGTGCATCTCCATACCACATACCGGCTTTACCGGAGAGCACATAGACGATCGATTCATGGCGTCTGTGGTAGTGAGGAATCGAACGGCCACCAGGAGGTAGAGAAAGAAGATGCATGCAAAGCCCAGTAGACCCGGCGCTTTGTGTTGAGATGCCCGCGAAATAATCAAGACCTTGTTTTCCGTGGTACGCTTTGCCCGGACGTATCACCACGCACGTCTTCCCTATCGCCGGCCGTCGTTTCTGGCCGTCTCTACTGACTGATTTCCCTATCGAACGAGATTCATCTCTGCGTCTTCGTGCCATAACCTGTGTTTCGGTTTGATGGGTTTAATCCTATCGTGGTCAACTAATCCGATCCATGGGTCGTGAGGCTAAATGTAAAGTTGAGAAATGTTTTCTCTTTGCTGATCCAATACGTATTTACAGACACGGTGGTGAGGTTGCATGAAAAAACGCGGGGCCTTGGTTGTGTCGGTTGTCATTTGCGTGATCGTAACAACTGTGCTACTCTACATGTCACAGCCGCCTTTCAGCCAAATGAACCCGAACTCTGTTGTAGTGATTATCCAGCCTGGAGCTAGCGTTAATGCGAGCCTCGGTTTTGAACCTACGACGATCACAGTTGTGATCGGAGTCAATAATACAGTAATCTGGAAGAATGAAGATTCTGACTGGCATGATGTTCACAGCGAGACGGGCTTGTTCTATTCTGGCATAATTCAGCCGGGCGCAAGTTGGACTTACACTTTCACGTCACCGGGAACCTACCCGTACGTCTGCGACCCACATCCATGGATGACTGGCACAATCATCGTGGATCCAATCAACCCCTCAACTTCCTAATTCGTTGGCAAAGGCAACATCTACTTATGGGGGCGATAGTACCGATGTTTAGCGGCCAACGATCTATGCGACTGCAAATCAACGAAGGGCCGTAGGTGAATGAAAATGAAAACAAAATTTGCGTATACTGGCATCCGCGTGAAGGACTTGGAGAAATCTTTGGACTTCTACACCAAAATCTTGGGAATGAAAGTAGTAAGCAGAACCAAGATCGAGCAGGCAAAGGGGGAAGTCGTCAACTTGGCAACTGAAGAAGACGGACAAGTTCTCGAATTGAACTACTACGCGCAGGACAGCAAATTCAACACACAATATGAAGTCGGAGAGGGAATAGACCACCTTGCCTTCCAGGTCGACGACTTAGAGAAAGCAATCTCAGAAGCAGACAAAGCGGGCTTTCCAGTAATTTTGAGCATGACATCGGCATCGAGCAGATGGGCGTACATCAAAGACCCTAATGGAATCTACATCGAACTATTCGCCTAGCTGGCTATGGTCGGATATCTTCTCGAAATGCTCACAACAGAAAAGAATTTGATGAATACTACAAGCTAGTCCGCCAAGAGAACAGGACGACTCCGAAAATGGTTGAACAAACGGAGAAGAAAGTAAAATTTAGAGAACGCAAAGCGGTTATGGATTCGGCCGTACCGCTGATCCTGGGCTTCGTTGCATATTCTATCGCTGCGGTTTCAACGTTCTCAATCCCACAACTTACGCATGTTCACCTCGATCAAGTTGCAATCGCACTATTGACCTCAGTAGCAGGGCTTCTGGTCATAGGCCTAGGTTATGGTTCAATCGTACTTCTCGGAGGCGTATGCTCGCTACGCATAGCAGGACTGTTTTCGAAGCTCACTAAGACGAGGCAGTTGCTTGAACTTAAAGAAGAAAAATCCTTGAAATTAAGAAAAACCCTCATCGAAAAATCTCACTTAATCTACCTTCCAGTAGTATTGTTCTTCACGTCGATTGCAATCGGATGGGACATCTACAGCACTATTCCAGCAAGGACAACTACCGCAACCACAGCCACAGCCATACCCATAACCACAAGGCACACTATCCTAGGGGCTGTACTGCGTTCATTGAACTTCTTCGCTACCCCGCAGCGTGCTAACGCTGTTCTATTTTCGCTTCGACTGACACCGGGGTTGATCGCGATCACTTTGATCTCGGGCCTCGTTCCTTCGATCGCGCTTCCATATTTCAGGCGCTTCAAGATTGTCGGCATCAATTCGGGACCATTTCATTCAACTATTCTATTCACCGTCTTGGGATCGGTTGTTGGTTTCAGCATAGTAATCAGCCTACTACAAATCTTCTACAAAGTGCTCTATGCAGGAGCGCCTACCTCCTACCATTTCGCCCTCATTGTCCTTATTGGATTCAGTTTGCATTATTCAGCAGGCACCTACATCGGTCGTAGCAAGTCGGAGTCAATTATTCTTCGAAAAATCGCGAATGGCCGCTACGACCGAAACCGAATAGTGATATTAGATCGAAGACTGAACCCGAATGCAGAAGCCATCGACCTGCGATCGTTCCTACGCCCACAGCTTGACGGAGGTTGACGGGTTGAGGATAATCACTAATTTCGTGTACCCAAATAAGTAAACGCTGGATTGGTGGGCCGAGCCGGATTCGAACCGGCGACCTTTGCCGTGTAAGGGCAACGTTCAGGTCAGACGTTTACGTCTTCTAACCAGGCTGAACTACCGGCCCGCCTTTCGCATTCATCTCATCCGACCTAATCTATCTTACTCGACAACAGCTTCTCGTCTGAAGTAACGATTTAATAGAATTCATTCCAGTAAGTGACATATGGATTCACTTTGACTGACAAAGAGCCCTTAGTGTACGTTGACGGGAAATGGTTGCCAAAGTCGCAGGCGACAGTATCCGTCTTCGATCACGGATTACTCTACGGCGACGGCGTATTCGAATCATTCCGCGTATACGGCGGAGTTATCTTCCAATTCCATGAGCATCTGAAGCGATTGTACGTTTCATCAAAAGCCATCAAACTCAAAGTCTCACTTTCGCCAGAAGAAATGACCAACGCAATAGTAGAAACGGTAAGACGTAACGGATTGAAAGACGCCTACATCCGCTTGATGGTCACTCGAGGCGTTGGCGACATGGGTGTAGACCCAAGAAAATGCAGCAAAACAACAGTGATCATCATAGTCGAAAATATACCACCATCCTTCGGAAACGCCAAGCAGGGCATATCACTAATCATCTCATCAATCCGTCGCGACACAGTGGATGCCACGACGCATGAGATCAAATCTCTAAACTATCTGAACAGTGTGCTTGCCAAACAGGAGGCAGTAGACCTTGGGGCTGATGATGCACTAATGCTTGACAAGAATGGCTTCATATCAGAATCCACCACAACCAACCTATTCATCATCAAAGGAGAAGAAGTGTACACTCCACCCACCTTCGCAGGAATACTCTCAGGCGTAACACGCAACCGTACAATCAGGCTGATCAGCGATTTGGGCTACAAGATTTCTGAAAAAACCATAACCCCATTCGACCTCACCACCGCTGACGAAGCATTCCTAACAGGCACACTCGCGGAAGTCGCACCCATAGTCAAAGTGAAGGGGTATCAGATTGGCAATGGAACGCCCGGCTCGATAACCAAAAAAATCATCGCAGAATTTACTCGAATCAGAACCAATCCGAAAGAAGGTCTAGCAGTATACCCCGAGCATAAAGTGCTGGCGTAACCCAATTATAACGCGCTGTCAAATCTTCCACAATTACGTTCGTCCACACATGGCACTAGATGGACAAACACCAGCAGATAGGGCGGGAATCGGAATCAAAGGACGCGATAAATGGTTAACATTAATCCAAAACGCAAGTAAGAAGTAGATTTTTGTTGTATGGTTTGACTATTTAGGGCAAATAACGAATTGGCGATTTGTTAGCTCAGCTTCAAAATCCGTCCACAGAAAATTCAATATACGAACTAAGTGGACTAAAGTCAATGTGTGCTTATCTTGCCCCTCATAACTCATGTTTCCTCTGATGCCAAACCATTCTACAGGACTTTCAGAAAGCGCGATGCCGCGACTGGAGAATTGGTTTCGACGACATTCAAAGGATCAATAGGTGTGTGTTTAACACTTCAAGACAAGGAAGAGCTTGAGCGAACTTACGACGAAACCATGCAGGAAGTATTCAAACAGGCGAATGCTCAGAAAGAGAAGACCTCATACTCCTCGCATGAGTTGAGCGAACTTTTTGGACCTCGCAGAGCTGAATATCTAAATGCTTTGGAGTATTTTGTCCAACAGCTTGGTAAGCTTTCGACGCTTCGAATAAATTTCGTATTCACGGTGCTAAACACATTACTTCTTCCGAACGGTGTAAAGTACTACGGCTATGGTAGGTCTCCTGTTAAAGTGGTCACAGCGCTTGAGTTTTTGGACGACTTGGACGCGTATTATCCTTATGTGTGTGCCTGGAAAGTTACCAAGTCCTACAAAATCATGGGAACGCATGTAACTCTAGACCATTTCAGGGGCGAGGTTACCCCCTGTTGGAATGAACTACTCGCCCATCACACCGTGTCAATAACGCCTAACGGCGACTTGTGTAATCCCATGATATCTTCGGCTGATTTGTGCGTGAGATACTTCGATGAAAGGTTGTATGAGGATAATATGAGCCTCGGCGAATCGTCTATCAATCAGATACTAGCTTCAAAAAACATACAAAACGGTAATGTATTCTACGTTGGAAATCCAGATCTTCCGGACATTACCCCGTTGGAGAAACGCTCTATTCGGATGGAACATTACTATCCTCGTCCGATGATGTTTATTCTTAAGGAGGGTGTCATGGACAGTGAGACTGAATATGTCAAGACTCGAAGACCGCTTCGATTGAAAATCGAGAAGCTTGCAGCTAAGCATCAGACTGGTTACAAGTTCATTGATTACTCCAAGGATCACGAGTTGCTGAAAGACGATGATATAGTCGTATGCCTCGGTCCGAGAGGGAAAGAGCAGTTTGAGTTTCTTACTGGGATTGGTTATAAGCTAACTTTGATTTCGCTCGCTGATTTGAAGTAGGGTTTGGATTAGTGGAAAATGAGCATAAAGTTTAAGCTTAACGGTATAATCCATATTCATGAACTTGGGCCCCCACCAGGGATCTAAGTTCATGTGAGCAGAATTAAACGCGGTTTTATTTTTGGTTATCCAACGGGGTAACCACAATCTCCATCTTGCGTAGAGGAAATCCTTGAACTGGCGATGGTCGCCAATTCAGATGAAGCCATGTCCCGCTTTGCAACACCGTGCTAGGAAAGAAGCCGTGTCCCACGAACGCAACAGAACCGGCAGGTAAAGTATTTATAGACAAAGTGTTACTTCGGGTAACAAAGTTTGGTGTAATGGAACAATGGTGTGGACATTCATCAAGACGACTCTACTAATAGGCTTCCTCACAGGCATCCTCTTCGTAATCGCGTACTTGCTCGGGTTATCACCGATTGCCGCGTTGGGATTCGCGGCCATCATGAACTTTGCAATTTACTGGTTCAGCGACAAATTCGTATTGAAGATGGGCGGAGCAAAACTCGTTACTGAAGATGAGGCACCTCGAGTCTATGCCGCGCTTAGAAGCCTCACAGCTATCTCGGGAACAAAGATGCCCAAGGTCGCGTTAGTCAATAGTCAAGTTCCTAATGCGTTTGCAACCGGACGCAGTCCAAACAATGCGACTGTCGCGGTGCACACGGGTCTTCTTAGCATCGTGAATGATGAAGAGTTGGAAGCGGTGTTGGCTCATGAGCTTACGCATGTTCGTAATTGGGATACGTTGACTGCAACCATCGCAGCTACTGTAGCGGGCGCGATAACCTACCTCGCTCAGTGGGGCTGGTTCTTCGGTGGCGCCTTTGGATATAGCGGAGGCAGTAGTCGTGATAGGCAGGGAAACGTCATCACATTGATTCTGATGATGGTCTTGGCCCCGTTGGCCGCTATGATCGTTCAGCTAGCGGTTTCTCGCAGTCGAGAATACGCGGCGGATGAAGGTGGAGCGAAATTGTCAGGGAAACCTGAAGCTCTGGCCAGTGCTCTTGGGAAGATCGATATGTGGAGCAAACATAGGCTCCAACCGCAAGCAGCGAAGAACCAGAACGCTGTCCTCTCAACACTCTACATCATCAATCCCTTCCGCGGAGGTATCATGATGGAACTTTTCTCAACGCATCCACCCACGGAGAAAAGAATCGCTCGGCTGCAGCAAATGGCCGACAGTATGGGCTACGGCCAATTCAACCTCTAAGCGCAGAATCCATCAAGAATTCGCTTGAAGCGCAATCACGCGAGCAGGCGAACTCGCCGCCTTCACATTCAACGGCAACGCGAGCAACTGAAAACGCGGCTCCTCGATCAGATCTAAATTTCTAAGATTCTCAATCACTAGAATCTCCCTCCGGAAAAGAACCGAATGAACGCTCAATTTGGAATCAGTAGGGAGGTCTATGCTTGGAGCATCAATCCCAACTGCATTGATGCCCTTGAAGGAAAGATACTCGGCCGCGTTCACACTCAAGGCCGGATGAGAACGATAACGTTTAGGTTGCGAATAGAATTGCTCCCAACCGGTTTGTATTATGGCGATTTCTCCATCGCGGATGGCTAGCCCAGCGCCTTCTTCCGCTCCCTCCAAATCCTCATCATCGACAACACCCTTCGACACTTTGCTTCTCAAATCCAGTAATACAGCTGGTCGCACTAGGTGCTCTGGTCCGAAGGCGTCGATTGTTTTCCCATTCTTCCGGATCAATGCGGGAGATTCGATATGTGTCTCAAGTGAATGTTTATGCACCCTAAGGATACTTGATTTTCGAAGCGATAGCTTGGTGCAGGGTTGAGTTAGGTCGACATACTCCAACAAACCCTCACCGTTAGCTTACAGTTTTCATGTGCAGCAATTAAAGTAAGGAGCTTCCCGCATTGCCAGAACTTATTTACCATCCAATAACAGAAGTATGACGGTTAGACTTTGGGAGAGACACTGCAAACTCAGACTCCGCCCGGACAATTATTCGCAAAACGCTGGGCAATCTACGCAGCCCTAGGAGTACCAACAATAAGCCTCGACGATTGGACGTTATCCACTAAAGGATTCGTTGGGAAACAACTTACTTTGAAATTCAAGGATCTGGAAGCACTTCCGCAAGTGAAACTGACTCGAGATTTCCATTGCGTAACTTCATGGTCAATCAAAGATGTAGTGTGGGAAGGAGTAGCTTTTCGAGAAATCGCGACACTCACCGAGGTTAAACCGGAAGCGAAATGGGTGATGTTTCACTGCGCCGACGGATACACCGCTCCCGTACCATTGGAAGATGCGATGGTGGAAGATTCGATTGTGGCATACAAGATGAACGGTAAATCAATCCCTGTCCAGCAAGGATTTCCGGTCCGACCCTTCATACCACATTTATACGGATGGAAGAGTGCGAAGTGGTTAACAGAAATCGAATTCATTCCTCAATATCAAGACGGATACTGGGAAATGTACGGGTATCATGAACGAGCTAACGTTTGGGATGAGGAACGTTTCAAAGGCCAAGGAGGAAAACACGTTCGTAGACGCGGCCTCGGTTCCGTACCAGTGTGATATCATCAACTTCCAAAAAAGACGTCAGACTTGTCTTAGAGTGAACGGGCTGCTTACTCGCCGAGGTACATTGTCCCTAACATTCGTATTAGGTCTGAAGAGGCGCTGATGAACGGCGTCGTAACGTCTGGGTTGTAGCTTAGAAGTACGATGACTTTCCTGACCCTGAAGAACGCGAAAAGAAGTTTTTCATATCTCACTGTCACAGACTCCAAGTTGCCAAGTACCCGTTGGAGTTTTTCGGCTGCATCTATGAGGATGAGCGGCATGACTTGGACATAATTGTGGCGATCCTCAGAAGTAAATACGCTCTCGATCCCCTCTCGCATTTTTGAGAGGAGAACATGATGTTCGTTGTCTACGATTCCTACATAACGAATCCTGTTATCTCGCCTGAATGCTTCCTCTGCGAACTTGTCGACATCCAACCCTCAAACACTCGGCTGGATTATTGAAACGAATCATAAATTACTTTTTTGATCCGAAAAAAATTATGCTTTGTAGTAGAACGTAGGAGCTTTCAGTTTCTGCATCGCCGTGTCCCAGTCAATTCCACTGTTGGTGCTGTTCCATTCGACAAAAGCTGCGCCCTCTCCAGCCCAGTCTTTGAATTTGCGCACGGCCTCTGCGTGGGGTTCTTCTTGAACGAAACTCTCGACAAATTTCTTGTCCTTCCAGACAGTAAGTGTCCAAAATCGTTTGTGGAGAAAATCAGCTCTGACACTATATCTTGATAGCCCTGGAGTTTGCTTCAATTGTTCCTCTACACGACCACTCATCTTCAGAAATGGAATTACATAGCCCCAGCTTCGGACTGGGAGGAATGTTGCTATACAGTGAAATTCGCTGCCATCGCTTCCACCTTCCACCTCAACCCTCCTCTCCAACGCTGCCATTCGAACACACTCTATCGAGAGCAGATTCAATGGTCGATTTTAGTCTTAGCGTGTGTGGGCACCGTCGGACGGTTTGGAGGTGCTAGTCTGGGCCAAGGGTCATTCCGACAATGGCAATGAGAACGAGCGCGATCACAAACGGCAGTAGGGCTGGTGATCGTTGTCATAGTGTTTGTAGCTGTCTAGATGCGACGATGACCGCGTTTGAGAAAGGCGTCTTGAGGTCATGCAAACTTCTGATCAAACCAGATCTTGGCATCTTGCACTTCTCGTCCTGCAAGAGCATGGCCAGTATTCACCCAATTCAAAGTAACATTAGCTCTGTACTCTCGAAGCATCTTCACTAACCTCTCTGTTTCACTTCTCGCAACGATCGGATCCGTTACGCCCGCTGAGATGTATACGGGGGTACCAGTAAGATCAGGTTGCTTCTCGGGCACGAGTGGTACCATTGGCCTAAACAGGATCGCTCCTCGAAGAACTCTTGGCTGAAGGAGTAGCAAGCTTGCTCCAATATTTGCGCCGTTTGAGTATCCTACGCCAACAATTGAATTCTGATCAAAGCCATAACGCGACGACGCTGTTTTGATGAAGCCAGCAAGTTCGTTAGTGCGATATTTCAAATCCTCTACGTCGAAGATCCCCTCGGCGAATCGCCGGAAGAAACGCGGCATTCCATTCTCCAGCACTTTTCCCCTGGGGCTTAGCATGGATGAACCCGGCGAGAGTTCGCTTGCAATAGGAATCAAGTCATCTTCATTCCCACCGGTTCCGTGGAGCAGTAGTAGGGTTATGTTATTGTTCGGCCTTGTCGCCGGAACCCATTTGTGAATAAAATCGAGTCTCGCTGACACTAGGAGCCTCTCGCAGATTCTATGATGATTATTTCGAGAAGCCCTTCTTGGGGAGGTGGACGGGGGGTAGTGTCCGTTCAAGTTCCTTTCTTAATGGTTCAAGCCAGGTTGGAAGTACCAAACGTGTTCCTAGCTCAGTAAGCGGTTGATCAACCGTGAAGCCAGGCGGATCAGTCGCTATTTCGAAAAGCACGCCTCCCGGTTCTCTGAAATAAATGGAGTGAAAATATTGTCTATCAATTACGGGCGTAACGTCTAACCCTATGTCAACGATGTTTTGCCTCCACTCCTTCTGCTGCTGATCATTGTTAGTTCTCCAGGCTACATGGTGCACCGTACCGACGCTTACGTATCCGTGAGGGCTGTCAGGGGTGCATAGAACGTCAACAATACCTCCCGGCTCGGACTCTCGCGCTTCATACCTGAATCTGTTATTCTCCTCTTTGGTTGGTTTGAACCCTAATATGTCCTTCA
>Ga0074046_10002674_pt1 | contig 15284 bp, 16 predicted proteins | sample BogForMeECP23OM3_FD_94441 | JGI IMG/M metagenome (GOLD analysis project Ga0074046, IMG submission 94441) | Bog forest soil microbial communities from Calvert Island, British Columbia, Canada - Bog Forest MetaG ECP23OM3 | ecosystem: Environmental > Terrestrial > Soil > Wetlands ...
CCGACGCCGAAGCCGATGATCCGACGAGTGTAGACATCCATCACCGCCATGACCCAATAGCTCTTGAGTAAGATTGACTCACAGCGGAAGAGATCGACACTCCACAGGCTGTCCTTGGCGTGTGTGTGGCGAATTGCTGATTTCCCCAGAATCAGCAATTCGCCACACACAGCATGTAAATTCGGTAGAGCACGAACGGATCTTCAACCGTCACGACTACGATGCCGTCGCTCAGTGCCCGCAATTCGGCGGCGTCAGCACCAGCGGCGCTTGCGGATTGCTCGCGAAGTCGAACGCATCCCACATAGAGGCGCTGGCGGCGTCACGCGTAGAAAGCGCGGGCAAGCCGAACAGGTCCTCGATGAATTTAGGCAGCGAGGCGAAATCGAGCGTCGCATGCTCGACGTACCCGGTCTTCGCCCACGGCGAGATGATCAACAGGGGGACGCGTGGTCCGTCGCCCCAAAGGTCCACCTGCGGAGGCGGCACATGATCGTAGAAGCCGCCGAAGTCGTCCCAGGTGACTAACAGGACGGTGCTATTCCACTCGGGGCCGTTCATGACCTCATTGACGATCGCGAGCGTGCTGACCACGCCGTCGCAGGTCTCGGAGGCCTGTGGATGCTCACTGCTGGCAGCATCGACGCTAATCCATGACACCGCGGGCAGCGTTCCGTTGGCGGCATCGTTGGCGAACTGGCCGAGCGGAACGACGTTGTTCCATTCCGGACCGTAGCGAAGATGCGCGATGGCGTCCAATTCGACCCACCAGTATCCGCTTTGATTCTGCGCGGGGGCGTAATATCGCCAGCTCAGATTCGCCGCATGGAGAAGATCAGGGACGGTTTGAAAGTCGAAACACGGCCTGACCCGGCTGGTCAGCCCCTTCGCGTCCATTACCTCCACCGTCGCTCCGCTGGGAGCATCGCATCCCCAGGCGCGCGGGGTGCCAGGGTTGATACCGGCATTTTGGCCGGGTCCTTGCGCGAAGTTTGGGTTATTCATCGCGCCGCCGGCCCATGCCGCGAGAGAGTAGAGATGATTGGGGAAGCTTGGCCCGTGGACGGATGTGAAGAAGCGGTCAGCGATCGCGAACTGGCTTGCGTACGTCCAGTAGTCACCAACCTGATCGCTTTCATATGCGGTGTAGCTCCGATCGATGCCGCCTACCTCTGCACCGCGAAGTTCGTCGAATCCGTCCATCCTGCCGCCATCGATTGCTTGCAGTGCCGCAGCCCATAAATGCGTGATATCGGGCGTGATCAAATCGGGCGGCCGCGCGAGTGGAACCGTCCGTCCGTCATGGGTCTTTCCTTCAGTGACGCCGTCGCCGATGCCGCTTTTGCCGAAGTAATTGTCGTAGGTGTGATTCTCCTTCATCAGGATGATCACGTGCTTGATGGCGCGCGCCCCGGCGGGCGCCTGTGCGAGCGCGGGACGAATCGTGAGCAGCACGAACAGGCCGATCACTGATGCGAGAAGCGCGCCTCGCGAACGAGCCGCCTTGGATTTGAATGTAGTCATTAGAACAACCTCTACCTCCTGGGGTGGCCTGGCGACTCTTGCTGCGCCGCGCAGGTCACCGTGACGCCCCCGGCTTGAGTCCTGCCAAGCCAAGCCGCCGCACACCCACGCTCAATCCGACGGTCGTCCATGATCAGGGCCCAGACGCGTACTCAGCGATCGATCGCCGCCGTGGCGGAAAGGCATCCAAGGGAGCCGTCGGGCAGCGTAATCGACATGGCCACCGGGTTGCTCTGGATGCTCGAGAGGTCGAGGGGCGTGGCGTCTAATACGAGATGCCATTTGCCACAACTCCCGGCCGGTGTCCCCAGCATAGTGAGCGTCGCGTCCACCGTAGCGCCCTCAGTCGTGGCGCCCTCGAACTTGTACTTGTTCTTGCTGATTTTGCGCAGGCTCGGAACGGTCACAGTCGCAGCCACGGCGGTTGTTCCGCAGGCGCCTTCCTGCAGGTGCACGACGAAGCCGTTGATTGGCGAATCGGACGACGGCTCGCACTTGCGGCTTTCCGAAGTTTCGGCGTTGTTGAAGTTAGCGATTAAGTCAACTTGATCGACAGGTTCCGTCCCGACGCCATGCGTGATGTCAAGCTTGCTTAGTGTGATGGTTAAGTCGGAACCTTCCGCTCGGACAGTGCTGCTGGCAAGCGGAACGAGCAGCAAAGCGCCGAGGGCGGCAATTGCCAAAGGTTTCTTGAGGGTGATCGAGCTGTGTTTCATCTGTGTGTCCTCCGCGGGCTGCCGAATTGGTTTTGGTTTGTGCCGCATCCCGATGGATGGCTCAAGTGCAACGGGCATGCCGTCCGTAAGATCCAATTGAAATCGGAATGATCTACCCGCCGGTGATGGGAGTTTGGGGCGATCCGCCCCGAACCTCAGGGCTCGAGCTGTGGTGAAATGCCTCAGTCGGCGAATCCAGAGGGAAAAGCGTCAGACGGGGCAATCACTGCGCGGATGGCATGTAATTCGCAAAGGCCCTAATATTACGTTTGACGGTGTCAGGGAATTCTAACGATGAAAGTTGCCACGCGGCTTACTCTCATGATGCTCGCGTGCCTCGCGCCGATTGCGCTTGCCTACACATTCATTACTGCTCGCAGCACGACACAGATTTTCTCGGCTGACCTGAAAGCCGAGACGCGGGTCGCGCAGCGCGCACTTAATGCCTCGCTCACGCCTGACGTCAACCAAGGCGAGTGGGATGAGATCGGCTCGATCCTATCGGCGATTGGCCGAGAGGATCTGATCGCGGCGGTCCTGGACGAGAACGGGAAGATTCGGTTCGCACTGGCAGACTTTCCCGTGTCGCCGCCGCCGCAGAAGTGGATCGCTGCGCAGATCAAGGCGAACGGGGCCGCTGAATACATGCAGGAGGCGCGCGGGCTCACCTGGTTCTGCCGAATCGTTGCGCTCGGACCCGGTGGACATGGCTATCTGCTCGTCGCTCAGGATTGGAGCGCGTTCCGCACCGATCGGTATCAGAGGATTAAAGCATCACTAATCACGATTGCGGTGGTGTTGCTGGTGGTCGCGATCGTGATCCCGCTGGTGGCGCATCGCTACGTCACAAGACCGCTCGCCCAACTCCGTCGACGAGTGTCCGATCTGGACAGCACGGGGGGTGTTGAACGGCAGCCCGCTGGCGACGAAGTAGAATCGATTTCCGAGGAATTCAAGCGGGTGGACAAAGAACTGGCTCGTGCGCACCGCCGCCTGATCGAGGAGAGCGAGCGGAAGCTGCAACTCGAGCGCCGCCTGCTCCACGCCGATAAGCTCGCCACGATCGGCACGCTCGCCTCGGGCTTTGCGCACGAAATTGGTACGCCGCTTGGGGTAATCCGTGGTCGCGCGGAGTTTCTACTGACCAACCGTCCGGACGAGCGCAAGCTGAAGGAAAGCCTCCGGGTGATTGTCGACCAGATCGATGGTATTGCCAAGATGGTGCGGACGCTGCTCGATCTTGGCCGTCGCCGCGAGCCGATGCGGGTCGCCTCCGATATCCGGGCAATCGCGAATAGAACGGTTCAGTTGCTTGAAACCGAAGCCACGCGTCGCGGCGTCGCGGTGGTTGCCGAGCTGGGTCCTGAGCCGCTTCTCGTAGACTGCGACCCCGACCAGCTCCAGCAAGTCTTCGTTAATCTTGAAGTAAACGCGCTTCACGCGATGGCGGACCAGGGTGGCACGCTGCGCATCACGTCAGCGACCGACGGCGCCTCGGGGAAAGTGAAACTATATTTCGAAGATACCGGGCCAGGGGTGCCGCAGGCGATTCAGGACCGTATTTTTGACCCCTTTTTCACAACGAAGGATCCCGGCCAGGGCACGGGAATGGGGCTGGCGGTGAGTCAGACCATTATCTCTGACCACGACGGCGAGCTGGCGCTCGAACAAAATTCGCATGGCGCACGCTTCGTCATTACCCTCCCGGCTTCTCCTGCCGGCCAGCTAAAACGGAGCGCCTGATACGGATATGAAAAGCGAGAGCCGGACAGAAGTGAAGGCCACGATCCTCGTCGTCGACGACGACCGCGCAATGACCAGCATGCTCGCCGAAGTTCTGGAGGCTGAAGGCTACAACATGCTGACGGCCAACTCCGGTAATGAAGCCCTAGCGCTCATCCGGCAGGCGGCGCCCGAACTGGTTATTTCCGATCTCCGAATGAGTGGCATGAACGGCCATCAGCTCCAATCGGAGATCAAGCAGCTCTGTCCGGACTTGCCGGTCGTGATAATCACCGGATTCGGCTCGATCGTGACGGCGGTCGAATCGATGAAGCGCGGGGCCTTCGACTTCATTACGAAGCCGTTTACCAACGATCAGCTTATTATTGTGGTCGGCCGCGCGCTGGAAGACCGGCAGCTCCGCCAGGAAGTGCGGCGGCTGCGGGGTGAACTGGCCCGTACCTACGGCCTCGAAAATATCATCGCAACAAGCCCCGCGATGATGGAGCTGCTCGAGATCGTTGTGCGCATCGCGGACAGCCCGGCAAGCGTCCTGCTGACCGGCGAGAGTGGCACCGGCAAGGATTTGATCGCTCGCGCGCTACATTTTCGATCTCGTCGCGCCACGGCGCCCTTCGTTCCAATCAATTGCGCGGCGATTCCGGACAATTTGCTGGAGAGTGAACTCTTCGGCCATTTACAGGGAGCTTTCACCGACGCCCGGGTGAGCAAGACGGGATTGTTCCAGGCGGCCAACGGCGGCACGCTGTTTCTCGACGAGATCGGCGAGATGCCCGTGCCCCTGCAGGCCAAGCTGTTGACCGTGATCGAGAGCAAGCGGGTGCGTCCGCTGGGCGCGACGTCCGAAATCGCGGTTGATTTCCGCGTCGTAGCGGCGACCAACAGCGATCTTGAAGCAGCGATCGCGGCGGGCCGGTTCAGGGCCGATCTGTTTTACCGGCTTTCGGCGATCATCCTTCACCTTCCTCCACTGCGCGAGCGGCGCGAGGACATACCACTGCTGGTCAAGCACTTTCTTGCGCGTGCCGCCGCCGAGGCGAATCGTCCGGTGCCCGAGATCGCGCCCGACACCTCGGAGCGGTTGTTGCGCTATCCATGGCCGGGCAACATCCGCGAGCTCCAGAACGCGGTGCAGCGAGCATTCATCCTGTGCCGTGGTAACCGTATTGAACGCACCGACCTGCCGGCAAAAATAGCGGGAACCGAAGCTGCAGACCTCACCGCCGACGATGCGTTGTCACGCCGACTCACGCTCGATCAGCTTGAGGACGAGTATATCCGCAACGTTCTGGCGTCGGTGGCGGGCAACAAGAGCGAGGCGGCGGCGATCCTCGGCATCGACCGCAAGACTCTCTACCGCAAGCTCGAAGACAATGAGCCGTCAATCCCGCTCAAGCGCCTTGGCACCGCCGCCGATGAGAGAAAAAATGGACAGTGATCGCCTTGAATTGCGCAGGCATTGCCAGCGCAGCGTAGCCTATCGATACAAGCCATCCTTCCGAATGCCTCCAGGCGAGCCATTTCTTCAACCCACGATCGCTTAGCGCACTTCGCAGGTCAGCCCTCTCGAGCAGTATCGATGCCCGCCGAAGGGGGAACACGAACACTCTGCCCAAAGTTCGTCGCTTTCTCGCGGCTGGTCATATATTGCGCGAGCCGTGTTGCGATAGGCGCGCACGTGAAAGAAATTCTCGCTGGAGGGCTCGAGCATGTCGGCGATCTCGTCCAGTACTTTCGCGATTTTATCGTTCTGCATTCCTCAGCGTGATTGCATACACTAGCAAGCACCGCCGAACCGCGCGAGCATCAGTTGAGACGTGATTCACAGCCAAGGCGCGATGGCATGCTTATCGCACGGCTATAGCTAGATGACTTCGCCGGGAAAATCTCCGCTGGTACTTGCCTTCGCCGTCGCGTTGTTCCTCTGGATACGCCCCACCAGGGGTTTCGCCTTCGGCCATTTGCCGCTCACCTCCGAAGATCCATCGAGTCCATGCGAATCGACGCTGGATTCGGCGGTCGCCTATGGAATGGACCTGGTCGGTCCTGGCCACGATCAGTTGGGCGAGCAGGAATTCCGCAGTCATCTCGATATGTCAGTCCCGATCGTGCAGCTCAACTATGGGGTGACCGACCGTATTCAAGCGCGGGTCGCGGGCGAAATCCCGATGACCACCGTCGCGCCCGACAACGGACGGCGTGCGATCGGCTTCGGCGACGTATCGGCTGGCCTCAAGTATCGATTTATGGACCAAGTCGACGGCCTCGAGGACGAGGATACCTGCGATCCGCGGCAATCGGAGGCGTCCTACGGAGTCCATGGGCCGTTTTCGATCTCAATTTTTCCGCAATTCAGTTTTCCGACAGGCGCGGTGAACCAGGGGCTCGGTTCCGGAGAATACTCGGCGGAAGTTCCGCTCGATGTGGCGCGCCAGTTTGGAGATCTGTTCCTCATCGGCGAATTCTCCTTTCTTTGGAGATATCACGATCGGTCGCTGCCCAATGAGATCGCGCTTGGTCTCGCGGCATGATATTCGATCACTCAGCATCTGGACTTGCTCGGCGAACAGCGGCTGAATTTTCAGACTTCGGGACATGGCGCTACGCTTTGGCTGACGGACGTGGGAGCGCAATACCAGATCAATGATAGCTTCGCCTTGTTCGGTTCGGTGGGCACAAACGTCGCGGCTACCTCTGCGGTAGCACCGTCCAATTTGACAACGGTGGTTGGCGTCGATTGGACGATTCCAATCAATTGGTAGATCGGTTGATCATGAACGCCAATCTGACATGTGCGCTGGTCCCGACTGTTCCCGCGATGTCCTGTCCGGGGACTGCCTTACAGAATCCACCGAGGCCTTGAAACTGTCCGAATTCAACGTGACTGAAGTTCGCTGCACACCCGGAGGATTCTACCACTATCGCGAGTCTGTCCTCGACTCGGTCGCGCGCTTCAAGATCGACCTCACTGTCGCGGACGATGCCACTACGCAAATCGCGCACGAGTTGATCAGCAGCATTCGGCCAGAAAGCCTCGTTATCCTGAGGTTGGATCACTCAGCCTGCCAAGACAAGGCTTGAATATCACACGCGTTTGGAGTTTTGAGGAGGTACAGGAGACAATGCCGGAGTGTTCGGCGGCGCGGAGCGGATTTGAGCTATCGCCAGTCCAAAAGGCAATAATGAACATTCAATCTCATTTAGTGCGCATCATCGGTGCGACCATACTGACCTGGACGCTGGCGCTGCCACTTCGCGCGTACGCGATCGATTTCTACGAAATCGAGGTTTACCAGACGGAAACCACGCCCCAGGGCCATCTTCAGCTAGAGCTTCATTCCAATACGGTCAGCACGGCGACTGGCGAAGAGGCCAAGGCGGCGCTCAATCCGTACCAGATCCATGAGACTCTCGAAGCCACGTATGGCCTGAGGCCGTGGCTCGAAGTTGGCCAATATTTCGCGACCGCCAAGCTGAACAATGGCCAGTACGAGTACGCGGGTTCGCGCACCAAGATGCATTTCGGCGTTCCCCAGACCGAAGGCTGGCCGGTAAGATTTGGCGGCAATATCGAGCTCGACTACATGCGCTTCGAGAGCGAAGAGAATCCGATGACGCTCGAGCTGCGCCCGATTGCCGAGACCAGCTACGGGAGATTCACCGTCGTGGGCAACTTTGCCTTCGAAGATCCATTCAGCGGTCCCGGCGCGCATAAAGGATTCCAATTCGCCCCGTCAGGGGAGATTGAATACGAGCTATCGCGCTGGATCACACCCGCGCTCGAATACTACGGCGACATGGGAGCGCTGCGAGCGATACCGGGTGTGCAACGCCAGCAGCATTTCATCGTGCCAGCCGCAAATCTCGATGTCGTCGACAATCTCGAGCTCAACCTGGGCGTCGGCTTTGGCGTGACCCGCACCAGCAACGGGGTATTCCTGAAATCGTTCGTGGGATGGACCTTTTAAAAGGCGCGGCCCGCCGGGACCGGAGAGAGACCACATGTCGAGTCATGGCGCGTCACTTCGATTTTCTCTCTGTGGGCGAGGAATTCGGAGCCGATGCCGCTGACGTTGCCTTCGATGCGCACGTTATACGGTGGGTCGGTAAAGGCCAGGTGGCCTTCTCCCTGCCGAGCAGTTTCACGTACGACAGCTGTAGCTTCTAAAAACTTGACCCGCGCGGATTCATTGGTTGTTTCTATCGCCTGGCGATAGCCTTGTACCTACCAAAAACTCCGAAAGGGGCGAAAAGTCTAGGGTTTTGAGATTAACAGCCATGATATCGCCGGCATAGGTAGTTCCAAAGGACCTCCTGGCCAGCCAGACGACAATGACCGACAAATTTTGGCGAATCGAGCCAGCTTGTCGCTTCTCTAAACCTGGTTTGCGCGCCGCAGCCGTCGGGCGGAGTTTTGTTCACCATGCCTGTGTGTGGCGAATTGCTGATTTCCCCAGAATCAGCAATTCGCCACACACAGCCTGAAGCCGCTTCGCGACGACGCCATTTTCATTGTTGGAACGTAGCAACGACAGCTTGAATCGCCTCCGGAGAAGTGACCATGTCTGAATGGCTCAAGCCTGGGAGAATGGTGACGGGTATATCGCTGCGCTGCGAGTGGAACACTTCCTGCATCTTTTCAGGAATGAAAAGCTCATCGGCTCCCCCCACGAATATGTGCATGGGACGGGATACGGCGCGAATGTCCGCAAGATAGTCATCATGCGGCTCGAAGTTTTGTTGCAGGCGCAGTGAATAACTCTTGGTGACTGAAGCGACGTTTGGGGGCACACCAAATGCCACCACTGGCAGTCCATCGAAGGCATGTATCCCGAACCGGTTCAGAATTGTGAGGCCGATGATTCTGCCGGTGAAGGCCTTGGCCCATGTTTGCTCCGCGACCGGGCCAGAGCTTTTGCCTTCGTCTGTCTTCAGTTCTGGCCCCTTCGCCGCGTTTGTACGCAACGTAGGTGCGTCATATCGGAGATAGGGGGACAGCAGTACGTAGCGGTCGAAGAATAAGCCGAGAGGTGAGTCAGCCGCAACGCGCAGTGCAAAACCGCCCCCAGACGAGAAGCCAACCAGAGTCTGCTTTGCATCCGAGAACGCCGGCTTGATCTGTGTCAACAAATCGGTCATGTCATCGTCCAGCTGTCCGGCGTATGCAATATCTCCATGGGGAAAATTTGCTCCATGTCCACGAAGATCCGGTACGTACACGGTGATGCCTGATCGCTGGAGAGCCATGGCCAGAGCATGCATATCGCTGCTGCTGCCAGCAGAACCATGAATCAGGACCGCAACTTGTTTCCCGCCTGCCACGTAGGTCCGGAAGGAAAGTCGCGCTCCATCCCGCGCCTGATACTGTTTCAAGGGCGGCAATGCGCTGTAGTCCATTGAAGAAAATGGGTTGGTGATGGAAGGCAGCAATGCGGGCGGCTTAGATGTGCCGAAGACGACCAGCCCCGCAAGGGCGAGAATCGGTAAAAGCAGCAACAGAGCAGAGCCAATGGCAAAACGTTTCATATCACCCTCCTTGGTGTACACTGTACGCTAAGGAGGGTGACGAAGTATACGTCGTACACCAATGAAGCAACCGACCCGTGAAAGGATATCGGCAGCCGTTCTTGAACTCATAGAAGACCCGGAGGGCGTCGATGGTGTGACCATGCGTAGTGTCGCAGCTCGAGCAAGTATCACGCCTATGGCTATCTACAAGCACTTTGTAAACCGCGACGCGCTCCTTCAGACAGCTACGGCGGCTGAGTACAAGAGGATCGCGAGCTACTTTGCGCAAGCGAACGCGAGGAAGAGTGTCAAAGGCTTGCGAGGAATGCTGGGTTACTTCGATTACGCCTGCGATCATCCACATCTGTTCAGGTACATGTTCTCGTCCAACCGCAAAGATTCTTTCACCTACCCTGCTGACCTGAAGGCAGGCAAATCGCCCACCCTCAACATCTTGCACACAGTCGTAGCTCGCTTAATGGAGGAGGGCGCTCTCAAAAAAGATGATGTCTTTGAAACTTCGTTGACCATCTGGGCGCATGCTCATGGCCTCATCACGTTGTATCTAAATGGCCGGATCAAATTGTCGAGAAATTCCTTCCGCAATCTCTACATGCGTTCGCTAAACCGGCTCTTGGAGGGAATTCGCGAGTAGATTGCCCACAGTGGACAACAACAAACTCCGTCATTTCTTGAAGAGGAGTTGCTGCCGTGGTGACTCTTCAGTTCCCGTCGCATTCCGAACGGATCGTCGGCCAACCGGAAGTAATCCGTTTCATCCGTCATGGCGCCAATCAGCGCGGCCCGGTATTGGAACAGGTTCGGCCATTTCCGCGGATTCTTGGCGGTTGCAATCTTGCCGTCAGAAGTGTCTCGCAGCGCATAGGCCTGTGTGTGGCGAATTGCTGATTTCCCCAGAATCAGCAATTCGCCACACACAGGACCGGGCCCGAAAAGACTCGGCCCCTTTCTCTTTCAGGGCTACATCTGGGGACGATGCAGACTGACAAATTCTCCAGCTTCACAACCGCCCGACTACGGAATCGGCGGGCAACAACCGAGATGACAGATCGCTCGAACTTAAGCATGCTCACGATTCACCGGCGGCCGATCTAAAAAGACTTTCCAGAGCGTTCGGAGCTTTTGCTAGCCACAGGTGGCGGAATGGCATACGCAGAAGACTTAAAATTCTCGGGAGGGCAACCTCCGTGCGGGTTCGAGTCCCGCCCCCGGCACCACGAAACCCTCAACGCAGAGAGGCCCGACTGAAAACTACGAAAGCATTGAAAAGTCTTAAGTGACAAGGCCGGGCGCGACCGACAATGCCGGACGGGCTGTTAGCGCGGCTTCGGCCACCTCGACTTCGGCGGCGCGTCGAGGATTGGACTTGGACTCATAGCCGGGCTTGTACTTTGGGTTTGCAAACCGCTTGGTGTCGGTGGGAGTCTGAAACTGGATTCAAAGGAAATCCTAGTTTAAAACTTCTACGGCACTCACGCGGCGCACGAAGGCCACCGATCGGAAGCGTGTGTGCTCCGCTGGGCGTGAAGAACGCCCCACAACCTCAACGCAATGCAGGAGGAGCAACGATGGATTCAATGACTAAGCGATCGATCGGGTCGTTTCGCCGCCGGATTTTGCTCGGCGCGATGGTTCTGCTTGCAGGCGCGATCGCGTACCCGCAGACCTCCGCCGCCAAGGGCGAGCCCAAAAAGCCCAAGGGCGCGCTATATGTGGCAAACGGCACCAACGTGCTCGCATTCAATCTGGACCACTTCAAAAAAGGCACTCACAACGTCAAGCCTGATCTCACCCTCAGCAGCGCCACCGGGTTCGGCAATGTGCAGGGCGTCGTCTTCGACGCGGCCCTGAAGAATCTCTGGGTGATCGACGGCGGCAATACCTCGGTTGGAGGCACGGCCGCCCCGGCGGTGGAAAAATTCCCTTATTCTGTATTTTTCAAGTTAAAGCATAAGAAGTTCCCGCCGCTCCCGAAAATTAGGATCTTCTTCTCGGGTTTTGTCTTTCCGCAGCAGGCGGCGTTTGACGCCCCGGGCAATCTGTGGGTTAGCGACAGCGGCGCCAACGCGATTTATGGCTTCAACCCCGCCCAGCTCGCGGCGGGTGGAGCGCAGACGCCCCTATCAATCACCTCGAGTTCGTTATTCCCTTTCAGGATACCGCGAGGCATGGCCTTCGACAGCTCGGGGAATCTGTTGGTTGCGAACAGCGGAGACGACTCCATTTTCAAATTCAATGCCTCGACACTGCCATCGCCTGCCACCACCACCGGCGTGGTGGCTCTGACGCCTAATGTCATTCTATCTGACAATGGGGCGAACTCTATTCAGGCGCCTTGGGGGCTTGGTCTCGACGGCGCCGGCAGCCTGTGGTCGAGCAACGCCAATCCGCCGTCTACCGTGGTCAAATTCGCCAAGACTGACTTGGGGGTCACCGGCAGCCCGGACCCCGCCGTGAAACTGAGCCCGACCACCGACAGTATGGGCAATACCACTCTCACGGCGCCAAACGGGATCGCTTTCGATAATCTCGGCAATCTTGTGGTGATCAATTCGGCGACGCCCTTCAGCATCGCATATTTCAGCACCGGACAGCTCACAACCGGTGGGGCGCTAGTGCCGAATACGTTGCTGGTTGGCAACAATACGACACTCAATGCGCCCGCCGGATGTACCGTGGGCCCGTCGGTAAAATAGTTGCTTCACCGATGACCATCGCGTCACGCGCATCCTTGAACCGATGTGCGTGACGCCGTGACCGCCTCACCTCTAATTTATCATGCCGTCGCGGCTAAGTTATTCTCGGCAGTTTCCACCTCGACGTACCCTGCGCCTCCGGAGCCCGCAAACCGGCCCAATAGGCCTTTGAGACCAATCGGAGGCCTTCAAAACTTACACATTAAAGTTACACATTTTCACATGAGTGAAGAAATAAAACCAATAATTTCACGTGGTTAGAGCTAAACTTAAAGGACTTAAAATCCTCTGGAGCGAAAGCTCCGTGCGGGTTCGAGTCCCGCCCCCGGCATTGAAAATAAAAGGTTTTTTGGCGGACCAAGCGGGATTGAGGGGTCAACTGGGACGGTTGACAGCCAGATTTGACAGCCACGGGCTCGGAGATTCGAACACATCGCGGTCACGATCCCAAAATAACTCGCGCAGAAACGCGGCCAAATACCAGGTACCAGTCTTGCTGTATGGTGTGCCCGGCTGGCGGGTAGTGTCCTAATCTCAAATCGAATGCCGCCGATTTACTCGGCTGACCAACGCGTTTTCGAAGAAGCTGGCGAACCTCAAAGCATCGGTCACGTTGAACTACGCCCATTACAATTTCGTGCGCATTCATCGGTCGTCGAAGATGCCGCCTGCTCTCGCGGCTGGCGTGACCGATCGGCTATGGTTCGCTCGAAGAATTGATTGAGGCGGCTATCGGCGATGAACATTGCCCTCCCCGGCGAGCACCTGCCGTTGGCGGTTTGTCGGCGTTGCGGATGCTCTTTACATTCCCGACTCGTCGCGTATGCGCGAGTTCCCACTATCTTCAGTCGCCGAGTCTCAGTGGTTGGGGTTAACTCTGCAATGAGCCCCCGTAAAGTTGGTCCGCCATTGGATGCGTTCGCCGGTCGCTGTGGATGAACTACTGATAGACTCACCGAACTCGCCCGACAGCAGGTCCTTCGCGTCTTCCGCGACGGACTTGTCTGTATCTGACCCGAGTTCCCTTAGGCGCATCATCGCTTCGGGAGTTCGAATGTAGGATAGGACAACCGCCGATAGCTTCCGCTGATACGGATCGTTGCTTGCCTGCGCTTTGACGGCCCATGTCATCATCCCGGTTGACTGCCGGCCCAGAAGGTTCTCGGTCTTTGCCGCCTCGATCCTGAGACAGTCGTAATCGGGTTTTTCCGTCGGCTCCGGCTCAGGCTCGCGGTTCTTCTCCTGCATTTGTTGGAGGGGGAGAATGAACCCTGCGGCGGGCGAGGCTGTTGCGGATTGATCGGGTCCAGACCCAGACTGAGACCACCCGCCGACCATCTGCGCGGGAGTCTCGGCGGGCTGAGGCGTTCGGACCTCGCCAGGTGCGTATTCTGTCGCCAGTTGCTGCTGCAGGGAGTTCAGGAATTTCTCGTAAAAGTTCTTGTAGTGAGCGGTTACCTCGCTGTAGCCATTCCCCGTCCAGGCGAAAATTCTTGGCCATGAGCACTCCTCGCCCATCTCGGAGGTAGGTAGCCCGATCCAGGTCCAGACAACCAGTTCGGAATTTCCGTCCTGGTTGATGTCTTCGACGCCATCGTCCTTGGAGAAATACACCTCGGGGTACCGGTCGAGGTCACACATCTCGAAGCCGGCGGGAGTCTTGTCGAAGATGGTCGTATAGTTGCAGTCCGCAGTTCCGCCGCCGTCATTGGAAACAATCAGCGACAAATTGCCGGAGTGCCGCAGGTCGGCGAATCGAAAATCACATATATGTCCGATGAACCCACCATATGCAGTGTCCATAAAACCGCAAACACGGTCCGGAGAAGGTGGATTAAGGGCGAGGCTATGAGGGCTGTTCACCGACCAGTCGTCGGTGGCCAGTGGGGGAGGATTCGCAATTCCCGCCTGCGCGAAAACAGGTAGAAAGGACAGCGAGAACACAAGCAAGTATTTGACAGCCGATGTTTTCCGAAACACTAGAATCGTCACCCACATCAATTCCCCGCAGGTGAAATTCCCGAACCTGCGACGATGCGAGATTCTATCTTGAAGAACTCCGTGAAACGATATGCGGTGCCGCCGCCAAGCCACGCGGGTCGTGATTGTTAAATTAGGTAGAGTCCGTCACCTGAAAACGAGACGGATAATGAGAGGGAATCGATTCAACGAGCAGTGGCTAACCGTTCCCCTTCTTCCGTCGCTCCGCCCACCGCTTTTTCATCATAATCGACAACCGCTTTCTTCCCTCCGGGGTGATGCCTCCGCGCCGCTTTTTCTTCGTGGTGGCCGCCTTGGGACCGGGCTTCCAGCCTCTCTTGCCACCGGTAGCCGCCGCTCCCGCTCCGACCAAGGCCGTGATCGCACGCGCCAGCCGGTCCCTCTCTTTCTTCAGGTCTGCCACTATTCTCTGTAAATCCAAGATTCGCTCCTTAGGTTTGCCGGCTTTACCTGACTTGCCTCTCAGTAGTTTACCAGGCTCGCTCCTAACATCGTTTCAATAGTCATTTCGACTAGCATATACCGACTACTGAACCCACAGAATTGGCTCGCAGTCAACCTGACCTCCTCAAGGAAATCACAACGCTCGCCAACTCAAGCGACACGGTGTCTCACCGATGGCGGGCACAGTAGCTGAGGCAAAAGACCGAATCAGTTTAAATTAATTGGCCCTCGACGGCAGCCGCGGTACCGCGTCCGGCAATAGCAGCACTGGTTCGGTTTTCCCGGATGAAAAAAAGTGCAGTGCGCGACTCCGCACGTGTGCGCGCGTGAAGGCCGAGAGGACGGACGGAAAGGTTTGTGGTAGGGTTGGATGTACACTATCGGTTGACGCGCCGCGCGAGGGGATGAGCAATCATGAACGTTGTACGTCGTCAGAACCTTTTGGACAAGTTAGCAATGGATTTAAGAGAGGATCTGGCGCATCTGGGTTGAGGTTGAGGTGGCCTGCACCTGTGTGTGGCGAATTGCTAATTCTGGCACAGGACGGTCGCGTAGCGCAGGCTTGCGAATCGGTGGGAGAGCGATAAACTCCGGCGCCGCATGACGTTGTGGTTCAGGCTGATTGCTCACC